>Ga0224723_1001387_pt1 | contig 14640 bp, 9 predicted proteins | sample Balambano_FR2_Me_FD_161647 | JGI IMG/M metagenome (GOLD analysis project Ga0224723, IMG submission 161647) | Freshwater sediment microbial communities from Lake Towuti, South Sulawesi, Indonesia - Balambano_FR2_MetaG | ecosystem: Environmental > Aquatic > Freshwater > Lake > Sediment | place...
GTGGATCGACGAGGGCTTCACCTACTACACCTTCAAGACCGATCTGTTCGCCGCGCTGCGGGCGGATCGTCACCCGCCGTTTTACTTCTACTCGCTCCATGCCTGGGAAGCGTTCACCGGCACATCGCTGCTGGCGCTGCGCTACTGGTCGTTTCTGCCGGGGATGATCAGCGTGGCGGTGCTGTATCAGATCGGGCGCGAACTGGCGCGCGGGCGGCCTGCGTGGGCGAGTCGCGGTGTGATCGGTGTGCCGGTGCTGGCCGCGCTGATGATGGCGCTGGCGGACGGCGAGAATTATCTGGCCCAGGAACTGCGCATGTACACCTGGCAGGTGATGGGGTGCGCGCTGAGCCTGTGGTTTTATCTGCGCTGGCGGCGGCGCGATCGGTGGCCTGATGCCGCTGCGTGGTGGGCGTTCATCACGCTTGCCATCTACACCCATTACTTCAGCCTTTATGTGATCGCTGCGATTGGGCTGCACGCGCTGATCACCCTGCCTGCCCGCCGCAAAGCCGCCGCCATGGGCGTGATCGCGCTGGTGGGGCTGGCCTTCGCGCCGTGGGTGGTGGCGGTAGCGCGCGATCAGATCACCGCCGGGGAGACCTGCCTGGGCTGTGGCAACCGCCTGAACCGCGAGGCGATCCTCAGCTTTCGCAAATCGTGGCTGGGCGATCAGTGGCCGCTGATGCTGGCGATCGCGCTGTTCGGGCTGGTGAACGTCAGGCGGCGGTCGATCGTCCCGTGGGATCAGGCCGGGCTGCTGTGCCTGCTGCTGGTGATCATCCCGCTGGCGGCCACGTATATCATCGGCCACGATTTTCTGACCGTTTTTAACCACCATCTGGCGCAGATCACGATCCCGGTCGCGCTGCTGATCGCGCTTGGCCTGGGCAACCTGGCGCACCGCCCGGCGCGCGTCGCCCTGGTGATCGCCATCGTGTTGTACAGCGTCACCACCATCGACTGGTATCGCCGCAAAGCGCCGTGGGAGGAACTCGTGCGGCAGATCGTCCCCTATGCGGAAAGTGATCACCTGGCGCTGGCGGAGATCGGCGCGGAGGAATCGGCCCTGGTCTATTACTTCGATCATCTGCTGCCGGAGCTGCCCAACAGCGCCTATCCGTGGTGGAGCGGGATGCCGATCAGCGATTATTACGACGGCCTGCTGCCAGCGGCGATCGCGGCGCTGCCGGAACCCGCGCCCGATGATCCCGCCACGATCTGGTTTGTATACTGGAACGCGGGCACGGCGATGCGCGACCGGATCGCCAGCGCCGGTTATGTCCCTACGCTGACCTTCACCGTCACCCATCTGGACAACACGCTGCCTGCTTATCGCTATGATCGGCTGGCAGATGGCGCGCTGGCCGAATTTGACAACGGCCTGATCCTGCGCGCGGCGGAGATCAACGCTGATGATCGGCGCGTCGATCTGTGGTGGTCGGCCCATGCGCCCACGGTGGGCGAATATGTCACGTCGGTGATCGCGCTCGATCCATCTGGCGGGGTGGTGGCCCAGCGCGACACGCCGCCGCAGAGTGGGATCGGCGCGGTCGGTGTGCGGCCCACCCATGCCTGGGAACCGGGTGCGGTGATCTATGACCCCAAATGGCTGGAACTGGCCCCAGGGGTGGATTCTCTGCCGCCAGGCGAACTTCGGATCGCGGTGCAGGTCTACCGCTTCGTGGACGGCGCGATCGAACGCAGCCCGACGATCGACGGCCAGGATTATGCTGTGATCGGGATCATGGCGGAGGGCGGATCGCGTTGATTACGTCCGCCGCAGGTGGCATAATCTAGGGTATTGTGTCCTCGCGCATTTCGATGGAGCCAGCAGCCTTATGAATGTATTCGTGACCGGCGCCAGCAGTCCTCTCGGCCTGGCGGTGATCCAACGTCTGGCCGGTGAGGGGAACAAAATTTATGGCATGGCCGGCGGCGTGCAAGACGCCAAGACCGTCCGATCGCTGGGCGGGATGCCGGTGTACGCCGATCTGTCGCGCGCGTCTGAGATTCGCAGCGTGCTGAAGATGGCCGCTGCCGATGCGCTGATCCACCTGGAGCCGATGCTGACCAATGGCCTGCCCTTCCGCCCGGCCCGCTGGAACCCCCGCGAACTGCTGGATCAGACTACCGCGCTGGTCGAGGCCGCGCAGGACGCCGGGGCGAAGTTTTTTATCCACACCAGCTACGCCTTTCTCTACGCGCCGAGTGAGTCGCCCGTTGATGAGATGGGCGAAATGCTGCCGGACGAAAAGGATCCGCTGGTAGAAGCGGCGGTCGAGGCGGAAAAGCGCGTGCTGAGCGCGACCATCCCCGCGTGTGTGCTGCGCGCTGGCTTTATCTACGGCCCGACGCTTCTGGAGACGATCGCGCTGGGGGAGACGCTGCGCACCGCGCGCCCGGTCGCCGGCGGCAGTGCTGATCATTACGCCAACTGGATTCATGTCGATGATCTGGCCGAGGCGATCGCGCTGACGGCCAGGGTGCAGCCCGGCGGCGCGATCCTGAACGTGGTCGATGATCGGCCGACGCCTTCCGCGCGCTTCCTGGCGACGTTTGCCGACGAACTGGGCGTCAGGGGGCCGGGGCGTGGAGCGTCCTTTGTCGATCGGCTGCTGTCGGGCCGTGTCAACAGCAGCCTGCTGGAGCGATCGTCACAGGCCAGAAATGATCTCGCCAAACGGGTGCTGGGCTGGTCGCCAAAATTCCCGACGCAGGTCGAGGGCATCAGCGACACACTGCTGACCTGGCGGGCGCAGGTGCGCTGAAGGATAGCGAACAGCGGTGGGCAATGCGCTGCGAGTCGCTGTTGTGTGGATTTGGCGCGCCAAACCCTAACGATCAATCGCTAACGGCCTATAGCTCAACGCTCAAAAACGGAAGACCGGTAACACTGTATGGTAAAAGCGATCTTATTTGACCTGGACGACACGCTGCTGGACTGGGGCGATTTTGCGAACAACTGGGAAGCGCGGGAGACGAAACATCTCCGGCTGGTGTTCGATTACCTGAACGATCAAGTCCAGCCGCTGACCGATTTTGACACCTTCCGCCACGAGTATCTGCGCCGGACGCGCGACGCCTGGAGCAGCGCCCGCCATACGCTGCACGCCCCGCACCTGGGCCGCATCCTGACCCATACCGCCGTGGCCTGTGGCATCCCCGAAAGCAAAATCGATCCCGAAAAATGCCTGGATGCCTTTCAGTGGGGTGTGATCGAGGGTGTGGAAGTCTTCCCGGACGTGATCGAGGCGCTGACGCTGCTGCGCGATCGCGGTCTGCGCTTCGGCATCGTCACCAACGCCTTCCAGCCGATGCGCCTGCGCGATCACGAACTGGCCGGCCACGGCCTGCTCGATTTTTTCCCCGAATGCCGCTTTTCCGCCGCCGATGTCGGTTATCTGAAGCCGCACGAAAAAATCTTCGCCGCCGCGCTGGACTGCCTCGGAACCGCGCCGGGCGAGACACTTTTCGTGGGCGATAACCCCACGGCGGATATTGCCGGGGCGCAGAACGCCGGGATGCAGGCCATTCTGCGGCAGCATCGCTCTCCGCGCCCGATGTTGAGCGGCCTGATCGTGCCGGACGCGACCATCACCAGCCTGCTGGAGATTCCGTCGATCCTCGATCGCTGGGCGGAAGGTCAGCGTGCCTGATGCTGCCCGCGCTGCCTGTCTCCGACCGCAACCTGATCCTGACCGGGACGATCGGCCCGAATCAACCGCTGATCGGTCGCCGCATCGCCGAACGCCTGCGCCTGCCTTACGTCAACGTGGAGATGCTGCTGGCTGAGCGGGTGGGGATGCCGGTAGACGAGATTCGCACCTATTTCGGCGAGACGCGCCTGAAGGTGATCGAAGCCGAGATCGTGGCCGAGACCGCGCTGCGCCGCAGCACAGTGATCCGCGTCAGTGGGCGGACACTGGCGCACGGCGAGAATCGCGCGCGGCTGGCGGAGACCGGGCCGATCTTCTGCCCGGTGATCGCGCTGGGGGCGATGCTGCGCAAGCTGCACATCGCTTTGGGCGCGCGCTTTCATGATCCCAACGAGCGCGGGCTGGCCCTCAGCGAACTGCGCCGCGAATGGGTGGCGCGTGGTCTCCCCGGTGTGATCGAGATCGACGTTACCACGCTGGACGAGGAGGCGATCATCGCCCTGCTGATCGACCGCTGGCAGGAACTGGCGCTGGTGCGGGGATGACATCAGACGTTTTCGGTTTCCGGATCACTGAGGCGCGTCTCCGGGCGATCGCGGCGTGGCGAGAAACGATTTTGCCGCAGGTGCAGGCTTATCAGCGCCAGAAATATGCTGATCAGCCCTGGGTCGTGGAGATCATGGACGCGGCGGTCTGGATGACGGACGGGGGCGCGCATCTCGTCGTGATCAGGCCTGATGGAGACAGTGATTGGCGCATCGCAGTCGGGCTGCTGCCGGACATTTACCCGACACTGACGCTCGAACTGGCCGGCGGGGTCGAGGTCATCACCGCACCTGGCGCTCCGGGTCTGCTCCAGGGCGGGCCGGACAACGCCCGACAGGTCTGGAACGTCATGCGGGAGATCATGATCTCCGGCGGTCTGTACACCAGCCTGCTCGACCTGGGCTGGTCGCCGGAGACGGCGCGGCAGTATGAGTACCGCTTCAATCCCTCCGGCGTGGGGATCGGCGCGCATGTGCGGCGGGTCGGCGCGGCGGCGTGGATCAGGCTGGAAGACCCGCACCTCAACGCCCCGGATTATGAGCCTTAGCGCGCTGCTGCCTGAGGAACACGATCAAAAAGAGCGCCCGTTTCTGGGCGCCCCACCGATAAATGTACATGTCTCTTAAGCCCTGATCCCCCTACTCCGACGTGCCCTTGATCAGATCGGCCAGTTCGGGATCGAGCGTCAGCAGGCCGGTGGACGTACCGCGCTTGCGCTTGACGATCCGGTAGATCACCGGCAGATCGATGCCTTTGGGGATCAGATCGGGGGTGGGCGCGCGCTCCTCACACTCAAACAGGTCTTTGATGTAGGCGTGCGTCTGCGCGCTGATGATCACCTCCCCCGGCCCGGCGAAGCCCTGAAGCACCTTGCACATCGTCATCGCCTCGCCGATGGCGGAAAATTCACGTCGTTCCGGGCTGCCCAGCCGCCCCAGGAAGGACGGGCCGGTATGCACGCCGATGCCGTAAAACAGGCGCTGATCCTCCGGCACGACCTCATGCAGGCCGTTGATCAGGTCGTAGATGATGTTCATGGCGGCGCGCACCCCACGCAGCGGATGATCGTCCTGCGGGTTCAGCTGGGTGTTAAATAACCCGGTCACTGCGTCGCCCATATATTTATCGACCAGGCCGTCGTAGAAAATGATCGCGTCGCTGGCGACCGTCAGATACTTGTTGATGATCTCCATCAGCACTTCCGGCTCCAGGTTCTCGCTGAATTTGGTGAAGCCGCGCACATCGGCGAAGACCGCCGTGATCTCACGCTCCTCGCCGGAGGTGTTGACCGCTTCCAGGTCGCGGATATTTTCCAGAAGCTGAGACGACATATACACACCGACCGCCTTGAGCGTGGCCTCGCGCTCCTTCTGCTCGGTCAGATCATCGATCACCATCGCCACACCCTGGCGTGTGCCGTCCTCATCGCGCAGCGCGCTGACGATCACATTCCACCAGCGCGGCAGTTGCCCGTGCAGGATCACCTTCACTTCCAGCAGTTGAGTCTGGCCGTCTTCCAGCACCTGCGCCAGCATGTCGTAGAAGGCGTCCTCCATCGGGGGGAAGACTTTTTCCAGCGGGTAGGCCAGCGCCTGCTCCACCCCCAGGATGGCGTGCGCGGCGTCGTTGGCGCTGATGATCGTGCCGGTGGTGTCGATCGTGATCACACCGCTGACGATCGAATTGAAGATGTTGTTGAGCAGGTCGCGCATTTCGACCAGTTGGGCCAACTGCGCCCGCGCCGCCTCGAACAACTGCGCGTTCTCGATGGCGACGGCGGCCTGATTGGCAAACGCCGTCAGCAGGTCAAGCTCATGGCGCTGGAACAGGGCTTTGACCACCCGGTTATCGCAGTACACCACACCGATCACCTCGTCGCGCACCTTGAGCGGCACGGCCAGGATGCTGCGCAGTTGATAACCCATGATGCTTTCGCTGCCGCTGAAGCGTGTGTCTTCCGAAGCGTTATCGGTGACGATCGGCTCGCCGCTTTCCGCCACACGGTTGACGATCCCCCGGCTGATGATCAGTTCGCTGCGGGTTCCGGTGGAAGAGGTCATTTCCGGCCGGGAGAGCTGTTCCTTGTCGATACCGCGCGCGACGCGAAATTCCAGTTCGCCGGTTTCGTGGTTGCGCAGCACGATGTAGCCGCGTTCCGCGCCCGTGAGCTGGATCACGGTGTCCATGATCTGTTCCAGCGCGGCGTGGGTATCCAGCGTGGAGTTGATCAGCGCGGTGGAGTCGGCCAGGATGCGAAGCTGGCTCAGTTCGATCTGCGTGGCCGCCGTCATCCGCTGTAGGGCATCAAGCCGCACCTTGAGCGACCGCAGCGTGTCGAGCGAGCCGCTTGGCAGCGTCATGCCGCGCTGCTGAAGCATCTCGCGCTGGCTGCGCAGCAGTTCGATCAGGTCGTTGATGCGCTGGTTAAGCTGGCGCAGAATCTCATTCGCGCCGCTCTTGCCGCTGTCCGGCTTCTGAATTCTGTCTGTGCGTTCTTCGCCCATGATGGCTAATTCCTGAAGACTTCGTAAACCACGAGAATCGTCGCCTTGCCCTTCGCGGTCAGTTCCAGCCGCTCGCCAAAGCGGAGGTCGGGGGGCGATCCACCGTTGGTCTTGAGGATGTGAGCGCGCGCGCTTTCACTGATAAGCACCTGCCCGTAGGAGGCATTCTCTTCGATGCGCTTGGCGGTGTTGATGGTGTCGCCGATGGCGGTAAATTCCCGCCGGCTGACGCTGCCGACGTTGCCCAGCGTGGCGATCCCGGTGTTGATGCCGATCCGGTAATAATGCGGGTCCGGGGCGATCCCCAGTTCTTCGTAGAGCTGAAGGAAGGCGTCGCGCACCTCCAGCGCGGCCATCACCGCCCGCAGCGCGTGATCGTGGCTGGGGTTCAACTGCGAATTGAACAGCGCCATGACCTCATGGCCCATGTATTTGTCGATGATGCCCTCGTAGCGGTGGATCGGCTCGGTCGAGCGCGACAGGTACAGGTTGACCGACTCCATCACCTGCTGCGGGCGATAATCCTCTGGGTAGGAGTAGATCGGGCGCGGCTCGATGTACATGCAGGTCATTTCACGCCGTTCCCCGCCCAGCGGCAGTTTGGAGACACGATCGATGTCCTTCACCAACTGCGATGGCAGATAGGTGGTGACGGTGTTCAGCACTTCTTCGCGCGCGATCTGATCGGTCAGATCGTCCAGCACCACCGCCACTCCCTGTACGTTTTTCTGGCTGTCTTTGAGCGGGCTGAACTTGACGCTGGCGATGATCTTGCCGCGCTGCGGGACCTCGATCTCCGCCTCGATCTGGTGGCTTTCGTTTTCCTCGCGCACTTTTTCCAGCGCGCCGTCCATCTTAATGCCGGGCAGCAGCGCGGCTAGCGATTCGCCCAGAGCGTGTGCTTCCTCACGCGCCAGGATCACAGACGCGGCGCGGTTCATCTGCGTGACGCGCGTGCGGCTGTCGGTCGTCACCACGCCAGAGCCGATCGAGGCGAACACATTGTCAGTGAGTTCCTTGGTCTGCGTGATCTCTAACAGGGACTGCTGGATGCTGGAAAACAGGCGCGCATTCTCGACCGCGATCGAGGCCTGATTGGCGAAGGCGGACAGCAGCGTCTTGGAACGCTGGTCGAACACGCCCGTGCGCAGGCGGTTATCGACATACACCACACCGAACACGACCCCTTTGTAGCTCAGCGGCACGCACAGCACCGACCGCAGGGTGAAGCGCGCGATGCTCTGGTTGCCCTGAAGCCGTTCATCCTTATAGGCGTTATCCGCCAGAAGCGGCTGGCCGGTATCCAGGACTTCGTTCAGCACGGTAAAGCTGATCTCGCGCTCTTCGCTCCCGCCCCCCTGTCGAGGCATGGCAAAATCGCTCTCACGAGAGACCCGGAACTCCAGCGCGCCCGTTTCCGGCTTTTTGAGGACGATATAGCCGCGTTCGGCTCCGGTCAGGCTGACGACCACATCGAGCGCCTGGTTCAGGACATGATCCAGATCGAGCGAGGAATTGATCATCGCATACGTGTCGGACAGGGCGCGAAGCTGGCCCAGTTCGGTCTGATCGTCCACCAGCGCCGTCTCCAGCCGGCCGATGTCGCCGCGAATCGCGCTCAGGGCGTGCATCGCCATCGGCGGCAGATTCATCCCGCGCTTTTTGAGGATTTCCTGCTGGCTGCGCAGTGAGGCTTCGATCTCTTCGATCATGGTCTTGAGCTGCCGGAGTTCACCGATGGCTGTGGGTTGGGTCGGTTGTTCGGTCATAGGTGGCGCGCCATTTCCGTGTTTTAGTCCCCCATTATATCCCGGTTGCGGCACACACGGCCGGGGGGACATCTGACTATCTTTGACAGTTAGAAAAGTTTCAGAAAGAATTTACAAACTTAGCAATTGATCTTAAGCGAGTATAGCGCCGGTTAACTGTGTCGTGCAAGCGACCCCGCTCTACCCGCGCTCTAACACGCGGCCAACGTTTGAGTCTGCGCACACTCAGGGGTGCATTTCAAGTTCGTGCAGCCTACGCGCAGCCATACCCGCTTGACCCCGCGCGCGAATCGGCTACGATGAAGGGAAAGCGGTGAGCGGTGGGTGAACCCGGTCATTGCAAAAGTTCTGTTTGCCGCAGGGATGCAATGCATAGCGACTGTACAGACTCACGGCTCATAGCTCTCTAATGCGCTGAGGGGCGCTCATCTTCACAAACCTTTATGATGCGACTCAGTTTCTATCTGTTATATGGCGCGCGCAATCTGTGGCGCAGCCGCCGCTGGTCGGCGTTTGCGATCCTGTCTGTGGCAGCGGGTGTGGCGACGCTGGTCGCGCTGCGGAGCCTCGGCCTGGCGATCGAAGACTCGCTGACGCGCAACGTCCGCGAGAGCAACAAAGGCGATCTCACACTGGTCACGGGCGGCAGCACCTTCTTCTCCGGTTTTGCCGCGCTCGAAGACCCCCAGGTGTTCGAGGGGACACAGCGCCAGCGGATTGTGGACTGGGCGCAGTCTCGCGGGGCGACGCTTTCCGAATATACCGCCACCGTGCTGCAAGTGACCAGCCTGAGCGCAGACAACACCGCCGGACGCCCGACGTTTGTGACCGCGCTGCTGATCGACCCCGACAATTACCCGCCGACGCACACCATCCGCGCCAGCCAGCCGGATGATGCGCCCCTGGCCGATCTGTTCCTGGGTGGCGATGAGATCGTGATCAGTGAGAATCTGGCGTCCGCGCAGGACATCGCCGTCGGCGATCGGGTGCGTCTGAGCGGCACAGAGCGCGAATTTGTCGTGCGCGGTATCGTGCCGACCTATTATGAGGCCGGTTTGCGCGAATTGTTTTCGGCCTTCTTCGGCTTTGTGTATATCGACCGCGCGCACGCCGAAAGCCTGTCGATCACGCCCCACGCCAACCGCATCAGCCTGGCGCTGCCGGGGGCGCCGACCTATGCCGATATTCTGCAAGCCGGTGATGAACTGCATCAGATCGTTACCTATGGCGGCGGTTACTTCGCCATCATCACCGTGCCGCGCCTGGTCGATCAGAACCGCCAGATCGCCGATCTGATCGGGCGGCTGGTGGTGGTCATGGGCCTGGGCGCGATGCTGCTGGGCGGCGTAGGGATCATCAACACTATGCTGGTGATGGTGCGGCGGCGCACGGAGGAGATCGCGGCGCTGAAGACATTCGGCCTGAAGGCGCGGCAGGTGGCGCTGATGTTCATTGCCGAGGCGCTGATCCTCGGTGCGCTGGGCAGTGCTATCGGCGCGGTGTTCGGCGTGGCGTTGAGTTATCTGACCAATATCTACGGCGAGACCTTTATCCAGCAGCGGCTGGTGTTTCAGGTCTATCCCCAAGCGATCGGGTTCGGGATCGTCCTGGGGGTGATGGTGACCGGGGTGTTCGGTGTGCTGCCGGTGCTGACGGCCTCGCACGTGCGGCCCGGCATCATCCTGCGCCCGAACGAGACCCATATCCCGCGCGCCGGGGTGTGGCAGTCGCTGATCGCGCTGGCACTGATCGTGGTGGCGCTGGGGTTGATCACCGGGCAGATCATCGGGCCGTTTCCGTCGTGGTGGAACGGGCCGGGGCCGTCCGCGATGGGTTTGATCGGGGTGGCGGCGGCGCTGACGATCCTGGCGCTGCTGGTCGGCCTGCTGTGGATCGTGGTCTGGCTGATCGGGCGGCTGCCCGCCTTCGGCCTGGTCGATCTGCGGCTGGCGCTGCGCAACATGACCACCCGGCGCGTGCGCACCGCGACCACCCTGCTGGCCCTCAGCGCGGGGATGTTCGCCCTCAGCAGCATTACTTTCTTCGGCGCGGGTGTGCGGGAAATTCTATCCCTCACGCTGACGGAGACCTTCGGCGGCAATGTGGTGATCCTGCCGCTGCTGCCCTCGTCGATCGCGCAGCCCTTGATCGACGCCCGGCTGGACACGATCGAGGGCATCGAGTATCGCACCCGGCTGATGAATTATGACGGGCGCATCGTGCAGATCGACGATCAATCGCTGCGGGAGGAGGATGTGCGCATCGATCGGCGCGCGCTCTCAGAGCAGATCGCGGAAGCGTACAATCGCGGCGCGTATGACGAGGCCGCCGTGCTTCAGGCGCAGATGGATCAACTGTTCAGCCACTATGTCAGCGTGTTCGCGCGGGAGACGGACAATCCCAGCATTTCGGCGCGCGGGCTGATCGCCGGGCGACAGCTCACGCCGGAGGATGCCGGTCAGCGCGTGGCGGTGCTGCTGCTGGAAGATCGCTGGGCGAGCCTCGGGGTACAGATCGGCTCTACCGTGTTGATCGCAATCAACGGGCAGGAAGAAGCATTTGAGATCGTCGGCCTGCTGGAAGACGCGGACATCCCCAGCGGCAACCTGGGTGACATCACGATCCCCGCCGGGGTCGTCCAGAGCGCGCCGGATAATCAGCTCAATGTGGCGCAGGTGGATGAGGAACACCTCAACCAGGCGCTGCTGGATATTTCGGCCATCCCGCTGGTGTTCGCCATTGACGTGACCTTTATCGACGGCATCCTCAGCCGCTTTATCGAGCAGTTCAGCGCGCTGCCGCTGCTGGTCGGCATCCTGTCGCTGGGCGCGGCGGCGGTGATCATGGCGAACACGGTGGCCCTTTCCACACTCGAACGCCGCCGTCAGATCGGCATCCTCAAAGCAGTCGGGCTTAAGGGGCGGCGCGTGCTGTGGATCATGCTGCTGGAAAATCTGATGATCAGTCTGTTGGGCGGCGTGCTGGGGATCGGGCTGAGCGGGATCGGCGTATGGGTGATGACACAGCTGGGGCTGCAAGAGGCCAGCCTGATCCCGGACGAGACGCTGCCGGTGGCGATCGCGCTGGTGGCGGTGGCGGTGATCATCGGCGCGCTGGCGACGATCCTGAGCGCCAATATGGCCGTGCGCGAACGGGTGCTGAACGTGCTGCGCTATGAGTGATGGGCCGTGCCCGGTCAGAACGTAGTGAACGCGCCGGTCTCCTGCACATCGACCGGCACGCCTTCGATCATCGCTGGCAGTCGGTCGTCGGGCGGCAGCAGATGGTTGGGGATTTTGTGATCGACCATCACGATCAGTGCCACCTGGCCGGTATTGATGCCGCCGATGTGCTTGTGGCCTATCCCCAGCCCGACCACATGCGGTTTACTGAGCAGTTCGGATGAATGGCGTGCCTGCACCTCGGCTGCATGCTGAAAGTCCAGATCGTGCGTCATGAGTCCACCTCCCATGCCATGTTATTTGCCGATCCTATTATATCGAGTCTGGCTGGGGTCTGGGGTTAGATATGGGTTAAGGGGCACAGGATGATGGCTTTAAACTGCCGGTTGAAGATAAATTTCAGGGACAGGCACACGGGCCTGGCCGGGGGACAACCTGCCGGTCATCCCCTGGTAAGGACACAGGCTCAACCGCCCGCAGGCACACCCCACAGCCGCACGGTGTAATCATCACCGCCGGCGGAGGCCAGCATCCGCCCATCGCGCGTGAAGTGAACCGCCATCGCGCGCCCGTTGTGCCCGCTGAGCGTAGCTAACTGGATTTCATTGGCGACATCCCACAGGTAAATGCTCGAATCCTGGCTGCTGACGGCCAGCACCGTTTCATCGGTATTGAGCGTGACGCTGAACAGGCTGGACGAGGCGTTGGTGAAGCGGGTGATCTCTTCGCCCGTCGTCACGTCCCACACACGCACGGTGCTGTCGAACGCGGCAGAATACAGGCGTGATCCATCCCGCGAGAACCACAGATCGAAGACATCGCCCTCGTGAAACACGGTATGCAGCGGTTGGTAGCTGGCTGTGTCCCAGATAATGATGCTGCCGTCCCAGTTGCTGCTCGCCAGGCGCGATCCATCCGCGCTGAAGACCAGCGTATCCATCACGCCGGTGTGCCCGGTCAGCTCATAGACCGCCTCGCCGGTACTCAGATCCCAGATATAGACCAGCGGTGTATAATCGCCGCTCGCCAGATAACGGCCATCCGGCGAAAAGGCGACACCGGTCACACTGCTGGCATGGAAGAACTCAAACAATTGTTCGCCGCGCCGGGCATCCCACACACGGGCGGTGTTATCCAGGCTGCCGGTGGCGATCAACTGGCTGTTCTGGCTGAAGGCGACTCCGATCACGTTGTCGGTGTGCCCCGTCAGCGTGGCGATCTCGTAGGCGCGGCCATCGGCCAGCTTCCACACCCGTGAGGTGTCATCGAAACTGGCGGAGGCCAGCAGCGTGCCGTCCGGGCTGATCGCCAGGTTGCGGACGCCTTCGGTGTGGCCTTCCAGCGTGCCGATCTCCTCCACCTGCGCGGCGTTTTCGACCGTGATCGGCTCCAGGCGCAGCGGGCTGGACGATTGCGCGTGGGTGGTGTTCACAATGGGCGCGGCCAGGCCCAGAAAAACAGCGCACAGCGCCGTTACGAAAAGTCGCGCGCGGCCAGCAGACATCTGTTTGATCTTCACAGTAGTACCGCCTTTATAAATTCTGAACCGGTTTGTCTGAAGTTCATTTTAGGCGCATGTGGGGTGTTCGCGCAATCGATCGCCAGCGCGGCGTCGGGCCGTGATGGGGGAGCCAAATGGGGTGGCCGGGGGCGTGCGATCGTTTGATCGGGCAGTCACCGGCGCTGTCTGATCCGTGAAGAGTTTCAGCCTGCCGCCCACAACCGCACCGATCCGTCGCTGTGGCCGGTCGCCAGCAGCGTGCCCTGGGGGTTGATCGCCAGCGGGATGATGCTGTTCCCGGCGTTGATCACCGCGATCGATTCGCCGCTGTCCACATCCCAGAAGCGGATCGTGCCGTCATAGCTGACGGAGATCACGGCGTTGCCGTCGAGCGTGAAGGCGACATCGAGCGTCAGGTTGGTGTGGCCGGAAAAGGTGTGAACAAGCGTGCCGCTGTTCGTGTTCCACAGCATGACGTCATTATCGTAGGAGCCGCTGGCGATCAGGCTCCCGTCCGGGCTGAAGACCACGCCCCACACGCCATTGGTATGACCTTCCAGCACCGCGCCCGCCGCGCCGGTGACAGGATTCCACAGCCGCACATCGTGATCGTCACCGCCGGAAACCAGCAGTGTCCCGGTCGCGTTAAAGGCCACGCGGTTGACCTCATCGGTGTGCCCAACCAGTTCCCGAATTTCAGCGAGCGTGTCGCCATCCCAGATGCGGATCAGGTTATCATTGCCGCCGGAGGCCCAGACCTCCCGGCTGGACTCATACGCCAGGCCGACGACGATGCCCGGATGCGCGTCGATGGTGTTCAGGAGTTCGCCGCTGCCCGCATTCCACAGGATCACGCTGCCATCCTCATGGCCGGAAGCCAGCATCGATCCGTCGGCGTTGAAGGCCAGGCTCTGTGTGTAGCTGGCATCGCTCTGCATCGACGCGCGTTCGGTCATGCTGGCCCCGCTGACGTCCCACAGCACGACGAGGCCATCGTCCGCGCCGGAAGCCAAGGTGCGCCCATCCGGGCTGAACGCCAGGCTGATCAGGCGGGAGGTGTGAGCGGTGTCGCTGTCGCGTTGGATCAGCTGGTCCGCGTTAGCTGGCGCGATGACCGGAAGGGTGGAGGCGACCACCTCGGTCGCCCCCGGCAGACTGGCTGTGCCAGCTTCGATCACTAAAGTGTATTGCCCGCCGCTGGCATCCGCGTAGCCGCGCACCACGATCTCATAAGTCCCGGAAGTCGGCAGTTCCAGCGCCTCGATGCGCGAGACCGGATAACCGCCGCCGTCGTCGTCATAGGCGATCTGGATGCCGCTGGGGTTATACACCGTCAGCGTCGTATCCCAGGTCGCCTGCGTGTAGATCGTGATCGTCTCGCCCGCCGTGCCCTGATACGTCCAGGTATCGCGCGTGCCGACGACCAGGTTGCCCCGGTTAGAGCCGATCACCGCCGGGCGTGATGCCCCGGTCGAAGAA
>Ga0224723_1001388_pt1 | contig 14635 bp, 12 predicted proteins | sample Balambano_FR2_Me_FD_161647 | JGI IMG/M metagenome (GOLD analysis project Ga0224723, IMG submission 161647) | Freshwater sediment microbial communities from Lake Towuti, South Sulawesi, Indonesia - Balambano_FR2_MetaG | ecosystem: Environmental > Aquatic > Freshwater > Lake > Sediment | place...
AAAGCGGCGCGCATCCACATGTTCTATTCCCAGGCTATGGCCCTGGGCCAGTAGGGTGTGAATGTGCTGGCGAGTCTCTGTGGAGATACGGGAAGCGGGGGATTTAGATTTGAGATTTGAGATTTCGGATTTGGGATTTCCCTGCCTGGAAGGAGCAGGGGTGGGTTGCTGCGAGGGGTGAGGGTGGGTTGCTCCGTCGTTGGCAGGATAGGCGCGGTAGAAGCCGTCTGAGGAAGCCGAGGGGCGCTGGGGTTGTTGCAGGACGCGGTTATATTCGTTGGCGAGTTTCATCTCTTCGACTCGGCGCTGTTCGCGAACCAGGCGGTGGCCTACGTCGAGCAGGTGAGACAGGCTAAAATCGGGCTTGGTAAAGGTGGGTGGGGTGAGGGTGTTGACTACGCTGCGGGAAACATTTTCTAGCCCTACCTGGTAAATAAAGTCGCGGATTTGTTCGTTGTAAATTTGGGCACGCACGGCTCCAAAAAAATCGATGGCCTGGTAGGGAAAGGTATCCACCAGCATGGTGACATCCTGGGGAGAGAGGCCATCGGGAGCAAAAATGCCGCCGACGATGCCAATGCGATCATCGCGGTCAGGCTCCCAGAAAAATTTCTCCATGCGTCCGTCGCGAATTAGTGGTGCGTAGAGGGTAGATAGGTCATTGCCGGTGAGAATGATGGGCACCTGCTGAATTTCGGTTTCGTCGTAACTGCCGGGCAGTTGCACATTAGTAGGGTTGTCGGCAATGTTCATCAACGTGTTGTTCACCAACTGAGTGTTGACTGTGTACTGGGTGAGGGCATCAAATCGTCCAGCCCCGGCATCGATGTCGTTGATCATCAGCACGGCCATTTTGCCCCGCACCCGCACCAGTTCCGCTGCTTCGCGGTAGCGCAGGCGAATTAGCCGAGCCGGGTCTCCAGCATCGGGGCTTTCTAACTCGCCGCCGGAGATATGAACCACCTCAATGCCCATGCGCTCGTACACCAGCTCACACTGAAAGGTTTTGCCCTCTCCTTTGCGGCCATGCACCCCCAAAATCAGCGGAATGCGAACGTCTGGCAGTTTGAGGTAGTTTTTGGTGATGTGTACCGCCAGCTTTTCGAGGAACCGGGGCGAAAGGTAGTAAGCCATGATGGAGACCGTGCTGCACCGTTTATTATCGCCCCTGACGACGGCAGTTATCGCAGTGGCCGCAGTACCCCATCTGTTGTGCTTCGGTGCGAAAGCCAAAGGCTACCAGCAACGCCTGCCAGCGACAGGAGCGGCTGTGCAAAAAGTGATGCATTTGCTGGCTGGCCGACACTTGCAGCGAAACCGGAGCCGCTGCTTTAGGGATCAAGTGGTAACGAAACGGGTCGAGCCACTGCAACTGCCCGGTGCTGTGCAGCCAGGACAGAGAAATAGCGCCATGTTCAAACTGCTGGCTGATATCGCGCACATCGCCAGTTTTAGGGATGTGATGAATCAACTGCTGAGCTTTTTGCTGGAGCGTTTGGGTTTGTGCCTCAAAGAACTCGGCCCGCTGGCGATCTCCCCCATCCAACCAGCCCGTGCGCTCACTCATCAGGGTCAATGCTTCGGCATGCTGGCCGTCTCGCCCGGCCCGGCCTACCTCCTGCACATATTCAGTGATAGTGCAGGGAGCCTGGTAGTGGATTACCCAGCGGGTATCGGGTTTATTGACGCCCATGCCAAAGGCTGAGGTGCAAACCACAAATTGCAGGTGGTTGGCCATCCATTCGGCTTCAATGTGGCGGCGATCTCCCCCGCCTAAACCCGCATGGTAAGGGGCCGTACGATACCCTTGAGCTGCTAATGCTTGAGCCAGCGCTTCACTATCCCGGCGAGTGCGTACATAAATTAGCCCCGCCTGGTCAGGATGCTGATGCAGGTAGCGATGCACGGCCTGTTTGCGCTGTCCCAGGCTAATCACCGATTTCACGCCCAGGTGCAGGTTAGTTCGGTGAGGGTTGAGTCGCACTACCCGCGGCGACTGAAGTTGGAGAACATCCCGCAAAATTTGCTGAGCCTGGGGATCGGCGGTGGCGGTAAAGGCGGCAATGGGTAGCGTTACGTCGGGCGGACGGCAGGCTAGTAGAGCATGACGTACAGCTCCCAACCGTCGATAGGCAGGTCGAAAGGTTTCTCCCCACTGAACAAGGCAGTGAGCTTCATCCAGAATCAACCCATTGAGCTTAAGGGTAGGCTTGCACAGGCGATCCCACACTGGAGCGCTGAGCAGGGTTTCTGGAGATACATAAAGCAGCCGCAGCCGTTGCTGATCGACCGCCTGAAGAATTTGCTGGCGTTGGGATGATGACATCTGGCTGTGAAGAGCCGCGGCGGGTAAATGCTTGTCTCGCAACTCCTGCACCTGGTTTTCCATTAAAGCTAGCAGCGGCGACACCACTAGCGTCAAGCCCGACTGCAACAGAGCCGGAAGCTGAAAGCAAATGGATTTGCCACCGCCCGTTGGCAAGACCACCAGCACATCTCGATGCTCTAGCAAGGCTCTGACAATGTCATCCTGGGGTTTGCGAAAATCGGCATAGCCCCAAATTTTTTGAAAGGCGTGCAATACCGACTCCCAGGCGATCTCAGACTCTTTAGCCATGCTTGAATCCTCAATGGTGGCCTTAGAGTGCCCGAAGGAAGTAGTGGGGTGGGGGGTGGGAGAGGATTGGGGCATTAAAAAAGCGGATGCTGGTTGCACCCGCCTCTTTAGCCTAAGCATTGCAGAAGTGTGAGAACGGCAGATGGGCAGGAGTCAGGGCTGAGAAGCTTGCCGTAACCCTCAAACCCTAACTCCTTGAACCTGCTTTGCCCTACTGAAAAATGAAGGGGAAGTTGTAGCCAACCCCTACCGATATACCAAAGCCAAACCCACTGGTTACTCGGAAGTTAGCCGAGCCATTCAAGGTGAAATCGCGGGAGATAGGAACATCAGCACCAGCATTGAGCATCAGGGCGGTGTTGCCGTTGAAAGGCACATCTACACCAGCACCCACGTAAGGCTGAAACCGGAATCCACCCGCTCTCAGAAGATTAAAGTTGTAGGTCAGGGGAATGGCAAAGTTGGTGTACCGTTCTGAGATAAAAAAGCCAGGCCGCAGAGAGAAGCGAGGGCCAAGGGATATTTTGCTGATCACTACTGCACCAAAGTCACCAATGGCGCTGTCAGGATTACCAAACCCAAAGTTGCCGCCAACCCCCAGGTAAGCCGGAGAAACGCCGCCGTAGCCACGGGCTTGGGCTAGCTCAACCCCATCGCCCAAAGCAGGGACAGACTGAGTATCTGTGTTTACCAGAGCCGACTGAATACCCGCATTGTCAAAGGCGAGAAGGTTGGTATCGCTCACCTGGAATGATTCTAGGGAAACTTCTTCAACCAGCAAGCTGGCTGTAGTTTCCACATCAGCGATGGTTGCTTTAGCCGGGTCAGCTTCAACCACAGGCATCTCAACCTCGGCGGTAGGAAGAATCTCAGCAACGGGTTCTGGGTTGGCAGCTTCGACCGCAGCCTCAGGCAGAGGGGCAACAGTTTCAGCATAGGCGGGTAGGGCATTACCCAGAGCCGCCACAGTAGCCAGACTCGCTAACCAAGAAACAGACTTAACGTAATCCATGATATTAACCACTCCTCACAATTACAGTTGACTCAAATAACCGAGTTTAGAGACCAACCCGAATTGAGAAACGCTCGTTAGCTCAACTGTCAACTTACACAGCGCTAAGGCTGACAGGGTCAGAGCACAACTACATTTCTACACACCACATAATTGCTGTAATTGCCGAGAATTGTACCATCTCTTACAAAGGGGGTATCGGTTATATCGGAAACATTTCTGGCTTTATCCGGCTAGGTTGCCTGACTGAGTAGACTCACCTGTTCAGCAATCAGGGTGGCCAGGTACGGCAGCATAAGCTTGTTTTTGCTGTGTTCCCGCCCTTCTGTAAACACGACCAAAACAAAGGGATGGCAACCCGGAATTTCTGCGTAGGCAGCATCATGGCGCACCTGGCTGGTGAAGCCCGCCTTGGAATAGAACCGGGTGTTAGCAGGTAGGCCAGCCCCTAAAAAGCCAGTGATTTGGTCTTCCTCGTCGCTCACAGGGCGTTCAGTATCCAGTTTGCGCTGCATCAGGGAGAGTATGGCTTGCGATCTCGCCGCTGACACGGCCACCCCACCAGCTATACCGTGAACCAGCCGGGCCACAGCATTTGTGGTCAGGCGATTGCGATTTTCGTAGAGTTCGCCTAAAAAGGCTCGCTCGCGTCCGTAGGGGCCATCACACCAGGTCTTTTGGTTGAGGTTAACGGCTTCAAGCTCTGGCCATTGCAACGACTGAAAAAACCGGTTGATGATATTCCGCTGATACTGCCAGGTAGTGAAGGGGCCAGCCGGAAGCTCTGGGCCGCTGGTGGTGCCGGTTAGCACGTCAATCACCAGGCTGGTGGCATCATTGCTGGAATCCACAATCATGTCGTGCAGCGCCCGGTCTAGCTCTGGAGAGGGCGACATCATGTCCTGCTCTAGCCATTCGTGGGCGGCAACCAGGTAGAACAATTTCACAACGCTGGCCGGATAGATTAGCTCTACCCCTCGGTAGTGGGCACCTCTGGGGTGATGCTGCCAAAATTCAACAGAGCTTAACGCACCGCCAGTATTGGTGATGTAAGGCGGGTTATACACAATCCAGGTAACAGCAATCTGGGTTTGAGCCAGGGTAGGAAAATCCGCCCACAGTTGCTCTAGCACTCGGCTTAGGCGCTGCTCTAGGTCTGGATCGGGCGCGAAGAATAACCTCATAGCGATGCGATTGGCTTAAAGATGACCAGCCATTACCCTTTACAATACCGTTACGATGAACTAGTCAATGATGTTGCCCCTGGCAAAGCTTATGGCGGACGACCAATTTAGCCTGTTTTCTATGGATGAGGCGACTTCAGCGCCTGCTTCTGGCGATTATGAGGCCATTCCTACCTCAGGAGCTGTGCCTATCCCTTCAGGTACTTACCAGTCCTTAGAAGGTTTGGCCATCCACTGCAAAGCTTGCCAGCGGTGTAGCCTGGCCGCCGAGCGCACCAACGTCGTAGTAAGCCGGGGTAGCGCTACCGCCCCGATCCTGATTATTGGGGAAGGCCCAGGCCAGCAGGAAGATGAGCAGGGGTTGCCCTTTGTGGGTAAGTCGGGCCAGCTTTTAGAGAAAATACTGGCTTCGGTGCGGCTAGATACCAACCAGGATGTCTACATCTGCAACATCGTCAAGTGCCGTCCGCCTGGCAACCGCGTCCCCACCAGTGACGAAGTAGCGGCCTGCAAAGGCTATCTGCTGGAGCAAATTCGCCTGGTAAATCCAAAAATTATTCTGCTAACTGGCGCTACGGCAGTCAAAGGGATTTTAGGTATTAAAGACGGCATCACTAAGATTCGCGGCCAGTGGTTTGAGTGGGAAGGGCGGTTGTGTATGCCTATTTTTCACCCAGCCTATCTGCTACGGAACCCCTCGCGAGATAAAGGCAGCCCCAAATGGCTGATGTGGCAAGACATCCAAGCTGTACGCAGTAAGCTGGATGAACTGACGGTCAATGATTAAGCCAGGTAGTAGCGGCAGGTTGAGTCTGGGCCAGTAACTTGCCTTGAGAAATAACGTGGGTGACAGTGGCACAGCGACGAATCGCTTCGTAGGGACTGTCAGCATCTATCACCACGAGATTGGCCGGTTTGCCGACTTCCAAGCCGTAGTGGTCTTCAACCTTGAGAGTGCGGGCACCGTGGGTTGTCACCATGTCGTAGCAAGCATCTATTTCATGCTGGCCGGTCATCTGGCAGACATGCACAGCCATTGATGCAACTGTCAACATATTGCCGGTGCCCAGGCTGTACCAGGGATCTTGCACACAGTCATTACCCAGGCTGACATTCAGCCCTCGCTGCCAGAGTTCTTTAACACGAGTAACGCCTCGCCGTTTGGGGTAGGTATCGGTGCGGCCTTGGAGGGTAATATTGATCAGGGGATTGGCAATGAAATTAATCCTGGCTCGCTCTAGCAGCCCCATCAGCTTTAGGGCATAGGCATTGTTGTAAGAGCCAAAGGCGGTCGTGTGGCTGGCGGTAACGCGATCGCTCAACCCTGTCCGCACAGCACAAGCCGCGACTACTTCTAAAAATCGCGATTGGTCATCATCGATTTCGTCGCAGTGAATGTCAATCAGGCGGTCGTAACGCTGGGCCAGTTCAAAGATTCGGTGGACAGAGTTAACCCCATCCTCACGGGTCATCTCGTAGTGGGGAATGCCACCCACGGCATCGGCCCCGAGTTTGAGGGCTTCTTCCAGCAGGGCCCCATTGCCAGGGTTTCCATACATTCCGTCCTGGGGAAAGGCCACGACCTGTACCGTGATCCAGTCCTTAACCGACTCCCTGACCTCAAGCAGAGCTTTGAGAGCGATGAGATTAGCTTCGCTGACATCGACATGGGTGCGCACATAAAGCACCCCCTGCTGGGCCTGAAGCTTAAGAGTAGCAATGGCGCGAGTTTTAACATCCTCTAGGTTGAGGGATTGCTTGCGATCGCGCCAAATGTCAATGCCTTCGAATAGAGTACCGCTCTGATTCCAGCGGGGTTGTCCAGCCGTTAGCGCCGAGTCGAGGTGAATGTGGGATTCCACAAAGGGCGGACTAACCAGCCTGCCGTTTATGGCCAGTTCTTGCTCAGCCAGCTCCTCTAGGTGAGGGGCAACAGCGTGGATAGCGCCATCCCGAATGGCCAAATCAACTGGACTGCTCTGGCCAAGCAGCCGACATTGCCGCAGAATGAGCGCTATTCCACTGGAACTCATAGCTTATCTTTACTATCGCACCGCATTCGCAAATAGCCCCGGCGCATAGGCTTCAATCACTCTACCAGTTTTAGAACAAGTAATCATCAGATAGTCACAGGCTGCACACTGAGTCCGCACGAGATGCTTATCCTGCAGATGATGGCGCTCCGCCAGTTGACCACAGTTAGGGCAATGAACCTGTTGTGAAATTAAAATCATTTTGTAACTCCAACTACTTTTAATGGGTAGGGCTGAATAACAAGCCACTGAATTTTTCCCTGAACCAGCAAGCAATGAAACAAGATCGCTATGAGTTGCCAGGACAAAAAACAATTCTTCATAGTTTTATTATGTCAATTTACTTAAGTGACTGCAACGTTATTTCTAAATGCTTAATCTTGAAGATCCCCTGCATAACCCGTGATCCCTACCCTGGTCTACCCTCTAAAGGGCTAAATCTCAAGAAGATATAAGACACTAATACATTGGGAAATCCGTGGATAAATGTTAAGACTTAAAGAGTAGATTCTGTCCAAAGAGTGGATCCGGTCAAACTTTGTACCGCATTTATCATTTTGGATTCTTTAGATTAAGTAAATTTTTGGAGTTTTCTCAAAAAATCTGTCTTGAGTCAGGAATTGATTTAAGAGTTATGCGCTACCGCATTCAACACAGTACTTACTACCAATATCAGCAGCCGGTTACTCTACAAGCCCACACCCTGCGGCTACGCCCCCGCTGCGACGCAGTTCAGCAGGTAGTGAGCTTTGAGCTTGGTATTACCCCAGCGCCACTGCAGCAGACCACTGTGGTAGATATTGACGGCAACCATACCATTCGGTTGTGGTTTGACTTGGCACCTACGGATAGCCTGAAGCTCACTACCGTTTCGGAAGTTATTACCTATCGCACTAATCCTTTTGACTATCTGGCTGAACCCTGGGCCATCACCTTGCCCATCGACTACCCAACCAGCCTGTCTGCCATGTTGCAGCCCTATCTACAGCCGCCTATTAGCCCGACAATCTCACCTCAGGCCGCAATGCTGGCCGCAGAGATTAGCCATCAGGTAGAGGGAAACGTAGGATTTTTCCTTAGCAGATTGACTCAGTGCATCTATGAAACCTGCCGGTATACCAGTCGCGCCACTGGACCAGTCTGGCCTTCAGCGGTGACATGGGAGAAAAAACTGGGTAGCTGTCGTGACTTTGCTGTGCTGTTTATGGAGGCCTGTCGAGCCGTCGGGCTGGCGGCTCGCTTTGTCAGTGGCTACGAAGAGGGAGATAGCCAAGTTTCCCATCGCGACTTGCACGCCTGGGCGGAGGTTTATGTACCCGGTGGTGGTTGGCGGGGGTTTGACCCAACCCACGGTCTGGCTGTGGCCGATCGTCACGTGGCGCTGGTGGCTAGTCCTTTTCCGCTGTATACGGCTCCGGTTAGTGGCAGTACGGTCGGGTGCGGGCAGGTAAGCTCCAGGTTAGACACCGAAGTTAGAGTGGCCGTGCTGAAAGACTAGCGCCCCAAAGTGTTACGGGCGTTCTGACGCGAGCGGCGAGCCGGTTCATAGTTAGGGTCAAGCTGCAGCGCTTTGTCATAGGCAATGATGGCCTGGTCATAGCGTTCTAGAGTCCAGGCTGCATCACCGCGGATGGTCCAGGCTTCAGCAGATTCCCGATTTAGAGAAATAGCTTGGTCGATGGCGTCTAGGGCTTCTGCTGAGCGGCCCAATTTTTGTAGCACGCGACCCCGATCTATCCACGCCAGGGAGAGGGCTGGCATCAGGCGGTTAGTTTCCTCATAAAGGGCCAGGGCCGCCTGGAGACGACCCTGCTGTTCTTCGGCATTGCCCTTACTGCGCACCGCCTCAGGAAAGTAATTCCGGTAGGCTAGGGCATCGTTGCAGGCGGCAATGGCTTCGCTGGGGCGCTTGAGGCCAATTAAAGCGCGGCATCGGCCCAAATAGGCCGGGGCATAATCTGTTTTGGCTTGGATGGCCTTATCAAAGGTAGTCAGCGCATCGGGAAAGCGCCCCTGAGCCAGCAGTTGATCCCCCTGCTCAGCCAAGAATACTGCTTTTTCTTGAGGAGGCAGCAGTTGGCCCAGGTTTGTTGCCAGAGTGGGTATCTGCACAGAAGTAAAGGCTTTGACTCGCTGACTGTTGGACTCAAAGGCTACGGTTAGCCCACTCTGCCAGAGGGCTACCAGGGCGGCTACCAGACTCAGAGCGCTACCCCAAACCAGCGGTTTTTTCTGCAACCATGACTGCTCAGAGGGCACTGCGGCTACTTCAATGGCGGCGGCAGATGCAGGCACAATTGCCCCGTTGCTGTTGCCACTGCCATTACCGGGGTAAACCAGGTCTACCGGAAAGAGTGAAGTGGCGTCTTGGTCGGCTGCGATTGCGGTTAGCTCTGAGGTTTCAGCAGGCACCAGCACCACATTGCCAGGACTGGAGGAGGCACTGGGTACCAGGCCGCCCGCTCCTTTGTTCCAGGTCTGATAAAACTGGGTGATAGGCTCACTCAGGCTACTAGGGAGGCTTTGCAGAGCTTCTAGAGCTTCTTGCGCGGTAGGGTAACGATCTCGGAAGTCATAGCACACCATTTTATCCAGCACGGCAGCCAGGGCCGACGATACCGAAGGCGCATGCTGATGCCAGGCTAGCTCACAGGTGACAGGGTCTTCGGCAATGTTTTGAGGATGTACCCCAGTTAGCGCTCGAATACCCATCATCCCTACCGCGTAGACATCGCTGCTAAAACGCGGCTTACCAGCATACTGCTCGTTGGGCATGTACCCGTGGGTGCCAATGGCTACCGTCAGGTTAGTGGCTCCTGTTTCAGCATCCACCAGCGGTGATGACGTAACCTGTTTTACTGCCCCAAAGTCAATCAGTACAATTTTGCCGTCCCGATGACGACGAATCAGGTTAGATGGCTTAACATCCCGATGAATAACCTGCTGACGGTGTACAAAGGCTAGAATTTCCAGCACTTCTTGCAAGAGCAAAATTACCCGAGTTTCTGACCAGGGCTTACCCTCTTCAATCTGGCGGTTAAGACGGCTGCCTTCGATATATTCCTGGGCTAGGTAAAATTCCTGGCTTTCTTCAAAGTGGGCCAGCAGTGTTGGAATTTGAGGATGGTTGCCCAACTGATAAAGCACCCTGGCCTCAGTGTCAAATAGGCGACGGGCCATCTCCAGCGTACTCGTGTCCTTATCCTGAAGCTTGAGCTGCTTAATCACGCACTTCGGGTGGTTGGGCAGGTGCAAATCAGACACTAGAAAAGTGCGGCTAAACCCCCCAGAACCCAGCCGCCGAATGATTTGATAACGCCCACCCAGTAATGTTTGCTCCATCCAGCCTAGCTAGTCTTGGTCAGGTCAGGGTCAGGCCCATTAGCACATTGAGCCGCGTGGTGATGCCTTCTGGGGTAGTATTGCTCTCCATTCTCAAGTTGCACCAACCTCAGTGTATTCGCTTATTGCCCTGCTTGGGGTGCCCTCCACCATGCAATTTAATCTTGGTCAAGATAGGTCACAGCCCTATTACCCAATCTCGACTGGTGAGGACGCAAAGTCCTGGGCTTCTGGGCAAGCTAGGGTACTATCCGTCGCTGTTCATCCGAAGCCTAGGAGTGTAGATGTGCCGTGGTCACTCCCCGGACTTTCTTATCGCTGCGACGCGGCTACCCTGGCACTTTTTCTGGGAGTTAAACCATTGCCATGCACAACTTTGCGAGCCTTCAGTCGCCACTCAGTATTACTGTGTTGGATGACTTACCCGATGCCATTTTGGTGATCAACCGGCACGGTCAACCAGTGCTCTGCAACCAGCAGGCTGTGCAACTCTTGCAGGGATGTCTCACTGGCCTTTGGCAGGTGGATGAAACAGCCACATATCAAATCCTAGACCGTTACCATAGCCCTCTCAGCACCGAGCAACTTCCTCTGCAACGAATAGTAACAGGAGCCACCCTCAACAACGAGGAATTTATCTTAATTCAGACCAGTTCCTCTGAAACCCGCTGGATTGCCCTCAGTGGCGGGCCTTGCACTGGCTTTATTGAAGCGGCAGGCATCCTATCTATTCGTGATATTACGGCTGCTAAGCAGCAAGAAGCCCGGCTACAGCGGCAAGCCTTTCACGACGAACTGACCGGGTTAGCCAACCGCAACGCCTTTATTGATCACGTCAATACCGCGCTGAATCAGGGGTATTCGCCTGATTCCATGGGGATGTTGTTTGTCGATTTAGATCGCTTCAAAGACGTTAACGATAACTTGGGGCATCAGGTGGGTAATGAGTTACTCAAGCACTTGGGGGAGCGCTTCCAGCATCAGGTGCAGCCTGACACCAGTATTGTCGCCCGTTTGGGAGGTGACGAATTTGCGGTTTTGCTACAACACCTCACCAGTCGAGATGAGATCATTGCTATGGCAGAGCGGCTGCAAGCCATGATTGCCCAGCCGTTTTACTTGCAGCAGCACGAAATCTACATCGATGCCTGCATTGGGATCGCCCTGGGAGCCAGCCACTACGGGCATGCAGAAGACTGGCTGCACGACGCTGATACGGCCATGTACCAGGTTAAAAACATCCCAGATCGCCACTGGTTTTTGTTTGATAGCTCTCTCCAGGCTCAGCAAAGCCAGCGTTTACAGACCGAGATGGAGTTGCGAAGGGCGCTCAACTGTAGTGAACTACGGCTTCATTACCAGCCCATTGTCACCATTAGCACCCAGGCGATTATTGGCTTTGAGGCGCTGGTGCGTTGGCAGCACCCAGAGCGGGGGTTGCTGATGCCGGGCGAGTTTATTGGCACTGCCGAGGCCACAGGGCTGATTATCCCTCTGGGCTGGTGGGTGCTGGAGGAAGCCTGCCGCCAAATGCAAATTTGGACTCAGACTTACCCAGCCACGGCCCACTTTACAGTCAGCGTCAATATGTCGAGTAAGCAGTTTTCTCAGAAAAACCTGGTGCAGCGTGTCAGCAGCACCCTGGGGCAGACCGGCTTTGACCCGCGCCGTCTGAAGCTTGAAATTACTGAAGGCGTGCTGATTGACCATTCTGAGTCAATTATTGCGGTGCTGGAACAATTGCGTGCTATGGGCATTCGTCTGGCCGTGGATGATTTTGGTACTGGCTACTCGTCCCTCAGCTACCTGCACCGCTTTCCCTTTGATAGCCTCAAGATCGATCGCTCTTTTATTGACAATGCCGACCAGGATTTTGAAAAGCTGGAAATTTTACAATCCGTTGTGCGGCTGGCCTGGAACCTGGGCCTGGATGTGGTGGCCGAAGGGATCGAAACCCAGCGCCACTATGCTCAGCTCAAGGCCCTGCGCTGCGAATCGGGGCAGGGATATTTGTTTTCTAGACCTCTACCGCCCGATGCTGTAGAGGCCATCCTGGTTAAAGACTTAGAATTGGAATGGCCCGATAGTTAGAGAGTAAGCCGTTACACTGGCCTTTATACTCGTTGTTCAATCCGTCTCGGTAGGCTGCACTATGCCATCTCCTTTTCCAGGAATGGATTCTTACCTTGAGGGATACCTGTGGCCCGATGTACATAGTGCGCTGGCTAACAAAATTCGCCAGCAGCTAACGCCGCTCCTGCGTCCTAACTACACGGCACGGCTAGATGTCTGCTTGGCAGAAGATAGTGACCCCACCGGAGAGATTGGCATTCTTTATCCCAATGTTGAGGTTTTAAAAGCACCTGCCCGTCAACCGTTGCCACCTTTACCATCTGGCTATCAAAGCACATTGACTATCACCCCGCCAGGGCTGGCCTCGCCAGTTGTGCAGCCGGTTGCCGTGCGGCTAACCAATGTAGAAATTCGAGATGCCGTTCAAAACCGGCTTATCACCAGCATTGAAATTCTCTCGCCAGTCAATAAGCGAGAGCCTGGATTAACTACCTATCGCCAGAAGCGCCAACGACTTTATCAGGCGGCTGTTCACCTACTGGAACTCGATTTGCTGCGTCGAGGCACTCGCCCCTTTGCCCAACCGCGCTTGCCCACGGTTCCCTACTGCATTGCCTTGACCCGCGCTCAAGCCAAACAGATGGAACTGTGGCCGCTGGAATTGGCTACTCCCCTACCTGTAGTGCCGGTACCCCTGAAGCCAGAGGATGAGGACATTCCCCTGGATTTGCAGCACGCCCTGACTCAGATTTACGATGAAGCCGCCTACGACCTTTCCCTAAACTACAGCCCGCCGCCGCCGCCAGCCCTGGCCAAGGAGGAAGCCGCCTGGATGCAAACTCAGGTTAAAGTAGCAAAGGCTTGAAGAAGCGTCTAGGTAGGATAGTTGCGGATTGCGGAGGTTACGTTGACGCTAGAGGCGCTGATTTATCCTGCTAAAGGTGAGGCAACTGAGAACTGGCAACTCGTTGCTCTGCACGGCTGGGGGGCGAATGCGGCGGATTTGGTGGGACTGGCTCCTTATCTGCAACTGCCCCAATTCACTATGGTATTTCCCAATGCGCCGTTTCCCCATCCGCAGGTGACGGGCGGGCGGATGTGGTATGCCTTTCCTGTGGGGTGGGATTTTCGGCAACCCTACGATTTTCAACAACAAACCGACTTAAAAACCAGTCGTCAAATTCTCAAAACTTGGTTGTTAGAGCTCGCTCAGGCCACCCACATCCCTCTAGAGCGCACAGTGCTGGCTGGGTTCTCGCAGGGCGGTGCCATGACGCTGGATGTTGGCTGGGAACTGCCGCTAGCAGGACAGATTTGTTTGAGTGGCTATCTCCACGGGCCAGTGGCGGCTCCTAGTCAACCACGATCGCTGGTCATGGTACATGGCTCCTTTGACCCAGTAGTGCCCATCGCCAAGGCGCACGCCGCCAGGGAAGCCCTGGAGCAAAGTGATCAACCCGTCATCTTCCATGACATTCCCATGGGTCATGAAATTGCGCCCCAAGCTATCACATTAATGTCTGAATTTTGCGAAGATTTGAGGCAGGGCCAGCCGTATACCTCACCTTAACCTTATTCTAGAAAAAGAGTGAGCTATACTTCCGCAAAATTACGCTGGCGTGACAACAGCGGTAGTGCAGCTATCGCCAAGGGGGGAACTGACTATGCTAAGCCTACATGTTTCGCGCGAAACAGTTTCAGAAATGACGCCAGACATTGTTGAGGAACTGGCCCGCCGTTTAGAGGCCGATGCCTACGACAACGCCTTTGAAGGATTGCAAGACTGGCATTTATTGAGGGCTTTGGCCTTCCAGCGGCCAGAGTTGGTAGAATCCTATGTCTACCTGTTGGATCTGGAACCCTACGATGAGTCCTAGGCGATGGCCGAGGCAACGGTAGTCTCTTCCCGTCGGGTTGTTGTTGGACTCAGTGGTGGCATTGCGGCCTACAAAACCTGCTCAGTGATTTCTGAGCTGGCTAAGGCCGGGGTAGCGGTACGTCCGATTTTGACCCAACAGGGACAGGCCTTTATTCCTCCTCTAACAGTAGCTACGTTGGCAAGGCATACGGCCTACACCGATGAAGCATTCTGGCTTCCGTGCCACGCTCGTCCCCTCCACATTGACCTGGGAGAATGGGCAGAGGTGTTGGTAATTGCTCCGCTTAGCGCTAACACTCTGGCCAAGCTAGCCCACGGGCTGGCTGATAATTTGCTGACCAATACGGTGCTGGCCTCCGCCTGTCCGGCACTGTTGGCCCCCGCTATGAATACCGATATGTGGCAGCAGGTGGCCGTGCAGCGCAACTGGCAAACTGTTCAGCAAGATCCTCGATTTCACAGCGTCGGGCCAGGAAGCGGGGTGCTGGCCTGCGA
>Ga0224723_1001389_pt1 | contig 14635 bp, 11 predicted proteins | sample Balambano_FR2_Me_FD_161647 | JGI IMG/M metagenome (GOLD analysis project Ga0224723, IMG submission 161647) | Freshwater sediment microbial communities from Lake Towuti, South Sulawesi, Indonesia - Balambano_FR2_MetaG | ecosystem: Environmental > Aquatic > Freshwater > Lake > Sediment | place...
CAGGATGCACTTGGTCGTGTCGTCGAAGGTCTCGCGGTCTTCCTGCGATTGCAGCCGTTCGCGCCCGTCGGCAGGCACGGGCTGGTCGTTGATGAAGAACGGCATTACGCTGCGATAGTGATCGAAAAACGGCTCCATATCGACCACCAGGTCCTTCAGCACGGGCAGCCCCAGGATCGGCTCGATCTGGATTTTCGTCCCCACATCGCGCGCCAGCACCTTGCACGCCAGCTTGTTGACGCCGTTGATGCGCATGGCGTCTGACCCGCAGACGCCATGTGCGCAGGCGCGCCGCAGCGTCAGCGTGCCATCCTGCTCCCACTTGATGCGATGCAGCAGTTCCAGCACGCGGTCGGTTTCATCGACCTTTTCCAGCTTGAACTCCTGCCAGTACGGTTTGTTCCTGCCCGGCACTTCCGGGTTAAAACGACGAATCCGAAACGTTACGTCCATCATTTAGTATGCTCTCACCTTCGGCTTGAAGCGCTCATCCACCTCTGCCAGCGATTGATCGACTTTCTTGAGCGTGTTCAGTGCGTAATCGCCCTGCGGCGCATAGGGCGCTGCGTGCTTACGCTCGATGAGCGTATGCACCATCCAGTTCTCGTCATCGCGCTCTTTGTGATCCTCGCGGCTGTGACCGCCGCGGCTTTCCGTGCGGTTCATCGCGCTTAGGGCGGTCGACTCTGCCAGTTCGAGCAGGTTGCCCAGCTCCCACGCTTCCAGCACGTCGGTGTTGAACTTCATGCCCGTGTCGTCAATGTGCAGGTCGTTGGCATACTGCTCCTTCAGCTGGCGCACGCAGTCCAGCGATGCCTGCATCGCCGCCTCGTCGCGGAACACGCCGACGCCTTCCATCATCACGCGCTGCATCGTCTCACGCATCACGCCGGGGCGTGACTTGCCCTTGCTGTTGCGAATGCGGTTGATCTCCGCCTCGATTTCGCCCGCAGGGTTGGCGGGCAGCCGTCCCCAGTCCGCGCCCTTGACGTATTCCGCCATCCGTTTGCCGCCGCGCCGCCCGAACACCACCAGATCGACCAGCGAGTTCGTACCAAGGCGGTTCGCGCCGTGACAGCTGACGCAGGCAACTTCGCCCGCCGCGTACATGCCCGGCAGCACCGTCCAGTGTTCGTCCATCACGACTTCGCCATCGACGTTGGTCGGAATCCCGCCCATCGCGTAGTGCGCGGTCGGCTGGATCGGCATCGGCTCCTTGACCGGATCCACACCCAGATACGTGCGGCAGAAATCGAGAATGTCCGGCAGTTTCTTTTCGACATCTTCGGCAGTGATGCGGCGCGTTTCACCCGCCTCCGCCAGATAGCGATTGACCGTATCCGGCGTCACATCCAGATAGACGTAATCCTTGCCCTTGATGCCGTTGCCATTACGGACTTCGAGATAGATCGAACGGCTGACGACATCACGGCTGGCGAGGTCTTTGATGCGCGGGGCATACTTTTCCATAAAGCGCTCGCCCCTGCCGTTGATCAGGACGCCGCCTTCGCCGCGCACGCCTTCGGTGATCAGGATGCCCATCTTGTAGATCCCCGTCGGGTGGAACTGATAGAATTCCAGGTCTTGCAGCGGGATGCCGCGCCGAAACGTCACCGCCGCGCCGTCTCCCGTCAGGCTGTGGGCGTTGCTGGTCACGCTCCACACGCGCCCCCAGCCGCCCGTCGCAAACAGCGTCGCCTTGCTGTGGAAGATGTGCAGTTCGCCCGTGCCGAGTTCAACCGCGATCACGCCGACGCACTTGCCATCATTCACCATCACATCCACGACATGGAATTCATCGTAAAACTGAACCTTGTGCTTGATGCACTGTTGATAGAGCGTCTGCAAAATCATGTGACCGGTGCGGTCGGCGGCGTGGCAGGCGCGGCGCACGGGCTTCTCGCCAAAGTTGCTGGTATGCCCGCCAAAGCGCCGCTGGCTGATGCGCCCTTCCGGCGTGCGGTCGAACGGCAAGCCCATATGCTCCAGTTCGATCACGGCGTCAATCGCTTCTTCCGCCAGCACCTTTGCCGCGTTCTGATCTGCCAGATAGTCGCCGCCTTTGACGGTATCAAAGGCGTGCCACAGCGGGTTGTCCTCGTCAAGATTGCCCAGCGCTGCGCCGATGCCGCCCTGCGCGGTTCCGGTGTGGCTGCGCGTGGGGTACAGCTTGCTGACGACGGCGACTTTCGCGCCGCCCTTCGTCGCGTACAGCGCCGCCATCAGACCCGCGCCGCCCGCGCCCACCACCACTGCTTCAAACTGATGCGTCTTCATTCATGCTCTCCACTAAGAACTCTACGACTGACTTCTATCGCTTGTGTAGCTATCAAAGACCTCACCCCCGTCCCCTCTCCGCACGCGGAGAGGGGCGCGACTCGATGTCGAGCAGAGTTTATGCGGGGTGAGGTATGTTCTATCCACCTGCCAGTATCGCTGCCTGCGCCTCACGCGCAGCGTCCACCATTGTCTGGTCAATTGTGCCGAGCAGCGCCAGCGTCCCGACCACCAGCAGCGCGACCGCGCCCATCACGCACAGGTAGGCGGCGGCGCGGCGCAGCAGCGGGCTACTCATTGTGTAATCGGTCAGCACGTAGCGCAGCCCGTTAAAGCCATGCACGACCACCAGCGCCAGCAGCGCGGCGTCATACACGCGCCAGACGGCGACCGAAGCGATGGCGAAGTTCCAACGCTCGGCGACGTATTCGACCGCCGTGCCGCTGTTGTTGATGCCATTCGCCAGCAAGCCGAGCGAGTCGTTGACGGGCACACCCGCGATAAACGCATTCTGCATGTTCAGTTCAAACACGCCCTGTACGATGTGTGCCAGCGCCAGATGTCCGAAGACCAGCGGAATGATCAGGACGCCGCTGGCGCGCATGAATGACCACCAGAAGCGTTCCAGGCGGCTGCCGCCTTTGCTGAACGACTTCGCCTGTTCTCCGCCGACCAGCCCGTACAAGCCAGACACCAGGATCGCCAGCACTGCCGCCGCCACCACGCCGACCGCGAACGGAAACTGCGCTTCGGCGATGAACAGCAGCGAGACGATGAACGGCGTTTCTGCCCCCGCATAATGCCTGAGGACGTGCTGGAACATCAGGATGAACGTCGGAACCAAGACGACCAGCGTGGCGATTAGCACATACACAGCCGCGCGCTGCTGGTGCTTCCACCATTCGGGGCGCGCGTCGAGTATGGCGATGCGCAGCCCGTTGAAGGCGTGGTAGACGACGCAGGCAACGAGCCCGAATTCACCGAGGGTGAACAGCGGGTGCTGATAGATCAGGATTTCTTTTTCCCACAGCGTTGGGTACAAGACCGACCATGATACGCCAATGACGTGCAGGACGAGGAACAGCAGCGTACCCAGCCCGGTGATGCGGTGCAGCACCCAGCTCCACTGACCGAGCGCGCCGCGATAGCGAAGCGTTTCTGTAAGGGTGAGGACTAGAGAGGTCAAGGCTATCTATCTCCTGAACCTGAGCGCGAGGCTGCGCCCAAACCGGATGAAACGCATGTGTGGCACACGCGCGTACATGAAACTGATTACAGCGGAGTATAACGCTCACGTTCGTGACTGCAACAACCTATACCACAGTATTTCTTTGGATATTCGCATTATACGACATATTCAGAATTTTGTGAACGAAAAGCTGTGATTTTTGTCTCTTCCGAAAGGTTGTTACAATACATAAATCATTACATGAGAAAGTGACCTTGACTCGACCACTCCTCCTCCTCACACTCCTCCTCTGCCTCGTCGCCTGCGAACCGCGCGTGGTCGCGACCGTACCGATCCCGACTTCGGCAGACATCAACGCGGTCAACACCGCGCTCCCGCTGACGCAGAACGCGCCGCCGCCGCCGTACAACGTCTCGATCAGCTTCCCGCAAATCGATGACCACCTGAGCGATCTTTCTGGCTGGCGTTATACCGTGCGCCTGGAATTTGATGGCGTGTTCGCGCGCACCAGCCGCCCGGCACAGGCGACCGCCAGCGCGCAGGTCGAGTTCAACCAGCTCAGCTCGGCGCGCCGCGTGATCGTCGAAACGTCCGGCGAACTGATCGGGCAGATCGAAAACACCGCCTACGAAGCGGCGCGGCTGGGACCGGACTCGTTTCTGGTGCGCGATGAGGAATGCCAGAACAATACCGACGCGGCGCGGCTCGCGGCTGACCTGCGCGCGGGCAACCTGATCGGCGGCGTGACGACTGCCGTCCCCGCCGGGCAGCGCGGCACGATCAACGGCACAGAGGTCTATCGCTACACCTTCAACGATGCTGACCTGGTGCTGCCGACCATCCGCGTCGGCGATGGGGGCAGCGTCGTTGTCACCAGCGGCGAACTGTGGTTCTCCGCCGCGCATAACGCCGTCGTGCGCTTCTGGGTGAATGTGCAGGTTGCCAACGCTTTCATCTTCGACCGCCAGCTTCCGGTGGATGGTACGGTCGTCATCCGCTACGACCTGTACAACATCGGCACGGCGTACAATATCAACGTGCCGTTCGGGTGCTGAAAGCGAGAGTAATTGCCATGACTACTGTACATTTGACGTTGGAACTACCGGACGATGTTGCCAAAGACGCTGAATCGTTAGGTTTGTTAGACAGTGCAAGCTTGACCGAATGGCTGGAAGCAGAGGTTGAACGTCGTCGGCTGGAACAAGCAGACGAAGCGCAATGGGAAAACCACATCATGTCAGACACACTGGGCGATGCCCTCTCAGCGGACGGAGGCATTGACTTCGAGAAACTCCACGCACGGACTACACTGCTCACGCTTGACGAACTCGATCCCGAAAGCGCAGCCAACGATGAGCGCTAACGTTCCTTATCAATGGCTTCTCAAAATCAGTCCTGATGCACAAAAGCGGTTCAATCTTCTCGATGGACCGACCAAGCGCGCCATATTTCGCAAGCTCAAGGAGTTGCTGACGGCGGATGACCCTTACGCAGTCGGGTATGTCGAAATGCTGCAAGCAGACACGTTTGAACGAGCCAGGAAATTTCGAGCCGCACACTATCGGGTCTTCTTCATTGTTCAAAGGCAAGAGGTGACTTGGCTCAAGCGAGCATATAAAGGCACACTCTTCTTTCTCGATGTGCGCAATCGAAAAGACGCTCATTGATGCACGTCAACAATCTATCTGCTGTTTTTACATCAATTTCCCGTCATCTCCCGTAATGTGGGATGATGTGGCAAATGTGGGAAATCCGTTATGTCGCTAAACCCGTTTCTAACCAGATCGTCCCCGAAATTTAGTGGACAAGACTCCCCCATCGTGCTACAGTTGTTAGAACAAAATAGCTTTTGTATTTGCAAACCTTTCCCGCTCTCCGCCAGGGGAGAATTATCCGGGCAAGCACTTTGCCGGGAGTGGTGATACACCGAACAATCCAGTTTGTTCCTGCGTTTCGACTTGCATGATGGTTAGGGCAAGCCGAAATTTTTAGTCCCTGTTTTCCGGCATGTTCGTTCATGCTCGCTGTAATGTCAGAAGGATGCTGTGCTATGGTTCAAGCCGCTGTCAAACCCAAAAACGCTCTTCATGAACTGGGTTACAAGATTTTTCTCGACCGCTACGCCTTGAAGGATATGAAGCGCAAAACGCTGCAAGTCGGCGATCTGGTGATCGTCGTCGTCAACCCGCAGACGGGGCAGCGTGAAATCGGCAAGGTGACGGCGCTGGCACTGCCGAAAGTGACGATTGAACTGCTCGACGGCGAAGTAACCGAGCGCGATATTGAGCATGTCGATAAGCCGCTGGAGACCGACCCGGCGCAGATGATGGAGCGCGTGGCGAAGGGCATTGCGGCGGTAGAAAAGTCGCCCAAGCTGCGCAAGCAATGGGCAGAGCGCTTCCGCTGGCTGCTGGAGGATTTCAAGTTCGTCCCGGCGGGGCGCATCCTGACGGCGGCAGGAACCGACCAAAACCTCACATTCTACAACTGTATGCCGCCGGAACAGGAAATCCTGACTGCTGAAGGCTACAAGCCGCTCGGCGAGGTGCGCGTTGGCGATCTGGTGGTTACGCATCGCAACCGCCTGCGTCCTGTATTGAGTAAGTTTGAACGCGAAACTGAAGAACCTGTTTACATCCTCAAGCCCCGCAAACTTGGCTTTGATGACCTGCGCGTGACAGGCGACCACAAGATTCATCTGATCCGCTCGGAGTGGATTAACAAGCATCGTTCGCGCGACGGTCTGCGCCTGGCGCAGCAGCCGGACTGGATTCCGGCGAAGGATGTGCGCGTGGGGGATTTTGTCGCTGTAGCCTATAACGGCGAAGAATGTCCGCCCGAACTGATTCAGGTCATTGATTACCTGCCAGAAGGCATGTATCAGGTGCGCGATGGCAAGGTCTTCAAGGCGACCACACGCGGTGCTCACGGCTATGTGCAGGACTGGGGTACGCACTTCGACGTGAACAATTCGCTGGCACTGGATGAAGACTTGTGCTATGTGCTGGGTCGCTGGCTCGGTGACGGATGTGTCACACATCGCACGAAATCCGACATTCCGTCTGGTATCAAGGTCGTCTTTGCGCTGGATGAAAAAGCGGAAGCTGATCACATCGCCGAGATCATCACGCGCAAGTTCAATATTCCTGCTGTCGTCAAGCTGAGCAGCACCGAACGCTGGTATGACCTGTGGGCGAACTCGATGCCGCTCGGTCAATTCTTCAAGGCGTTCCTGGGTGCGTACAGCTACGGCAAGCGCATCCCGGATGTGCTGATGCACCTGCCGAACCCGCTGACCATCGCGCTGCTGCGCGGCTTGTTCAGCGCCGATGGCTATATCAGCCGCAACCAGCTTGGTATTGTGCTGTCAAATCGCGTGATAGCGACACAGGTGCATCAACTGCTGCTCAAGCTTGGTTACCTGTTTTCGATCAAGGAAAACACCCATCGCTTGGGTAAACATCCAGCCTATCGCATTCAGGCAACCGCCAACGAATGTGGCGCGTTGTTCCAGGCGTTCTTTGACCGTCCCGCGCCTGCGGTTGAAACGGATACTAAACATTACGTCGAATACGATGGACTGCGCTGGGTGCGTATTGATGAGATCGCGCTGACCGATTACAGCGGCATTGTGATGGACATCGAAGTTGCCGAAGATCACTCGTTTGTCTCGGCAGGTGTCGTCGTCTCAAACTGCTATGTGATTGACTCTCCAAAAGACTCGCGTTCCGGCATTATCAAGACCCTGAGCGAGATGACCGAGATCATGTCGCGCGGCGGCGGTGTCGGCATCAACATTTCGTCGCTGCGCCCGCGCCACAGCTACGTCAAGGGCGTCAACGGGCGGTCGAGCGGCTCTGTGTCGTGGGGCGCTTTGTATAGCTTCGTAACTGGATTAATAGAACAGGGCGGGAGTCGGCGCGGCGCCCTTATGCTCATCCTCAACGACTGGCACCCCGACGTGTTCGACTTCATCAACAGCAAGCGCCAGGCGGGGCAAATCACCAACGCTAACATCAGCGTCAACGTCAGCGACAAGCTGATGGCGGCGATCAAGGCGGACGGCGATTGGGAGCTGATGTTCCCCGACACGGGCGACGCGAAGTACGATAGCGACTGGAACGGCGACCTCGATGGCTGGCGCGCGAAAGGCGGCAAGGTCATCAAGTACCGCACGGTCAAGGCGCGCGAAGTCTGGAACGCGATCATTGAAAGCGCATGGGCGAGTGCAGAGCCGGGGCTGTGGTTTGGCGAACGAAGCAACAAGGAAAGTAACAGTGCGTACTTTAATCCGCTAATATGCACGAATCCTTGTGTTACGGGAGACACGCGCATCAGCACCGATCGCGGTTTGATACAAGCACGCGAACTGTTCGACAGCGAGCAGAATGTCAATGTTGTAGTTGATGGACGCTTTGGTCATGCCGAAACCATCACGCCTGCATCGCGCGTTATCCTGACCGGAACGAAGCAAGTTTACCGCGTACAAACGCGCGAAGGCTACTTCGTGCGTGCCACTGCCGACCATCGCATCATGACAGCGCGCGGTTGGGTGGAGGTGCAGGATTTGCACCCCGGCGACCGTCTGCATATCGTCAATTGCAAGGGCGGTTTCGGCACACAGGGCAGTCTTGAACTGGGACGTGTGTTGGGCTGGACTGTCGGCGATGGTACGGTCAAGAAAGATCAGGTTGTCCTGTCGTTCTTTGGTGAAGAAAAACGTGACCTTGCGCCTATGTTCGCTGAATACGTCAACGAGATGGTTGAACCCTTAACCATAGGGGTTCGCAATTATCCTGTAGGCGTGACACAGGTCATTGAGCGCGATGAAGCGCGTGTATCCTCGACACGTTTGCACGCCATTGTTTCCGAACATGGCTTAACCACCACCAAACATCGTGTCCCCGAAAGCGTCTTTCAGGGCAGCGAAAACATGCAGCGCGGCTTCCTGCAAGCGCTCTTTACCGCCGATGGCAGCTTCCAGGATGGCGGCGCAAAGGGTGCGAGCGTGCGCCTTGCCGCCAACAGCATGATACTGCTCGAACAGGTGCAAACGCTGCTGCTCAACTTCGGCATTGCCAGCCATATCTATCGCAACCGTCGTGCAGCCGGTTACCGCCAGATGCCGGACGCCAACCGCGAGCTAAAAGCCTACTGGTGCGAAGCGCAGCACGAACTGGCGATCAGCAAGCGCAACATGAACGTCTTTGCCGACGAAATCGGCTTCCTGATGGCGTACAAGCAGGTGAAGCTGGAAGCCTATATCCAGCGCGGCGTGCGCGGCACGTATCAGGAACGTTTCACGGCGACGGTCGAATCGATTGTGGAAGACGGCATCGAAGAGGTGTTTGACCTCACAGAGCCGCTCACGCATTCATTCGTTGGAAATAATATAGTACTTCATAATTGTGGGGAGCAGAGTCTCGGAGCCTATTCCGTCTGTAACCTCGGCGCTATCAACCTCGCCAGGTTCTACGATGAAGACGCGCACGATGTCAATTGGGACCTGCTCGATACCGCCGTCCGCTACGCCACCCGCTTCCTCGATAACGTCATTGACGCCACGCCGTACTTCTTCGAGGAGAACGAGCGCGTGCAAAAGGGTGAACGCCGCGTCGGGCTGAACAACATGGGCTTGGCGGAACTGCTCATCAAGCTCGAATTGCGCTATGGTTCGCCGGAAAGCATCCCGCTGATCGACAAGCTCTACGCCTTCATCGCCCGCGCCAGCTACGAAACCTCGATTGAACTGGCACAGGAGAAGGGCGCGTTCCCGCAATTTGACGGCGAACAGTTCGTCAAAAGCGGCTTCATGCAGAAGATGCCCGCCGACGTTCGCGAACGAGTCCGTAAGGAAGGCATAAGGAATGTCACGCTCTTAACGCAAGCTCCAAACGGAACCACAGGAACATTAGTAAACACCTCCACCGGCATTGAGCCGTTCTTCTCGTGGAAGTACTACCGCAAGAGCCGCCTCGGTCTGCATGAGGAGAACGTGCCGATTGCCCAGGAATGGCTGGACGCGCACCCCGGCGAGACACAACTGCCCGCCTACTTCGCGACAGCGATGGACCTCGCGCCGGAAGACCACGCCCGCGTGCAGGCGGCGATCCAGCGCTGGGTCGATAGCAGCATTTCCAAGACCAGCAACCTGCCCAACAATTACACCGTCGAGCAGGTCGGCAAGTTCTACGAGCTGCTTTACGATCTCGGCTGCAAGGGCGGCACGGTCTACCGCGATGGCAGCCGCAGCGAGCAGGTGTTGATGCTCAAAGGTGACGAGCGCGCCGAAAGCGAGATGAAAGACAATGAGAAGGCGAAGTCTGCACCCGCTGCGCAAGAGCAGGTCGCCACACCGCATCGCGTCTACCCGCGCCCGAAGAAACTGACCGGCGTCACCGTCAACACGCCGACGCCCTATGGCACGTCGTACATTACCATGAACAGCGACGAAAACGGCTACCCGTTCGAGGTCTTTATCACCGCGCCGGGCAAGGCGGGCAGCGACTTGCAGGCGGACGCTGAGGGTCTGGGGCGCATGATTTCGCTGCAACTGCGCACGACCGCGCCGCAGAACCGCATGACGATGCTGCGTCTGATCATCGACCAGTTGCAGGGCATCGGCGGATCGCGCACTGTCGGCTTTGGTCCCAGCCGCGTGATGTCACTGCCGGACGCGCTGGCGGCGGCGCTACTGGAACAGTACTTCTCGGAAGAGAAGGTGCAGCAGCTTGATTTGTTCAATGCGTCCGCGCTGCCCGTCACTATCTCTGCGTCTGTGGAGAGCAGCGCCGCGCCGACACCTGTCGCCAGCAGCGGCAACGGGCATCACAACGCGAACGGCGCGATCAGCGGCGCGACGCTCTGCCCGTCGTGCGGCACGATCTCGCTGGTGCGCGCGGAAGGCTGCCGCAAGTGTCTGAGCTGTGGCTACAGCGAGTGCTAACGGCAACGGACTAATCGTTTTGCATTTGCAAGTGAGCCGTTTGTGAAACTGATAGGCGGTCTGGCTAGACTGGTAAGCACTGTAAAAATGTATTTCGCACAGACACGCGCAGTGCTTGAAAGTGTTGAGCCATGACACGGGAAAAAACTGAACTGATCGTGACCGCGGTCCATTACGACGAAGACGAGCAGCATATTGCCTACGTCTTCGTCGGTATCCCGCCCGTGCCGGGCATGAACAACCATACCGTTGATGGAATGCGTCTTTACACACGCGACCGCCTGATCGAGGCGTTGCGCAATGGACAGCAGTTTTTCATCGCCGCAAAATCCGGCGATCAGTGGTTTGTCGATCACCGTCTCCGCATCGTCACGATTCAAAACCAACCGTATTTGCGGGTGGACGATTTCGCTATTCCGGTTGACGATCTCGGTAATCTCGCTAGAATTCGCTCATCACGCTAACCTCGCATTGCGGAGCATACGCCACTTCACACATGGACAAGTTTTTTCCCCCCGATGACTCGCAGTTCTGGCTGGAACCTGATTACCTGCTCAGCCTGTTGGTATCCTTCACCGCCAACAAGCTGAATGCTGAATTCGGTATTACTCTGATGGTGGGCGGCACGATGATGACCGGGACACTGGTCAGCGAGCGTGCGTATCTGCAACGGCTGAACGAACTCTTTCAATCGATTGTCAGGAACGCGATGCCCAACCCAAGCGCAGAAGACCTGGCAATGATGGAAGACACGTTTGGCTTTGAAGATATGGCGGAAGACTACTACTATGACCCCGATGCAGATGAGGATGAGGAAGACGATTTCGACGAAGACGACAGCTTCCCGCCGATTCGTCATCTGCATCTGCGCGACCCATATGTGCTGTACCCCGGCAGTGCGATGAGTTTCGGCGAAAGCCCCTTACCCGTCATTCGTCTGCGCCTCACGGCGGTCAGCGGCTGGATGCCGGGGCGCGTGAACGTAACCGATGGACTAGACGATGACTTCCAGCCGCCGTTCCCAGGCAACCGGATTAAGCAGTAGGCTCAGACACTCGTTTGCAAAAGCATTCACCCACAACCTCACATGGGCTGCCGCAACGTACATGGCGACGCCGGCTGCTGCGCATTGGCTTGATCTGCCTGCTGGTCTGGCTGGTGGTCAACTGTGGCTTGTTCGCGGCGATACATCTGTACGGTCAGCGTGACCAGGCACAAACAGCGGATGTCATCATTGTGCTGGGAGCAGGGCTGCGGCGCGATAACCAGCCGGGTCCGGCATTGCAGCGCCGCAGCGAACGCGCGGCAGCCTTGTACCGCGAAGGTTACGCGCCCGTAGTCATCTGTACAGGCGGGCAAACTGCCGGGCTAACGCGCAGCGAGGCGGATGCTTGCCGCCAGGTGTTGGAGGCAAACGGCGTACCTGCGTCTGCCATCCTGCTGGAAGCGCGCAGCCGCAGCACGCAGGAGAACGCCCTCTACGCGCGCGAACTGATGCAGGCACAGGGCTGGCAAGACGCCGTGCTGGTGAGCGATGGCTATCATCTGCTGCGTGCGCAGTGGATTTTTTCAGGTGTCGGTGTGCAGGTCTACCCCAGTCCGGCTGCTACTCGCCCGCGCCTGTCGGCGTATGGACAGGCGATCTTGCGCGAAATTGCCGCCCTGCACTGGCATCTCGTCACCGAGCTGCTCAATCTCCCCGTAACTTACGTGCCGATCTTGTAATGTTGAATGTAATTAAGTGCGATGTTCATGAATTCTCTCCGCTAAAGTTGAGCATTTACGATTACAATCAACGATAATGGAGAAGGACTCGCCGGTCCTGGTTCGACCCGGCGCATGAAGTGGAGGACGTAAATGCCGATTCGGGTGGGTTGGGATGCGCAAAACGCGAACGCTCTGCTGCTGACGTTCGACGGAAACTGGACCTGGGAAGAATTCTACGAAGCAGGCAGTACAGCGCGCGAGATCATCTCTGATAACACCAACCCAGTGCATATCATCCATGACATGCGCACGACGGCTAATACTGCCAAGAGTCCGATCCTCCATTTTCGCCACTTTGCACTGAACATGCCCGCCAACGCGCGCAAAGGTTTGACCGTCTACATCGGCGCGACGAGCTACTGGCGGGCGTGCATTGCCACGTTCATGCGCGTCTACCCTGATATTGCTCCTGATGTCGTCTATGTCTCGGATCACGAAAGTGCCTGCATTGCGATTCTGCGCAAGCAGGAACAGCTGGACATTCTGGGGGATGACGACGACGACGAAGCGGGGGTGTAAGGGTCTGCATCGACAGTACCATATATTAAATTGCTTATTATCAAATAATAGGTATTTATTTGAAAACCTTACGCTTTTTGAAGATGCTCTTCAGCTATAATCACATAAGAGGCAATGGCTCGTAATGGTGAGTTGTGCGGGAGTCACTAATGCCCATCCAGGTCAAATGGGACAAAGCGGAGTCGGATACGCTCGATATTGTTTTTAGTATGCCGTGGGTCTGGCAAGAACTATATGACATTCGTGATCTGGTGCGCTTTATGATTGAAGGGGTGAACGGTACAGTGCATGTCCTGTACGACATGCGCGGCTGTCGTGCGCCAGCCGGGAATGCTATTCCGCATCTGCGCAACTTCGCCAGTAATCTTCCAGCACAGGCGCATCAAGGGCTGCACGTCTTTGTCGGCTCAAATCCTGACTGGAAGGCGCACATGACTCTGTTCACGCGCACCTACCCCGATCTGGCGCTGGACATCGTTTATGTATCTAACCGCGAAGACGGGGTGAGCGCCGTGCATATCAAGAAAGAACAGCTTGCCTTGCTGGATGAGGACGATGATGACACCAGCAGAGCGCTCGCCCTTGATGAACCTGAACAATCCATCCTCGACACGCAACCGGCAGCATCCGTTACAGACACCGCCGAGGTCAAGGACTGGCAGCCCGTCTATACAAAGCGTTGATGCCGTCACGAGATGAAACCATAGTGTGAAACAAGGAGCTGAAGCCCCTTGTTCGACCTTCAAATGAAACTTGTCCGCACCTAGAACGGTATCTCGTTCATATCGCTGCCACCGCCGCCGTATTCCTGGTAGCCGCCTTCGCCGCCCCCCGCAGGCGCGCCCGCACCCTCACGGCTGCCCAGGAACTTGACATCGCGCGCGGTCATGTCGAGCGATGCCTGTGCCTGACCACCCTGATCGGTGTAAGCACGCGCTTCAACCGTGCCAATGATCATGACCTGACGCCCTTTGGTCAGGTATTGCTGGCAGGTTTCCGCCAGCTCGCGCCACGCCGCCACGCGCACCCACGTTGTCTTTTCCTGGCGCGTTTCGCCGCGCCCGGTGACGGTGTTGACCGCGACGCTGAAGTTGCAGACGGGGACGCCGTTTTGCAGGTATTTCAATTCCGGGTCACGCCCGACATTGCCAACAATGATCAATTGCATATAACCGGACATAGAAATTCCTCGCTTTGCAGGTACATCACAACAAGGGTCTTCACCCCCTTGCCGAAAAGCCTCAATGTAAGCTATAAGTTTAACACAAAATCGCCCAAAATGATAGCACGAATTTTCTACAGTGCGATCCAATAATCACGATTATGCGTAGGGGCGCAATATATTGCGCCCCTACAATCGCCCAACCCATAGACAATGAGGTTTGCCTATCATGCCGGATTGTGATGTGTTGATGATTGGCGCGGGGCATAACGCGCTGGTGTGCGCGGGCTATCTGGCGCAGGCGGGCTACCGTGTGATCGTGTTGGAACGGCGGCACAAGGTCGGCGGCGCGGTCGTCACGGAAGAGATCGTGCCAGGCTTCAAGTTCGACCTCGGCGGTTCGGCGCATATCCTCATCAACCACACGCCGATTGTGCAAGACCTCGAACTGACGCAGTACGGGCTGGACTATATCCAGCTGGACTCGTTGTTCTTCACGCCGTTCCCGGATGGCAGCCACATTACGATCTACAAGGACCTGGACAAGACGTGCGAAAGTATCGCCGCTGTTCACCCCGAAGATGCCGAGCGCTACCGCCGCTTCATTCATGACTGGCGACCGCTGGCAGAGGGCATGGTGGAGACGTTCCTGCATGTGCCAACGCCGCTGAACGTCGGGCGCTACCTGATGTTCAACGGCGGCATTGACCCGCAGCGCGCTGACCAGATCAACAGCGTCATTCGCAGCTTTGGGCAGGTCTTGCGCCAGACGTTC
>Ga0224723_1001390_pt1 | contig 14625 bp, 16 predicted proteins | sample Balambano_FR2_Me_FD_161647 | JGI IMG/M metagenome (GOLD analysis project Ga0224723, IMG submission 161647) | Freshwater sediment microbial communities from Lake Towuti, South Sulawesi, Indonesia - Balambano_FR2_MetaG | ecosystem: Environmental > Aquatic > Freshwater > Lake > Sediment | place...
AGCCCCGCATCAGAAAAGTAGTACGTCTCCAGGCCATTGACCTCTGGCCGCTGCATATTGACCGCGTTGGCGTGAATGCTGACAAATACCGTAGCATTGGCTCCGGCTGCCATGTCTACGCGGGGCTGCAAGTCCACAGTCTGGTCGCCCTGGCGCGTCATTTGTACCGTAATGCCCTGACTCTGCAACATTGCCGCCGCCTGATACGCCACCGCCAGCACAACGGCTTTTTCCTGTAAACCCCCAATGCCCACCGCCCCCGGATCGACTCCGCCGTGGCCAGGATCCAGCATCACTACCAGACGCTCTCGATTAGGAATCTGAGCTACTGAAGCGGCCTGAGCACTGGTTGGCGGAGCCGCCCCCGGATAAATCGCCTGAGGGGGTTGGATGGCCAAAGCTTGAGGGATGACGGGCAACACCACCGTAGTCGGAGCGGTGGCAATCTGACTGGCGGCCAGCCCAATGGGGGTCATGACAAGGCCGCCGTTAACCAGCGTCACCTGCCAGTCGGGGCTGACGGCATCTAGCGTCAACGTGATGCGTACCGCTGGGGGTAGGGTCGAAAACTGGGTTACAGCCCAGCGGTAAATCCCATAGCGATGATGGGGCAGTGCCTCTGGGGTGAGCTGAGGCGGAATAGCCGCATTCAGCACATCAATCACCATCTGGCGCATCTGGTTAGCGTCGCGGGTGCGATAGATTTGCACCTGGGGGGTAGCGCCAGCGGTCGGCACAAAGAACCCCGTTGTAGTGGTTTGTACCCCCTGGATGACCGTTGCCGTGGGCGATACCGGCGCATAGCTGACCTGGTTAAGGCTCAGTAAGGGTGGCAGAGGGCTGTGGTTGGAGGTAGAGGTGGCCTCTCGGCGGTGAGTTGCGGCTTTAGGGGTCGCGGCAGAGGGCGCAGATTCAGCCGCGACCTGGGTGGGGCTGGGTAGCTGCACCACCCACTGGGCATCGGTTAAGCCCCAAACCTTAACCTGCTGAGGATCGATCTGATAATCTGGAGCTAGCTCCAATACCATGCGGGTAGTGCGGGCATCGGCCTGCATAACCTTCACAGCTTGCACCGCGCTGCCAATAAATTGGTCGCCCACTGCTTCATCTGTGACAATACCAGGCAAATCGATCACTAAACGGTTGGGATGTTGCAGCAGGCTTACCTGAGGCTGTACGCCACTCTCTGTGGTGAACATGAAGCGATTTTGGCCTGTATCAAACTGCCAGGTTTGTAGTCGGGCTGTAGCCTTAGCCGGTAGGCTGCCAAACAGACACACCCCCACTACCCCAATTGTTCCAGTAAAGAGTTGCTTAATCCGCAAACCGTCTCCCCACACCCACAGTTAAGTAATTTAGGCCGTGCCAACATACGGGCCAGCATCCTTTCGCCAAAAGAGAGGAAAGCCAACCGCAAAACTGGCCGTAGCTCGGCACAAATTGACCAAATTGGCTTAAATACTAGCTCAGTTTCCCAATTACGGCGCGTTGTTTGGGATGTATCCTTTACCAGGGCAAACCACTGCCATCCCAGTTGAAGAACTCGCCACTGTCAGCAGGCTCTAGCTGTTCCAGCACAGTCATTAATTGAAAAACCGTGCGCTCTACGGAGAAAAGCTTTTCTGGTGGCACCCCGCGCTGAAAGGGTTGGGATAGACGAGTATCGGTAGTACCAGGATGCAGCAGAGCAAAAATGGTGTTGGGGCTTTTGCGGGCGTACTCCAAAGAAGCGGTTTTAATCAGCATATTCAAGGCGGTCTTGGAGGCTCGGTAACCGTACCACCCGCCCAGGCGATTGTCGCCAATGCTGCCCACCTTGGCAGAAATAGCGGCAAAGGCACTGGGGCGATCGTGCTTGAGCAGGGGCAGCAGATGTTTGGTCAGCAGCGCCGCTCCAATGGCGTTGACCTGAAAGGAGCGCAGTAAATTTTCGCTGCTCAACTGCCGCACGCTCTTTTCTGGCTGGAAGTCGCCCTCGTGGAGCAAGCCAACGCAGTACACCACTAGATGCAGGCGCAGGGTTTGGGTTTGGAGAGTCGCTACAGCCTCAGCTATGCTTTCTTCGTGGGTTACATCCATCGGCAGCGGAGTGAGTTGGGCTGAATGCTGGGCTAAGTAAAGCAATTCCTCAGCCGTGTTTGGTCGGCGAAAGGTACCATAAATGCGGTGAAAGCGCGCATCCGCTAGCAAGTGCTTCACAAAGCCCAGGCCAATGCCCTGGCTGGCCCCAATGATCAGGGCGTTGGCAGCGTGTAGAGAGGTTCCAAAGGGCATGGCCAGAAAGAAAAGTGCAGGTGTGCAATCAGCTCAGTAAGCCAAAGCGAGTTATCTCGCAGAAGAGGGCGCTCAAGGTAGTTTTTATCCAAAAAAGCCCCCCATGCTTGGATGGGAGGCCAATGTCAAGGATTAAAGCTGTAAAAATTACTTCACAGCTACCTTGGCACCAACTTCTTCAAGCTGTTTCTTGGCATCTTCGGCGTCGTCTTTGGCAACGGCTTCTTTGATGGCCTTGGGTGCAGATTCCACCATTTCCTTGGCTTCCTTCAGACCTAGACCAGTCAGGCTGCGCACCACTTTAAGAATGGCAATTTTCTTATCGGCGGGCACTTCTTCGAGAATCACGTCAAATTCGGTCTTCTCTTCTTCGGGTTCAGCCGCGGCGGCGGGGCCAGCACCAGCCATCATGCCGGGGGCCATCATCATCATCCCGCCACCACCAGAGGCAGAGGCATCTACGCCAAAGGCTTCCTCAATTTGCTTGACTAGCTCAGAGGCTTCCAGCAGCGAGAGAGACTTTAGCTGTTCGAGAATTTCATCGGTTTTAGCAGACATGGTTAACGCTTAACTCCTGGTATACAACAACAAAAACGAAAACAAAACTGTGAACACGGCCTAAGCCGCATCTTGTCCTTGCTCGGAAACGGCCTTGATGGCACGAGATAGAGAGGCAGGCACTTCCTTGATGCCCACGGCCAGTTTGGTTGGCACGGCATTAATGCCCACGGCCACACGAGTTGGCATGGCCTTGATGGCCCCGGCCAGACGAGCCATCAACTCTTCCTTAGTCGGCAGTTCGGTGATCGCCTTGACCTGCTCTTCAGTTAGAGCTTGGCCTTCCATGACACCACCCCGCAGGATGGTTTTTTTGGAATCTTTTTGGAACGCCTGATACTCTTTGATGGCTCCGCCCAAATCATCCTTAACCAGCACAAAGGCTGAGGAATTTTTGAGGAATTCCGTCATGGGCTGCCAGTTGCTATCGCCTTCAACAGCGATGCGCATCAGGGTGTTTTTGGTGATTTTGCACACCGCACCCTTAGGTCTTAGCCGGTTGCGGAGATCGGTAATCTCCGCCACGGTCAACCCCTGGTAGTCAATCACAAGGGCTAATTGAGCCTCCTTCAGTAAGTCCTGAATTTCAGCCACAATCGCTTGTTTATTCTCTAGGGTTCTCCCCATATCAGTCTCACCTCCTTAGTAGCGGGGATAGAAAACGTGATGCTCACCCAACGAGCGAGTGCTATCGCAACAACTAAAACAAAACCCCGACAGTGGGGCCGGGGTAGAGTAACCATAGAAAGCTCCCGGTTTAGCCCAGGAGTCATCCATCGTTAACATCAACCTCGGCAGGACTTACACAGTGGTTACATGCACCTGCTGTCTACGGTCGTCTATTCTGTTTTGAAGCGGTTGGACCCGATGGCCTCTCCTGGATGAAAGATCTATAAGAGCCTGGTAACAGTTAGATTCGGCGGGTTTCGACGGTGCTACCTGATTCAGGCAGTTTGAAATCGCGCAGGGCATTGACATCTAACCGAATGGCTGGCCCCATCGTAGACGTGATGGTAACAGTTCGCCAGTAGCGCCCCTTAGCCCCGGAAGGTCGATTACGGTCAACGCACTCCTGAAGCGCCTTTAGGTTAATCAGAAGGTTGTCCACACTAAAATCGGCCTTACCAAAGATAACATGGACAATACCGGACTTGTCTGCCCGGAACTCTAGCTTACCGGCTTTGAATTCCGCAATGGCCTTGGCCAGGTCAAAGGTTACGGTACCCCCCTTGGGAGAAGGCATTAGACCACGAGGCCCCAGTTGACGCCCTAACTTAGCGACCTGGGGCATTACATCCGGCGTGGCAATCAAGATATCAAAATCCATCATGCCTTTTTGAATTTCATCAATCAGTTCTTCAGAACCAACAATATCCGCCCCCGCTGCGTTGGCCTCAGCGACTAGCTCACCCTTGGCAATTACCGCTACTCGAATGGTTTGGCCAGTGCCCTTGGGCAAAATCACCGTGGTTCGCAATTGCTGGTCGGTATATTTAGGGTCAATCCCCAAGCGAAAGTGCGCTTCTGCCGATTCTACAAACTTGGCTGTCGCTGTTTCTTTTAACAGCGTAAGCCCTTCAACGGGCTCATACAGCCGATCTTCCACTTTAGCCTGAGCTTCTCTCAGGCGTTTAGACACTTTTCCAGACATGGTTACTCCTTGGGGTGCAAACGAAGCTCAGCCTCTCCCCCGTTAATGAACTGTGAACAAAAGAAGCAGTGCATCCTGCGTCTTAACCCGTTAAGGCTCTAACTAAACCTAGTCAGAGACCGTAACACCCATGTTGCGAGCTGTGCCCTCAACAATTTTCATAGCGGCCTCAACGTCGTTAGCATTCAAGTCGGGCAGCTTAGTTTCAGCAATTTCCCGCAGTTGGGCGCGGCTGATGGAGCCAACCTTTTTAGTACGAGGTTCCCCGGATCCCCGCTCAATGCCAGCCGCCTTTTTAATTAATACCGAGGCTGGGGGCGTTTTGAGGATGAAGGTAAAACTCCGATCCTCAAACACCGAAATTTCCACAGGCACCACCAAGCCCACCTTATCCTGGGTTCTGGCGTTGTACTCCTTACAAAACGCCATAATATTCACCCCATGCTGACCCAGCGCTGGGCCAATGGGAGGAGCTGGGTTAGCTTTACCTGCCGGGATAGCCAGCTTAATCAATGCAACAACTTTTTTGGCCATTTACTAACTCTCTTTTTCCACTTGATTAAATTCCAATTCCACTGGAGTATCGCGCCCAAAGATCGAAAGCAGAGCCTTTAGCTTGCTACGCTCGGGGCTAACTTCTACTACTTCCCCTTCAAAGTCTTTAAAGGGGCCAGACAGAACCGTAATCTTGTCGCCGGGGGCCATATCCACCTTGACCACAGGCTTTTGCTCTTCAGTACGCTTGAAGATTCGCTTAACTTCACCGGCACTAAGAGGCATGGGCTTAACGTGCCCCCGACCTCGCCCGTAGGCACGACGCTGCTCAGCACCGACGAAGTTAATTACATGGGGGGTGTTCTTTACAACCGACCAGACTTCGTCATCCATGTACATCTTGACTAAGACGTAGCCTGGAAAAACCTTCTCATCGATGTTTTGACGAGAGCCATCCTTACGGAGTTTGACGGCAGGCGTTTGAGGAATTTCAACCTGAAAAATACGGCTCTGAACATCTAGCGTAACAGCCCGCTGCTCCAGGTTAAGCTTAACGCGCTTTTCACAGCCTGACGCCACCTGCACGGCGTACCAGCGAGCCTTACGACGGAAATAGCCCGCCGCCTGCTCGTCGCCGTCAGGCACCCCATCCTCAGTAGCGCTGTCCTCGGATAGGTCGCTGAAATCTACGTCCTCGTCTATGTCCAAGGACGTCATTTCATCGTTGAAATCGTCTGAAGTCAGCGCCATTAAAATACCTGTCCTGAAACCCACCCAAACAGCCGATCGATCAAATAAATTAGCGTAGCAGAGAGGCTAACCATCAAAATTACCGCTGCCGATTCGCTAATGAGCTGCTGGCGACTCGGCCATACTACTTTACTGAGTTCTTCACGAGCACCCTTGAGAAACTCAACCAGCTTAAAGCCGCCATTTGCTTCGCTGGGGTCGGCCCCCTTACCCTTTGACTCAGTTACCACATCTTTTTTAACCACTGGCTTCGCTCCTGCTGGACTGCACTCCAGCGATCCGACACACAACCCCAAACAGCCAATTAAGCAAGCACTCGACAGCATTGAGGAAGTCAGTAGCTAAGCCCATCACCCCTCTAACAATGAGGGCCTGATGGCTAGGCTCTGGGCTTAAACTACTGCTCTACTCAGCGCGCCCTGGAGGACTCGAACCCCCGACATCGGGTTTTGGAGACCCGCGTTCTACCAACTGAACTAAGGACGCATGGGCCGCCTACTAGCTTGCTTCTGCTGAAGAACAAGTCTATATCAAGCTTACTTGATAGGGCGGTCAAACCGCTGCTTCAGGCGAGTAGCCTTGCCCACCCGATCTCGAAGGTAGTACAGCTTAGCACGACGCGCCCTACCTCGCCGGAGGACGGTGATATCAGCCAGTTTTGGAGCGTGAAGCAGAAAAACCCGCTCGACCCCAACTCCCTGGAAAATCTTACGAACCGTAATCGAACGGTTAATACCGCCATTGCGCATGGCGATAACAGTGCCCTCATAGGGCTGAATCCGCTCTTTCCCTCCCTCCTGAATGCGAACACCAACTCGAACGGTGTCGCCAACGTAGATATCAGGCAGATCTGTTTTTAGCTGCTCCGCCTCAATTGAGCGGATGATTTCCTCTGCGTTCATAGAGCCTGCGAATGTGCACGGTTTCTAAGTATAAACTATGAAGGAGTGAGATGGTCAAAAAAATTGTTTAAGTTCCGCACAGGTAAGTCTACACGTCCGAATTAGAACGACGGAAGAATGCTTTAAATCACCAGGGCACCCCCAGCACGGATGCCCCCTACGTAGATTTAATGCGAAGGCTAGGCGCTTTTTTCTTTGAGGGCTTCAATCTCTCGACGAATTTCGGCAAGCTCTTGGGTCAAAGCTGCCAGGTCATTTTGTACACCGCTGTCGGCCACTGGCGTAGCGACAGTATCAACCGTCGGCATCGAAGCGGAGCCAGAAGTTTGAAAAGGGTTAGGAACCTGGCTAAGCAAGCTATCTACCAGTTGGCGGGCCTCCCGCTCAGTGACTTCCCCTTTGGCTTCCAGTTCTTCTGTAATGCGATTAACATCATTTCCCAACTCAGCAAACCGCTGACTCGATGCCTGAGGATTTTGAACCGCCTCCAGTAAGGCAGCGGTGGCGCCTAGGGTGACGTGAAAGCCCTTTTGCAGCGTTTCGGATAATGTATCGGGGGTCATACCTCTGTATCCTCTTAAACAGCTAACGGGCTTTAGGCTATGGCGACTTAGACCGCCAGCGCTTCAGCCCTAAGTGCAAATGTCCAGATTTTATCGCGCCTGAAGCGAGTTTGGGGAGCGAAACGGAAAGCTGCAAGGTCAACAGAGTTGGTGAGAGAGAATTGCGGTCTGGATTTTAGATTTTGGTTAGATTTTGGATTGAACGTCTCTATTATCCTGCGCTGTCAAGATAGACGCTGATGTCTTCATAAAGCTGAGACAGGGCAGTTTCAGTAGTCAGGCGAATGCGATCGTCCCGCAGCGTGATTAAAGCCTTTGCCGCAAAGGGGCTGGGCCAGATATTTGGGTTACAGAAGACTTCTAAAAACACATCCCCCGTGTAGCGATGCTCCAGAGGTTGGGCCTGAGAACGGCGGGAAGACTCTCCAGCCTCAGCAGCAGCGGTCTTGAGAGCGGTCATGATTTCGTCGAGAGCGGTTTTAAGCTCTTGGGCGGCGGCGGGTGAAAAGCTAAACCTTACCGAGCCATCTGCAAGGTTAAAGGTAATCGGTTGAGTCATGGAACTGAATTGTCAGGGAGGGATGCCCAATTTTGTCATGGTGTGGGCTGGTCGCAGCAAATTAAGCGACTAAATTCAACGCCATGATGAAGTCAGGCTTTAGGCAGACGGGCAAAGCGCTAGGCGCCACCTGTAAACGTAGTGAGTAATACAAAGTATCGCAAAACGTAACAGATTGTTAATCAACTTTGGCGCTCAAGCCCTCAGCGAAAGGTTCATTTCCCCAATAAATTCCGAAGAAATTCCTAAAGCTTGGCGGGTTCACGGGTGGCGCTCTCTAAAGTGGTAGCAGCAAGTTACCCGACTCGTGAATTAAGGACGGGTTAGGTGCTAAGCCCAGGTCGTTTGTGTTCCTGTGAGCCGATTTTTTCCCTCGGTAGCAGGTGAAGTGTTGGCTCAACCATTCAGATCAAAACCTTAACGTCAGCAACTGGCACCGACCCGTAGTTCTGGAGATGGCATGGCAGCAAACTTTTCTTCTATTTCTTCTTCGAGTTCGGCTGGCTCAAATTTTCTGACCTGGCCAACCCAGGCCCAAACCCTTAGCCCTACGGATCGGCTGCGTCATCTAGTTTGGAAAATTGCGCTGGCTACCCTAGCACTGATGGCTGTAGGCAGTGCTACGCGGGTTATGAATGCTGGCTTGGCCTGTCCCGACTGGCCGCTCTGCTATGGTCAACTGGTACCTCAACAGCAGATGAACCTGCAAGTCTTTTTAGAGTGGTTTCATCGCCTGGATGCAGCGCTAATTGGGCTAAGTACCCTCTGGTTAGCGGCCTTGAGTTGGTGGCATCGCCGTCAGGTGCCGGGCTGGTTGCCCTGGGCTGCTTTAGGAGCCTTAGCGCTGATTGGGTTTCAGGGCGTGCTGGGGGGCTTAACGGTAACTCAACTGCTGCGATTTGATATCGTCACAGCCCACTTGGGCACCGCCCTCCTATTTTTTAGCGCCATGCTAATAATTGGCACTGCTCTGTTGCCCTACACCAGCACCGGCACGGTTGGTCGCTTGCCGTGGCTGGGGTTGACAGCGACAGCCATTGTTTATGGGCAGTGCCTGCTTGGAGGGCTGGTCGGTTCCCGCTGGGCGGCGCACCAGTGCTTTGGCTTGGGTGAACTCTGCCAGGTAATGAACTCCCACCTGCTGGGCATCGTACCGGCTACTCTGGCCGTTTTGGGGTTGACGTGGACGGTCTGGCGTACCCCGGCTCTGAGCTATGCTCTCCGGCGGTTGGGCAACCTGGCCAGCATTCTACTTGTTTTTCAACTGGTGATGGGCATTGCTACCTTTCGCTTGAGACTTCAGGTTGAGCCGTTAACCGTCATTCACCACACGTTGGGAGCGGCCCTGGTAGGAACTTTGGTTTGCTTCACAACGCTGGCCGTGCGTGATGCCTTGGGCCGCGATCGCGCTGTCTCTCCCCAAGCCTGTCCCCAAAAGGCTTAATGTCTGGCCTCCTCAACTCGTTACTCGGCCCCCTTCTGCATATTTTAGGACTTCCCCCCGCATGAACCCAACCACCACCTGGAATGACGCTACCCGTCACCATGACTCTTTTAAGGCAGTACTTCGCAGCTACGTGCAGTTAACTAAGCCGCGCATCATTCCTCTACTGCTGATTGAAACGGCTGCCGCCATGTGGGTAGCGGGCCAAGGACAGGTTGACCCCGTCCTGCTACTGGTGACACTGCTAAGTGGTACTCTGGCGGCGGCTTCGGCCCAAACCATCAACTGCGTCTATGACCGCGACATCGACTTTGACATGGAGCGCACCCGCCATCGTCCGATTCCCTCTGGGCGCATTCAAATCCGCGATGCCCTAGTCTTTGCAGGAATTCTGGCGGTGCTGTCCTTTGGGCTGCTGGCGCTAGTCGCTAACCTGCTGAGTGCCGTCCTGGCTATGGCAGGTATCGCCATCTACGTAGGTGTTTATACTCACTGGCTAAAGCGCTCTTCGCCTCAAAACATTGTTATTGGAGGAGCCGCCGGAGCCGTGCCGCCCCTGGTGGGCTGGGCCGCTGTCACCGGCGATTTGAGCCTGGCCGCCTGGTTATTTTTCTTTATCGTGTTTATCTGGACGCCGCCCCACTTTTGGGGTCTGGCTATCCTCATCCAGGATGACTACGCCAAGGTCAACGTGCCAATGATGCCGGTTGTAGTTGGGGATGAATCCACTGCTCGCCAAATTTGGTACTACACCCTAATCCTGGTGCCTCTCACCGTGATGATGACCTACCCTCTAGGGGCCACAGGCGCAATCTACGCCCTGATTGCCCTCGGATTAGGCGGATTCTTTATTAAAAAAGCCTGGGCGCTTCTGCGAAATCCAAGCGATCGCGACCTGGCCCGCGGCCTCTTTAAGTACTCTATCCTCTACATGATGCTGCTATCCGCTGGCATGGTGGTAGATAGCTGGCCCATTACCCGCACCCTGATGGCCGCGCTCTCCGCCCAGTTGGAACCCTTAGTCAGCGTTCTACAGGTGTATGCGCAGTAGCTCCCAATCTAAAATCCAAAATCTAAAAATCCCCAATTCAAAATCCCCTACCTCTCCACGCCAAAGCCAGTTCTGTACAATAAGGAGTGTTACAAACTGATGTTTCTGGCGTGGTTTTTCCGTCATGGTTGCCGCTGTCACCATTGAGAACTTAAAGAAGTCCTACGGGCCGGTTCAGGCGGTCAGAGATGTATCGCTAACTATTCAGCCAGGGGAGATTTTTGGGCTACTCGGCCCAAATGGAGCGGGTAAGACAACTACGATTCGGTGTCTCTGCACTCTGGCCACCCCCGATAGCGGTCGCCTGGAAGTTATGGGCATTCCTGTGGTCGAGCAACCCCAGCGGGTGCGTCAGTTTCTGGGCTACATTGCTCAGGAAATTGCCCTGGATAAGGTGCTGACCGGGCGCGAACTGATGCAGCTTCAGGCCGATCTTTACCATATGCCCAGAGGAGTTGCGGCCAAGCGCATCGAGCAAATGATTGACCTCCTGGAACTGGGAGATTGGGCCGATCAAAAAACAGGCCGCTACTCAGGTGGTCTCAAAAAGCGGCTAGATTTGGCCCTGGGGCTGCTGCATCAGCCCGATGTGCTGGTGCTGGATGAACCCACTGTAGGGCTGGATATTGAAACACGCTCGGCAGTGTGGCGCTTTTTACGTCAGCTTAAGGCAGCGGGTACAACGATTCTTTTAACCAGCCACTATCTCGAAGAAGTGGATGCCCTGGCTGATCGGGTGGCGATTATCGACCAGGGCAAGGTGATTGCAGCAGGTACCCCCAGTGATTTGAAAGATAAAATTGGCGGCGATCGCATTACCCTGCGAATTCGAGAATTTACCACGGATGAAGAGGCCAGATCAGTTCAGGCTATGCTGGCCCAGTTGCCCTTTGTGCAGGATGTGATTATTAACGCCGCCCAGGGCAATTCTCTGAACCTGGTTGTGGAGCGCCAGACAGATTCTCTGGCGGCTGTGCAGCACGTTCTCAAGGAAGCCGGACTACCAATTTTTGGTATTTCTCAGTCGCGCCCCAGCCTGGATGATGTTTACCTGGCGGCTACCGGGCGCACTTTGATGGATGCAGAGCTGGCAGCCGTGGGCCAGCGCGACCTTAAAAAAGAAAAGAAGCAGGCTATGAAGGGAGGCTAAGTCATCGCAATGAGTACAACCTTACCGAATTCACCCACGACCCTGAATGGATCTACCAATTTCTCAAATGCTGAGCTACAGGCGTGGAAAGCTGGACTATCTGAAAACTCGCCCTCTTCGCCAGGGATATTTTCCGGTGCCTTTGTGCAAGAAACCCTGGCCATAACGCGGCGACTGTTTATTCAACTCCAGCGGCGGCCTTCTACGTTAGTGGCTGGCATTATTCAACCGCTGATTTGGCTGGTATTGTTTGGAGCACTGTTTCAAAATGTGCCTGCCGGGTTATTTGGCGAAAGCCGCAACTACGGCCAGTTTTTAGGAGCCGGGATCATCGTCTTTACGGCCTTTGGGGGAGCGCTCAACGCGGGCTTGCCGGTTATGTTTGACCGTGAGTTTGGCTTCCTCAACCGCTTTTTAGTGGCACCCTTGGCGTCGCGCTACTCCATTGTGGTGGCCTCAGCCATTTTCATCGCAGCTCTGAGTCTGGTGCAAACCGCGGCCATTCTGGGACTGAGCGCTGTGTTGGGGGCCGGTTTACCCAATGGGCCAGGGCTAGTGCTGGTCTTTGCGATTGTGATGACGCTGGTGCTGGGAGTAACAGCCCTTAGCCTGGGGCTAACCTTTGCGCTACCGGGCCACATTGAGCTAATCGCCGTGATTTTTGTCACCAATCTGCCGCTACTGTTTTCCAGCACGGCTCTAGTGCCGCTGGAATTTATGCCCCGCTGGTTGCAGGTGGTGGCTAGCCTTAACCCGCTGACCTACGCCATTGAGCCAATCCGCTACGTCTATCTCCATCCCAATTGGAGCCTCAATAGTATCGTTCTACAAACCCCCTTTACCGATGTTTCCCTGGGTGTTTCTCTGGGCATTCTGGTCGTCTTCTGCGCCGCTGCTCTGGTCTTAATTCAACCATTACTGCGCCGTCGCATCGCCTAACGCCTTCTCCGTAGGAAAGTTCATAATCCCGACTTCTTTGCTATAGTCTGGAACAGTAATGGTTTTCTATTGGTCTTGGAGGCAATGGCTGAAAGCTTTGCCGCTTCCAAAAGAACGTTATACGTTCGTGTTCATCTGTATATGGTGTCAAGGAGTTGTCCTATGGCTAACCGAGTTGCATCATCGTGTGCCCTGGCCAGCATGTTGGCGGCTTTAGGGCTGGTTATAGCTGTGCCGGGGGCTTGGGCGCAGGCGCAGACTGTCAACCCAGATGGAGATACGGTAGTTGATCCCAATGCTGGTTTTGGCTCCACCGATGGCAGCAATGGCTTGTTTGGTGAAAGTAGTTCTCCTTTTGACCTGATCCATCGGGCTGTGCTGATGAATGAAATGAGCCTGTCTGACTTTAGCCGTCAGCATCAAAATCGGATTTCTACTGAAGCCACAAACTTCCGCACTCTTCAGCAAGAGGCCATCCGTCGGCAGGCAGCTTTAGAGGCGGCTGATGGTGAGGCGGCTCCTACGGGAACGGCTGAATAATCTGAATATAATCTGAATAATTTGGATAATGTTGAGAAGCGACGGCCCCTGCTAGCAGAGGCCGTCGCTTTTGAGTTGGTAGGTTCTGGTCGGGGGTTTCCGAGGGCTGAATGGACTTCAGCATCTTTTTTACATTACGTAAAGTTTGCTTGAACCCATCGATTGGCCGCTTTCATTCAGCCCTCGGTCGCTAGCCTGGATAGGATTAAGCCCTTTTTCCTGCGGTCTCGCCAGGCCTGCGTCAACTATGCTGGATACTCTCCGAATTTTTCTTGGCACCCGCTGGGCACACCTGACCTGGGTGGTTTTTGACTGGCTGGCCAGCGCCAAACTGGTAACGCTGACGCTGGTGGTATTTACCGCCGTCGCTATGTTGGCCAGCACCCCGCGCTACCGCCGTCGGATGATGATTCTAGGGTTGTCGCTGCTGGCCGTGTATTGGGTTGTGGTCTCGCCGCTCTTTTCGGTACCGGCCACCTGGTTGTTGACCCGCTTTGTACCCCCAGATACAGGCCAAGCCGCCGATGTCATTGTTGTGCTGGCCCGCCCCTCAGAGGCACGAGGGGCGCGGTATGACACTGCCGTCGCCATGCTGGAGGCCGGTCGAGCCGAGAAGATACTGGTGATGGGGCGTGACCCAGCCGAAAAGGTCTTTAAGACACTTCAGCAGCGCCAGTTAGAGCCAGAGCGGTTAACCAGCGCCATTTGTGTTAGAACTACCCTGCAAGAGGCCGAGTCGGCGGCGGTGCGGCTATCTAGCCAAGATCTGAACCGGATTATTTTAATTACCGACCAGCCCCACATGCTGCGGGCCTGGTTGACCTTTAAGCGCTTTGGGTTTGACGTGATTCCTCACATGGAACCCATTCAGGACTGGGTAGCCCACCACGAGCGCTCATTTCTAGCCATTCGTGAATATTTGGGGTTACTGAGCTACAAGCTGCTGGGTCGGTTTCAGACCCCAACGCCCGACCACCTAGCCCAGTTGGTGTCAGAAGCCTCTGACCAATTTCCCGCCAATGGTTGTTTTATGACCGCCGAGCAACTGCGGCAGGCACTATCCAGTTATTCTTCCTCAACAAATTAAGAAGACTCGCTGGGCAAGCCTGCTACCCTGAACGTGGGATAGTTTTAATGTTGCTTAGCACTGCCGTGATGATGGGAATGCAAGTCTGGCCTGGCCGTTCTCACCCGTTAGGCGCTACCTGGGATGGCTCAGGCACCAACTTTGCGCTATTTTCGGAAAATGCCACCGCTGTAGAACTGTGTCTGTTTGACCAACAGGGCCATGAAACCCGAATTGCGCTACCAGAAGTTGAGAACTACGTTTGGCATGGCTATTTGCCTGGGGTTGGGCCTGGGCAGCGCTACGGATTTAGGGTACATGGCCCTTACCAGCCAGCGGCGAGCGAGCGCTTTAACCCCCATAAGCTGCTAATTGATCCCTACGCGCGGGCGCTGGAGGGCGATGTTCAGCTAGACCCGGCCATTTTTGGCTACAACATGGCCACCATTGCCAACGACGACACAGATCTTTCTTTCTCCAATAGCAATAGTGCCCTCCATGTCTCTAAGGGCATTGTGATTGACCCCAGTTTTGACTGGGAGGGAGATCGCCACCCCGACATGCCCTGGCACCGCACTATCATCTACGAAACCCATGTCAAAGGCATTACCCAACGTCATCCAGACTTGCCCGAAGCGCTCCGGGGCACCTATGCGGGCCTGGGCCATCCCGTTATGGTTGAC
>Ga0224723_1001391_pt1 | contig 14609 bp, 13 predicted proteins | sample Balambano_FR2_Me_FD_161647 | JGI IMG/M metagenome (GOLD analysis project Ga0224723, IMG submission 161647) | Freshwater sediment microbial communities from Lake Towuti, South Sulawesi, Indonesia - Balambano_FR2_MetaG | ecosystem: Environmental > Aquatic > Freshwater > Lake > Sediment | place...
AGCGAATCCCACCAGTGGACCGTGAGGCTCTGTTTCACCCGGAAGCACGACTTCCCGGAGCAAATGGCAGTCGGGCAGCAGCGACTGGTAGCGATCGACCCACGGGGTCACAATATAAACCGCCGGACAGCACGCCAGCGCTACCTGACACACGCGCTGCAGCAGCGGCACGCCGTCGATCGCAATCAGCGCCTTATCCTGACCCATGCGTGAGCTTTGCCCACCCGCCAGGACGATCGCTGCAACGCTTTCCTGTTCTGATCGCTCCACGCTCAAGGATTTATAGACCTGCGCTGCTACTTGGGTTCTTACCGAAGATACACTAAAAACACTTGATTCAGTGATGCAGCAGGGGCAGCAGAATATCCAGTGGGCTTTGAGCCAGCGATGAAAACGGAACTTCAAGAACGGGCTGATATTCTGGCGGTCAATTTGCAGCGCAGCATTGACGCTTGCTTTGAAGTGCTGCGATCGATCGCGCAATTCTATGGCTCTGCCCACTGCGTCGGGCGACAAGATTTTCAGCGGTTTGTGCAGCCTGCGCTAATTCGTCATCCCAGCATTCAGGCGCTAGAATGGCTGCCGCGTTTGGCAGAGGCAGAGCGGTCTACGTTTGAGCAGGCAGTGCAGGCTGAGGGCTACAGCACCTTTCAGATTACCGAGCGAGACGCAAATCACACGATCGTCAGAGCCGGACAGCGATCGGAATATTTTCCTGTTCTCTACGTCGAACCGCTGGCAAGTAACGAACTGGCGCTGGGCTTTGACCTGGCATCCGATGCCACGCGGCGATCGGCGTTAGAAAAAGCTCGCGACAGCGGCGCGATCGTGGCAAGTGGACGCATTGAGCTGGTGCAGGAAACTGAAAAGCAGTTTGGGGTGCTGGTCATCTTACCAATCTATCGAGAGGGCGCTGTTCCTGAAACGCTGGCTGCTCGCCGAACGAACCTGCAAGGATTTGTGCTGGGTGTGTTTCGCATTGCGGATATCGTGCGGGCTGCCCTGCCGGGACTCGACCTCAACCAGATTGACCTTTACCTGTATGACAAATCCGATCGCCCCCGCAATAGCTTTCTGGCAGCCTACTCATCGCAGAGCCAGCAAGTTTCTGCCAGTCCCAGTCAGCAAGCTGCAGGCGTTGAGTTTACCTGGCGCGTGCCAACTCAGGCACGGCGGTCTGCCAGCTTTAGCCGCAGACCTGACCAAAACATTTGCATCCGCAGCTTTAGCATTGGCGATCGGCAGTGGTCGCTGCTGCTTCAGCCGACCCCGGCTTATGTTGATCACGCTGAACTCTATGAACAGAGCCGCATTCGCGCCGATGCTGTCACTGCTCAGGCACAGCGGCTCCAGCAAGCGTTGCAGAACTTGCAGCCGACTCAGGCGCGATGGTTTTTAGAGAAGCAGATCATGGCAACAGGAGTCGGACTGGCGCTGCTGGTGTTTGGGGGCGCAAATTGGGTGTCCTACCGCAGCATGACACGGCTGATTGAAAGCAAAGCCAGCTCAGAGCAGGCTTATCAGGCGATCGTCAGTCTCGCTCAGGTGCTTGCGGCAACCAAGGTTCCGGCAGTCACACCCGCCGCGACGCTTCCCCCAACAATCGCGCCTGCCACTGCTGCGGTTTCACAGTCCCGTCAGGCGCTTGAGCAGGTGGCAACGCTGCGCCAGACGATCGCCCCAACTGTGGCACAGCAGCAGCGCCTCGACCAACTCGAACCGCTGATTGCTCAACGACTAACGCTTTTAGCACTCGAAGACCGCATCATTTCGTTGCAGGCAAAATCGCTGCAACAGCAGATTCAGCAGATTGTGATACAGATGGAGCAAGCTGAACGATCGCGCTTGCAGGATTGGCAGTCGCAAACGCCCAGCGCTCAAAACACGCTGCATATCACGGTTGCGGGCATTTCACTCAGCTTTGGGCTACTGGTGGCAGTTTACTATCTGCTGCAACGGCAGATTACCGAGCGGCAGGCGATCGAAGCTGCCCTGTTTGAAGTCAATAACCAGCTTGAAACCGAGGTAAAAGCGCAGATGGCGGAGCTGGCGCAGACGCGAGAATTAAGCGAACTCAAGCTCCGACTTTTCTCAATGGTGTCGCATGAGTTTCGCACGCCGCTCAGCACCATTCTGGTTTCCACGCAGTCTCTTGCCAGCAGTCAGGCAGATTGGTCAGAAGAGCGCAAAACCAAAAACCTGATGCGAATTCAGGCAGCCGCCAAAACAATGGCGCAGTTGTTAACAGACATTTTGACACTGAACCGGGCAGAAGCAGGCAAGCTAGAGTTTCGCCCAGAACGATTGGATCTGGAGCAGTTTTGTCGCCAGATCGTCGAGGAAATTCAGTTAAGCACTGGCTGCCAGCAGGCGATCGACTTTGTGCACCAGGGTGACTGTCACGCTGTTCGGCTGGACAGCAAGCTCTTGCACTCGATTTTGGCGAACCTGCTCACCAACGCTGTGAAATATTCACCCGCCCATAGTTCAGTGCAGTTGAGGCTCACCTGCACCGCTGAAGCTGCCATTTTTCAAGTCCAGGATTGGGGCATCGGCATTCCGACCGAGGATCAGCCGCAGCTTTATGAAGCCTTTTATCGCGGGCAAAACGTGGGCGATGTGGCTGGGACGGGCTTGGGGCTGGCAGTCGTCAAAACCTGCGTCGATCGCCACGGCGGACAGATTGCTGTTCACAGTCAGGTGGGGGCTGGCACAACATTCACCGTCACCCTGCCGCTGTCTTAGCGCGGAGTATAAGGCTGAAGAGCCAGGAGTAAATGAGAGATCTCCTGATCCCTCAACCTTAATCCTTGATTCTTAACCTGCCATGCTCAATTCTTGCAGCCATGCCAGCATTTTCGGATTGACCAGCTCAGGGCGTTCGTCGTGGGGACAGTGACCCGCACCGGGAATGGCAACAAACTTGACGTGCCGACCTTGTTCTGCCAAATCTCGATAAAGTCTGGCTCCGGCGATCGGTGCCCAGGGGTCAGCTTCGCCCCATAGCACCAGCAGCGGCTGCTCGATTTGGGGCAGCAGTTCTGCCGGAGTCGGACCGGGTGGAGCCGTGAGAATTGAGGCAAATACTTTTTGAGCACCGGGGTCACAGGAAGGCTCATACAGCAGATCCACCAGTTCGTCAGTCACAGCCGTGTGGTCCCGGTAAACCTGCTGAAGCGTGCGGCGAATTCGGGGCTTTTGCCGAATCAGGTTAAACAAAAACGGACCGGCAACCTCAGAGCCAACCAGTTTGGTGAAGGCTTTCATCACCAGCCGCAAAGGCAACGTCAGTTCGTCAGGGCGATGGTTTAGCCCACCCGCAGCGTTGAGGAGGATGCCGCCTGCTGCCAGACGCGGGTGATGTGCCAGCATCATCAAACTCAGCAGTGCGCCGATCGAATTGCCGACAAAGATGGTGGGTTCCTGCACCTGCGCTGCCCAAAAGTCTTTGAGCAATTCTTCCCACAGCTCTACCGTGTAGTCGATCGTGGGCTTATCAGAAGCACCGAAGCCCAGCAGATCGAGGGCAAAAACTTTGTAGCCTGCTGCTGCCAGAACCGGAATATTGTTACGCCAATGACCGATCGATGCGCCAAACCCGTGAACCAGGATGAGCGGACGACCGTCTCCCTGAGCGGTGTAGCGAATTTTGTACCCGTTCCACATCCAGTCAAACCGGGGCAGTGGTTGAGTCAGAGTGAGTTGCTGAGTCGTCACGGCGGGTCTTGATTTATGAAGTTTCTTAAACTCTCTTGATTATAGAGCTTCGTGAAATTTCTAGATGGCATTCTCTATGCTGGTGTTAGCTGTAGCGTCGATCGACTGGCGATAATCGACTGGCGATGCAAAGCAGTTGCCCCTGAGAGGAAATCGACTGACGGCTGAAAATAGTTTTGATGCGCTGCTGGAGTGAAAGCAATGGTACAAAACGAAACGAACACAGTTGATTTAAGTCAAAAGAGCACAGAAGCCTTAAAACAAGAACTTTTGGAATTAACAAACGATCGAGATGCTGACCCACTCAGCCAAAAAGTCGCGTTCTACAAAAATCAACTTGCGCCATATTTTGCGGAATTAAGTCAGCGGAATCCGTTTCCTCAAGTCGAAGACCAGGTCAAACTGGTGCTGGGAGTTTGGCGACCTGTCTGGTCTACAATTCCATTTCAAGATATTTTTCCGGGGCGGCTGTATGAGCAGTCCTATCAAATTTTTCAAGACAACGGTTACTATGCGAACATGGCGCGGTATGCTCCGGGTCATAAGCTGCCCATTCTGCGTAAGCTGGCTGCAAGACTGCTGACTTACGACTTTATGATTCTGCAAAAATTTGAGGTGCAAGACAACCAGTGGTTTATTCAGAATGTTGGCATCGAACAAGCTTTTCGGCTGAACGTCACGCCGCTAAGCGTTGAGCAAGCAGCAGCGTGGCTCACAAAAGCAGTGCAAACTCGTCTGCAAAAATTAGCCGCTCAAGCAAATTTAGAATCACTGGAAGTCAAAAACGTTAGTAGGAGCACTGCTAAAAAATACGAAAAGATCTTCCGCGCCACGCCGCAGCTTGAACATCTCTACATCGATCGCGATTTTCGGCTGGTTAAATCGCAGCGTGAAACAAAACAGCGACCCTCCTACACGATCGCTGTTCGCATCTAAGTTAGCTCAGGTAGTCATCAAATGAAATGATGTTTTGTTAGATGAGCTTTGCTCACCCAACAAAACATCATTACTTCAATACCATTAGTCTTCGGTCAGGATTGCTGATATTTATCTTGAAGTTTGAAGGTTCTTCTAAACAACCACTGCATCAAGCTTGGGAAAAGCCGACTGGAGGCAAGCGAGAGGTTTGCAGAGCCAACAACTACCTCTTTTTTCTGATGTTCAACCGCGTCCCAAATTGCTTTAGCAACATCTTCGGGTTTCTCAACTGCGGGCACCTTCAGCACCTGCTCTAACTGTTCGCGCCGCGCCTGCATATCCTGCTCATCTTTACCGCGAAAGATCGCGCGCTCCATAAAATTGCTGTTGATGAGATTCGGGTAGATGCCACAAACCTGAATGCCTTTTGGTTCGAGTTCAGACTGCAACGCCTCAGTCAGTCCGGCAATTGCGAATTTCGTGGTGCAGTAAGGTGCTAGGTATGGAACTGGAACCTTACCGCCGATCGAACTTAAATTGATAATTGTGCCGCTGCCGCGCGCTACAAAGTGAGGGAGCAAGGCGTGAATGGTGTGAACGTATCCCCACAGGTTTGTATCGATTGCCTGATGCCAATCGTCTAAAGAAAATGACTCGGCGGGTCCTGAAATGTAAATCCCGGCGTTGTTGATCAGTACGTCAATTGCGCCGTAGTGAGCCAGTGCTTTTTCAACAAGAGATTTGACTTGTTCTGCATCTCGGACATCTGCGGGAATGGCGATCACTGAGTAACCAAACTTTCGCAATTCTTCTGCCGCAGCTTCAAGGCGATCGGCATTGCGAGCAGTCATCACAATGTTGTAGCCGTGTTGAGCAAATAATCGAGCAGTTTCTTTGCCAATGCCCTGAGAGCTGCCCGTAATCAATACTGTAGAAGCCATTTTGAAACTTTCTGAAACATCAAAGCAAAGCGGTTTACTTCTATAAACCTCTAGTCTGCGTTACTCAACCTCTGTCTCTAGTCATGTTCTGCTCAATCTTATTTCTGATCTTCGACACAATCTGATTTACAGTCTTGTTCAAAGCCGAAACGTTTCAGATCCCAAATGTTTTCTAATTTCACCCTTGCCTCAAAACACAATGGCTTTGCCGCGCTCGGTAAAGCGCACAGAGTTGACTTGCCATTGGGAATTGCGCGTTAAAGTTTCCCGAATGCTGCCAAATAAAGCAAACTGTTCGCAGGCTGAGAGTGAAACAATTTTGCGACGCGAGTTGGGGGAAAGCCGCAGGTCTACTGTAACTTCCCCGCTGTCGTGGCTGACCCGGTAGCCGCTCAGCTCAAAGTCGGCGCTGCTTTGATCTGCGAGCAGTTCACCGACGGCTGCCTCGATCGGTCGATCGGTAGAGACTTGCACCTGTTCTGGAACAAAATTTTCACATTGGCTATCCGCTTTGTAGAGTGTCACGGATACGGTATCTTTTTCTGCGTCAGCCGGACGATCGTTCTGCTGAGGAGGCAGCGCTGCATCGCCGCTCAAGGGCTGGCTGGCTGCGGAGGTTGCGGTCGATGTTACAGCAGCAGGGGTACGCTGAGAGCGATTCTGTCGGGGTCTGGTGCAACTGCTGAGGCTAACCAGAGACCCAATCAGGAATAATCCAGCCAGGAACATGGTAGATGTGAGTTGGAGCCGGTTGAACACAATTGCCATCCATAATCTCTTTGCTGTCAAGGACGATCGATTGTTGCGATCGGATTCAAAAATTTCATTCTGATTCTGTTTTATGGTGACTCCAATCTATGGTGACTCCAACCTGGACACGCCATCATGTGATTTCTCTAGCTGATTTCACCCCAGCCGAGTACGATACGGTTCTGCAAACGGCTGCGAGCTTTCGCGAGGTGCTCTCTCGCCGCACAAAGAAGGTGCCGACGCTACAGGGGCAGGTGGTTGCTAATCTGTTTTTTGAGTCTTCAACCCGGACGCGCAGCAGCTTTGAGCTGGCAGCTAAACGGCTTTCGGCTGATACACTCAACTTTGCCCCAGGCACTTCTTCGCTCACGAAAGGTGAAACGATTCTTGATACGGCAAAAACTTATCTGGCAATGGGCACTGACCTGATGGTGATTCGCCATCAAGAGGCAGGCGTACCGCTGGCGATTGCTCAAGAAATGGACCGCCTGGGGGTGCGGGTGGGCGTGCTCAATGCGGGCGATGGACAGCACGAACATCCCTCTCAGGCGCTGCTCGATTTATTTACAATTTGCTCGCTGCTCGATGCTGAACAGCCCCACACGTCGCTGCTGCAAAACAAAAAAGTGGCGATCGTCGGCGACATTCTGCATTCCCGTGTGGCGCGATCGAATATCTGGAGTCTGACCGCCAGCGGTGCCGAAGTGCATCTGGCTGCTCCACCCACGCTGTTGCCCAGGCTGTTTGCTCAGTATGTTACTGCGGGCAGTCAAGGAAACGGAGTGGCAGGTATCCCCCGCAAGCTGTTTCTCCATTGGACGCTCGAACCCGCGCTGCAAGATGCCGACTTTGTGATGACGCTGCGGCTGCAAAAAGAGCGGATGACACAACACCTGTTGCCCAGTCTGCGCGAATATCATTTGCAGTTTGGCATCACTCACGATCGACTGAAGCAGTGCAGCCCAGACGTAAAGGTACTGCATCCCGGTCCAGTCAATCGTGGAGTTGAGATTAGCTCTGAGTTAATGGATGATCCGCAGTTCAGTTTGATTTCGCAGCAGGTGACCAGCGGCGTTGCCGTTCGCATGGCACTGCTATATCTAATGGGCAGCGGCAAAGTCTAATGGGCGGCGGCAAAGTCTGGCGTTCTGTGCAGGCGAGATGCCCGCACTACGATCGGTGAGGCACGATCGCCGCAGTTGCCACTTCAACAGCAGGAATCTGGCGCGGCGCAAAGCGTCCCCGAATACCGTAGCTGACAATGCCCAAAAATTCTCGAAACACCAAAAATGTCTTTTCTCGCGAATTAATTTGCTGCGGCAGCGGACTGGGATGCGGGATGACTTCAAACCCAAAACTGCGAAAGGTCAGCAGTGATCGCAGCATGTGGGGCGGATCAGTGACTAATAGAATTCGCTGTACCCCCCGCGATTCCAGAAATGCTGCGGTGTAGCGAGCATTTTCTTCGGTTGTGCGAGAGCACTCTTCGCCGTCAACGGATTGATCGGGCAAGCCTCTGGCTTCAAGCTGTTGGTGAATCTCATCGGCATCGCCCCGACCGCTGGCAAACACAACCGGCGCGCGCTTTGCTTGCCAGAGCGAGGCTGCGATCTCAACTCGCTCTGGGCGCAAGGGGGCACCGCGTCCCAGCACGACGATCGCGTCTGCCGTAGCTCCCGAATCAGCCGGTAGAAAGCGCACCAGCAGTTGATTCCCGACGGCAGACAGCGTCGGAGAGCTAGCAAGCAGGTAAGCCAATAACAGCACAACTCCAAACCCGCTAAACTGCCGCTTCCAGGGTAGGGGTTTGATTAACCAGGGCACGCCGATCAACGCCAGCAGTGGCGGAATCACCAGCCCTGGCTGGATCAGAACATGAAACACCAGCCAGCTCAAAGAAGTCCAGGAGCGGGTTTCTGTTCCAAGGTCGCAGACAACTGATTCCAGCATGAGATATTTCCGTTGAATCAATGACGTTAATCAATCGCAACATACCGATCGCTCAGCGATCATTCTGACTCAGCAAACGGCAAACGTCACCCCGGCAGCGCGCCCCCTCACATGAAATTTCTACACCTCCTCGGCTGCTTGCGCCATCAATGCTTGCCCCATAGAACTTAAACCCCAAATAACCAAAATCTAGCCACCAAACGGTCTTGCCAGCGGTTCGCCAATAAAAATTCCCTGCCCTGCCCACGCCACGCTCTTCCAATACGCCTCTAGCAGCGTATCGCCCGCCAGATAGCGCGCCATTACAACCTGAGGATGCGGAAATTTCTGCGGAAAATTGCAGGGTTCGACCACACTCCCGTAGCTGCCAGTCGCACCCGCTTCTAGCCAGCGCAGGCTGCTCATCTGACGACTGTCTGTGAGTTCGCCGCCCGCCGATGTCAGATGATCGGCGATCGCTCCCGGTCGAAACCGATTCGTCTCCAGTCGATCGACCTGGGTCAGTCCTGTGAAGTAAAACATCACATCTGACCGGCGCTCTAACACATCCGCTCTCAGCACAACGATGTTGAACTTTAAGCCAAGCTCCTGCACAAGATTGAAATAAAAAGGCGATCGAACATTGCGCGCTCGATCGCTGGTATCCATCAAATAAGCGGTGCCTCTGGGATGCGTGCGGTCTGAAGCAATGCCGCGATCGATCAGTGCCTTTGCCTGGTTAAAACTTGTGGCAGCAATCGCCATGGTCGGGCGCAGCCGATAGTCCTGATAGGGAGTTGCACTGTCGCTGTTGAAGTAGGGATTCGCTTTGGTTGCCCGACAGTCTTCAGCGCAATAGCCTGCATCAAATCCTGCTGCAAACGCTGTGGTGATCGACATGCAGTCCACGCGATAGGGAGCCGCCCAGGTCAAAGCATATGCCTGAACGTCATCTGGGGTTTTTGACTCTACCTGTGTTTTGAGCTGTCTAAACTCCTCGATCGCCAGGGATGGACGATCGGGGGCAAAGGCGATTGCAATCACGTTTTCCTCAGGAATGCCCCGCCGCTGCTGATAATATCTGCCGATCGCCACACTTAAAGGATCAGCGCGATTCACAATCACAGCCAGTTCGCGCGGAGTTAAGCGTGAACCTGGCTGTGGTGACAACAGCGATAGGGGAATCACAGCACATTGCTGTAGCCCGATCAGCAAAAGAATCGTCAAAATAAAGGTCGCGAACCAGTAGGGATGACGCACAGCGCAAACTCACTTCATGAAAGATATAGGCGACGAGCCGATGCGAATCAGTTTCCCCGTTGGGGAAATTGCCATTCAAGTTGTACGCTGAAGGCTGAACTTGCGTCTACCCAATTTGACTGCGGCGGCTTCAGGCTACAAAATCTTGCAAAATGAAAAGGTGTCTCTCTGTTTTGTGTGCCATGAGTGTTTTGTGTGCCGTGAGGTTGTGATGTATCCAACACCTGTAATCGCTGATTCCACTCTGACGGCGAAACACTTCGCAATCACGTTTGCGCCCCTGTCGCTAGAGACAGTCTATGCTCTGGCAGACGACCCCGCGAATGGAGCTGTTGTTGTGATGAGCGGCATGGTGCGTAACCAAACTGACGGCAAACCCGTGGTTGCTCTGGAATACCAGGCATATGAGCCAATGGCATTGCAGGTGTTTCAGCAAATTGCTGCCCAAATTTGCCAGACCTGGACTGACGTGACGCGAGTCGTCATTCATCATCGCACTGGACGGCTAACGGTCGGCGAGATTAGCGTATTCGTCGCGATCGGCTGCCCACATCGCTCTGAAGCATTTGCTGCCTGTCAGTATGCGATCGACACGCTCAAACACAATGCCCCCATCTGGAAGAAAGAAATCTGGCAGGATGGTTCTAGCAGTTGGGTCAGCATCGGCGCGTGTGAGCAGCCAGGAGAAAGTTGCTGAGCGTGTGGGACGATCGCCCTGGACTAAAAGCAAAGTATTCCTCGCAAGAGACATCGGATGAGCCAGAGTACAACGACAAAGTACAATGAACGTGACGCTCAGCCTTTGCCTCGCTGGCGCGACGACACAAACCAGCGTTCCTGCTGACTAATGGTACGAGGGGCGGTGAGAACAGACGGTCAAGCGTGGCGTAGCTCTCCTTGCTCTTGATTGACATCGCTGGCTGCATCGGTGGGCAAAACTTTTCAGCGCCCAAAAAATATTCTGTCACTTAATAGACAGCCAAAATCGATCGACTCTGGCTTAATTAAGGGTGTACAGCCTCAAACCGTGGCTTGACAGCATATTCAGGCTATCGCTTACTTTAAGCCACAGCCTTGCTTGAGTAGTGGACAGTCCTCTAGCCTTCAGACAAAGAGACGCGTCTACAGGCGCCGATCGCACTTTGCAGCAGGGGCAAGCATTTGGTTTATAATCGCAGATGGTCTGTAACAAAAATACAGAATGTGGACGCAGCGCAACATAGTGGAGAAACGAAACGGAGTGGAACCAGCACAACAAGAGCCGTCCTCAGAACAGCCCGCCGCAGTTCCCGTGACCGTCAATGCTGCCACCTTTGCTGAAGCCACGCCGTCTCGTCGATCGCAGCCGCTGCGATGGATTGGCTGGGGGTGCGTGTTTTTGTTGACCGCGATCGTCTCTGGCACCCTGGGTGCAGTTGCCGTGATGACAACGCCGCTGGCAACCGCCTTCGCGCCTGAGCAAGAGCAGCAGTACACCATCAAAGATTTGCTGCGGCAAAGCTTTCGCTATCAGATCACACGCCCAGTCAACGTTCTGGTCATGGGAGTCGATCGCGTGCCAGATGTGCCGGAAAACTCACCGGAGGTGTTTTTGGGACGCAGCGATACCATGCTGCTGGTTCACATTGAGCCAAGCGATAGTACTGTCAGCGTGCTATCGATTCCGCGCGATACGCAGGTTGAAATTCCTGGCTACGGCGTTGCCAAAATCAACCACGCCAATTTAGAGGGCGGAGCCGGACTCGCCGCTCGCGTTGTCAGCCATACGCTCAACGATGTGACAATCGATCGCTATGTGCGCGTCAGCACCGATGCCTTTCGCGAACTGGTCGATGTCCTGGGCGGGGTAGAAGTCTTTGTGCCCCAGGATATGTTCTACACCGATGAAACGCAAAATCTGCACATCGACCTGAAGCAGGGTTGGCAAACGCTGAATGGCGATCAGGCAGAGCAGTTCGCCCGGTTCCGCGCCGATGGCAATGGGGATATCGGGCGGGTGCAGCGGCAGCAGCAGTTGATTCGGGCGCTGCGCGATCGGTTGACCAGCCCTTCGGTGCTGCCGCGTCTGCCAGAGGCGATCGAGCGAATGCAGCAATACATCGACACAAACCTCAGTCTTGAGGAAATTCTGGCGCTCGTCAGCTTTGGCTTGAACCTGGAGCAACAAGACTTTCGCATGGTGATGCTGCCCGGTCGCTTTAGCAACCCCGACGAGTACATTGCCAGCTACTGGCTGCTCGACCCCGATGGCAAAGATCAGGTGATGGAAGAATATTTCCATCAGGAAACGATCGGCGTTGTGCATCACGCTCAGTCGTTTCGACAGTTGCGAATTGCCGTCCAAAATGCCACTGGAGAGCCGGAAGTCGCAAATCGAGTGGCAACTTACCTTCAGGCGCAGGGCTTTGATCACGTCTATGTCATTCAAGATTGGACGGATCAACAGCGCGAAACGCAAATTATCGCTCAGCGCGGTGACCTAAAGAGCGCCGATCGCCTGGAAGCACTATTAGGATTAGGAGAAGTCCTGCCAGATTCGACGGGCGACCTCGAATCTGACCTGACGATTCGCGTCGGCGCAGACTGGCTGCAACGCATTGATAGCTAGCGGGTTAAAAGCGTTATGAGCAAATGGCTGCGCTGTGGTCTTGCCCTAATTTTGGTTATCACACTGGCTTGTCTGGGAGTTTTGCTGACGGCGATGCCCGCTAATGCCCAAATTGATACCGTCAACTACAACAACGCTAATCTCGAAAACCAGGACTTTTCCAATCAAGACCTCAGCGGTAAGGCATTTGTGGCAGCAGAAATGCGAGGCATTAATTTTGCAGGCTCAAACCTCAAAAATGCGATTTTGACCAAAAGCGTTATGCTCGATGCCAATCTGCGCGATGCCGACCTGGCGGGCGCACTCGTCGATCGCGTGTTTCTTGTAGGCGCAGATTTAACCAACGCGATTTTGCAAGACGCGACGTTCGCCCGCACCAGCTTTGAGCGCGTCACAGTCACCGGAGCTGATTTCACAGATGCCATTCTCGATCGCTACGAAATCAGCCAGCTTTGTCAGCGAGCCGACGGTGTCAATCCGGTCACGGGCACATCAACGCGCGAGAGCCTGGGCTGCCGCTGAGCGAATCGATCGCCACCGTTCCATCAGACTGCTATCAGCCCGTTCCTTAAACCATGTTGCCGAAATTACCCAAATACACTAGAGTCTAGCTAACGAATAGGGGAGTGATGTGTATACATCTCAGCATTCAGTTCAACCCGGCGTCGATACAAGAGTTGCCAGTCGCTCAGAGCACATTGATTTCTCAGCTCTGCTCGACCCATCACTCCTGCAAGCGGCGCGACAGATTTACCGCACCTACTATGAGGTGCATCCTGAGCAGATTCAGCGTCCGCTCGGCGTGGCGATCGATCGGTTCACCCACCGGGGCAAGCTGATTTTTACCGGCAAACCTGTGCTGCTACCCCAGGAATGCTTTGTGCCCATCAACCAGATTGAGTCCGAGCTGCATTGATCGATCTGCTCTACTCAGGGTTTGTCACGCTGATCGTTTTTAGTCTGGGCGCTGCGATCGGCAGTTTTCTCAACGTTGTTATCTATCGCGTACCGGCAGGGCTGTCGCTGCTGTATCCGCCCTCGCGCTGTCCTCAGTGTCTGCGACAGCTCAAAAAAAATGACAACGTGCCGATTTTTGGCTGGCTGCGGCTGCGGGGGCGCTGTCGCTTCTGCAAGTGTCCCATCTCCGTTCGCTATCCCTTGGTCGAAGCGATGACTGGCGTGCTATTTGTCCTGGTCTTCTGGACATTTCCAGTGCCCGTGCCCGCTTTTGGCTACTGGGCATTGTTTAGCTGGCTGCTTGCCCTGTCGCTGATTGACCTCGACACCATGACGCTGCCCAATCCTTTAACCCAGTCAGGGTTGGGGGCAGGGCTGGCGTTTCAGGCAATCGGCGGCTTTACCCAAACCCAAACGCTGGCAGGCAGTGCCCAACAGCTTATGGTAGGAATTCTGGGTGCAGTCGTTGGCATCTGGCTGTTTGACAGCATCACGCTGCTGGGGTCGATCGCCTTTGGTCAAACCGCGATGGGCGGCGGCGATGCCAAGCTCGCAGCTCTCATGGGTGCGTGGCTGGGTTGGAAGTTGCTGCTCATTGCCAGCTTCCTAGCCTGTGCGCTAGGAGCCTTTGTCGGTGGAGGGGCGATTGCGCTGGGCGTAATCAGTCGTCGCCAGACCATGCCGTTTGGACCATTTCTGGCGCTGGGAGCGGTGCTTGCAGCCTTTTGGGGGGAAGCAATGATTGCCGCCTACCTGCGCCTGTTCTTTCCAATGCTGTAGAAACAGAAGCGAGGGCTGAAGGCTGACAGAACAGGGTTTCATCTATCCTTCGTCCCTCCTGCTTCGATCGCGCCGTCACCGTCCTCTGATAAAATCGTTGCGTGTCCTGGATTACTCTGAGAACCACTGGCACTCGTCTGGAAGCTGAGCTGATGCAGCAAATGCTGGCGGCTCATCAGATTCCTGCGCGGGTGATCAACCAGGGGATCGCGCCCCACTTTGGCTGTGGCACACCTGCCGCGCTACAGGTTCGTGCTCAAGATCAATGGACTGCGCTGCTCCTCCTCAGTCCTATTGAAGGCGCTGGCAGAGAGGATGGGTAAAGTCGTTTGGTCTGCCAGACGCGCATCTACCCCGTTCCTCCTCAAGTTTTTATCTTCAACACAACCTCAGTTTAAAAAATGTCTCTGTTTGACTGGTTTGCAAATCGACGGAAATCAGGTTCTATCAGCAAAGATCGACATGAGCGTGAGATCGCCGATGGTTTGTGGAGCAAGTGTCAGGCGTGTGGGGTGATGACCTACACCAAAGACCTGCGGGCAAACCAAATGGTCTGCCCTGAATGCAGCTACCACACCCGCATCTTTAGCGATGAGCGAATCCGGCAGTTAATTGACGCAGCGACCTGGCGATCGATCGACGACAATTTGCGCCCCACCGACCCTCTGAAGTTTCGCGACCGCAAAAACTACGGCGATCGGCTGCGCGAAACGCAAGACAAAACGGGTTTGGCAGATGCCGTGCAAACA
>Ga0224723_1001392_pt1 | contig 14595 bp, 8 predicted proteins | sample Balambano_FR2_Me_FD_161647 | JGI IMG/M metagenome (GOLD analysis project Ga0224723, IMG submission 161647) | Freshwater sediment microbial communities from Lake Towuti, South Sulawesi, Indonesia - Balambano_FR2_MetaG | ecosystem: Environmental > Aquatic > Freshwater > Lake > Sediment | place...
CTCCTGGCCGGCGCGCGGCATCGACATCACTGCCGAGGAAGGCGCGGTAGAGGCAGCGATTGAGCAAGAGGTCGCCCGGCGCCGGCCAGGAGGCGGGATCGTCCACGATGGCGCCGAGCGTCGCCCCGCTCAGGTTCAGCGCGCCCTCGACCCTGGCCCCCTCGCGCAGGAAGAAGGCCCCGTCCACCACGGTCCGGTTGAGCCGCAGCGCCTGATCGCCCGGATGGCTGACGCGGGCCCCGCTTAGATCCAGGTCGCCGCCGATCCGCGCCGTCACCAGACTGACCATTCCGTGGATCTCGGCCAGCCTCAGGGCGAAGTCGCCGGTGACGGAGACCGAGTCGGCATCGATCGCTACGCCCTCGGGGCGGTCGGCGCTGAGCCCGACGAGGTCCATCTGGCCGTTGATCCGTGCGCCCGGCAGCGACAGGCCGCCGGTCAGCCGCGCACCGCGGGCGAGAAACGAGCCGCGCAGCGACAGGCCGGGAGCGGAGAAGACGAACTCGCCCGGATACCGCAGGCTGGCCCCGTCGAGCACCAGATCGCCGCTGATCTGCGCGCCGCGCAGCAGCACGGGCCCGTCGATCGTGGCCGACCGGAACAGCATGTCGCCGCGCGCCTCGAGCCGGTTGGCCGACAGGCCGGGCAGCACCGAACCGTCGAAGGACAGCGTGTCGATCACCGCAGACAGCAGGATCGGCGGCGCGTCGAAGCGGCAATCGAGCATGCCGATGTCGCGCGGAATGCGGCAGCCTTCCAGATCCAGCGTGCCGGCGATCCAGGCACCCCCGAGCCGCAGGCCCTTCTCGTGCATCGCCGGCAGGTCGGGCGCGCCCAGCAGCAGCGCCCGCACAAGTTCGGCCCGCACTCGTCGGTCCTCGTCGCCCTCGCGCGGGACCCCGCCGGCGCCCACCCGGTCGAAGGCACCGGTGCCGATCCCGGCCACCAGCAGCGACTCGGCCCGGGACAGCGGGCCGAATGCTGCTAGGCCCTCGAGCAACACGCCGACCTCAGAGCGCCGCGAGTACGCGCGCCCAGGACCGGATGCCCTTGTGGAAACTGGTCAGTGAATACTTCTCGTTCGGGCTGTGGATGCGGTCGTCGCTCAGGCCGAAGCCTGCCATCACTACATCCATCCCGAGCTTTTCCTTGATCATCGTGGTGACCGGGATCGAGCCGCCGCCGCCGATGAAGGCCGCCTCGCGGCCCCATTCGTCGCTGAGCGCCTGCTTGGTGTTCTGGAAGGCCGCTGCCGTCACCTCGAAGGTCACCGCCCGGCCCGAGCCGAATTCGGTGAACTCGACCCGGCAGTCGGCCGGAACGCGGGAGCGCACGAAGTCGCGGAAGGCAGCGCGAATCGCGTGGGGGTCCTGGTCGAACACCAGCCGGAAGCTGATCTTGGCGCTGGCCACCGCCGGGACCACGGTTTTGAAGCCGTCGCCGGTGTAGCCGCCGGTCATGCCGTTGACCTCGCAGGTCGGGCGCGACCAGGTCTGCTCCAGCACCGACCGGCCTTTCTCGCCCGCCGGCACCGACAGGCCGACCTCGCCGAGGAAGGCTTCTTCCGAAAAGCCGAGCTTGCCCCAGCCTTCCAGCAGCGCCGCCGAGGGTTCGGGCACCCCGTCGTAGAAGCCGGGGATGGTGATGCGCCCGTCGGCATCGCGCAGGTCGGCGATGATGCGCGCGAGGATGTGGTTGGGGTTGGCCGCCGCCGAGCCGTAGAAGCCCGAATGGAGGTCGCGGTCGGACCCGTGGATGAAGATCTCCTCGGCGCAGAGCCCGCGCAAGCTGGTGGTGATCGCGGGCGTGTCCTTGTCCCACATGTTGGTGTCGCAGATCATCGCCACATCGGCGGCGAGTTCTGCCTTCGCGGCGTCGAGAAAGCCGGGCAGGCTCGGGCCGCCCGACTCCTCCTCGCCCTCAAGCAGGATGGTGACCGGGATCGGCAGCTTGCCGGTCACCGCTTTCCAGGCCCGGCAGGCCTCGACGAAGGTCATCAGCTGGCCCTTGTCGTCCGACGCGCCGCGGCCGCGGATTTCCTTGCTGCCGTCCGGCAGGGTGTGGATCGAGGGCTCGAAGGGCGGGTCGGTCCAGAGCTCCAGCGGATCGGCCGGCTGCACGTCGTAATGGCCATAGAACAGCACCTTGGTGCCCTGGGCCGCGTGATCCTTGGCGAGCACGACCGGGTGGCCGGGGGTGTCGCGCACCTCGGCGGCGAACCCGATCGCGGCGAGGTCGGCCGCGTGCCATTCGGCGCAGGCGCGGGTTTCGGCGGCGAAGGCGGGGTCGGTCGAGATCGACTTCAGCCGCACGGTCTGAAAGAGCCGGTCGAGCGCGTTGTCGAAATCGGCGTCGATATGGGCAAGGACGGCGTCAAGTTCGGACATGGCAATTGCCTTTCTGCTGAAGTTGTCGGAAAGCGATCAGCCGGCGGGCACGCCCCCGGGATAGAAGGGCCAGATCAGCGGCACGACGAAGACGGCGATGATGAAGAACCAGACCATCATCGGCAGACCGAGTTTCCAGTAGTCGCCGAACTTGTAGGCCCCGGGCTCCATCACCATCAGGTTGGTCGGCGTGGCGACCGGCGTCAGGAAGGCGCCGGCGCAGGCGATGCAGACGCTCATCAGCACCGGCAGCGCCGAAACGCCCATCTGCTGCGCCGCCACGACCGCGATCGGAATGACGATGAGCGAGGTCGCGGTGTTCGAGATGACCTGCCCGAGCACCGCCGACAGCAGGAACAGGCCCGCCAGCAGCGCCACCGGCCCGGCCTCGCCCACCGCCGACACCAGTCCGTCGGCCAGCAGGCTCGCGGCGCCGGTCACCTGCATCGCGGTGGACAGGGGCGTCAGCGCGGCCACGAGGATCACCGTCGTCCAGCTGATCGACTTGTAGACCTGCTCGACGCTCAGCACCCCCGAGACCACGATGATGCCGGCCGCGATCAGCCCGGCGACGGCCGGCGGCACCGTGCCCGTGGCCAGCAGCGCGACCATGATGGCAAGCGCGACCAGCACCGTCTGCGCGCCCTGGCCCATCGGCACCGCCTGGCGGCGGACAAGGTCGGGCGAGTTCACCACCAGCACCTCGGCCGGCGTGATCCGGGTGTCGAGCGCGCTCCAGGTGCCCTGCAGCAGAAGCGTGTCGCCGGCGGCAAGCTCCACCCCCTCGGGCATGTCCTCGCCCTTGCGCTGGATTGCGAGCACGATCAGGTCCCCGCTTTCGGTCACCATGCCGGGGAAGAAGCGTTGCCCGATCAGGGCCGAACGCGGCGGGATCAGCACTTCGGCGAGGCCTGAGTCGCGGTTGAACAGCTGGTCGGCGATGCCGCCCTCGGGCAGGTCGTCGCGGAAGGCGAGGCCAAGCGCCGTCGCGATCACCGACGTCTGGTCGGGCGGACCGCGCAGCACCAGCACATCGCCCTCGCGCACCTTGGCATCGCTGACCTGACGGCCTTGGCTGTCCTTCAGCGTGACTAGGCTTACGTCGCCGCGGTCGTCGAGCTTGATCTGCGCCCGGTCCACCCCGATCAGCGGCGAGCCCGGGCGGACCCGCAACTGATGCACGTCGTTGGTCAGCCGGTACTGCTCGACCAGCGTCTTGGCATGCTGGCTGAGGTCGGGCGGCAGCGTCTTGCTGGTGCGGTTCGGCAGCAGCCGCTCGCCGAAGAAGATCACGATGGCGATGCAGCCCGCGATCAGCGGAATGCCGACCAGCGCGAACTCGAAATAGCCGAAGCCCCGGCCGGCGGCGTCCTGGGCGGCCTCGACGACGAGCACGTTCACCGGGCTGCCGGTCAGCATCAGCAGCGAGCCGGCATGGGCGCCGAAGACCAGCGGCATCAAGAGCTGCGAGGGCGAGCGGCCGAGCCGGATCGCCATCACCACGATCACCGGCAGAAGCGCCGCGATCGCGCCGTTCAGGCTGATGATCGCCGTCAGCAGGCCGGACAGCCCCATCATCAGCACGATCAGCCGCGCCCGGCTTTCCCCGGCCTGCCGGATCAGCAGCTGGCCCGCCCAGGTGGTGACGCCGGTGATCTCGAGCCCGCCGGAGACCACGAACAGGGCTGCGATGAAGATCACCGCCGGGTCGCCGAAGCCCGCAAAGCTCTGCTGCAGCGTCAGGATGCCGGTGGCCCAGAGCGCCAGCGCCGCCGCCATGCAGACGGCGATCACCGGGATGCGGTCCCAGATGAACAGCACGATGATGCCGGCGACGATGGCGAAGACGATCCAGATATCGGTCACCGCAGGCCCTCCCGGCGTGTTTGGCGCGAGCATTGCCGCAACCCGGCGGGCCTGCCAAGCCAATTCTTGCCGCACCCCGCGCATCGGCGGCGGAATGCAGCCCGCCGCCCGCCGGACTGCAAGCACCTGTCATAAATCCCTGATCTGTCATCCGAACGTCGCAATCAGCCCGGTTGCGGCGGGGCGAAGATTGCTTTGACAGGCCCCTCGGCCGCAAGCTATCACCGCCGAAAGAGCCGTGACGCATGTCGCGTCCTGCCGTTTGCCGGGGCCGGTGTCTGTCGCCTCCGGTTTGCCGCGGGTGCGGCGATGCGGGGAACCCGGCCGGACCGCGGCGGCGCGTCCGGTGCGGCGATGGGGTAACGGGGGAATCATGGCTGCACGTCCGAAGAAGCCGGCAAAGGAACTGATCGCCGAGAAGGAAGCGCCGTCCGGCTTTCTCGCGGCAGTGGAGCGGGTGGGCAACATGGTGCCCCACCCGGCGATCATCTTCTTCATCCTGATCGGCATCGTGATCGTGCTGTCGGTGATCTTCGGCCTGCTCGGCACCACCGTGACCTACGACGGCTACGACGAAAGCGTGGGCGACATCGTCGAGCAGACCACGACCGTGCGCAGCCTTCTGTCGCCCGACGGCATCCGCTTCATGCTGACCTCGCCAGTGGCGAACTTCCTCGGCTTCACCGGCGTCGGCGTGATCCTCGTCGCGATGATCGGGGTCGGTCTGGCCGAGGAATCCGGCCTGATCGCCACGCTGGTTCGCCAGCTCGTCGCCTCGGCGCCGCGGTCGATCTTCACCTTCATGATCGTGATGGTGGGCGTCGTGTCCTCGATCGCTGCGGACGCGGGCTACCTGGTGCTGGTGCCGCTGGCGGCCGCGGCCTTCCACAGCATGGGGCGACACCCGCTGGCGGGTCTCGCCGCCGGCTTCTCGGGCGTGGCCGCGGTGTTCCTCGTGAACGTGTTCGTCACCCCGACCGATGCGCTCCTGGTCGAGGTCACCAACGACGCGATCCGCGCGGTCAATCCGCAGGCGCTGATCACGCCGGTCGGCAACCTGTTCTTCATGATCGCCTCGTCGATCATTATGGGCATCATCTGTACCGTCCTGACCGAGCGCTTCGTCGAGCCGCGGCTCGGCCCCTACACCGGCGGCGTGCCGGTCGAGAAGGCGCATGCGCTCACCTTGGCCGAGGAGCGCGGGCTGAAGTTTGCCGGCCGCGCCCTGCTGGGCTTCGTGCTCGTCATCGGGCTTCTGACCGCGCCGCCACTGCCCTGGGGCATCCTGCGCAACCAGGAAACCGGCGGGATCATGGCCGGCTCGCCCTTCATGTCGGGGCTCATCATCCTGATCAGCCTTCTGTTCCTTTGCGTCGGCTATGCCTATGGCCGCGGCGCGGGCACGATCGCCAATGTCACCGCGGCGATCGGCCTCGTGGTCAAGACCTGGAGCAATCTCGCGGGCATGATCTTCCTGCTGTTCGTGATCGCGAACTTCATCGCCTTCTTCAACTTCACGAACCTCGCCACCGTGCTGGCGGTCAACCTCGCCGATTTCCTGCAGACCACCGCGCTCGGGGCTTCGGCCTACATCGTGCTGTTCGTGCTGGTGGTCGCGATCATCGATATCATCCTGACCGGCGCGCTGGCGAAATGGGCGATCCTCGCGCCGGTGTTCGTGCCGCTGTTCATGCGGCTCGGCGGCGACCCGAACCTCGTGCTCGCGGCCTACCGGGTCGGCGACAGCCCGATGAACGTGATCACGCCGCTCAACGTCTATCTGGCGGTGATGGTGGGCTTCGCGCAGAAGTACCAGAAGGATGCGGGGATCGGCACGATCGTGGCGCTGATGCTGCCCTACACGGTCGTGCTGCTGGTGCTGTGGACGCTGATGCTGGTGATCTGGTATTCCCTCGGCATCCCGCTCGGGCCGGCGTGACCGCATGGCGCCGTGAGGCACCTGCGCCAACCGCCACCTGGCAGGCGTATCTGCGATAGCGGCGGGGTGACGCCCCGGTCCGCCCTAGCCCGGAGACCCCTGATGCCCCCGATGCCGATGACCCCTCGCCTGCGCGCCGCCCTGGCCTTCGTCCTTCTGTCGGCGCTGGCCGCCTGTCAGGAGGAGCCGCCGCCCGAGGCGGCCGAAGCGCGGCCGGTGCGGACCATCACGGTCGCCGAACAGCTTGCGGGCGAGACGGTGACGGTCGCGGGCACGGTCGAAAGCCAGGTGCAGGCCGATCTCGGCTTCCGCATCGGCGGGCGGCTGACCGAGCGTCTGGCGAACGTGGGCGATGCGGTGACCGTGGATCAGGTTCTGGCGCGGCTCGACCCGGCCGACGAGGAGAACGGCCTGCGCGCGGCCGAGGCGAATCTCACTGCGGCCGAGGCGCAGCTGGTCGAGGCCGAGGCGAACTTCGTCCGCCAGCGCCAGCTCTACGACCGTGGCTTCCTGGCGCGAGCGGGTCTCGAACGCGCCGAGGCCACGCGCAACACCGCGCTGTCGGCCGCGGACGCGGCACGCGCGCAATACGGCATCGCCAAGCGGCGGCTGAACGACACCGTCCTTTACGCCGATGCGCCCGGCACGGTGGTGGCGATCGGCGCCGAACCGGGCGAGGTCGTGACCCCCGGGCGGATGGTGGTGCAGATCGCCCGCGACGACGGCAAGGATGCGGTGATCGACGTGCCGGCGGGCATCCTCGGCGAAGCACCCGACCTCGATGCCGCGATCACCGTGGCGCTGTCGCAGAACCCGGCCGTCACGGCGGAGGGCCGCATCCGCGAGGTGGCGCCCCGCGCCGATGCCGTCACCGGCACGTTCCGCGTGCGGATCGGCCTGATCGACCCGCCGGCCGAGATGCGGCTCGGCTCGGCGGTGACCGCCGCGACCACGCTCGACGCGGTCGGCAGCATCGAGATCCCGGCCTCGGCGCTGACCTCGGCCGAGGGCGCGCCGGCGGTCTGGGTGGTGGACCAGGGCACGATGACGGTGAACCTGCGACCGGTCGCGGTCGACCGCTTCACCCCGGCCGCGGTGGTGGTGCAGGACGGCCTCGCGCCCGGCGATGTGGTGGTGACGGCCGGCGTGCAGGCGCTGCGCCCCGGCCAGGCGGTGCGGATGGCCGGAGCCGCGTCATGATCGGCCCCAACCTGTCGGAATGGGCGCTGCGCACGCGGCAGCTGACCATCTACATGATGCTGGTCGGGCTGGTGGCGGGGACCTTCGCCTTCATCGGCCTCGGCCGTGACGAGGACCCGTCCTTCACCATCAAGACCATGCTCGTCACCGCCGTCTGGCCCGGCGCCACGATGGAAGAGACCCAGACGCAGCTGACCGACCGGCTGGAGCGGCGGCTGGAAGAGACGACGGGGCTCGACGCGCTGCGCTCGATCACCCGGCCGGGCATCGTCACCATCTACGTCGATCTGGACGGCGCCTTCCCGCCCGAACGGGTGCCGACCGTCTGGCAGGAGGTGCGCAACAGCATCGGCGACATCCGCCACACCCTGCCGCAGGGCGTGCTGGGGCCGTTCTTCACCGACAATTTCGGCGATGTGTTCGGGATCATCTACGCCTTCACCGCCGACGGCTTTTCCGACCGCGAACTGCGCGACAACGTCGACCGGGTGCGCTCCGGCATCCTGCGCGAGGTGCCGGGCATCAGCAAGATCGAGTGGCTCGGGGTGCAGGAGGAACAGGTCCTGATCGAGTTCCAGCCCGACCGCGTGGCGGCGATGGGGCTGGACTACGGCCAGATCTTCAATGCCATCGCCGCGCAGAACGTGGTGCGCCCCTCGGGCGTGATCAACTCGGGCACCGAGAACCTCGCCTTGCGCGTCTCGGGCGCCTTCGCCACCGAGACCGACGTGCTCGAAGTGTCGCTGGTGGCGGGCGGCCGCACCATCCGGCTGGGCGACATCGCCGCGGTCCGGCGCGCGACCGTGGACCCGCCGCAGCCGCTTCTGCGCGTCAACGGCCAGCGGGCGATCGCGCTCGCGATCTCGATGGCCGAAGGCGGCGACATCCTTGAGCTTGGGCAGAACGTGACCCGCGCGATGGCGCGCTCGGTCGCCGACCTGCCGATCGGGATCGAGCCGATCCTGATCTCCGACCAGCCCTCGGTCGTGGACCTCGCGATCGGCGACTTCACTGCATCGCTGTGGCAGGCGGTGGCGATCATCCTCGTCGTCAGCTTCATCATGCTGGGTGTCCGGCCGGGGGCGGTGGTGGCGATCGCCATCCCGCTGACGCTGGCCATCGTGTTCATGATCATGCAGGTCATGCAGATCGACCTGCAGCGCGTCTCGCTCGGGGCGCTGATCATCGCGCTGGCGCTGCTGGTGGACGACGCGATGACCACGGTCGATGCGATGCTCCGCCGGCTCGCCGCCGGCGACACGATCGAGACCGCGGCGGGCTTTGCCTACCGCACGCTGGCCGCGCCGATGCTGATCGGCACGCTGATCACCATCGCGGGCTTCGTGCCGATCGGCTTTGCCGAAAGCCAGGGCGGCGAATACACGATCTCGCTGTTCCAGGTGGTGGCGATCGCGCTGATCACCTCGTGGTTCGTCGCGGTGCTGTTCACCCCGATCCTCGGCTCCGTGCTGCTGAAGCCGCCGGCCGAAGGCGCCGCGCCGCCGCCGCCCGGCCGGGGGCTGCGCGCCTATCAGGGGCTGCTGCGGACGTCGATCCGGTTCCGCTATGTCACCTTCGCGATCACGCTGGGGCTGGTGGCGCTGGCCTATGTCGGGTTCGGCCAGATCGACCGGCAGTTCTTCCCGGCCTCGGACCGCAACGAGCTGATCGTCGATTTCCAGCTGTCGCGGCCGAGTTCGATCTTCGCCTCGGAAGAGGCGGTGAAGCAGATCGAGGCATTCATCGTCGAAACCGGCGACGCGCAGTTCTTCACCTCCTATGTCGGGCGCAACGTCATCCGCTTCTACCTGCCGCTCGCGATCCTGCCGCCGAGCGACCACCATTCGCAGATCGTGGTGATGGCCAACGACCTCGACGCGCGGCGGCGGCTGGAGCAAAGCCTGACCGCCTTCCTGATCGAGGAGTTTCCCCAGGCCGTCAGCCGGGTCAGCCCGCTGGAGCTTGGCCCGCCGATCGGCTGGCCATTGCAGTACCGCCTGACCGGCCCCGACCCCGAGGTGCTGCGCGCCCGCGCGCTGGATCTGGCGAGCGTCGTCGCCGGTTATCCGAACGCCCGGCAGGTGCATTTCGACTGGATCGAGCCGGCGCGCCAGCTCCGGATCGAGGTCGATCAGGCGCAGGCACGCCGGATCGGGCTGACCTCGGCGCAACTGGCGGCGGTGCTGCAGACGGCGGTGTCGGGCGCGACCGTCACGCAATTGCGCGACGACATCTACCTCGTGAACGTGGTGGCGCGTGCCGCCGACGGCAGCCGGGTATCGCTCGACACGCTCTCGACCCTGCAGGTGCCGGTGCCCGGCGGGCGCACCGTGGCGCTGAGCCAGTTCGCCACCTTCGGCTTCGACCAGGAACAGCCCTTCCTGTGGCGGCGCGACCGCCTGCCGACGCTGACCGTGCTGGCCGATGTGGTGAACGGCGACACGCCCGAGGCGGCGGTCGCCGCGCTTGCGCCGCAGATCGCGGAGCTGAACGACAGCCTGCCGGTCGGTTTCGCGATCGAGGTCGGCGGCACGGTCGAGACCAGCGCGGAAAGCAGCGCGTCGGTGTTCGCCGTGGTGCCGCTGATGATCTTCCTGATGGTCACGCTGCTGATGGTGCAGTTGAAGAACTTTCGCGACACGGCGATGGTCCTGCTTCTGTTGCCGCTTGGCCTGATCGGCGTCGTGGGGGCGCTGTTGGCCGCGGGCCGGCCGCTCGGTTTCGTGGCGATCCTGGGGATCCTCGCGCTGATCGGCATGATCGCCAAGAACGCGGTGATCCTGATCACCCAGATCAGCGAGGAGCGCGCGAACGGCAAGCCGGTCGAGGAGGCGGCGGTGTTGGCCGCGACCAGCCGGCTGCGCCCGCTGCTCCTGACCGCGCTGTCAACCGTGCTCGGGCTTTTGCCGATCGCGCCGACGCTGTTCTGGGGACCGATGGCCTTTGCCATCATGGGCGGGCTTCTGGTCGCCACGGTGCTGACGCTGGTGCTCCTGCCCACGCTCTACGTGACGTTGCATGGCCGCGGCGAACGGGCGGCGGCCGGTGCCTGACGGGCCCGGTGCGGCGTCGCTCGCCTGGTCGGGCGTCAGCGACAAGGGAAGCTACTACAAGCTGTTCTTCGGCTATGTGCTGGCCATGTTTGCTACCGGTGTCGCCACCGTGGCGCTGGCCTTCAAGGCCTTCGACCTCGCGGGCGACGATTCGGGCGCGGTTCTGGGCACGGCGCTGTCGATCAAGATGGCGGCCTATGTGGTGGCCGCGCCGGTGTCGGTCGCGCTGACCGACCGGTTGCCGCGCAAGGCGCTTCTGATCGCGCTCGACCTGATCCGCGCGGCCAGCCTCGGGTTGCTGCCCTTCGTCTCGGGGGTCGCTGCCATCTACGCGCTGGTGTTCGTCTTCGCGCTCGCCTCGGCCACCTTCACGCTCGTCTACCTGTCGGTCGTGCCCTACCTGCTCGGCGACCAGACCGACTACGCCCGCTCGCTCGCCCGCTCGCGGATCGCGAGCGAGCTTGACGGCGCCGTCAGCCCGATGCTGGCGGGCGGGCTGCTGCTGGTCGTCTCGGTCACCGGCGTGTTCGCGATCGCGACAATCGCCTTTGTCGTCTCGGCGATGCTCGTCGCCGCCGCCCGGCTGCCCCGGCACCTGACGGCGAGCGGCGACGGGCTGTGGAGCAAGGTGTTCCGCGGGCCGCGGCTGTTCCTTGCGGTGCCCGAGTTCCGCGGCGTGATCGCGCTCGACATGGTGGTGGCGCTGGCCACAGCGATGGTGGTGGTCAACACGGTGGTGATCATCCAGGGCGATCTGGACCGTGGCGCGCATGCCGTCGGCGTCGCCTTTCTCGCCTTCGGAGTCGGGGCGGTTCTCGGCGCGGCGGCGATGCCCCGGGTGCTGCCGCGGATCAGCGCCCGCCGGGTGATGCTGGGCGGCGCGGTCCTGATGGTCGGCGCGCTCGCGGCCGGGGCGGTGCTGCGGAGCTATCCGTCGCTCCTGGCCATGTGGGGCCTGATCGGGCTCGGCACCGCGCTGACGCTGACCCCCGCCAACTACCTGATCCGCCGGATCGCGCCGCCGGACCTGTTGCAGACCCTGTTCGCGGCGCAGTTCTCGATCGCCAATGTCTGCCTGCTTCTGGCCTATCCGCTGGCCGGCCTCGCCGGCGCCGACCTCGGCATGCCGGCGGCCTTCGCGATCATGGCCGGCGGGACGGCGCTCTTCACCCTCGCCGCCGCCCGGCTCTGGCCACGGGACACGCTGGCCTAGCGGCCGAGACCCGGGCAATGGCGTCCGGAACACCGCACCGGCATCCGATCCGCGGCGTTCCGGTGTGTGGCGCTCCGGACGGCCCCCCGCACCTGCCGGCCCTAGCGACCGGTCACCGGGATCAGCACCACCGATGTCGCTTCCTGCACCAGCCCGACGCTCGCCTCCAAGAGGCTCGTGCTGCCCAGCTGTTCGCGCAGCACGATCTCGCCGGTCTTGTTGATGCCGCCGATCAGCGCGATCATGGACGGCGAGGTCGCCACCTTGAAATGGTTCAGGCTGTCGTTCTGCGTCTCGACATCGGTCAGGTCGATCAGGGTGACCGGCAGGTCGGAGACCGCTGCCACGTCCGAAAGACTTCCCAGCCGGTCCTGCTGGCCGCGCAGCCGGGCCGAGACCCGGAGCGCCCGGTCGCGGCTGGAGGCAAAGACGTAGACCGACACGTCGAACCGGGCCAGTTCCGCCATCTGACGGCGGAACACCTCGATATCGATGTCGGGCGCGATCAGCACCACCGTCGAGGTCTTGCGCAAGGTGCGGGCATCGCCCCGGATCGCGATCTGGCGCATCGCCTCCATCACCAGGAACGCGCCCATCGAATGGCCGACCACCACGATCCGCGACAGGTCGCTGCGGGCGAGCAGCCCGAGCAATTCCTCCAGCCGGTCGCGCCCGATCAGCACCGCCTCGCGGTCGGTCCCGTAGGCGCTGACATTGGCCGCCGAGGGCCAGGAGAAATTGACCGACAGCCCCGGCACGTCGAAGTCGTGGCGCATCTGCGCGTGGCGGTAAAGCCCTTCGCCGAAGGTGGTGTTGAAGCCGTGCACGAACACCGTGATTTCGCGGTTCGCCCGCGGCAGGGCGGCGGCGCTGCGGTTGACCGCGGCGACGAAGGCGCGGGCGTCGCGGATCGGCTCGGCCGAGACGGTCAGGAAATCGCGCTGCGGGTCGGGGCGCCCGCCCTGGGCCATCCGCACCGTGCCCGGCGCGCGGTCGGGCGGCACCGACACCTCCACCCGGCTGAAGCTCAGCGCCTTGCCCTGCCGGTTGGCATAATCCGTCCCGCCCGGCAGGGGCAGGCGCGCCGAGGCGACGAAAAGCTGTTCCGGCGCGCCCACGGCCGCGGCCGCGGGCGCGAACGTGACGCTGGACCGCGGCGCGCAGGCGGCGAGCGCGAGACCCGACAGCACAAGCCCCCGGCGCGTGAGGCGGGCGGTCACGGTGCGCACCGCACCGGCCGGTCCGGGGCAGAGGCAGAACGGCGCGGCACGGCGCAGGGCGGCACGGCGGGCGGCTACTCCGCCGCCTGCGGCGGCGCCATGGGTGGCGCCGGCATGTGGCTGTCACCGAACAGCCCCTCGAAATCGAGTGTCGATTCGACGCCGATCCGGTCGAACTTCGCGACCAGCCAGTCCTCGGCCCAAGTGCGCCCGAGCGCGAACAGGCGCTCCAGGTAGGCCCATTCGGCATTGAGCTTGCTCGAGGCCACCAGGTCGTTGTTCTCCGGCTCGGCATGGATCAGATGCAGGTAGGTTCGGCTGTAGGTGCCAAGGTCGATGCCGCGGGCTTCCGCCAGCCGCTGCAACAGGCCGAGTGTCCGCAGCTCCTTCACCAGGCTCGAGTTGAAGCTGATCTCGTTCACCCGGTTCATGATGTCGCGGGCCGAGCGCGGCAGGTCCGGGCGCAGGATCGGGTTGATCTGCACCACCACGATGTCGGGCGTCGTGCGGTGCGATACCAGCGGATAGAGCGCCGGGTTGCCCGAGAAGCCGCCGTCCCAGTAGGCCTCGCCGCCGATCTCCACCGCCGGGAACATCTGCGGCAGGCAGGCCGAGGCCAGCACCGCCTCCGCCGTCACATCGCCGTGCGAGAACACCCGCGACCGTCCGGTGCGCACGTTGGTGGCGGTGACGTAGACATCCATCTCTTCGAGGGCATTCACCGCGTCGAAATCAACCTGGTCGCTCAGGATGCTGCGCAGCGGGTTCCAGCCCGTCGGGTTGAGCTCGTAGGGCGAAAACATCCGGCTGAGCGTCTCCGCGAACAGGTATCCCGGCGAATGGTCGAGGCTGTAGTTGCCCATCAGCTTGTCCCAGAAGGTGCGCTGGATCGGCGAGAAGCGCGCCGAATCGCTGACCGCCCGCCAGAAGCGGCGCAGCGCCGCGCGGGCGCCCTCGGGCCCGCCGCGCGCCATGCCGGTCGCCATCACGACCGCGTTCATCGCGCCGGCGCTGGTGCCGCTGACGCCGTGGATCACCAGGCGCGGGTCTTCCAGCAGCCGGTCCAGCACGCCCCAGGTGATCGCCCCATGCGAGCCGCCGCCCTGCAGCGCCAGGTTGATCGGCTTGACCGGACCGTTTGTCGCCATCATCGCCACCCCGTGCCGCCCTGCCATGACCGCCGGCGGCTGACGCCGGACATCGTGCTGCAGCGGCGAGGGTAACCTGACCGGCAGACCGGGGCAATGTCGCTTCGTCCGCGCCGGGGCAGCATTCCGCCGCATCACGCGACCGTGCAGCGAACTGCGGGGCCAGAGCGGCGATTGTGCTAAGGGAACTGTTGCCGACGCCAACCGGAGCTTGCGTGCATGTCCCGATCCGTCCTGAAGACAACCACCGCGATCACCCTGTCGATGGCCCTCCTGCAGCCGGGGCCGGGGCTGGCGCAGAGCCGCCTGCCGGCCGCGGCCCTGCCGGGCTGCGCGGCCGTCGCCGGGGCGGATTGGTGTGACCGGCTCCTCCGCGTGCAGGACGCGGTACCCGACTGCGCCGCCGATCCGTCGCAGGCAGGCTGCGCGGCCGCCGAACCCACCCCCGCGGCGCCAGAGGCCGCGCCGTCCGACCCCACACTGGCCGAAGCCGCGCCGGCCGAACCCGAGCCGGAGGCGGCCCCAGCCGAACTGGCGCCGGAGGCTGCCCCGACGGACCCCCAGTCAAT
>Ga0224723_1001393_pt1 | contig 14588 bp, 11 predicted proteins | sample Balambano_FR2_Me_FD_161647 | JGI IMG/M metagenome (GOLD analysis project Ga0224723, IMG submission 161647) | Freshwater sediment microbial communities from Lake Towuti, South Sulawesi, Indonesia - Balambano_FR2_MetaG | ecosystem: Environmental > Aquatic > Freshwater > Lake > Sediment | place...
AGCCAGGCCGCTTATGACAGCGGGCAGGTGCTGGTCTCTGATGTGTCCGGTGAAGTGATCAGCGTGCAGAGCGAGCGGATCGTGATCCGGCTCGACAACGGCGAAGACCATATCTTCCGCCTGCGCAAGTACAACCGCTCGAATCAGTCCACATGCATCGACCAGCGCCCGATCGTGGTGAAGGGTCAGATGGTGGAGCGCGGGCAGATTATCGCAGACAGTTCATCGACCAGCTATGGCGCGCTGGCCCTGGGCCATGATGTGCTGGCGGCGTTCTTGTCGTGGGATGGCGGCAACTACGAAGACGCGCTGCTGATCAGCGAAGACCTGCTGCGGCAGGACAAATTCACCAGCATTCATATCGAAAAGCACGAGGTGGAAGCGCGCGACACCAAGCTCGGCCCGGAAGAGATCACCTACGATATTCCCAATGTGGGTGAGGACGCGCTGAAAGACCTGGATGAATTCGGCATCGTCCGCATCGGCGCAGAGGTCGGGCCGAACGATATCCTGGTCGGCAAGATCACGCCGAAGGGTGAAAAGGAACTCAGCCCGGAGGAAAAGCTGCTGCGCGCGATCTTCGGTGAGCAGGCACGCGAAGTGAAGGACTCCTCGCTGCGCCTGCCCCACGGGGAACGCGGCAAGGTGGTTGATGTCAAGACTTTCACGCGCGAGGAACACCGCGATCTGCCCGCCGGGGTGGAGAAGATGGTGCGCGTCAGTGTGGCGCAGCGCCGCAAGCTGACCGTGGGCGACAAGATGGCCGGGCGTCACGGCAACAAAGGTGTAATCTCCAAGATCGTCCCGATCGAGGATATGCCCTATCTGGAAGATGGCCGCTCGGTCGAGATCATCCTCAACCCGCTCGGCGTGCCTGGGCGTATGAATATCGGCCAGGTGCTGGAACTGCACCTCGGCTGGGCGGCTGATCGCCTCGGCTTCCGCGCGGTGACACCGGTGTTCGACGGCGCCAAAGAGATCGAGATTCAGGCCGAACTGGGCCGCGCCTGGATGATCGATGAGGCATGGAAGTGGGTGACGGAACGCGCCTTCGAGTGGATTCGCCAGTTCGATTATTCCCAGGAAGAGCTGGAAGATGACGAAGAAGTCCGCCGCCTGTATGTCCACAACTGGCTGACCGAAGTCGGCTACGACGGCGACCTGCTGATCACTGATCGCGTCTATGCCCGCCGCTGCGTGCTGCGCGAATGGCTGCGCGAGCAGGGATACAATCCTGACGAGGTGATCTGGTATGAGAACACCCGGATCACGCTGGAAGATCGCCAGTTCCGCGATCGCAACGCGACGGCTATCTCGCTGCGCAAGTGGATCGCCAGACACTCGCCGGAAACCGTCGTGCCGGACGAGATCGACCTGGGCGATCTGTATACTCTGGCCGACCGCATTATGTTCGAGACCGGTATGCCGGTTCCGCTCTATGGCAAACACATGCTCTATGATGGGCGCACAGGCGAACCCTTCGATCGCCCGGTGGCAGTCGGCTACGTCCATATGCTCAAGCTGGCCCACCTGGTCGAAGACAAGGTTCACGCGCGCTCGACCGGGCCGTACAGCCTGGTCACGCAGCAGCCCCTGGGCGGTAAGGCGCAGTTTGGCGGTCAGCGCTTCGGCGAGATGGAAGTGTGGGCGCTGGAAGCTTACGGCGCGGCCTACACGCTTCAGGAAATGCTGACGGTGAAATCTGACGACGTGCAGGGCCGCGTGAAGACCTACGAAGCGATCGTCAAGGGCGAACAGATCGAGGAGCCGGGCATCCCGACCAGCTTCCGCGTGCTGGTGAAGGAACTCCAGAGCCTGGGCCTGGCCGTGGAAGCGATCAGCGATACGGGCGAGGTGATCAAATTCGGCAAGGAAGACGAACAAGCCAAGCAGCCGAAGATGAACACCGGTCTGTTGAGCCTGGCTGGCGACGGCGCGGACTAAGGCCGCGACGGCACGGTCTCCACGCTGACGTGCAAACGAACAGGGGCCGTGGATGGTCAATCATCCGCCGCCCCTGTTTTTTGTTTTCCGGTTTTCACTATTGTGCAGGCGCGCTGTTTTCCGTAATCTGTATGCGGTGATCCATCGAGCGCCAGGGATATAAACCTGCGATGTACATTTTAGGCATTGAGTCCTCATGCGATGAAACCGCCGCATCCGTTGTGATCGATGGCAGGACGATCGCCAGCAGCGTGGTGGCGTCGCAGATCGATCTGCACGCCAGGTATGGCGGCGTGTTTCCCGAACTGGCCTCGCGTGCACACGTGGAGGCGATCGGCGCGGTGGTCGATCAGGCGATGGAAGACGCTGGCATTCTGTTTGACACGCTGGATGCGATCGCCGTCACGCGCGGCCCCGGTCTGGTCGGCTCGCTGATGGTGGGCGTGAATTATGCGAAAGGGCTGGCCGTCGCGCTCGACAAGCCGCTGGTGGGGGTCAATCATCTCGAAGGCCATGTGTACTCGCTCTGGCTGACCCAGCCGTTCCGCGAAGTGATCTTCCCGGTGCTGGTGCTGATCGTCTCTGGCGGGCACACCGAACTGCTGCTGATGACGGATCACGGCAGGTATGAGCGGCTCGGCGGCACGCTGGACGATGCGGCGGGCGAAGCCTTCGACAAAGTGGGGCGGCTGCTGAGTCTGCCCTTTCCCGGTGGGCCAAACATCGAACGGGCGGCGCAGAATGGTAACGCGGCGGCGTTTGCGTTTCCACGGGCCAAGCGCGATGAAAGTTATGATTTCAGCTTTTCCGGCCTCAAGACGGCGGTGATGCGCGAAGTCACGGTCCCAAGCTCGGCGGAGGCACGCAAGGCTCGCGGCGCGGAAAAGGGTGCGGTACAGCTTCGTTCTGATGTCTCGATCAACGATGTGGCCGCCAGTTTTCAGGAGGCGCTGATCGATATTCTGGTCGAGAAAACCGCCCGCGCCGCGAAAACCTATCACGCCACGGAAATCTTTCTGTCCGGTGGGGTCAGCGCCAATGGCAAGCTGCGCCAGGCCATGCGCAAGGAAACCGACCTGCCGGTGCGCTATCCACCGCTGAATTTATGCACCGACAACGCCGCGATGATCGCCGCCGCCGCGTACTACCGCTACGGCAGTGCGATCGTCTCCGGCGCGATCGCCAGCGATTGGGACATGGACGTTACCCCCATGTGGCCGCTGACCGGTGACGCTTATTCCACTTACTGAACGCTGAAGGTTTCATGACTTCTGCTGTCCGGCGCGCGCCGCATACCCTGCCGCTGATCGTCGTCCTGCTGCTGGCTGCTTACGGCATTCGCCTGTGCCGGCTGGATGCCGTTCCGCTGCGTGGCGATGAAGCGTACAGTGTGATGCACTGGTCAGCGCCGCCGTTAACAGAGCGGTGGGAATTGCTGCTGCGCGCAGAACCGGCCCCGGTTGGCGCGTTCACCATGTACTGGGCGTGGACAGGGCTGACCGGTCGATCTGAATTTGCGCTGCGCTTTTTGTCAGTGCTTGGCAATACGACAGCGTTAGCCGCAGTCATCATCCTGTCTTATCGGCTGCTGCGCCGGGCTGATCTCGCGTTGATCGCCGGCCTGCTGTGGGCGATCAACCCCCATCTGATCTGGCACGCGCAGGACGCCCGTGTCTATGGCGTGCTGTCCGCGATCAGCCCGCTGGCGTTCTACGCGCTGATCCGCGCGCTGGATGCCGATGAAGGCGCACAATCCCGCAAACCTCACCGATGGTGGACGGCCTATATCGCGTTTCAGACAGCGGCGCTCTATCTGTATTATCTGGATGTATTCTGGCTGGCGGCGCAGGGCGTCTATGTGCTGGCGCTGCGGCGATCACACCTGAAGCGGGCGATCCGGGCGTGGACCCTCATCAGCACGCTGCTGATCCCGATCGTGATTCAAGCCTACGTGCTGCTTTTCCAAAGCGATTATCGCGGCAACGCCGAAAGCGCCCAGATCGAAACCCTGCTGACGGACTTTGTGCCGACGCTGTGGTTTGGCGAGACCGTGTGGCCGGCCTGGGCGGGCGCGATCGCCGGGCCGGCGTTGATCGCCGGGCTGATCAGGGTGCTGCGAGACGATCGCCGGGCGGCGGGCTTGCTGCTGGCCTATATCGTTGTGCCGGTGGCGCTGCTGTACGCGGTGTCGTTTTTCTCGTCGTTCTTCAGGCCGCGTTATGTGGTGACGATCACCCCCGCGCTGATCATTGCGCTGGTGGCTGTGGCAGGCTGTGCGCCACCCCTCCGCTGGCGACGATTTACGCTGTGGGCGGCGGTCGTGGTGATCGCGCTGCCGTCCGCCGGGGAGATCGCAGCGTATTTCTTCCGCGATCCACCTAAAGCCGCTGACTGGCCCCAGATCGTGAGGGCCATCAATCAGCGCGCCGATGCGGACAGCGTGCTGATCTCCGGGGCGATCGATCCCGCGCTGGAATATTATTACACCGGCCCGGCGGCGATCTACTTCATTCCAATCGAGGAGGATCAACCGGCAGCGGACTGGGAGCGGTTGATCGATCGTTATCATTCCTTTTATCTGCTGAACGGCCCACGAACCGGCCCCACAGCGGAATTTTTCCGGCAGCACACGCAGCCCATCCCTGGCGATATTTTTCCCGGCGTTGTCCAGTTCCGTGCCTGGGGGGTTGATCCCGAAGAGATTGCGCAGCCGATGAACCTCAACTTTGGCGGAGTCGCCATCCTGCGCGGATACACGCTGCTGGGAAGCACCTCGCTGCTGCTGTACTGGGAGCCGCTTGCAACGACGCCGATCGATTACAGCGTGCTGGTGCATCTGGAAGCTGCGCCGGACGCGCCCCCTGCCGCCGTGCTGGATCATGGGGTGGCCGGCGGGGTAGTGTCATCGCGTTTATGGACTCCGGGCGTGATCTATCGTGATCCGGTCGCGCTGCCGGTCGATCTGCCATCAGGAACTTATACCGTGCGCGTCGGGCTGTATCCCAGCGGACAACCCGAACTGCGCCTGGATGTGATGGGTGGGCGCGCTGAAGAAGAAGGACGGGCCGTCATTGGGCGGGTGACTATACTTTCTTCATGAATTTTTCACAAATACGCACATGACTTGCATTATTCTAACCATACATTACGGCTTCTTAAAGTATGATTGTGCAAGGTGCGATAGTAAGATATTCTCAGAGAAATCATTAATTTCTCCTAGAGTTAAAGGGGTCTGCACAATGTCTAATCTTGAGGAAACTCAGCCCTCATATCCTCGGCTGCCGCTGCCTGAGGACGAACGCTGGCAGATCGCCATTGTGCGCCCCAAGACACAGAAACACGCCGAACTTCGCACGCTTCCACGTCCCAAACTGAGTGAGGCGCTCCTGACCGTGTATGCGGGCGACACGGTGTTCACGGTCAACACGATTCGCTATGGATCATGGGTTGCCGCCAAAGTCGGTTATAAAGTCGGCTGGATGGATACAACTCTGGTCGAACTGGCCCTCACCCGTGTCCCGGCAGAACCGCACCCCGGTGACGGGCACGATGATGACCCGGCCATGCCGGATGAAATCCTTATGCAGATGCGCGCTATGGGCCTGTCACCCGAAGACAAGGGCGAGATCACGCTGACGGCCAAAGATGTTACCCGCATTATCCGCTATCTCAAAGGCATCGCGGGAACGCTGCGCAAGGCCAGAGATCGCTCATCCAATGTGCCCTGACCCGCGTCCGTTTCCATTCAGCCGCCTGCAACCTCAGCAGCCAAATGGCTGGGTGATGTTGGGCGGAACCCCGACATTCGACAGATCGTAACGGATGATCAGCTCGCCGGTAACGGGCGCAGCATTATCAAACAGCAGCACACTTTCCACATTCATGGTCAGGTAAAACCGGACGATCACGTTATACTCCGGCGCGAGCCATAACTCACCGCTCATGCTGACAACCCGTGCGCCTTCCGCCGACAGGTTGACGTTCGGCAGCGCCAGATCGTCCACCTCAAACAGGTAGCGCCATGATTCAAGCCCGTTGATCACCTGAGACGGCAGCCCGGACGGAACGGCTTCGCTGACCCCTCCAATCACTGTGCCTGCCTCCAGATCGGCCAGTTCAGCCGCATCCTCACCGGCCCGGCAGGTATTTTCGATGACCAGATAGGTGTCCGGCCCCAGGCGAACCCCCTCCCGCGTCACACGCTCATCCTCCTGGCCGACCAGTACACCCGCCGCGTTCAGCACCACGCGCCGGGAGACATTCAACTGCTCATACCACACCTGCAACTGCGTCAACGCCTCCGCGCGCCGGGTGGTATTAGAGAAAACACCCGTAAATTGCAGCACGGCCTCAATCTGCCAGCTTTCCAGGGCGGCCAGGTTCGCGTCGATCTGCGGAAAGCTCACCGGGCGGCGAAACCCCGCTGGTGGAGCGTTGCGCGTCGCCGCATCCTGGGTGGCGATCACGCTAATGGCGGGGGCCTGGGTGGGAATCTGTGGCGGCTGGCGCGGCTGACAGGCAGTCAGTGCCAGCAGAGCTGCGAAAACAAGGTAGACGCGGATCACGGGTGACTCCTTTGCGCGCTGCGCCCATGCGCCCACGCCGATCGGGTTTACACTGGCGGCGAAGATGCGGTCGATGGGACGTTGGTCATTGTCGCAATTCTGCATTCATTCTTATAATATCGGGCGACCGGCCACATTCACAACCCAGAGCGATCCGACATGCAAATCCAGCGCGATCGATCCCGCCAGACGCTCCGCACACGCCGCGCTGCCCGCCGTTTGGCGCGCGCGGGATTTCGCGCTCCGTCCAGCTATCGAAGCCGCAGCGGAGGACGCCGGGCAGGCTGCCTGCCGCTGGCCGTCCTGGTGGGTATTGCTTTCGGCGTGGCGCTGACGTCATGGAACTGGCTGGAAGAACGCCTGACGCTGCTGGTGACGCCAGACGGTTCGGACGCCGATCTTGAGGCCGTGAGCGATGCTTTCAACAACGGCGACCTCGACAGCGCGATCGCGGCGGCGCGGTCGATCTGGGCGGCCCAGCCGGATAATGTCGAGGTGCTGATCTGGCTGGCCCGATCGCTGATCTACCGCAGCTATTCCGATTACGACCGGGGCATCGACCGCGAAGTAGCCCTTCAGATCACCACCGACGCCTACAGCCGGCTGCCGGACAGCGCCGATGTGCTGGCGATTCATGCCTTTGCGCTCCAGGCTAATGGTCAGGCCGTGCGGGCGGCGCGCGTGGCGGAAGAAGCCCTCGCCCTGGAACCCGGCCACGGACTGGCGCAGATCGCGCGCGGGCTGGCTTATGGCAGCGCCGGGGCGTTTGATGTGTCGCTGCGCGAGACGCAGACTGCGGCTTCTGGCGGCGTCTGGCAAATCGATGCGCAGCGGGCGCTCGCGATCAGCTACAGCGATCTCGGCCAGTATCGTGAGGCGATCGAGGCCGTTGATAGAGCCATCGCGCTGAATGAACGGCTGCTGGCGCTGCATTTTGAACGCGCGCTGTATGCCCTTCAACTCGGCGACACCGACCGCGCGACGGCCGCTTACTTTCGCGTGCTGGCTTATGATCCGACCAACGTCAAGGCGAGGCTGCGGTTGTGCGAAGTCTCCAGTATGCTGCGCGAACAGGATTCTGCGCTGGGTTACTGCCAGGAAGTCACTCAGCTTGCCCCTACCTGGTCAGATGGCTGGCACAGGCTGGGCCGTGAATACTTTCTTCAGGGCAATTTCCGCGCCGCGCGCGAAAGCCTGGGCCGCTGCTCCTCGCTTCAGGTGATGATGGACGTGCCGATCGCGGAACGACAGTTCGAGTGCTGGTATCTGCAAGGGCAGGCGGCGGAGATTCTCGGCGACTGTGACACGCTGCTGGCGACCTATAACGAATTCCGCACGATGGCGGCGGAGGCCGATCTGCCGCAGACCTGGACTTATCCGCCGGAAGGCCCGGCGATCTGCCTGTCCGATCCCTGAGATCATTCCTGGGATGCAAGCTGTTCCAGAATGCGGGATGCCTCTAGGGCAAAGGCGGAATTGCCCGCTGCCACCGCTTCGAGCGAAAGGCGGGCGGCAGCCAGATCGCCACTTTCCAGCGCGATCCGCCCCTGATAATACAGCGCGCGGGCATTCTCCGGCGCGATCGCCAGCGCCCGTGCGATCTCCGCCGCACCAGTTTCCATATCACCGGCCTGATAAATCGACCAGCCGCGCGCGGCGATAATATCGACACTTTCAGGAAACGTCTCGACTGCCTCGTCCAGCACATCCAGGCCGTTGGGGATATTCACCGCCTCGTTGGCATAGAACTGCGCCAGAAGGCTCTGATAGCGACGGTCGTTGTTCGACAGCACGATCGCCACTTGCAGCCAGTATTCCGCCTGACCAAGCTCGCGCAGCAGGCGGTAAGCCTCGCCTAGTTCTGCGTAAAAGGCGGGATTATCGGGATCGAGCGCCACCGCGATCAACAGCGCGTCGCGGCTGGCGGCGTAATCGCCCAACCAGCGCAGATGCAGCCCAAAGATAAAGCGCACTTGCGGGCTGTCCGGCGCGAGTTCAATCGCCTGCGCGATCCATTCTGTGCCGTCCTTACCCTGGCTGTCCCGCGCCAGCGCCACGTAAGCCAGCGCTTCGGGATAGGGACTGCCGATGGCGGCTGCCTGGCGGAAGGCATGTTCGGCATAACCATAAAGCTCCTGATCGAGCAGTTCCTGGCCGACGTACATGCCGATCAGCGAATCTTCGCCGCGCACTTCAAGCACATCGAGCAGCAGACGGGCGCTGACGCTGTAGGCCGGGTTCGTCTCCGCCGCGCGCAGACTGTCGATCGCGGCGGCCGGATCATAGGCGGCCAGCAGCAGACCACGCTGATAATGCGCCCAGGAAAAAGTCGGCGTAAGGTCAAGAAGCGCGTCCAGTAAATCGATCGCTTCCGCCCACTGCCCGGTCTGGACGTACCCTTCGGCTAACTGGCGGGTCAGGGTCACGCTGCCGGGTTCCAGCGCATAGGCCGCCTCCCAGTATGCCAGCGCGCCAGGAAGATCGTTCATCAGCAGGCGCAGATCGCCCGCGTCACGGTAACGCTGGGCGGTCCAGCCATTGACGGACGCCTGAGCCTCGATCGAATACAGGCGGGCCGAAGGGGCCATCAGATCGCGGGTCGTTTCCGGCACAACAGAGGAATTCGGCGGCTCCAGCGCGGCCACGGCCAACCCAAAGGCAATCAGGAGAATCAAAACGAGCAGCGCACGGCCAACCGTGATCACTGCTCGTTTTATTTTAGGCTGGGTTTCATCAACGGGCGGGGCTGTTGAGCGCCTGTATGACAACTTTTTCGATCTCGTCGGAGGTAAACGGCTTGATGAGATAACTATAGACGTTTTGCAGCTTGCCGACCAGCCGGTTGGCCGGATCGCCGTAGGCGGTGATCACAATGACCACAGGCATCTTGCGGTCGCTGCCGGTGCGCTCGTTGTGATCCTTGAGCATGTCGAGAATCTTCCAGCCGGGCATATCTGGCAGGCTGATGTCGAGCAGCACGACATCGGGGTTCAGCTCCTGGAATTTTGCCAGCGCGCGGTTGCCGTGCGTTTCATGCACTGTCGCCATGTTCATGCGTTCCAGCGTCGCCTGAATGATCTCCGCCAGTTCGGTGGTATCTTCGACGATCATCACCAGCGGCTGCTTATCGGCCCTGGGTTCAACTGCTTTCTCGACGCCGGGCGCGCGCTGAGTCTCCGCAGTCGTGCGAGAGGCGTCCTGAGAGTCGCCGTTGTCTTTGCCTTCAGCGGTGTCCACAGCGGCGATGATTCCTGTCTCCGCGGCCACGCCGGGGTCCTGTTCAAGCTCCATATCACTGACAACGACGACCGGATGAGTCGAGGTCTTCAGTGGGCTGGCCGGTTCATGGATTTCACGCAGCCCCGGCGAGCCTTCTGCCAGGTCTGTGATGTCCAGCGGCGCCTGCATCGACTGTTGAATCATGAGACCTCTCAGCAAGTTCCTGCCACTTTAATAGCACAATGCAATCGCGTTTTCGAACATTCTATTGAGGAAGAACCCCGATGTGCGGAATTGTTCTCAACTCTTGTGTTATTATAACATGTCGGTTCCAATTTCCAGGATTAACGTCTGACCCTTTTAGACATTTTTTACTGTTACAATTTGTTAATATCTCTGAGACCGGACACCAATGTTACCCGCCTACCAGCTTCACTATCAATCATCCGCCGCGCTGCGACACCCTGACGATTGTCGCTTCGTGGGTATCGTGCCGCCTCCAATCGCCACCAGCGGCGGCTTTGAGCTGTATGTGGAAGAAATTTACAGTGAAGACTCCTGGGTCGCGCAGCATATTGTGACTCCTGACGGGGTTCTTCACCAGTCCATTGACGAGGACTTTGGAACTAATCGTGACGTGCGCCCGCTTGATCTGCCCGTGGGAGCCGTGCGCCCGATGACCGGCTGGAACGGCAAGCCGCTCGACTTCCTCGGCCCGCGTCATCGCGGCCTGCGCGATCTGGAGCGCGTCGCTGATGTTGTGCGTCCGCTGGAGGTGGCGACGAGATTCACGATCGCCAGACAGCTTAACCTGGAGATTTCGCCTGCACTACTGCTTGGCCTGGCGGAGAGTTATGTCATTGCGGAGGCGGAATTGATCCGCCCGACCGATTACCTGGTCTGCCGCCGGCTGCGGCTGGCCTATGCCCTGCCAGAGATGCAGCATGACGCCAGCGGCTCGCCTTACGATTATGATACGCTGGTGGTTTACGTCGCCCACCCCTACCGTCGTGAGATGGGTCATGAAGCCCCGGTCGAGACCGTCTTTGCCGGGCTTCCGGGCGTTCAACTGAACCGACCGATGGATGTTGTCCTGGTGGATCAGCATCTGTTTATCGCAGACGGCGGCGCGGGGGATATCCCGGCCCGGATTCATACATGGCGGGTAGAATATACTGCGGATGCACATCAGACCCCGGTTCAACCATGATCCCCAAAAGCCGAAATGCTTGCGCGAATCAGCGACCGGGTTTAGTGTAAACGCAGAAAATGAAGGATAATTCGATCATGGCTAATCCCATCGTGCAGCAGGCGCAAACACAGATTACTGATCTGATCGATCTTCTCCGCAAAGGCACGATCACGCCGGTTCAACTGGCCCGCCAGTTGGAAGAGATCAAAACGGCGATCGGCCAGATCGACGATGGCGCGGCGCAAGCCCCCGCCGCCAGCGCGTCCATTCCCGCCAATGTGCAGGAGGTCATGGAAGACAACGCTGAGTTCCTGAAGATCGCTGTCCACGAACTGCGCATCCCGATGACCAGCATTCGCGGCTACGCAGACATGCTGAACAATCCCAGCATGGGCGCGCTTTCTGACATGCAGAACCAGATGCTCCAGGTCATCCGCGCCAACTCCAAACGGATGGAAAGCCTGCTGACCGATATGAGCATCGTCAACAAACTGCGCGCCGGGATGCTGCATCCCAACAACAAAATGGACACCTTCAAGAACATCGCGCTCATGGCAGACAAAAAAGCGCGCCCCGTAGCCGACGAACTCAAGCGCGAGCTGGTCTTTAACATCCCCGACGGCCTGCCGCTGCTGAACACCGATGGCGAGAATCTGTCCCTCGCCCTGTTCAAGCTGATTGAGAACGGCCTGCGCTATTCCCCGGAAAATACAGGGCGTGTGGTGATCTCCGCGCGCGGTGAAGGCAGCCGACTGAGCGTCGAGATCGAGGACAACGGCATCGGCATGACGCCGGAAGAACTGGCGCAGCTGGGTACGCTCTACTTCCGCTCCGACAGTGAAGTGGTGCGCGCCCACAAAGGCAGCGGCCTGGGCATCCCGATCGTTTATGGCATCATCGCCATGCTTGAAGGCACGATCGACGTGGAAAGCGCCCCAGATCAGGGTACGCGCTTCACCATCACGCTCAAGGGATTGACCTGAGGCGCTGGTCGTTAGTTTGACCGCTCACGGAACTATTAAAAAACGGGTGTCCTCGCCTCGTTTTATCCTTTACATGAAGGCGGTTTCCTGCTATAGTAACCGGCGCAGTTAAACAGATCAGACCCATGAAGAGCCTATCCGGTGATCCCTCGATTTGTGCGAAGGAAAGGGCATTTCGGACAGGCTCTTAGCATCCTTCCATTGTTACGTATGATCGGAGGGACACAGCGACTTTACGCTGTGTCTTTTGCAGTTTAGCCACCCACAAGGAGCGTCCGCTATGGTAGACGGGCCGCAGTACCTCACCAGAGAAGGTCTTGAATCGCTCGAAAAGCAGCTTAAGGAACTCATCGAAGTGCGCCGGCCGCAAGTGGCCGAACGTCTGCGCCTTTCGATGGAAGAAGGCGGCGAATTGAGCGAAAACGCAGAATATATCGACGCCAAAAATGAGCAGGCGTTTGTCGAGGGGCAGATCGCCCGGCTGGAGACGATCCGCAGCAGCGCGCAGATCATCGCCGAAACGGAGAAAAACGGCGTGGTGGCGATCGGCTCGCGCGTGACCGTGATCGAAAAAGGGACAAAAGAAAAGGAACTTTACCACATCGTGGGATCGGCGGAAGCCAACCCGCGTGAAGGCAAAATCTCGATCGAGAGTCCGCTGGGCCGCGCGCTGGTCGGGGCCAAGCTGGGTGACAAGGTGACGGTCAAAGCGCCCGATGGCGACTTCGTCTACACCATCAAGTCTGTGGAATAACCCGCCTATCCCCCGCGCTATGCCTATTGACCTGGAAAGCTGATCATCATTATGCCCTGGCAGCCCAATCGAATTGAACAGGAACGTCTGGAAAAAGCGCAGGCGCTCGAACAGGCCGGGATCGACCTGTACCCGCGCCGGGTGCAGCGCACGCATACCGCCGCCGCCGCGATCGAGTCTTATCGTGCGCTGGAAAGCACCGATCCGCAAGCGGCCGACTCGCTTCAGGTCACGGTGTGCGGGCGCGTCCGGCGTGTCAATATCAAGGGCAAAGTGTCCTTCATGCACATCGAAGACGGTTCCGGGCGTATTCAGCTTTTCCTGCGCGTCAACGATATGAACGACGGCGTTTACGAACAGGTCAAAGAGAAGCGCATCGAGATGGACGATTTCGTCCAGGCTGCCGGCGTGCTGATGCGCACCCAGGCCGGCGAGATCAGTGTGCGCGTCAGCGATCTGAGGCTGCTCGCCAAGTCACTCAGCCCGCTGCCGGTCATCAAACAGCAGGTTCAGGATGACGGCACGGTGATCGAGTATGGCGAGTTCAGCGATGTGGAGCAGCGCTACCGCCAGCGTTACGCCGATCTGGCCGTAAACGCCGACGTGCGCGAGGTGTTCCGCAAGCGCGCCAGCGTGATCAGCAGCATCCGGCAGTTTCTGGACGATGAAGGCTTTCTGGAAGTGGAAACCCCTGTCCTCCAGCCGATCTATGGCGGCGCGGCGGCGCGGCCCTTTACCACGCACCACAACCAGCTTGACCAAGAATTGTTCCTGCGCATCAGTTTTGAGTTATACCTCAAGCGGCTGCTGGTCGGCGGGTTCGACGCGGTGTATGAGATCGGGCGCGATTTTCGCAACGAAGGGGTGAGCTTTAAGCATAACCCCGAATTCACACAGATGGAATTCTACAAGGCCTATATCGATTACAACGGCGTGATGGATATCGTAGAACGCATGATGGCTTATGGTTGCCAGCGCGTGACCGGCGGGGACAGCGTAACTTTCCAGGGCCAGACGATCCACATCCGCGCGCCGTTTACGCGCCTGCGCCTGCGCGACGCGATCATTCAGTTTGCCGAGATCGATTACATGCAGTACCCCGATGCGGAGTCACTGACCGGGGCGCTGCATAAGCAGGGCGATCGAGTCGCCACCGGGCAGACGTGGGGCAAACTGGTCGATCATCTGCTGAGTAAATATGTCGAGCCGCGCCTGATCCAGCCGACCTTTATCACCGATTACCCGCGTGATGTGTCACCGTTTGCCAAACGTGTCGATTACGACGATTTCCACGTCGAACGCTTTGAGGTCTTCATGGCAGGCATGGAGCTGGGCAACGCCTTCACCGAACTGAACGATCCGCGCGATCAGGAACAGCGCTTTCTCGATATGCAGCGTCTGTACACCGATGAAGATGACGAGGCTGCGCCGCTGGATGAAGATTATCTGCGGGCGATGCGCTATGGGATGCCGCCCAACGGCGGGTTCGGCATGGGGATCGATCGCTTCACCATGCTGCTGACCGATCAGCGTTCGATCCGCGATGTGCTGCTCTATCCCCATCTGCGCGATGAAAAGTAGCTGCAGATGGGGGCTTCCATCGATGAGTTGCGCCATTTCGTCACGTCGTTATAGTAAATGCGGCGCAAAACGTTGCGTTTCTAACCTTCTTGGCGCACAATGGTAGTAAGTGCAGTCGCAAAAGTGATGAGCGGTGATTTCAGAACCACGTTCATTTTTCTGTGTTCTTAATCTGGCTGTACTGAGTTCCCGTTGGGCCTGGACAGTTCGACAATTCACGTGAGGATGACGGTTGTGACGGAAGAACCCAAACGTGAGACCGGTTTTCTCAGTTCGACAGACGCCGCGCAGCCGATGGAAGATCGGCCCGCACGTCCAGAGACGAATATCCTGGGGCCGGCGTGGCGCCT
>Ga0224723_1001394_pt1 | contig 14579 bp, 9 predicted proteins | sample Balambano_FR2_Me_FD_161647 | JGI IMG/M metagenome (GOLD analysis project Ga0224723, IMG submission 161647) | Freshwater sediment microbial communities from Lake Towuti, South Sulawesi, Indonesia - Balambano_FR2_MetaG | ecosystem: Environmental > Aquatic > Freshwater > Lake > Sediment | place...
GAGAACCGGTAAGGCCCGCGCCGGATTCGAGGGCACGCGCGTCTGCCTCCGCGTCAGAAACTTCGGGGCCAAGCGCTGGGGCCGAGAGGAGTGCGCGGTCCAGTTCGCCGTCACGAGTCAATGGCAGCGAGTTCATCACCAGGAAATCACTAGGCAGGTAGTGTTCCGGAAGCGACTCCGCAAGAAACTCTCGGAGCACCCGGCGAATGTTGACGATCGGCGATTCGAGTTCCACATAGGCAACCAACCGCTTCAGGTGACCGGCCACCTGGCGTACAACAACCGCGCAGTCGCGCACCTGAGGAGCGCGGCGCAACTCCCGCTCGATGGCGAAAAGATCGACTTTGACGCCCTCGAAAGATACACGCTGATTGAGACGACCGACATGTTCAAGTTTGCCGTCTTCGTTCCAGCGCACCAACTCGCCCGTCCGGAAGTAGCGGCCGCCTTCGCCTTGACCGAAATCTTTCGTTTGGAAAGCCGCTGCACAGTCGGCTTTCTCTTCGAGGTAGCCCCAAGCCAGCCCGGGGCCCTCCAAGCAAAGTTCGCCCAGGGCTCCAATAGCGACGGGCGAGCCTGCGGGATCGAGAGCGTAAGCCGCCATCGCTTGGCGAGGGTGCCCGATGAGGTTCGTTTCGACGCCAGGCTTGAGCCAGCGTAGCATTCCGAGAAGTGAAGTCTCGGCTCCACCGAGGGCTTCGAGCTGAGTGCCTTTCTTCCTGAGACGGAGCAATCGGTCACGCAACTTCGGCGCTACCGGCGCGCCGATGACGAGCTTGTCGGTTTGCGCAAGCGTCTCGGAAGATTCGCGCAGCCAACGTTCCAAATGTGCGCCTTGAAGGTAGATGAAGGTCGCCTTGTGCTTGCGGGCTAATTCGTGCAATGGCTTAGGGGAGAACTGATGCGGCAGGGGCAGGACGAGGCGCGATCCGTTCAAAAGCGCCGCCCAGAACTCGAAACTTGCTTGCGCAGAGCCTGTTCTGCCGCCGCGGAGGACGACGTCATTGGGGCGGAAAGGCAAGCACTCCGTATCGAGAGCGGCATGAAGAATACTACGATGCAGAAGCAAGGTGCTTTGCTTGGCGCCCGAGGGCGCTAGCCCCTGGACGATTTCGGCGGCATGTTCCGCGCGAATTTGGGTGCCAGGATTGGTGGAAGCCTGGCTGCAAATCGCGGCGGCTTCTCTGCTGAGGTCCAGAACTTTAGGAGCGGCGAACGCGCCGTTGGAAATTACGAGCGCGTTACCGAACAACTCGAGATGGGTGTTCCGGGATTGCTCGTCCAAGGAAGGGTCCAAAGGCATGGCGACGGCCCCAAGCTTCTGGATGGCCAGAATCGCAATGGCGAGTTCGAGCGATTCGGGAAGCGCAACCGCGACTATGGTGGAAGGGCGCACGGAGAAATACATCAAATAATGGGCCAGGCGATTGGCCGATTCATTGATTGCGCGATAGTTGATCTGTTCGCGGCCGCAAACGATCGCAATCCGGTCGGGCCACTGCCGTGCTATTTCTTCAAAGCGGTGAATCGCGGACGAATAAGGCTGGTCATAGTTTGGCGTACCGGCCCAAGGCCCGGTGACCAAGGCTTTCTCAGAGCCGGCCAGATATTCGAGAGCGCCCACCGGTTGATTCGGAGTCTCAAGGGCGTTGCGAAGGAGATGCCAAAACTGTTGGTGGAATCGCTCGATGCGTCCCGTACTCCAGGCGCCCTCCGGAAAGCGCCACCCGCAATGAGACGCACCTTCGAGGTAGACAAGACATAGATCGAGCCCGGAGTCTTGCGCATTCTCAAGAGCCGGGACGGCTTCGATGGCGATCTGAAGCAAAGCGCCCGCATTGGCTCGATGAGTCGAGCGGCGAACGGCCTTTTCATCGTCCAGCAAGGCTGCAAACGGCAATCGAAGGTCGTCAACGGCGACGGGCCCAGCATAGCGAATTACAAGCGCTTCTAAGGCGGCACGCAGCACGGCGTGCCGTTGCCGCGCTGTGGGAGCGAAGCGCTCTAGTTTCTTCCAGACATCAGCCTCGACCGGCCCCACCCATCCGAGGCGGGACGCCGTAGCCGGACTCCCCGAAACGGGCAAGTACTCAGCGACCAATACGCTGCGTAGGACTTCTTCGCGCGGGTTGCCGGATAAAACTTGTCTCGATTCTGTAGATCTTTGCTCTATTTCGGCGGTCATCCCTCCTGCCGCCTCCTTTCGCCTTTTCTACGCAACTGCGAGATACTACCCGCAGAACTCTAATAGTGCTAGCCTAAAGCTCGACGAATTGGCATTCTATGGGGAGAAAGTTAGTACTGTACTGGTACTTTTGAGTGCGGCCTTCATGAAGGAGCGCGGGGCGAGAAGTTGTTCCAGGCGCTCGCGGTAGCTTTGCGGTTCCGGCCGCGGAGGATGGCTTCTGGCCTGGAGTTGGCGCGGACGATCGCAGAGACCCTAGGCTAGGATTTCCTGGATCAGTTCGCCTTCGACATCCGTGAGGCGCATGAAGCGACCGTTGTATGGATAAGTAAGGCGAGTATGATCCAGTCCCAAGCAATGCAGGATGGTGGCGTGAACGTCATTGATGGACTTCTTGCCTTGTTCAGCAGCGAGGCCAAACTCATCGGTGGAGCCAACGATACTGCCGCCCTTGATGCCGCCACCCGCTAGCCAGATTGAGAACCCGTAGGGGTTGTGATCGCGGCCGTCGAGGCGCTGGCTGATCGGAAGGCGGCCAAACTCTCCATGCCAGATAACGAGCGTCGAGTCCAGCATGCCGCGGGATTTCAAGTCTTCGAGCAGGCCCGCGATGGGTTTGTCGGTCTCGGCGCAATGCGTGCCGTGATTCTCCTGGATGTCCCAATGGGCGTCCCAAGACTCCTGAAAATTTCCACCGCCGGAGAAGATTTGAACATAGCGGACGCCTCTCTCGACGAGGCGGCGTGCCATCAGCGCTTGGCGACCGACGTACTCCGTGATGGGTTGGTCGAGACCGTAGAGTTTCCTGGTGGCTTCGGATTCCTTGCCGAGATCGACGGCTTCGGTGGCCTCAGTTTGCATGCGGAAGGCCAACTCGTAGGTGGCAATACGCGCCGAGAGTTCGTTATCTTGCGGGTTCTTGGCGAGATGGTTGTGATTGAGAGTTTGCAGAAAATCGAGCCAGCGGCGCTGGCGTTCGGGAGTCATTTCCTTCGGCGGCTTCAGGTCCACGATAGGATCGCCTGTGGAGCGGAACTGGGTGCCTTGGAACGCTGTAGGTATGAAGCCGTTACCCCAATTGGGCGCGCCGCCGATGGGGCCGCCGCGGGGATCGGTGAAGACAACGAAAGCGGGAAGATTTTGATTTTCCGTGCCTAAGCCGTAAGTAACCCAAGAGCCAACGCTGGGATAACCAGTCTGAATGAAGCCGGTATTCATTTGATACAGCGCGGGGGCGTGATCATTAGACTTTGAGTGCATGGAGCGAATGAGCGCCAACTTGTCAACATGTTTGGCGACGTGAGGGAAAAGAGTGGAGACTTCCATGCCGCATTCGCCGTGTTTGGAGAACTCCCAGAGGGAAGGCATCAAGCCGCCGGGCGTTCCTTGGGAAGGTACGATCGATTTGCCGGGGATCGTTTCGCCCGCGTGTTTGGCCAGGTAGGGTTTGGGGTCGAAGGTGTCGAGGTGGCTAACGCCGCCGTAACAGAATATTGAAATGACCGCCTTGGCTTTGGGAGCGAAATGAGGGGCGCGGGGCGCGAGGGCGGTGGACGCAGCGGGGGCGGCACTGAGCAATTCCGAAGCCGCCAAACCAGCAATACCGCCACCGAAACGATTCAACAACTCGCGGCGGGACCAGAAGCGTTGGGGGTTGAGATGCGACATAGGACTTAGGGTATATACACGAACTCATTGGAATTAAAGAGGGCTTGGCAGAAGTCGCGCGCGGCATCCTTGGGATTAGCGCTCGAGGCAAGGAAGCGCAGAGAGTCGGCGAGCTCCTTTTCACTGGGCGGGCGCGCGTAGGAATGCTCGAAAGCCAGTCGGACAAACTTGGAGGGGTCTCCACTCGATTCGGACTCGAGACGCTCGGCAAAGCGTTGCGCGTGCAAGTGAAGCACTTGATTGTTCATGAGGATCAAAGCTTGTGGGGCAACGGTGGAGCGATTGCGGCGAGCGCAGGAGCCGATGGTGTCGGGTTTGTCGAAGACCTCCAACATCGGCAGGGGGATACTGCGCTTGGAGAATACGTAGAGGCTGCGGCGCCAAGTGGAGGGGTCGGTGTCGGGCTTGCCAACCCAGGTGCGCTTTGAGGAAGCTTGGAAAAGCGAAGGGTCGATATATGGAAAGATGCCGGGGCCACCGACAGTCTTGTCGAGCGAGCCGGCGACGGCAAGAACCGAGTCGCGGATGATCTCGCCTTCGATGCGCCGTCGCGGCATTCGCCAGAGGAGACGGTTCTCGGGATCTTTTTCGAGGTTGACCTTGATGTCGTCGCTGGACATGCGGTAGGCGTTGGAAGTGAGAATTAACTTGTGAATGTGCTTCGCGCGCCACCCTTTCTCAACGAACTCGACAGTGAGCCAATCGAGTAATTCAGGATGCGTGGGGCGTTCGCCCATTTTGCCGAAGTTGTTTGGAGTTCGAACGAGACCTTCGCCGAAATGATGCTGCCAGATCCGGTTGACAAAAACGCGCGCCGTGAGAGGGTTGTCGGGCTGGGTCGCCCAGAGCGCGAAATGCTTGCGGCGTTCGCTGGAGACGGCGTTCTCGGGGGGCGTTGGGAATGGCCACTCGTTGGCGCTCACGACACTGATGACGCCGGGTTGCATGACGGAGCCCTTTTGGCTGCCCCGATGGAGGAAGAAGGAAGGCTCAGGGCGGGATCCGTTCTCGGTGATCGACATGGCGGCCGGATAGGGCGCGGGACGTTGCTTCTCGAGGGATTCGATTTGTCTCTTGAGCGCATCGTAACGGGATTTGTCCGCCGGGGAGAATCGGTTTGGTAGGGACTCGGGGATGTTGGCCAGGGTCTTTTCGACCTGAATCACATTGAGTTTTTGGCCCTCCGTGCGTTGCTCGAGGGGCGTCGCAAGCGCTTCTTTCATGTAGGGAGGGAGAGCGCCTTTGCGTTCCGCGACCCAGGCATCTTTATATGGCTTCACCAAGGCGTCGAGCTCGTCTTTGCGCGGCTTGATTAGAGCATTAACGCGTTCGGTTTCGGCTTGGTGGCGGGCTACGGCGGCTGCGTCGACCAGCGGGTGCTCCTTCGATTTGAGCGGCCAGAAGATCGCTTGCAACTTGTAGTAATCTTTTTGCGGAATGGGATCGAACTTATGATTGTGGCAGCGAGCACAACCGACCGTGAGAGCGAAGAGGCCGTTTGAAGTGGTGGCGATGATGTCATCGAGCTCGTCGAGCCTGGTTTGTTCGTTTTTTAGGTTGTTTTCGGGTCCGAGGCGCAAGAAGCCGGTGGCAATGCGGGCCTCTTGGGAATCTGGGAAGAGTTCGTCGCCGGCCAGCTGCTCTTGAAGGAAACGGTCGTAGGGCTTGTCGTTGTTGAACGACGCCGTGACGTAGTCTCGATAGCGCCAAGCATTATCCCGGTCGCGATCGTATTCGTAGCCGCCGGAATCGGCGTAGCGGACGACATCAAGCCAATGGCGAGCCCAGCGCTCTCCGTAATGGGGCGAAGCAAGAAGGCGGTCGACCAATTTTTCGTAGGCGTCCTCGGAATTGTCCGCGAGAAAGGCGGCAACTTCATCCCGGGTAGGCGGGAGACCCGTGACGTCCAGATGAAGGCGACGGATGAGGGTACGACGATCCGCCGGCGAGGCGGGGAGCAATGACTTGGCCTTCCACTTGGCGACGAGGAAGGCGTCGATGGGGTTGGCGGCCGCCTCAGGGGGCGCTTGCCGGACCGGTTTCTTGAAAGCCCACCATTCGCGTTCCTGCGGCTTGATCGGACGATCCTCCAAACGCGCGAGAGCTGCAGATTCGGAGCCAGTACTTGGTAGAGACTCCTTCATGGCAGCACCCGAATCGATCCAAGCCTTGAGAACTTCTCGCTGTTCAGCGCTCAAGGGTTTCCCGGGAGGCATGTGGGGCTCTTCGAGATGAGCCGCGAATCGATAAATCCGGCTCTTGGCGGCGTCACCCGGAACGAGAGCAGGACCACGGCCGCCGCCCTTAAGCATGGCGTCGCGCGAGCGAAGATCGAGGCCTGAATTCGCGATCACACCGCCGTGACACGGTGTACAGTTCTCGAGTAGAATTTCGACCGCAGGCTGGGCAAAAAGCGAGGGGAACGTTAGGAGTGCCGCGCCGATCAAACTTCGCATGAAACTGATTTTATAAACAAACAGGGCCCCATTCGGGGCCCCGCAAACTTTCTATGTAGAGTTTTGAACTAGCGACGACGGCGAGCGTAAGCGAGAGCTGCCAAGCCAGCACCCATCAGAGCGTAGGTCGAAGGCTCGGGGATTACGCCACCGCCACCGGAAGTCGTGGTACCGCCGCCACCGGTCGTGGAACCAACAGAATCCGAAAAGATTCGCAGATCGTCAAAAGTAACGATGTCCAGGGCGCGGGTCGCGCCGGCATCGAAGCCCGTGATTACGAAATCGACCGAGGCAATGGTTTGGCCGGCGTTCGCGTTCCATCCGAAGAAGTTGGAAGCAGCGGTGTTGCCGTATTGATTCGGTAGGTTTTGGTTGGGCGTGGCGCTCCCGCCACCAGTAAAGTTGACGACCATGTAGTTTAGAGCGTTATTTGCGGTTCCGCCCGGACTTGCAGCCGAGTCATTATTGCGAATGAGAATACCGAATTCGTTGACGTTGCCAGAGGTAAAGGTCAGACGAAGCGTGTTCGCATAATTCGCGCGAACTCCGGTACTGCCAAGGGTGGTCTGCGTCCAATCGTAGTTCGAAATGCGTTCGTTACCAGAGGGCTTCGTTGTTCCAGCGATGCCGCCGTCGGTGTCAGCCGCGTATACCGAACCGCAAAAAGCTCCGCTGCCGGTGCAAGTTTGGCCAGTAGTGTTCAACCAAGTAAAGGTACCGGTAAAAGTATTGCCACCTACGGTAACTGAAAACGGTAAGCTCGTGAAGGCACCGATGGGATACGCGTCTTCGTCAAAAGTTATCAGCGCGGCACCCGCACTTGCCAAATTTGATCCGACGGCAGGTCCGCCGACGGTATTGATAAGAGTTGCATAGGAGGAAGCCGTCACCCCCAAAGCCAACCCAAGGATAGAAATAAAGCGCTTCATGCAAAATCCTCCGTAGTCACAGGTTAAAACACCTATGAAGCTTCAATAGTAGTACAAACCATACTGGACTGCAAGATGAAAATCAGGATTATCCTGACTTTTGCTGAGCATCCAAGCCAATCCGCGTAGACCGTCTCTAGGGTTTTGATCCTATGACGACGATCGACCAAATGTTATCATTTCCGTAGTCCTGAATCCGGTGATCGCTGGGATTTTTTATCCGAGAGGAAAGTCCGGTCTCCGAAGGGCAGTGTGCCGGCTAACGGCCGGGCGGACTCGCTTAAAGCGGGTTTGACGGAAAGTGCCACAGAAAATGTACCGCACTACTTTGGCGGCGACGCTGAGGCGGTGTAAGGGTGAAAAGGTGCGGTAAGAGCGCACCGCAGAACGAGTAATCGTGTCTGGCAGGGTAAACCCCACGCGGAGCAAGACCAAATAGGGGAGCAGAGGCGGCCCGTCTCGTTACGACTCCCGGGTAGGTTGCTGGAGCTGGAGCGCAAGTTCCGGCCTAGAGGAATGATCATCGCCCCGAGGCGCAAGTCGAAGGGAGACAGAAACCGGCTTATGGATGAGGGACGTATTCTCGAATACAAAAACGCCGTAGAGCTCAAGGGCATAGCCCGAACTTCTACGGCGTTTTCACCAAGACCGTTACGCGCAAGGCGACCGGTCCACAGTCGCTTCGATCCCAACGCACTGATGGGATCTCAACTTGATCAACGCTAGTTCAGCAGTCGATCACCTCACGCAAGATCTCGTCATGTTTACTGCCAGAATTCATTTCGACTGGACCACCTCCTTTCTCAGTGATGCCTTCATCTTAAGACAAGTGGACGCTTTGGTCAAGGAGATTTTCTGTAAAGACACTACAGACGGTATAGTCCTAGTCACGCCGTGTATTTGGAGTGGTAGGAGTGCAAGATGACCTGCGGCCTCCGCACCCCACTGTGGCTAGAATGATGAAGTGGCAACGGCGACAGCGGCTTCGATCTCAGATGGGCGGCCATCTCGCCGGATCCTCATGGCTTTTCTGCTGATTGGGGTGTTGATTTCGGCTCCGGGCACATATTTCGCCGCTTGGGGCTATCATCTGCAACCCGCGTTCGGAAAGATCGCGTTGCTGCTGGGTGCATTCTCATTGGGAGTCCTATTGCTGCTAGAACCGGTGCGTCCATTATTGGCTAGAGCGGGTGCGTATCGCGTTTTGACTTGGTCGGCAGCGGTCGCCACGATTGCCTTTCTGATTCTGGCTGACGCGGTAAGCGCCAATCAGGATTGGCGTCGCTACGGAGGACTTCTGCTCCTAGGAGTGAGTTGCGGCGGATTGATGGCGGCAAGTTTTGGCTTACTCCAGCCGTTGTACGAGCAGAGCCCTGCGGCAACCGTAGGATTGGCGGCTGGCTTAATGGGGGTAGGTTGCCTGCTTCCGGCGCTCACGGGGTGGGGCTGCTATCAGTTGGGGGACTTCCGTTTGGCATTCTTTGTTGAAGCCGGGATGGCGGCCGGCGTGACTTGGATCTTCTTTCGGATGCCCAGAGGGCGGGAAGCGCGCTGGCCCGCGGTGGGATTTCGCGAAGCAATGGCGGAAATGCGGAGTCCCGTGCACGCCCTGTTCGCCGCGATCCTGTTTTTCCAAACGGCGGCGGAGTTTAGCGTCGCGCAATGGACGGCGCTGCACTTAAGCTTGCGAAGCGGGCTGAGTCCGGGATCGGCGTTGTTGTACTTAGCGGGGTACTTTTTCCTGCTCTGGGCTGGGCGATACGTTGTACAAGGCCTTCTCGATCAGGTACCCAGGCGGCGTATCCTGCTCGGCAGCGCCGGCTTGGGTTGGCTGGGATTGTTTGTGTTGAGCGGGGCCGAAAACGAAACCGGAGCGGCGTTTGGACTCACGCTGACAGCGCTCGGATACTCGGCCGTGTATCCGCTGCTGGTCGAGAAGATTGGGGATCGATTTTCGGAGTATCACGCGAGCCTATTCCATGGGATCTTTGGCCTTGCCATGATGGGGGGCTTTCTGGGTCCCGCGCTCGGTGGATGGCTGGCGAAGGAGTGGGGAGAGGTAAATGCCATGCGGGTGCCGCTCGTCGCGAGCTTTTTCGTATTCTTGCTGCTTGCCGCGATTTGGATTGAAGCGAAGTTTAACGCGCGTCAAGCTCCTCGAAGCTGATGTTCAAGACAGGATAGCGGCGCCAGTCGCGGAAGTCGAAATGCCACCATTCGTCTTCGTTGACGGTGAAGCCTTCGCGCTCCATGTGCCGGCGCAGCAGCCCGCGGAGCCAGCGTTGGCGCGAGGTCCCGCCGGGATAGTCGGGGAAGGCGCGGCGAGAGAACTCATCAAAGCCGGAGGGCATCCGCACGGGCTCGCCGGTGCGAAGGTCATAAAGAGTGAGGTCGACGGCGCAGCCGCGGTTGTGGCGTGAACCGTTTGCGGGATTAGCGACGAAGTTGCGTTGCGCCTCGGGAGTAGCGTCCCAGAACATCTTGGTGACCCGCCAGGGGCGATAGGCATCGTGAATCCAAAGGCCGAAGCCTTCTTCCCGTAGCGACTCGTGCACGCGCAGGAGCGCTTCGGCGGCGGGGCGCTGCAGAAAGGCGATTGGCCTCGAATACAGCGGAGTGCCCATGAAGTTATTTGTCGTGGCGTAGCGGATGTCTAAGCGAATCGTGGGCGACAGCCGCGCGAGATTGACGAGATCGGGAGAGAGCAGGTGTTTTGGCTGGGGAGGCGGCGTGGCAGCGTCGGCGGCCCGGCGGAGTTCTTCGATCGGCTTTCGCAATTGAATTCGAAAGTTGCGATTGGGCTCAGCGAGGCGTGGCGCGAGGGAAGAAGGAACTGTGGTTTCAATTCCATTGGGTAAGACGAAAACCAACTGCCCGGCACGTTCCGTAAGGAAGCTGGGATGATCGGTATCACCGTACTCGCCGATACGCGGGTCAAGATTCTCCGGGTACGATCGCGGTTCATCGAAGGATCGCAGGGCAAAGCGCGCGCGCAGAGGCGCGCCACCGAGTTCCCAACTTAGGCGCAACTGCGCGGGCGCTTCGGACGATTGCCCGTGCCTGCTAAAGGTTGGCGGCCAAAGGTCGGGGGCAAAATCGAAACGATGGGAAGGGCGAATGAATGGGAGCCAAAATAGCGGGCGTGAATCGGTAAACAAAACGCGACCGGCCGCATCGAGCCACTCGAGGGTAATATGTTGACCTTCGCGGTCCGCTAGGGCCTCGGTTTCTAGTTGGACAATGTCGAGATTGCGCGGCAGAAGAACTGCCGTTCCAGAGCTCAGTTCGACATCGCGCCAAAGGTTCAAGGGCGGCTCCGGGAGATCGAAGCGATAAGCGCGCAAATGGAAACGATCATCCCGGCTTGGGAATACGGCTACTGGGCGGGGACCGCGGCCGAGTTCCTTGGCCAGAGCGACGATGCGTTGCCACTGTTCGGCGTAGACAGGCAAGACGTCGGAAATCAACCAAACAACGCGCCGCTTGCGAATTAGAGCGCCGATACGTTCACGGGTCTGCGGGGTGAAAGTACCGAGAGTTTCGAAATAGTGCTCCTCGACATCAACATTGCCGCCGCTCAACGAAAAGACGGGCCGGGAGATTCCCCAGTTGGGGGTGGCTGGCGCGAGTTCGGCATTGGCCGCTAACCACTCGGCTGCCTGCGCGGTGACATCGCTCCAGTGGTTGGCGCCTCCAGTGGCCTGGGTGCGCGCCGAGTACCAGATAAGGGAGTGGAACGTGTCCGCGCCGGACCAGAGCATGAGCGCGGCCAGTGCCAAGCGAATCCCTTTATGGGCAATGCCAAAACCGATTCCAATCGCACACTGCCACAGGGGAACGAGCAAGAGTACGTGGTGCATGCGGCCAGCTTCGGTGAAGAAGAGATTCCAGACCCAAATACCGAGCGCGGTAAGCGACAAAAGTTGTGCGCCTTTGTGGGGCACGAGGAAACTTGCGAGAAACAAAGCGAGCAACCCGGGGCCGCGCCGGAGATATTCCGGGACTGGTCCGGCGGTAAACTCGAGCATGAAGACGCCTCGGAGCATCGAGTTCAGCGAATGCCATCGTTGTGAGAGCAGCTCGCCGAATCCCACGCGCACCCCCGCGTTCTGCCGGCCGAAGCCCAGCACGATTTCGGGCAGGCTATAAGTGTAGTAAAGAATGGGGCTCAAGATGGCAAAGGCGAGCACGAAGCCCAGCGCGTATTGACGCGGACGACTCGCGGCCCGGATCTCGCGCCAGTGCGTAAGCAGAGCCGCGACAGCGAGCGAAGATAGCACCCAAATGAAGGTAAGCTTTTCGTGAAAGGCGAGCGCCAGCGCGGCGATGGCAAGGTAGAAGTAAATTTGCTTGCGCGAGCGCCACCAAGCCAAGAGGGCAGCGCAGCCCCAAACCGTGAAGAGCTGCTGCAGGACGAGGGGACCATAATTCGTCGGGACATGCAGCAACCACTCGAGGTCACAGAGGAGAACTGCGAGCGCGAAAAGACCTGCCCAAGTTCCGCCCAGGGAGCGCGCCAGCCACCAGGCGCCGAGCATGGTAAGCGCGCCCAGAGCGACGTTCGTGTAACGCGGCACCAGTGGGCTGGAACCGAAAACCCGGTAGGGCAGCGCGTACACGAGGGCGTCGAGAACACCCACATAGGGCATGGTTAGAAATGGAATAGGCCGATGCGCAACCGTCACGCCATGCGGCAGCGGCAGCATCTCTTCGGCGCCATAGGCAATCTTAATGGCCGTCGGATAGAAGTGAGCCTCGTCGTACTCAACGCCGAGATGATAGATCCAGGACACACTGGCCAAGACGAAGAGGAAAAGTGCGCCTACAACGGCGAGGCATTCCAGCCAACGAGGCATCGGTGCGCGACCTAGGGAGTGACCGTGAATTCCCGCGGCGCGCTAACCTTGCCATCCGGATTCTTAACGGTGACTTTGACTTTGCCCGCTTTCGCAAAAAGCTCCGGGGGCACCACCGCGCCCAGTTTGTCGGTATCGCCGAAACTCGTGTCGAGCGCTTTGTCGTTGAAAAGAATAACCGCGCCCGGAAGGAAGTTGACGCCGGTCATACCAAGAGCGGAGACTCCATTTGGCTGAACGTTGAAGCCCTGCGCGGCTGGCGTCGAATCAGGGTGCATCGTGTTGATAATCGGCGCGGGCCCGGTCTTCGGCAGGACCATCCAAGCCAGGCTATTCGTGGAACGGCCGTCGGGCGTCTCCACCGTTACGATGAAACTGCCCTCCTTGGCGTAAAGTTCGGCGGGAACGATGGCCGCCAACGAGGTGCCGTCGCTCGACGCTGTTTCAAGCGCCATGCCGTTCAACTTGATGCGGCTACCCTTGACCAGATTTTGACCCAGCACACTGAGCGCGCTAGCGCCACCCGGCTGCGGTTGAAATTGCGTGCCCACCACTACCTTGTCGGGAACTAAACGGTCGATGCGCGCTTCGGGCAAGGCAGGAGACTTTTCCTTTTCTGAGACGCACGAAGTCAAGAGCGCCGCGAGCACGAACAGGCCACAACTTTTTCGCATGAACCTTTAGCGTAGCGAAGGATCAGGGTGTGACGGGGCGGGGACCGGAAGTTGTGTTGCCGCCCAGACCGGCGTAGCTCTCCCAAATCTTCACGACCTTCCCGTTTTCGAAGGTGACAAAACTGATCTTGCCGGGAGCTTGTCCGTAGATCCAGTCTTCTTGGTCGACGCCATCTTTGGTTTGGCGGCTTTTCGTGCGGGGCTTGCCAACGGCCAGGATCACTTGGTCGCGATCCATCCCTTCGAGCACGCGCTTCTCGCTGATCGCAGCCTTGAGAGCCGGGGGCAAGGTGTCCACGTAGGATTCCGTGGCGCTGCGCTTGTCGAAATCAAAAATCGGCTTCAACATGCGCTTCATCTCGGCGGCATCAACGGCGGGCACACCTTTGTCGAACTTGACTACGAGGGCCGTGCCCAGGGTCGGGGTGCCGCTCGGGCCATTGATCGGAGCTTGGCGCGTGCCCGTGCCGACGCTCACGTTGTCGTACCAACGGCGGCCGCTCTTGAGTCCGCCATTGATTTCGAAAACGATCTGGTCGTCGTCAACGGTGACCTTGGTGATTTGAACTTGATCACCGGCTTTCGCGGCGGAGCCCTTCTCTTTGGCGGCCTCGTCCCACTGATCGCGATCAAACTTGCCGCTGATTCCCACTTCGAGCGCCTTCTTCGAGCGCGGGAGCATCAGCTTTACGGTCGCGTACTCCGCGGTCAGCCCACGAATTAATTCGACTCGTTGTTCCGGAGTAAGCTTTTCGTTGCTCGTGAAAAGCAGGCCCGGCATGGCCAGCAGCGTCAAGAAAATTCCAGTACGCATCGCCCAAGGCACCTCGCACTTCCTTTGTACTACTTTTTAAGCTGCGGAGTCGGCGTCGGCGAACAGCGCTGGCCGTTCGGTGGAGATCGGAGCTTTCCAAAGCGCATATCCGAGGACCGGCAAAAGCAGCGTGCAAAACAAGCCAGCTTCGGGCCCGTAGGCCCCTCCAGACCACAGCGTGGGAATATGCCATTCGATGCGCGCGCCAACCGCGCTCATTTGGAAACCACTGACTTGCGCACCCGTCATCGCCAGCGCCCAGTTCCAGCTGAAGTGGACGCCGATTGGGAGCCATAAGTCTCCGCTGCGCAGAAAGCAAAGTCCGAGAAACACGCCCCAGAGGAAGGTATTGAAACCCGACATCCAGTTGGCGGCGAGATTGTTTTCGTGCGCGAGCGCGAAGAGAACTCCGACGGGCAGCATCGTGGCGAAAGCGCCGAACTTGCTCATCATCAATTGGAAGGCGTAGCCGTGAAAAAGAAGCTCTTCGCCGATGGCGCCGAAGAGCATAGCCAGGGAAACGAATGCGATGCTGCCCCAGTTGAAGGGACGGTCGGGAGCTGCGACGTACGACGCGAGTCCGAGGAATACGGGCAAAACTGTGACGGCGAGCGCGCTGGCGACGCCGCCGGCTAAGCCAATTCCCAGATGACGCAAAGAACTGGATTTCCAGGCGAGGCCGATCCAACTTAGGCCTCCTCGTTCGAAGACGCGGAGCGCAACACCGTTGGCGACGACCGCCGCGAAGAACACGGCCAACACCGCTTGAACCAGCAGCCCGGCCCAGGCGAGGAGCCACGAAGCGATCTGTAACGTCAGAATGCCAGAGAACGCGAAAATGCCCACGCGCAAATAGAGCGAGGCGGCAGCGACGCTAAGCACTCACTTTGACCTTGACGCCTTCGGCGGCGACGCGGAAATCCAACACTCGTGCGCCCAGCGACGCCGCGGTTTGGGCGACCTTCTCTTTCGATCCTTTTTCGACCAGGAAGAAGAC
>Ga0224723_1001396_pt1 | contig 14572 bp, 11 predicted proteins | sample Balambano_FR2_Me_FD_161647 | JGI IMG/M metagenome (GOLD analysis project Ga0224723, IMG submission 161647) | Freshwater sediment microbial communities from Lake Towuti, South Sulawesi, Indonesia - Balambano_FR2_MetaG | ecosystem: Environmental > Aquatic > Freshwater > Lake > Sediment | place...
GGCGCTCTTGGCGCCGCCGCGGGGGGCAGAGCTATGCCGGCCACATGATCGCAGGCTTCACCGCCGAGACCGCCCGTCTCGGGATCGGCTGTGACGTGCTCGCGGGCGTGACCAGCGACAGCGCGCCGGCGAAGGTCGAGGATTTCGTCCGGCGCCGCCTCGCGCTGCCGGACCGGCCGGACGGCGTCGTCACCGGGTCCGCCTCGTCGTCGATGGCCTGCGTCAGCGCCGGCGAGGCCTGCGGACTGGTGCTCGGCCGCGACTTCGACGTCGGCAGCAAGGATTCCGCCCAGTTCCTGCGCCGTTTCCGGTCCGAGATGCTGGTCGTGCGCGAGGATGTGGCGCTGGCCGGCGAGTTCCTCGCCCGGGCGGTGATGGCCGCGATCGAGCGTCGCGCGGGCGCGCCCCTGCAGCAGCATCTCGACGTGCCCGAACGGCTTGCCTGAGCGCGCCGGCGCCCGGCCGGGCCGGATCTCCGGTCAGACGCGGATGGTCGCGGCCACCGCCCGGCGCCAGCGGTCGTAGTGCCGCGCACGCTCGGCGGCGGGCATCTCCGGCGTGAAGCGGCGGTCGAGCGCCCAGCCGGCGGCGAAACCGTCCTGCCCCGGATAGACCCCGGCCCGCATGCCGGCGAGCCAGGCGGCACCGATCGCGGTCGTCTCGCGCAGCGCCGGACGGTCCACCGGCGCGCCGATGATGTCCGACAGGAACTGCATCGCCCAGTTGCTTGCGGACATGCCGCCGTCGACCCGGAGCACGCCCTCGCCCGCCTCCGGCCAGTCGGCGCGCATCGCCTCGAGCAGGTCGCGGGTCTGGAAGCCGACGCTCTGCAGCGCCGCCTTCGCCAGTTCGGCGGGTCCGGTGCCGCGGGTCAGCCCGAACAGAGCGCCGCGGCAGTCGGCGTTCCAGTAGGGCGCGCCGAGCCCGGTGAAGGCGGGCACGAGCACCACGTCCTGGGCCGGGTCGGCGGCCTCGGCGAGGCCTTGCGTCTCGGCCGCCCCGCGGATGATCCGGAGCCCGTCGCGCAGCCACTGCACCACCGCGCCGGCGATGAAGATCGAACCTTCCAGCGCATAGGTCACCCGGCCGTCCAGCCGGTAGGCGATGGTGCCCAACAGCCGCGCGCGGCTTTCGACCAGCGTGCCGCCGGTGTTCAAAAGCGCGAAGCAGCCGGTGCCGTAGGTCGCCTTCATCATGCCGGGGGCGAAACAGGCCTGTCCGACCGCCGCCGCCTGCTGGTCGCCGGCGACGCCGAGGATCGGGATTTCGCGGCCGAACAGGTCGGCGCGGGTCACGCCGTAGTCGGCGGCGCAGTCGCGCACCTCGGGCAGCATCGCCATCGGCACGCCGAACTGGCGGCAGATCTCCGCGTCCCACTGCCCCTCGCGGATGTTGTAGAGCAGCGTCCGCGCCGCGTTGGTCGCATCGGTGGCATGCACCCGGCCGCCGGTCAGCTTCCAGATGAGGAAGCTGTCGACCGTGCCAAACAGCAGTTCGCCGCACTCGGCCTGCGCCCGCGCGCCCGCGTCGTGGTCGAGCAGCCATTTCACCTTGGTGCCGGAGAAATAGGGGTCGAGCAGCAGTCCGGTCCGCCGCGTGATTTCGGGCTCAAGCCCTTCGGCCTTCAGCGACGCACAGAGGGCGGCGGTCCGCCGGTCCTGCCAGACGATGGCGTTGTGGATCGGCTGGCCGGTCTTTCGATCCCAGATGAGTGTCGTCTCGCGCTGGTTGGTGATGCCGATGGCCGCGATCTCGTCCGGCCCGACCCCGGCGCGCTCGATCACACCGCGGGCTGTGCCGGCGACACTGGCCCACAGGTCGGCCGGATCGTGCTCGACCCAGCCCGAGGCCGGGAAATGCTGTGGAAACTCCTGCTGGTCGGAGGCGATACTGCGCATCGCGGCGTCGAACAGGATGGCGCGCGACGAGGTGGTGCCCTGGTCGATGGCGAGGATATAGCGCATCGGGTCAACTCCTGCGGCGAAGGCCCAGGCGGCCGGGGTCGGGCCGGGCGCCAAGGATTTTGATCAAAATCCTTGGCAAAACTCTTTGCAAGAGTTTTGCGGGACGGGCGCGGAAGCGCCCGCCCCGTCGCCGTCAGTTCCAGGACTGGATCAGCGTGTCGTAATCGACGGTCTCTCCCGGCGGCTTCTCGTTCTCGAGCTTGGCCACCGGTGCGCCGGGGGCGTCGAGCCAGACCTGCGGGTCCTGCGGCTCGTTCAGCTTCGGGCCGATGTCGCCCTGCACGCCGGCCCGCTCGATCCGCTCCATCACCCGCTCCTGCTCTTCGCAAAGCGCGTCGAGTGCTTCTTGCGGAGTCTTGGCGCCCGACATGGCGTCGCCGATGTTCTGCCACCAGAGCTGGGCGAGCTTGGGGTAATCGGGCACGTTGGTGCCGGTCGGCGTCCAGGCGACGCGGGCGGGCGAGCGGTAGAACTCGACCAGCCCGCCGAGCATCGGCGCGCGTTCGGTGAAGGAGTCGTGATCGATCGTCGATTCGCGGATGAAGGTCAGTCCGGTGTGGCTTTTCTTCACGTCCACCGTCTTCGACACCACGAACTGGGCGTAGAGCCAGGCCGCCTGCGCCCGGTCGAGCGGGGTCGATTTCATCAGCGTCCAGGATCCGGCGTCCTGGTAGCCCACCTTCGTGCCGTCCTGCCAGTAGGCGCCGTGGGGGCTCGGCGCCATGCGCCACTTGGGCGTGCCGTCCTCGTTCATCACCGGCAGGCCGGGTTTGACCATATCGGCGGTGAAGGCGGTGTACCAGAAGGCCTGTTGGGCGATCGCGCCCTGGGCAGGCACCGGCCCGGCCTCGCCGAAGGTCATGCCCTGGGCCTCGGGCGGGGTGTATTTCTGCAGCCACTCGATCGCCTTGGTCACCGCATAGACCGCCGCAGCGTCATTAGTCGCCCCGCCCCGCGCCACGCAAGACCCGACCGGGCGGTCGTTCTCGTCGACGCGGATGCCCCATTCGTCGACCGGCTTGCCGTTCGGATAGCCAACATCACCCATGCCAGCCATCGACATCCAGGCGTCGGTGTAGCGCCAGCCAAGGCTCGGGTCCTTCTTGCCGTAGTCCATGTTGCCATAGACGCCGGTCGCCGGCCCGCCGGCATAGCTCATGTCGCGCCCGGTGAAGAACTCGGCGATGTCCTCGTAGGCCGACCAGTTGAGCGGCACCCCGAGGTCGTAGCCGTAGGCGGCTTTGAAGTCTTCCTTGGTCTTGGGGTCGTTGAACCAGTCGTAGCGGAACCAGTAGAGGTTGGCGAACTGCTGGTCGGGCAGCTGGTAGAGCTTGCCGTCGGGTGCGGTCGTGAACTTGGTGCCGATGAAGTCGGCGACGTCGAGGTTCGGGTTGGTGACCGACGCGCCCTCGCCCGTCATCCAGTCGTCGAGGATGCGCACCTGCTGATAGCGCCAGTGGGTGCCGATCAGGTCGCTGTCGTTGATGTAGGCGTCGTAGATGTTCTCGCCCGACTGCATCTGCGTCTGCAGCTTCTCGACGACGTCGCCTTCGCCGATCAGGTCGTGGGTGACGTTGATGCCGGTGATCGCCGTGAAGGCGGGGGCGAGCACCTTGGATTCGTATTCATGGGTGGTGATCGTCTCCGACACCACCTTGATGTCCATCCCGGCGAAGGGGGCGGCGGCGTCGATGAACCACTGCATCTCGGCTTCCTGCTCTTCCCGCGTCAGGGTGGAAAGATCGCCGATCTCGGCGTCGAGGAAGGCGCGTGCGGCCTCCATGTCGGCCCAGGCCGGGGCCTGCATCGCCATCAGCGCAAGCGCCATCGCAGTCGAGGTCTGTCTCAGTCTCATCTGGTCACACTCCTCCCAGGTCGTTGGCCGGGTTTCCCCCCGGCGGGGTCGGCTTCAGGTCAGACCCAGCGAAACACCGCCGCGGCCCAGACCAGGCAGGCGATCAGCCCGCCCCAGAGCGGCGGTCCGAACAGAAAGAGCCAGGTCAGGCAGATGAAGCCCGAGCCCAGCAGCGAGATGAACAGCCGATCGCCGCGCGTCGTGTCGATCCGGAGGACGCCGCGGCGCGGGGTCTCGGGAAAGCGGATGGCGAGGATGGTGAACAGCACCAGAAGCGAGCCAATCACCCAGAAGAAGAGCGCGGTCGGGAATACCCAGGCCATCCAGCCGCCCGGGATCATCGGATCTGTCCAGGCGATGCCCTCCTCGGTCCGCGGCGTGGCCCAGACGAGGAAAGCGAGGACGGCGGCCGACAGGGCGGCGGCGGAGACATAGATGGGGGTCCAGGGCGCGCGGGTCATGCTGCCGTTTCCTAGGGATAGAATTCGCACCAGGCGGTGTAGAACCAGCCGCGCAAGTCGGTCTGCCGGCCATTGACTGCGCCGCCTTCGGCCAGGCACCACTTGCCGCGGCACTCGCGCGTGTCGAGAAATAGCGCGTCACCGTTTCGGACCCGAGCGATTTCACGGTGTCCGGTGCCGGGACCGGTGCGGATCGACAGAAAGCCGTCGCCGTTCGGGTCAAGGCCCGTCACGAGACAGCCCGCCTCCCAAGGCTGAGCCGCCTCAGCCAATGCTGCACCAGGAGCTGTGATGACCACAATCGCCGCGAGAACCAGCTGTTTTGTCGTTCCCATCACACCCTCCCCAGGGCAAAGCCCTTGGCGATGTAGTTGCGCACGAACCAGATCACGAGCGCGCCGGGGATGATCGTCAGCACCCCCGCCGCCGCCAGCACGCCCCAGTCCATCCCGGAGGCCGAGACGGTGCGGGTCATGATCGCGGCGATCGGCTTGGCGTTCACCGCTGTCAGCGTGCGGCTGAGCAGAAGCTCCACCCAGGAAAACATGAAGCAGAAGAAGGCGGCCACACCGATGCCGCTCGCGATCAGGGGCATGAAGATCTTCACGAAGAAGCGCGGGAAGGAATAGCCGTCGATATAGGCCGTCTCATCGATCTCACGCGGCACGCCGCGCATGAAGCCTTCGAGGATCCAGACCGCCAGCGGCACGTTGAACAGGCAATGCGCCAGCGCCACGGCGATATGGGTGTCGAACAGCCCCACAGACGAATAGAGCTGGAAGAACGGCAGCGCGAAGACCGCCGGCGGCGCCATCCGGTTGGTCAAAAGCCAGAAGAACAGGTGCTTGTCGCCCATGAAGCTGTAGCGGCTGAACGCATAGGCGGCCGGCAGGGCGACCGAGAGCGAAATCGCCATGTTCATGACCACATAGATCAGCGAGTTCACGTAACCCATGTACCAGGACGGATCGGTCAGGATGGTCCGGTAGTTGGCAAGGGTGAATGTGTGCGGGAACAGCGTGAAGGTCGAGGTGATCTCCTGATTGGTCTTGAAGCTCATGTTCACGAGCCAGTAGATCGGCAGCATCAGGAACAAGATGTAGAGCACCATCACCACTGCCTTGCGGTTCACCCGCGGCGTGCTGCGGCTTCGGGCGGCCGTGCGGGACAGGGCGGCAGTGGTCATCGGCCTGCCTCCTCGCGGTCGAGATTGGTCATGACGGTGTAGAACACCCAGGACACGAGCAGGATCACCAGGAAATACATCAACGAGAACGCCGCCGCCGGGCCGAGGTCGAACTGCCCGACGGCCATCTTCACAAGGTCGATCGACAGGAAGGTGGTGGCATTGCCGGGGCCGCCGCCGGTGACGACGAAGGGCTCGGTGTAGATCATGAAGCTGTCCATGAAGCGCAAAAGGACGGCGATCAGCAGCACGCCCTGCATCTTCGGCAGCTCGATGTAGCGGAACACCTTCCAGCGGCTCGCCTGGTCGATCTCGGCCGCCTGGTAATAGGCCTGCGGGATTGACTGCAGCCCGGCGTAGCACAACAGCGCGATCAGCGATGTCCAGTGCCAGACATCCATGACGATGATCGTCGCCCAGGCGTCGAACGGATCGTTGGTGTAGTTGTAGTCGATGCCCATCGCCGCCAGCGTGTGGCCGAGAAGCCCGATGTCCACCCGGCCGAAAATCTGCCAGATCGTGCCGACCACGTTGAACGGGATCAGCAGCGGCAGCGACATCAGCACCAGGCAGACTGAGGCCCAGAGCCCCTTCTTCGGCATGTTGAGCGCGACGTAGATGCCGAGCGGCACTTCGATCGCCAGGATGATGGCCGAGAACAGCACCTGCCGCCAGAACGCATCCCAGAGCCGGTCGGAATGCACCATCTCGTCGAACCAGTCGAGCCCGGCCCAGAAGAACTCGTTGTTGCCGAACGTGTCCTGCACAGAATAGTTGACGACCGTCATCAGCGGGATGACGGCCGAGAAGGCCACCAGCACCAGGACCGGGATGACGAGGAACCAGGCTTTCTGGTTGACCGGCTTGTCCATCAGGCGGCCCTCTCGAACGAGGTGCCTTCGGGGCGCACCCGCCAGTCGTCGGCATAGACGAGCGTATGGGCGGGGTCGAAGACCAGCCGCAGCGGGCCTGCGGGCAGTGTTCCGCCTTCCGGCAGCACGGCATTCAGCTCGCGCCCGGCATGGCTCGCGCGGAGGATGCGGTGACGGCCGACATCCTCGACCCGGTTCAGCGTCACCGGCAGCCCCTCGCCGTCCGAGACCGAGACGAACTCCGGCCGCACGCCGATCTGCACCCGGCCCTCCGGCCGGCCATATCGCGCGCCGAGCGCAATCACCGTGTCGCCGATGCGGGCGCGGTCGCCCTCGACGGTCGCGTCAAGCACGTTCATCCCCGGCGAGCCGATGAAATAACCGACGAAGGTATGCGCCGGCAGGTCGAACAGGTCCTGCGGCGTGCCCATCTGCACCACCCGCCCTTCGTGCATCACCACCACCCGGTCGGCGAAGGTCAGCGCCTCGGTCTGGTCATGGGTGACATAGATCATGGTGTGGCCGAACTGGCGGTGCAGCGACTTCAGCTGCGTCCTCAGTTCCCATTTCATGTGCGGGTCGATCACCGTCAGCGGCTCGTCGAACAGGATGGCGTTCACGTCCTCGCGCACCATGCCGCGGCCAAGGCTGATCTTCTGCTTGGCATCCGCCGTCAGCCCGCGGGCCTTGCGGCCCAGCCCTTCCTCCATTCCGATCATCCGGGCGATCTGCTGCACGCGGGAGGCCACATAGTCGGCGCTCATGCCGCGGTTGCGTAAGGGGAAAGCCAGGTTGTCACGCACCGTCATGGTGTCGTACACGACCGGGAACTGGAACACCTGCGCGATGTTGCGGTCGGGCGTCGCGGCGTCGGTCACGTCGCGCTCGCCGAACAGGACGCGGCCCTGGCTGGGCCGCACCAGGCCCGAGATGATGTTCAGAAGCGTGGTCTTGCCGCAGCCCGAAGCGCCGAGCAGCGCATAGGCGCCGCCGTCCTCCCAGACATGGTCCATTTCCTTCAGCGCGAAGTCGGCGTCGGACTTCGGCGCCGCCAGGTAGGAATGGGCGAGGTTCGACAGCGTGATGCGGGCCATGCGCGATCCCCCCTTCAGGCGGCGGCATAGGGGGCGGCCGCCGCCAGCGCGCCGCTTCCGGTGAACACATAGACATGCGCCGGGTCGAGCCAGACCTCCACCGGCGTCCCGGGCGCAAGGTCGTGCACGCCCTCGACGAGCCCGACCCAGCGGTCATTGCCGTGGCTGAGGTGCAGGAAGCTTTCCGAGCCCGTGATCTCGGTGACCGTCACCGTGCAGGGCAGGCCGACCGCGGCGCCCGATCCCCGGACGAGCGCCAGATGGTTGGCCCGGAACCCGGCGACGTAGTCGCCGTCGGGCAGGCCCGCGAAGGGCGCTGCGGCCGGCGTGTCGATGTCGGTGCCGAGCGTGATCCGGCGGCCGGACTTGCGGCAGGGCAGGAAGTTCATCGGCGGATCCGAGAACACCCGCGCCGTGGTCGCATCGGCCGGCCGGCGATAGACCTCGGGCGTCGGCCCGAACTGCGTCACCCGGCCCTCCCACAGCGTCGCGGTCATGCCGCCGAGCAGCAGCGCCTCCTCGGGTTCGGTCGTCGCATAGACGAAGATCGCCCCCGAAGCCTCGAAGATTTTGGGGATCTCGGCGCGCAGTTCTTCCCTGAGCTTGTAGTCGAGGTTGGCGAGCGGCTCGTCCAGCAGCACCAGCCCCGCGCCCTTGACCAGCGCACGGGCAAGTGCGCAGCGCTGCTGCTGGCCGCCCGACAGTTCCAGCGGGCGGCGCGCCAGCAGCGGGCCGAGCTTCATCATGTCGGCGGTCCGGCGCACCTCCCGATCGACCTCGGCCGCCGGCCGGCCCATCAGCCGCAACGGCGAGGCGATGTTGTCGTAGACGGTCATCGAGGGGTAGTTGATGAACTGCTGGTAGACCATCGCCACCTGGCGGTCCTGCACCCGCACCCCGGTCACGTCGCGGCCGTCGGCCAGCACGCGGCCGGTCGTCGGCACATCCAGCCCGGCCATCAGCCGCATCAGCGTCGTCTTGCCTGCGAGCGTCGGGCCGAGCAGGACGTTCATCGTGCCGCGCTCCAGCCGAAGCGCGGTCGGATGGATGTGGGTGCGGCCCGCCACCACCTTTGACACGCCGTCAAGCTCCAGCGTCATGCACCCTGCCCCCTCGTGGTCATTCCGCCGCCGCCTGGGTGTCCTCGGCCGCCATGAAGGCGCCGATGGCGGCGACCGCTTCGGGGGTGAGCCGCAGTCCCAGCTTGGAACGGCGCCAGACCACGTCCTCGGCAGTGCGGGCGTATTCGCGGCTGTGCAGCCAGCGCAGTTCGGCCTCGGTCAGCGTCGCGCCGAACGCGCGGCCGAGATCCTCCGCCTGCCGGGCCTCGCCCAGCATGGCGCGCGCCTCGGTACCGTAGGCGCGGACCAGCCGGCCGGCCCAGTAGGCGTCGAGGAACGGATAGTCACGGCGCAGCCCCTCGGTCAGCGCCCCGACCCCGTCCACCGGGAAGTCGCCGCCCGGCAGGGCGACGCCGGCCGTCCAGGGCCCGGTCGCCTGCGGAAACACCGGCGCAAGCTTGGCCAGCGCCGATTCCGCCAGCCGCCGGTAGGTGGTGATCTTGCCCCCGAACACGTTCAGGAGCGGCGCGCCGGCGGTGTCGAGGCTCAGCACATAGTCGCGGGTCGCCGCCGTCGCCGATTTCGCGCCGTCGTCATAGAGCGGGCGCACGCCGGAATAGGTCCAGACGATGTCGTCGCGCGTCACGGCCCGGGCGAAGTAGCGGCTGGCGAAGGCGCAGAGATAGTCCATCTCGGCCTCGCTGCAGACCACCGCCTCGCCCGGAGGCAACTGGTGGTCCTGGTCGGTGGTTCCGATCAGGGTGAAATCCTGCTCGTAGGGGATGGCGAAGATGATCCGCCCGTCCTCGCCCTGGAAGAAGTAGCACTTGTCGTGGTCGTAGAGCCTGCGCGTCACGATGTGGCTGCCGCGGACGAGGCGCACATGTTCGGAAGAATTGAGCCGCAGCGTGCCGCGCACCACCTCCTCGACCCAGGGGCCGCCGGCGTTGACCACCACCCGCGCCGCGATCACCTCGGGCACGCCGTCGCGATCGACTGTCACCCGCCAGAGGTCGGCGCCACGCTCGGCCGACACCACCCGGGCGCGCGTCAGGATGCGCGCGCCCCGCGCCTCGGCATCGCGGGCATTCAGCACGACGAGCCGCGAATCCTCGACCCAGCAGTCGGAGTATTCAAAGGCCCGGGCGAAGCGCGGCTGCAGCGGCGCGCCGGCCGGATCGGCCTTGAGGTCGACCGTCCGCGTGCCGGGCAGGATCTTCCGCCCGCCGAGATTGTCGTACAGGAACAGCCCCAGCCGGATCATCCAGGCCGGCCGGCGACCCTTCATCCAGGGCATGACGGTCGCGAGCAGCCGCCCGGCCGGCGTCTGCGCCTCGAACCGCATGTCCGGGTGGTAGGGCAGCACGAAGCGCATCGGCCAAGAGATGTGCGGCATGGCGCGCAGCAGCGTCTCGCGCTCGGACAGCGATTCGCGAACCAGATGGAACTCGAAGTATTCGAGATAGCGCAGCCCGCCGTGGAACAGCTTGGTCGAGGCGCTGGAGGTGGCCTGCGCCAGATCGCCCATCTCGGCCAGCACGACCGACAGGCCGCGCCCGGCCGCATCGCGCGCGATGCCGCAGCCGTTGATGCCGCCGCCGATCACGAACAGGTCGAACGGCTGGCCCTGATGGCCCTGATCGGTCATGCGCCTCCTCCCGGAAGTTCCGACGACATTCCGGCGCGGCGCCCGGCCTGTCAACATTTCTTTTCGGTTGTGTTCGCTTTTGGCCCGTCTGACCAGAGGCGTGTCACCGGTCCTGCCGCTTTTTCTGCGATGCAGCGCGATTTACTGTCCGGCAGGCCGAACCCCACGCTTGACCGCAGCGGTCTCCCGCGCCTAGATCGAAGGTCAGATATCCCCGCAAGGACGTGCCGACCGCCCGATGGCCCTGAGCTTCCGCCAGACCGAGATCCTCGATATCGCGCGCGTCGAGGGGCGCGTTGTGGTCGAACGGCTGGCCGACCGCTTCGGGGTCACGCTGCAGACCATCCGGCGCGACCTGAGCGACCTCGCCGATGCGGGGCTGCTCGACCGGGTCTATGGCGGCGCGGTGATCCGCACCGGGGTCGCGAACATCGGCTATGAAGAGCGCCGGCGGCTGAACGACGAGGCGAAGGCCGCGATCGCCCGCGCCTGCGCGCGGATGGTCCCCGACAATTCCTCGCTGTTTTTGAACATCGGCACCACTACCGAGGCGGTCGCGCGCGAGCTTCTCGGCCACCGCAACCTGACCGTGGTGACCAACAACATCAATGTCGCGAACATCCTCGCCGCCAATGACAGCGCCGAGGTGATGGTGGCGGGGGGCGTCCTGCGCCGGTCGGATGGCGGGCTGGTGGGCGACCTCACCGCACAGTTCGTCGAGCAGTTCAAGGTCGATTTCGCGATCATCGGCGCCTCGGCGCTCGATCAGGACGGCGATCTCCTGGATTTCGACCTGCAAGAGGTGCGGGTCAGCCAGACGCTGATCCGCCGGGCGCGGCAGACCTTCCTCGTCTGCGACGCCTCGAAGTTCGAGCGCAAGGCGCCAGTCCGGATCGTGTCGTTGCGCGACATCGACCGGCTGTTCACCGACCGGCCGCTGGCGCCGCCGCTGGCCGCGCTCTGCGCCGAATGGGGCACGGGCGTGACGTTGGCAGCCTGAGCCGCCCTGCGGCGGATCGGGCGCGTCTGGGCCGCCTCCACCCGGATCACGCCCCGGAAACGGTGCAGGCGCCGATCGTGTCGCGGATCTGCAGCGCCGCCCGGTCCACCGCGCGATCAACCAGCAGGCGGGGTCGGCCGCCAGCGCGTCGAGCCGCGCGGTGGCGGCGGCGATGCGACCGTCGAGGCCGGCCAGCCGGTCGCCGAACTCGGCCAGCGCCAGGCCGGCCTCGCCCTCTGCCAGGGCCGCCACCTCGCCCTGCAGCCCGGCCACCTCGGCCCGGAGCCCGGCAAGCTCCGCCGTCACCGGGGCCAGGAGCGCGGTCCGCTCCACCAGCCCGCGGGCGACCGCACGCGCCTCGGACAGGGCCTGCCAGCCGAGCCAGAGGCAGAGCGCCAGCAGGATCAGCGTCGCGTTCAGAAGGGCCAGGAACAGCGACCACAAGGTCCCGCCCAGGGTGCGGCCGGCGGTTCGGGGACTGTCCTGCATCGCGTGTCACTCCGGTTCCTGTCGGTGCAGCCTAGCCGGGCACGCGCCGAAGTCACCCTTGAAATGCGGCCGCCCCGCCCGCCATCTGGCGCTATCGGCACCGCGTATCTGGCCCTAAGCTGGGGCCACGCGATGCCGGAAGATGCGCGCCGGACCTGGCGGGCGGGAGAAGGCGGATGGTTACGGCGGACAACGACCTGAGCGCGGTGATCGAGGCCGATCGTGCCCATGTCTGGCATCACCTGATCCAGCACAAGCCGTTCGAGACCGCCGATCCGCGGATCATCGTCGAGGGCCGCGGGATGCGGGTCTGGGACGCGACCGGCAAGGAACACCTCGATGCCGTCTCGGGCGGGGTCTGGACGGTCAATGTCGGTTACGGGCGCGAGACGATCGCCGGTGCGGTGCGCGACCAGCTGGTGCGGATGAACTACTTTTCCAATGCCGCAGGCTCGATTCCGGGGGCGCTGTTCGCCGAACAGCTGGTCTCGAAGATGCCCGGACTGTCGCGGGTCTACTACGCCAACTCGGGGTCGGAGGCGAACGAGAAGGCGTTCAAGATGGTCCGCCAGATCGCGCACCGCCATCACGGCGGGCGGAAATGGAAAATTCTCTACCGTGCGCGGGACTATCACGGCACCACCATCACCGCGCTGTCGGCCGGCGGCCAGCCGCAGCGGGTGCTGCAGTACGGCCCCCTCACCCCCGGCTTCGTCGAGGTGCCGCACTGCCTCGAATACCGCCGGCAGTGGGACGGGCCGGACTACGGGCGGCGTGCGGCCGATGCCATCGAGGAGGTGATCCTGCGCGAGGGCCCCGACACGGTCGGCGCGCTCTGCCTCGAGCCGATCACCGCCGGCGGCGGCGTGATCGTCCCGCCCGAGGGCTACTGGCCGCGTGTGCAGGAGATCTGCCACAAGTACGGCATCCTTCTGCACCTCGACGAGGTGGTCTGCGGGGTCGGCCGCACCGGCGCCTGGTTCGGCTACCAGCACTACGGCGTGCAGCCCGATCTCGTGACCATGGCCAAGGGCGTCGCCTCGGGCTATGCGGCGATCGCCTGCACCGTCACCACCGAGGCGGTGTTCGAGATGTTCAAGGACGATCCCGCCGATCCCTTGAGCTACTTCCGCGACATCTCGACCTTCGGCGGCTGTGCATCGGGCCCGGCGGCAGCGCTGGAGAACATGCGGATCATCGAGGACGAGGGCCTCCTCGACAACACGCTGGCGATGGGCGCGCGGCTGCTCGGCAACCTGCGCGCCCTGCAGGACCGGCACCGGGTGATCGGCGAGGTGCGCGGCAAGGGACTGTTCTGCGGCGCCGAACTGGTCGCCGACCGGGTAACGAAGGAACCGGCGAAAGAAAAGGCCGTGGCGGCAGTGGTCGCCGACTGCATGGCGCAGGGGGTGATCATTGGCATGACCAACCGCAGCCTGCCCGGCTTCAACAACACGCTCTGCCTCAGCCCCGCGCTGATCGCCACGCCCGACGACATCGACCGGATCACCGACGCGATTGACCGGGCGCTGGTGAAGGTGTTCCACTGAGGCACGCTGCCGCGCCGGGCTTGACGGCGCGCGCCCAAGGTGCGCGGGATAGGTCCAGTCCCGTCACCGAGATGATGCCAGCATGGTCATCCCGCCCGAAAGCCTGGTCCTGTCTTCCGGCGCCGGCGGCACGCTGCAGCAGCAGATCCGCATGGCGGTGGCCGAAGCGATCCTGTCCGGGCGGTTCCGGACTGGCGACCGCATGCCTTCGAGCCGCGGGCTGGCCCGGCATCTGGGGATCAGCCGGATCACCGTCACGCTCGCCTATGCCGACCTCGTGGCGCAGGACTGGCTGGCGGCGCACGGGCGGTCGGGCTACTTCATCTCCGAAGGCGCGCCGCGCCAGCCCGGCCTTGCCGCCGCGGCGCGCGGGCCCGAGGCGGTGGATTACGCCGCGCTGACCGGCCGGCGCTTCTCGGCCGTGGTGGCGCTGACCAAGCCGCCGGACTGGCGCAGCCATCCCTACCCGTTCCTCTACGGGCAGGCCGACGCGAGCCTGTTCGATCACCAGAACTGGCGGCTCTGCGCACTCCGGGCGCTTGGCAAGCGCGACTTCGGGGCGCTGGCCGACGACTGGCAGGAGCGTGACGACCCTGCGCTGATCGACTACATCCGCCGCCACATCCTGCCCCGGCGCGGCATCGCGGCGCGGGGCGCGGAGGTGCTGGTCACGCTCGGCGCGCAGAACGGGCTGTGGCTCGCCGCGACCGTGCTGCTCGGCCCCGGGCGGCGGGCGGTCCTTGAAAATCCGGTCTATCCGGGCCTGCGCGCGATCCTGCAGCAGTCGGCCGCAGAGGTGCGGGCGGTGGATGTCGATGCCGACGGCCTGCCGCCCGAGGCGCTGCCCGCGGGCGTGGACGTGGTCTTTGCCGCCCCGAGCCACCACAGCCCGACCAACGCCACCATGCCGCTCGCGCGGCGGCGTGCGCTGCTCGAAGCGGCCGCCGCGCAGGGCTTCGTGGTGGTCGAGGACGACTACGAATTCGAGATGAGCTACCTCGCCCCCGCCTCGCCCTCGCTCAAGTCGCTCGACACCGAGGGGCGGGTGATCCATGCGGGGTCCTTCTCGAAATCGCTGTTTCCGGGGCTCCGCCTCGGCTGGCTGGTCGGCCCGGAAAGCTTCATCGCCGAGGCGCGCGCCCTGCGTGTCGCGGTGCTGCGCCATCCGCCGGGGCACCTGCAGAGGACGGCGGCCTATTTCCTGTCGCTCGGCCATTACGAGGCGCAGGTTGCGCGCATGAAGCAGGCCTTCCGCCGCCGCCGGCAGGTGATGGCCGAGGCGATCGCCGCCGCGGGGCTCGAGATCGCCGCCGCCGGCGGGTTCGGCGGGTCGAGCTTCTGGATGCGCGGCCCGGCCGGGACCGACACGGCGGCGCTGGCGGCGATCTCGAG
>Ga0224723_1001398_pt1 | contig 14569 bp, 11 predicted proteins | sample Balambano_FR2_Me_FD_161647 | JGI IMG/M metagenome (GOLD analysis project Ga0224723, IMG submission 161647) | Freshwater sediment microbial communities from Lake Towuti, South Sulawesi, Indonesia - Balambano_FR2_MetaG | ecosystem: Environmental > Aquatic > Freshwater > Lake > Sediment | place...
CTGGAGGCCCTGTTCGAGCGGGTCGAGGCCCAGCGCGGCGCAGAGCGGTTCGAGAAAGCTGAGGCCCGGCACGACGTGGACGGCAATGCCCTCGCTGCGGGCGCGCGCGAGCAGGTGACGACTGCTTGCTTCGGCCACGAGCGGGTGGCCTGGCACGGCGTAGCAGATGGGCTGGCCCGCGCGCGCCTCGGCCAGCAAGGTCTCGGCGATCGTCTCGTAGATCTGCGCGAAGCCCCGCGCTTGCTCGTAGAGCGTGTCGAACGAGCGCAGCTCGAGCTGCGGCGGCAGCGCGGCTACGGTCGGGTGGACGCGGGTACGCACATACAGCAGCTCGAGGCCCTGAAGCAGCTCCCAGGCCTGGCGTGTGAGCAGATCCGGGTTGCCCGGGCCTAGCCCGATGATTGTGATCGCAGCACTCATGGCATAACCAAATGGCTGGGTGACAAGGTGACAAGATGACAAGGTGACAAGGTGGCTGGGTGATGCTTTGAGTGCTGCTTGTTATTCTTACCCAGGCACCCGCTCACCTGCTCACCTGCTCACCCCTCAGCTCAGGGCGCGGGCTGGTTCGGATCGGCGGGCACGGGCTGGGCAACCGCAATTGGGTCGCCGACGATCACGATCTTGCCGCTCTGGTCGGCCTCGGCGCGCAGGCTCTGCACCCAGGGCAAGAAGGCCTGCTCGAAAGCCTGGCGGCCGGTCGGCGTGTTGAGCGCCTCGCGATTTTCGAGCGGCCTGGTCTGGGCCGGCTCGTCAAGGCGAATAATATGCCAACCGAACTGCGTCTCGATGAGGCGCACTTCGCCCTGCTGCATCGAGAAGATCGCCTCGTCGAACTCCGGCACAAAGACACCGCGTGGCTGCCAGCCGAGGTCGCCGCCAGACTCGGCGCTGCCCGGGTCTTCGGATGTTTGGCGCGCCAGGCTCGCGAAGTCGGCGCTGCCGTCCTGGAGTTGCTGGAGCAGCGCTTCGGCCTCGGGCCTGCGCGCCTGCTTGGCGCCCTCGTCCTGGGCCTGGAGCAGAATATGGCTAGCGCGCGCCTGCTCAAGCAGCGAGTGCGCCAGGATCATTTTGTCGATAAGCTGCTGACGCACGAGGATCTCGCGGAGCTGCTGCTCGGAGGCGATGTTATTCTGGCGCAAAAAGTTGTCGAAGCCTTCGGCCGTGCCGCCGCCCTGCGTCTCACGGATCTGCGTAATCTGCGCGTCGAGCTCCTCGGTCTCGATGCCCGCGCCCTCGGCGCGGGCGGCCTGCACCACCAGCTCGACGTCGATAAGCTGGTTGAGGGCCTCGGTCGGATTGCCGCCGCCCTGCGTGGCGCGCTTCAGGTCGCCAACGGTAATCACGCCGGTGCCGACACGCGCCATCACGGCTGCGTCGCCATCTGGCGCGGCGGCCGGCTGCGAGACACAGGCAACCAGCAGGCCGGCCATTGGCAGGACGAGGCAGAGCCGCCAGAATCGGTTCAAGGGAACGAGCCTTTCTTCGCGTAGCACGGCTATCGTCAGTCGGCGACGTCGCAGGCGACCGGGTCGCCAGCGCGGACAGGGCCTTCCTGCAAGACGCGGGCGTAGAGCCGGCTCCAGCCGGGGTGCAGCTTCTGGCTCATACGCTTGAATACGCCATCCTGGAAGGACAGGCTAATGTTCGAGCAGGGCGCGCTGAAGCTGGTGATCTGGATGCGCACCCGCTCGCCGATCGCCAGGCAGTCACCGGGCTGCAAGGCATCCCAGTCCAGCCCGCTGATCGTCAGGTTTTCGCCGGTGGTGCCGGGCGCGATCGGGTGGCCTTCGGCCTGCAGCGCCAGGATGCGCTCGTAGGAGAACAGGCAGACGGCGCGCTCGGGGCCACCGTGGTAGCGCCTGTCGCGCTGTTGATCGCCGCTAACGCCCTGCCTGGTCACTTCGGCCTGCTCGACCGCATATTTTGGCACGCCACCCTGCGGGTTGACGTTGACCTGCATCACACGCGCGCCTGTTTCCACTGCTCTTGCCTTATCTATCGTCGCCCAGAGTCAGGACGGCCATAAAAGCTTCCTGGGGGATCTCGACCGAGCCGACCATTTTCATGCGCTTTTTGCCCTCTTTTTGTTTTTCGAGCAGCTTGCGCTTACGCGAAATATCGCCGCCGTAGCATTTCGAGAGCACATCTTTGCGCATGGCGCGCACGGTTTCGCGGGCGATCACCTTGCTGCCGATCGCGGCCTGGATGGGCACCTCGAACATCTGGCGCGGGATAAGCTTCTGGAGCTTCTTGACGAGTTCGAGACCGTGATCGCGGGCGAAATCCCGATGCACAATCAGCGAGAGCGCGTCGACGGGCTGGCCGTTCACCAGAATGTCGAGCTTGACGAGGTCGGCCTCCTGGTAGCCGTCGAGCGCGTAGTCGAGCGAGGCGTAGCCCTGTGTCTTGCTTTTGAGCTGGTCGTAGAAGTCGACCACCAGTTCGCCGAGCGGGATGCGGTATTTGAGCATCACTCGCGTGGTGTCGAGGTATTCCATGTTGACGAAGCTGCCGCGCTTGGTCGTCACCAGTTCCATGATCGGGCCGATATAGCGGGTTGGCGAGATCACGTTGATGGCCATGACAGGCTCTTCGATACTTTCGATCATTCCCGGCTCGGGCATCTCGGAGGGGTTATCGACTTCGAGAATCTCGCCGTTTTTGACCAGCACCTGGTACTCGACCGACGGTGCCGTAATCAGCAGGTCGAGGTCGTACTCGCGCTCGAGGCGTTCGCGCACGATCTCCATATGCAGCAGGCCCAGAAAGCCGCAGCGGAAGCCAAAGCCGAGCGCGGCCGAGGTTTCGGGCACAAACGAGAGGGCCGCGTCGTTGAGCTTGAGCTTCTCCAGTGCCTCGCGCAGCTCGGGGTAGTCGCTGCTGTCGGTCGGGTACAGCCCGGCGAAAACCATGGGCTTGGCGGGGCGGTAGCCCGGCAGCGGCTCTTTGGCCGGCTGTCCGGCTAGTGTGACGGTATCGCCGACCTGGCAGTCGCCGACCGACTTGAAGCCCGTGGCAATGTAGCCGACCGAGCCGGCGCTCAGATCGGGCAGGGCCTGCATGCCGGGGCGGTAGACGCCGAGCTCAAGCGAGTTGGCGCGCGCCTCGGTGGCCATCATGAAGACCTCGGCGCCCGACTGGAAGGCGCCGTCGACCACGCGCACGATTGCTACCACACCTTTGTACGCGTCGTAGTAGCTATCGAAAACCAGCGCGCGGGCGGGCGCGTCGAGCAGGCCGGCGGGCGGCGGCACGCGTTGCCGGATCGCCTCGAGGATCTCGGGCACGCCCGTGCCCAGCTTGGCCGAGGCCATGATTACATCTGCTTTGGGAATGCCGATCACGTCCTCGATCTCCTGGGCCACGCGCTCAGGCTCGGCGCCGGGCAGGTCGATCTTGTTGATGACCGGGATGATCGTCAGGTTATTTTCGAGCGCCAGATACACGTTGGCGAGCGTCTGGGCCTCGATGCCCTGGGCCGCGTCGACGACCAGCAGGGCGCCCTCGCAGGCCAGCAGCGCGCGCGAGACTTCGTAGCCGAAGTCGACATGGCCGGGCGTGTCGATCAGGTTGAACTGGTAGGCCTGGCTGTCGGCGGCGCTGTAGCTCATACGCACGGCCTTGGCCTTGATCGTGATGCCCTTCTCGCGCTCGAGATCCATGCCGTCGAGCAGTTGCTCACGACGCTCGCGAGCCGTGATCGTGCCGGTCGCTTCGAGCAGCCGGTCGGAGAGCGTCGTCTTGCCGTGGTCGACGTGGGCGATAATCGAGAAGTTGCGGATCAGGCGCTGGTCGTGCATCTATGGTCCTGGGCGTAGCCACGAGTGGGCGACGAATCATGGCTGGCAGTATAGCAGAAGCGCGGAAGCGTCGCAAAGAAGCCCGATTCGCCCCCTGCCCGTTTTTTGGTTAGCCGATCCGCAGGCAGACTTCGCCCCCGGCCGGATCGACCGCGGGCAGCCAGCGCGCGCTGAGCGCCATCGAGACATTCGGCACCAAGGTCGGGAAGTGCTGCTCGTGCAGCACGTGCCCGTTCTGCATCACCTGGACGCCGACACGCGCGAGCAGTTCGGCGGCCCGAAAGGCGAGGCTGTGCAGGCCGGCCGTGGCGGGCCAGCGCAGGGCGTTGGGAAAGACCCAGCGGAGCGGTGGCTCGACCCGCAGCGCGATCTCGTGGTCTGGCCAGCGCTCTGCGTGTAGAAAGCGCAGGATTTGCGACGCGGCGGCCTGGCCTTCGCGCGCGCAGTTGTCGGCGGTTTCGGCACCCCGCAGCAGGTTACCGGCGGCGAATACGCCGCGCCGAGAGGTGCGAAAGCCTGGATCGACGAGCGGCCCCTGTGTGCCAGGATCAAGCCGCAGCCCGCCCAGGCGCGCCATCTCGTGCTCAGGAATCCAGTCGCCCGAAAATACCAGTGTGTCGCACAGCAGCGTTTCGAGTCGCCCGCTTGCCAGGTGTGTGATTTCCAGGCCCTCGACGCGCCGCTGGCCCAGGATGCGGCTGACTTGCACGCCCATCAGCAGCGGCGCGCGCCCAAGGCGGTCGAGCAAGAAGAAGGGCGCGGGGTGGTAAGGCGGGTAGATCTGGTGCGCGGGCAGCTCGCTCAGCATCGCCACGACTGCCACGCCCGCGTGGCGCAAGGTCATGAGCGCCGACAGGCTGACAAGCTCGGCGCCGATGATCACGGCGCGCCGCCCGACCGGCAGGCCGTGCCCATAGACGAACTGCTGGAGCGAGCCGGTGGTGAAAATACCTTGTGGCCGGCTGCCGGGCACCAGCCTGGCCGCGCGCGGGCGCTCGCGGCAGCCGGTCGCCAGCAACACGGCGCGGGCGCGCAGGCGCCCAGGGCCGGCCGGCCCGCTGTAACTCAGGAGGCCGGGGCCGTGCCAGCCTGTGATGGTCGTCTCGGTATGCAGCGCAATGTCGAGCCGGCCTGCCGCTTCACGGTAGCGCCGCGCGTAGGATGGGCCGGAAAGCAGGCGGCGCAGGTCGCGCCAGCCGAAGCCGCTGTGGTGGCACAAACGTGGTATGCCGCCCGCCTCGGCCTCACGCTCGACGACCACGAGCTTTTGAAGGCCCTGGCGCCGCAGCGTGATCGCGGCGGCCAGGCCCGCCGGCCCCGCGCCGACGATCAGCACGTCGGCCGCTTCAGGTAGCATCGCCAGGCTCCAGCATCAGCAGCCGCTCGGCTGGCTGCCCCGTTGCGCGCACCAGGAGCGCAAGCAGCGCGCCCTGGCAGTTGAAGCCCTGGCAGCGCCCTTGCAAGGCACGCGTGCGCCGCCGCAGGCCATCGACTGTGCGCGCCGGAATCACAGCGTGCAGGGCGTCGAGAATCTCGCCGCGCGTGACTCGCTCGCAGTGGCAGACGATCCGCCCATAGTCGGGGTTGGCCGCGATGCGCTCGGCCGACTGGTAAGGCCGCGTGCCGGCCTCGCCGATAAAGGGCATACGTACCGGGACGAACTCGTCGCGCGGCTTGAGCACAAGCCCGGCCTCGGCCAGCAGCTCGACGACATGCTCGGCGATGCCCATGGCCCCCGACAGGCCTGTGGAGCGGATGCCGCCGACGCAGATGTAGCGCTGCTGCGGGTGCGCGCGGATCTGGTAGTCGCCGTGTTCGGTCGCCGCGCGCAGGCCGGCATAGCTGGCCGTGACCTCTTCCTGGAGCAGCGCTGGCAGGATGGCTCGGCCCCTGGCCAGCAAGCTCTGCAGCCCGGCCGCGCTGGTCTCAGTCGCACTTTTATCGCGCAGCTCCTCGGCGGTCGGCCCTAGCAACACGTTGCCGTACACGGTCGGGCTGATCAAGACGCCCTTGGTCGTCGCGGTCGGCACGGGTAGCAGGACGTGGCTGAGGAGCTCACGCGCGAACTTGTCGTAGACAATCAGTTCGCCGCGCCGAGGCCGCACCTGAAAGGCGTGGTGGCCGAGCAAGTGGTCGATCTCGTCGCTGTGGAGGCCGGCGGCGTTCACCAGGAAGCGGCAGCGCAGGCTAGCGCCCGCAGCCTCGAGCCGATAGAAACCTTCGCCGGCTGGCAGCACGCCTTCCACGGCGAAGTTCAGCCGCAGGCTGACACCGTTCAGCACGGCCTGCGTGGCGAAGGCTAGCGGCAGCGTATAGGTGCAGAAGATGCCCTCGCCCGGCACATATAAGCCGCCTCGCGCGCCCGGCCCCAGGTGTGGTTCACGGGCGTAGATCTCGCCCGCTTCGAGCAGGCGCGCGTCGTGAACGCCGTTTTGCTGCGCGTTGTGCATCAGCGAGGGTAGCGTTTGAAGCTGCTCGTCGTTCCAGGCGATCAGCAAGCCGCCGATCCGCTCGACCGGCACGCCGGCCTCGGCCATGAAGCGCTCGGTGAGGGGATAGCTGCGTTGCAGCAGGCGCGCCTCGAGCGTGCCGGGCTTGGCGTCGAAGCCGGTATGCCAGATCGCAGTGCTGGCCTTCGAGGTGCCCATGCCCACGTCGGGCTGACGCTCCACGAGCACCACGCGCAGGCGGTAACGCGCAAGCGCGCGGGCGATGGCCGTGCCGACCGCGCCCGCGCCGATAATCGCGACGTCGTAGTCTATCTCCCTCATCATTCCCAGCCATGATACAGGCGCAGCGCCGCGAGCGCCCGCTGCCAGCGCGCGAGCCGCCGCTGCCGCTCGGCCTCGTCGATCAGGGGCCGGTAGATCCGCTCGGCCTGCCAGCGGGCCGCCAGTTCGTCGAGCGACGTGCCGAAGGCCGCGTGCTGTGCCAGTTGGGCCACGCCGACGGCGGTGGCCTCGCGCAGGGCGGCAACCCAGACCTCGATGCCCAGCAGGTCGGCCAGGTATTGCATCAGGTACTCATTCGCCGAGGGGCCGCCGTCGACCTTGAGGTAGCGCGGCCTTTGCCCTGCGTCGCTGGCCATGGCACGAACAACCTCGTAGACCCGGCAGGCGATGCCGTCGAGCGTGGCCCGCGTAATATCGGCCGGCGTGCTGCCGCGGCTTAGCCCAAACAAAGCACCGCGCGCGTCCGGCTGCCAGTGTGGCGCGGCCAGACCGGCGAGCGCCGGCACGCACACAACATTGGGGTCCGACGACTCGCGTGCGAGCGCGGCGCTTTCACGCACGTCGGGCAGGAAACCCAGGCTCTCGGCAAGCCATTGCACCGCCGAGCCGGTCACGAAGATACCGCCGTCGAGCGCGTAGCTCGTCACGCCGCCGATCTGCCAGGCCAGCGTTGTTAGCAAGCCGTGGCCCGAAGGGCGGGGTGTGTCGCCGATCTGCATTAGCAGGAAGCTGCCGGTGCCGAAGGTACACTTCATCGCCCCCGCTGCGAAGCAGGCCTGGCCAAACAGTGCCGCCTGCTGGTCAACCAGCAGGGCCTGGATGGGCAGCAGCTCCCCCACGCCAAAATCGACATGGCCGACAAGCCCTGCCGAGGGACGCACTGCCGGAAAGAGCGCGCGAGGCAAGTCAAAAAGGGCGAGCAGCTCGTCGTCCCAGTCGAGGCTGTTGATGTTGAACAACAGCGTCCGCGAAGCGGTCGAGGGGTCGGTCACGTGCAGCGCACCCCCGGATAAGTGCCAGAGCACCCATGTGTCGGTGGTGCCAAAACGCACACGGCCCGCGCGAACCGCTGCCGCGAGCGTGGCGTCCTTGTCGAGCACGGCACGCAGCTTGGGTGCCGAGAAATAGCTGTCGAGCAGCAGGCCGGTCTTCTGTTGCAGCCAGCCGGGATCGACCGAGTGGGCCAAACGCTCGCACACCGCGACGCCGCGTTTGTCTTGCCAGACGATTGCCGGGGTCAGGGGCGCGCCGGTAACAGCATCCCAGAGCACGAAGGTCTCGCCCTGGTTGTCGAGGCCAACCGCGCTGATCGGGTAGGCGGTAATCAGGGGCGCTGCCGCCTCGCGCACCGTGCGCAGAATCTCCCAGGGATCCTGCTCGACCCAGCCAGGTTGCGGGAAGCGGGCCGGCAACTGCACCGAGCGCTGGTCGACCAGGGCGCCGGTTGCGTCGAGCACCACTGCTGTAGTCTGCGTGGTTCCCTGGTCGATGCCAAGCACATAGCGCATAGCTGCCTCGATCTTTTTCGTTTGCCGCCGCGTAACTGCGATGATACCACAGGCCGAGGCCCATGGTAAGATACGCGCACGGCACGATTGCGAGTGTACGAAAGGCTCTACGATGGCCAAGGTGCTGACCTACGGCCGCTATCTGCGCCTCGACGAGCTGCTGGCCCTGCAAACGCCGCGCAGCCAGGGGCGCGATGGCCCCGAGCACGACGAGCTGCTTTTTATTGTCATCCACCAGGTCTACGAGCTGTGGTTCAAGCAGCTCTTGCACGAGCTCGACTTTGTTTGCCGGCGCCTCAACGCGGGGGCGACGCCGCAGGCCGCGCATGCCTTGCGCCGCATCCTGACCATCCTCAAGACGGTGGTGGCGCAGGTGGATGTGCTGGAGACTATGACGCCGCTCGAGTTTAGCGCCTTTCGCGGGCACCTCGAAGCCGCCAGCGGCTTTCAGTCGGCCCAGTTTCGCGAGATCGAGTTCCTGCTGGGCTATAAACGCGAGGCGATGCTGCGTCATTTTGGCGACGATCCGGCCGCGCAGGCCAGGCTGAGCGCACGCTACAGGCAGCCGACGCTCTGGGATGCCTTTCTGCACTACCTTGATCGGCGCGGCTACCCGATCCCGCCCGAGCACCTTGCGCGTGACGTGCAACAGCCCCTTGCGCCTAGTGAGTTGGTGCAAGACCAGCTCGTAGCGATCTACCGGGCCGACCCGGAAGTCTGCAATGTCTGCGAGCGGCTCGTGGATCTGGACGAGGGCTTTCAGGAATGGCGCTACCGGCACGTCAAGATGGTCGAGCGCACGATCGGCTTCAAGGCTGGCACGGGTGGCTCGACCGGCGCGCAGTATCTCGCCACAACGCTCAAGCCCTTTTTTCCCGACCTGTGGGCTATTCGGAGCCGGCTGTAGGGATGGCTGGGTGAACTTGTTCACCCAGCCATCCAGTCAGTGTGCCAATCGACAAGGAAGAGTTACGATGAGCATTCCCACCGACCTGGCCTACGCTCAGGAGCTAGACGCCGCCGACGCGCTGGCTGCGTTTCGTGAGCGCTTTGTGAACGACGAGCCAGAGCTGATCTACCTCGACGGCAACTCGCTTGGTCGTCTGCCGCGTGTGACGGCCGCCTTGGCTGAGCAGGTGGTGCGCGAGCAGTGGGGGTCGCGGCTGATCCGCAGTTGGAACGAGGGCTGGTTCGAGGCGCCCGAGCGGGTGGGCGGCAAGATCGCGCGCTTGATCGGTGCTCATCCCGACGAGGTGATCGTGGCCGATTCGACCTCGGTCAATCTGTTCAAGCTGCTCGTCGCCGCGCTACGTTTTCAGCATGGCCGCACGCGCATCCTGACCGACAACCTCAACTTCCCTTCGGACCTGTACGTGGTGCAGGGTGTGATCGAGCTGCTCGGCAACGCGCACGTGCTCGAAATTGTGGTTTCGGAGGATGGCGTATACGGCCCGGCCGAGGCCATCGCGGCGTTTTGCGACGAGCAGACGGCGCTGGTGACGCTTTCGCATACGGTGTTCAAGAGCGGCTACACCTACGACCTCGCGGCTATCGGCGCCGGGGTGCGGCGGCAGGGCGCGCTGGTGTTGTGGGATCTGAGCCACTCGGTAGGCGCGGTGCCGATCGATTTGCACGCGGCAGGCGCGGATCTGGCGGTGGGCTGCTGCTACAAATACCTGAACGGCGGCCCGGGCGCGCCGGCCTTTTTGTTCGTGCGCCGCGAGTTGCAGGAGCGACTGCGCAATCCCATCAGCGGCTGGATGGGCCAGCGGCAGCTTTTCGACTTTGATTTGCAGTACGCGCCGGCGGCCGGCCTGCGCCGCTTTCTTTCGGGCACGCCGCCGATTGCCGCGCTGGCCCTGATCGAGCCGGGCGTCGATCTGCTGCTGGAGGCGGGTATGGACCGCCTGCGCGCCAAGTCGGAGCGCCAGAGCGAGTACCTGATCGCGCTCTACGAAGCCCTGCTCGCCCCGCTGGGCTTTCGCCTGAACTCGCCGCATGAGGTGCGCTGGCGCGGCTCGCACGTTTCGCTCGGCCACGCGCAAGGCCTGGGGATCGACCTGGCGCTGATCAAGGAAATGCAGGTGCTGCCCGATTTTCGCCAGCCCGACAATATTCGGCTCGGCATCGCGCCGCTCTACAACAGCTTCGCCGAGCTGCATACAGCCGTTGCGCGCATGCAGCAGATCGTCGAGGAGCGGCGCTACGAGAAGTATCGCCAGTTCGCGCCCGTGGTGACCTAAGCGTTTACGCTCGCTTAATAGCTTTTTTACATTCAAAAGATGACAAATACTTCAGGATATGCTAGGATACAGGTCTGCACCGACGGGTATCTGTAGCACGCTGCGGCTAAGCTCGCGCCGCCGTTTGGCCGCACCCTGGAGAATAGAGCCATGATCGAGTACGAGCCAGCTATGGCCGCGCCCCTCACGCCGGCCATCGAGTCGGCCGAGCAGCCCGGCAGGATCAACCCGGCGCTCTACATCAACCGTGAGCTGAGCTGGATCGAGTTCAACCGGCGCGTGCTCGAAGAAGCGCTCGATGCGCATAACCCCTTGCTGGAGCGCGTCAAGTTCACGGCCATCTTTAGCTCGAACCTCGACGAGTTTTTTATGATCCGCGTCTCGGGCATCCGCGAGCAGATCGACGCCGGGGTCAGCGAGCTTTCGCCCAACGGCAAAACACCGCAGGAGCAGCTCGAAGCCATCCGCGCCGCACTGCTGCCGCTGCTGGCCGAGCGCCAGCGCCTTGTGAACGAGGAGTTGCTGCCGGCGCTACGGGCGGCTGGGATCTTTCTGCTGCGCTACGACGAGCTGAACGTGGCCCAGCGCGAGGCGCTACACGGCTACTACACACGGGAGGTCTTTCCCGTGCTGACGCCACTCGCGATCGACCCGAGCCATCCCTTCCCCTTTATCTCGAACCTGAGCCTTAATTTGGCGGTCGTGATCGACGACCCGCACAACGGGCAGCTCTACGCGCGTGTGAAAGTGCCCGAGGTGCTGCCGCGCCTGGTGCATCTACCACCCGAGACCTGTGAAGGCCCGAGCGACGACGGCCGCCGGCCGGCCTGTTTTGTCTGGCTCGAAGAGGTGATCGCCGCCAACCTGGCCTCGCTCTTTCCCGGCAAGCACGTGCGCGAGACGTATGCCTTCCGCGTGACGCGTGACGCCGATATGGAAATCCAGGAAGACGAGGCCGGCGACCTGTTGCAGACCATGGAGGAGAACGTGCGCCAGCGGCGCTTCGGCCGCGTGGTGCGCCTGACGATCGATCAGCGCAGCTCGGAAGAAGCGCGCCGCCTGCTGATCGAGAATTTGGGCCTGCGCGATACCGACGTCTATGCCATGGACGGGCCGCTTGGCCTTTCGGGCCTGATGTCGCTGATAAGCCTCGACCGGCCCGATTTAAAAGATCCACCCTTTGTGCCGCTGGTGCCGGTGGCGCTGCGCCACCACGAAGACGATATGTTCGCGGCGATCCGGCGGGGCGACATTCTGCTGCACCACCCCTACGATAGCTTCGCACCCGTGACCGACCTGGTCAAGGCGGCCGCCGCCGACCCGCAGGTGCTGGCGATCAAGCAGACGCTCTACCGCACCGGGCGCAACTCGCCGATCGTGGCCGCGCTGATGGCGGCGCGCGAGGAGGGCAAGCAGGTCGCCACACTGGTCGAGCTGAAAGCGCGCTTCGACGAAGAAAACAATATCGGCTGGGCCAAACAACTGGAGTCGGCGGGCGTGCATGTGGTCTATGGCCTGATCGGGCTGAAGGTACATGCCAAGCTGCTGCTGATCGTGCGCAAGGAGGCCGACGGTATCCGGCGCTATGTGCATATGGGCACCGGCAACTACAATGCCTCGACCGCCCGCCTGTATACCGACTTTGGCCTGTTTACCTGCGACCCCGACCTTGGCGAGGATGTGACCGAGCTGTTCAACGCGCTGACCGGCTATAGCGATCAGAAGCGCTACCGCAAGCTGCTGGTCGCGCCGCGTGGCATGCGCGAGGCGCTGATGGAGAAGATCGAGCGCGAGATCTCCTGCGCGCGGCGCGGCCTCGACGCCCACCTGATCTTTAAGTGCAACGCGCTGACCGACGAGGGCCTGACCATGGCGCTCTACCGCGCCTCGCAGGCCGGTGTCAAGGTCGATCTGATCATCCGTGGCATCTGTAGCCTGCGCCCCGGCCTGCCCGGCCTAAGCGACATGGTGCAGGTCCGCAGCATCGTCGGGCGTTTTCTCGAACACCACCGCGCCTACTATTTTCGCAATGGTGGCGAGGAAGAGCTGTACCTCGGCTCGGCCGACTTGATGATCCGCAATATTAGCCGCCGCGTCGAGACGCTCTTCCCGATCCAGGACCCGATCATGCTGCGCTATCTGCGCGATGGTGTGCTGCAGGCCTACCTCGACGACAACGTGCAGGCACGCGAGCTGCTGCCCGACGGCTCCTACCGCCGCCTTGCTCCCAACGGCGCCGCGCCCTTCAACGCGCAGCTCGCCTTCTTCGAGTCGCGCTAGCCCTGCCTGTTGGCCCCCTCCGCCGCCGCGCGCCTGCTGCCGATCAAGGCGCTGCGCTACGAGGAGCGTTGCTTGACGCCTCCCTAAGCCGCAGCTATCATGCGGGCAGATGCGCCGATACGCGGAGAAAGCGTATGACGAAGACAGCCATACTCCCCACCATGACCTTGCGCTCGCTTAGCACAGGCTGGACCTACGAGCGCTGGGAGCGCGAACTGCCCGACGACGGCAACCGCTATGAGATCATCGCGGGAGTGCTGTATATGACGACTGCACCGAGTTTCTTTCACCAGTGGGTCGTGCGGCGCCTGGATCACTATCTGGGCCTACCGCTCGAACAACAAGGCCTGGCTTTCGGCGCGACGGCCCCCATCGGCCTGGTGATGCCCGGCTGTGACCCGGTGCAGCCCGATTTTGTGCTCGTGCGCCGCGCCAATGCACAGATCATCGCCGACCGACGCGTTCGTGGCGTACCCGACCTGATCGCCGAGGTGTTGTCGCCAGGCAACCAGGAGCAGGATACGGGGACGAAGCGGCACGCTTATGCCCGCGCGGGCGTGCCGGAATACTGGATCGTCCGCCCGGAGACGCGCGATCTGTTGGTGTGCCGCACCCCGGATACGGCCTTGGGCGATTATACCTTCACACAGCTTGTAGGCCCCGACGAGCGCGTGCAGCCCCTGGCGTTCCCCATCGTGCTGGTGGTCGCCGACCTGTTTGCAGGCGCGCCCGACACGACGGCCTGAGCGTGCGTGTTCTCAACATCTCGAACCATCTGCTTACTCGGTTTTATCCTTTGACGTACCTGTGCCAAGCACTACGGATCGCCAGGGAGCTGAAACGGCTCCTCCCCGCTCGTCACCGGGTCGAGGTAGTTTGGCCCCTCCTTCCCGAGCTTGCGCAGCGCCAGCCCGCTGATGGCTTCGAGAATGATGCGGTTGGCGTTCAAGGCCGTGGTGTAGCCGGGGTCGTGGGCGGGCGCCACCTCGACCACTTCCATACCCACGACGCGGCACTCGTGGCACAGGCGCCGGATCACCGGGAACATCTCGCGGGTCGTGAAGCCGCCCGGCTCGGGCGTGCCCGTCCCGGGCGCAAACGCGGGGTCGAGCACGTCGATGTCAAAGGAGATATACAAAAACTCCGGGCCGTCGAGCGCCTCGCCGATGGCCTGCTCGACCACGCGGTCAAGCCCAAAACGCTCGACCTCGGCCATAAAATGCGAGCGCATGCCTTGCCGGCGCATCCAGGCCAGCAGCTCCTCGTCGGGGTAGGTGCCGCGCAGGCCAATTTGGATGAAGTTCTTGCCGGGGATGTGCTCGTCTTCGATCAGGCGGCGGATGGGCGTGCCGTGGTTGACGGGGTGGCCGTAGATGCTGACCGAGCAGTCGACGTGGGCGTCGAAATGGATCACGCCAACCTTGCCGGCGCCGTAGACGTCGGCCATGGCTGCCGCGTTCGGCCAGAGGATCGAGTGGTCGCCGCCCAGGATCATCGGGATCACGCCGATTTCGGCCACTTCGCGCACCAGCTCGCGGATCGGCCTGATCGAGGCCTCGAGGCTAAATGGGTCGATGGCCGCGTCGCCGTAGTCGACGACCTTGATCGTTTCGAAGGGGCTGACCCGCACGTGCGGGTGGTGGATGCCGGTCATCGGCACGACGCCGTAGCGCTCGGCGCTGCGGATGGCCATCGGCCCGAAGGCCGCGCCCCGCGATCCCATCGAGGTGTCGAGCGGCACGCCGATCACGGCCACCTCAACCTGGCCGGCGCGTAGATCGTCGGGTGTCAAGCAGACCGGCATGCGCATAAAGGTCGGGATGCCGGCCGGGTAGTTGGCCTGCGCGTAGCGGTTCAAGTTGATCGGCCCGGGCTGGCGCTGCGGGTCGCCCGAGCTGTCGCGGCGTTGCCGCCAGGCCTCGTTGCGGGTTTCGTCGGCCATCTGGGTTCCTCTCTAGCTTGTAAAAGCGTCGGCGCTCCAGGCGGCTGGCACCGCAAGTTCG
>Ga0224723_1001399_pt1 | contig 14568 bp, 14 predicted proteins | sample Balambano_FR2_Me_FD_161647 | JGI IMG/M metagenome (GOLD analysis project Ga0224723, IMG submission 161647) | Freshwater sediment microbial communities from Lake Towuti, South Sulawesi, Indonesia - Balambano_FR2_MetaG | ecosystem: Environmental > Aquatic > Freshwater > Lake > Sediment | place...
TCTGATTGCCGATGTTATGCCGCGCCACACCGCTCAAAAAGACCTGTGCCAGCGCGCCGTTCTGCATCTCGGCGCTGAAATGTACCAGGTCATCCGCCGTCGCCGTCCATGCTTCGCCTGTCATCTTGTCACGGCGCTCCGCCACGACGGTCGCCACCTGTCCGCTCACCGCGCCAATATCGCCGAGCCAGAAGCGCAGCAGATCGAACTGATGCGAACCGTTCGCGCCGAGACGCCCGCCGCCCTCGCTTGCCAGCGACCACCAGTCGCCCGCCGGGCGTGATGCCGGATCGCCCCAGGTGGCGCTGATATTGACGATATTGACGTGGCGCACCTCGCCGATAGCGCCTGAGGCAATCAGGTCACGAATTTTGCGGCGGTTGGGGTTGAAGCGTAGCTCATGACCGATAGCGTGGACGCGCCCCAATGCCTGCGCGCGGTCGAGCATCTGCCGCGCTTCGTCGGCGTTCATCGCCATCGGCTTTTCGCACAGCACATGCGCGCCCGCATCCAGCGCCGCAAAGGTCATTGCCGCATGTGTGATCGTCGGCGTGGCGATGCCGACGAAATCGACAGGATGCCTGTCAAGCATGACGCGGTAATCGTCGTAGGCATGGGCAATGCCAAAGGCAGTCGCCGCGTCTTGCGCACTTTCCAACCGCGCGCTGGCAATTGCGACGATCTCGACATCTTCAATCGTTTTCAGCGCGGGCAAATACGCCGCCTTTGCAAAGCTCGCGCCAATCACAGCCGCCCGTATTGTCATGACAACAGCCCCCGTTCCCGCAGCGCTTCGCCCATCGCGTCCATGTTGCGCAGTTCCGCCTCGCTGTAATTGCGCGAAATCAGCACGCCATGCGCCCCGCCATCGAACGCGGCATGGATGCCCGCCTTGACTTCTTCCGGCGTCGTCGGCTTGGTTGTGCCGCCGTCACCCACACCCACACCAATTCCGGGGTAGACCTTGCAGCGCCCGCCTGTGTCAGCGATCAGGTTCTCCGTCCACTGCTTGACGTACTCGGCGCTGAAGCCCGTCATCGGCGCTTGTTCACGCGGGGCGATGAATGCTTCCAAGCCGAGGATGTTCGCCAGTGCGTTGTACGCGCCGTCCGGCGTCGCGTCTGCCAACACGCCCTTCTGCCACGACTCGGCAAAGTTGGCGAAGCGCGCCCCGGCGGGTGTGTTGTACAGTACAGGCTTAAGCCAGTCGGCAGAGTTGCCGTAATCCGCCTGATCGTACTGCGCGCGCAGATAAGGATTGTAGGTATTGATCAATTGCCAGATGCCGTAGCCGACCTCGTGTTTGGGGTTGGAGAAGCGGATCATCCCCGCGATTTCGTGGTACATCGATTGATGCGCGTCCAGCCACATCTTCTCCCACATCAGCACTTCCGGGTGATGGAGCAGATGGCGCAGCAGTGTGACGAATACACCATCGCGGGGGCGTTCCCCCGCGCGCACAGCCGCCAGGAAGCGGTCAATACTACGATAGCCTTCGATAGCGCGCTGCGGGTCAATGCCGCGCGCACGCCCTTCGGCGACGAAATGGCTGTCAAAGCCGGTTGTGCTGTCGGCGCGGAAGATGTCCATCAGCGGACTCTGGCGTTCGATGCCCCACAACATGCCGTCGAGCGCGTGATTGCTGAACCAGTCGTCTATGACCGAGCGCCACCATGTCCGATAGCCCGGATTGAGCAACGACGGGCGCGTGGCGACATGCCCCCAGTGATCGCGGTCGAGGAACTCGTGGAAGCCTGGCTGCCAGATATGGCGAATCGCCGAAGACGAGGTTTCGCAGTAGTAGGTGTAGACCTTCATGCCGCGCGCCTTCGCCGCCGGAATGACATCCGCCAGCGTGTCAAAGCCGGCGTAGAGTAGGTCGGGCGAAATAAAGTCTTTGTGGTTCGTCGCGCCGTAGTAGGCGGGGTTGGGCTGCCAGAACGCGCCACCCTGTAAATGGTCCGGCTCCTGCACGCCATGATCGGGGAAGCCATAAGCCGCGCGCCCGGCGTTGCCCCGACTCCATGACAGCGCCGAAATCAGCAGCGCGTTAATGCCGGAGCGCGTTTGCAGCAGGTCGAGCAGCGGTTCGACCCCTTCATCCACGAAGCTGATCGCGCCGATTTGAATCCCTACAAATGGTTCTGTCATGTTCGTTGTGTCCTGATGAAGTAGTTCTGCTTTTAGTAATGAGTGATGAGTAAACAATCATCACTCATCACTTTTGGCTTTTACCTCCCCCGTAAACGCGGGTCGAGGAAATCGCGCACCCAGTCACCGAGAATGTTCAGCGATAGCACCGTCAACATAATCGCGACGCCGGGGAAGACCGCCAGCCACCAGCTGCCGCCGAGCAGGTTATCGCGGCTTTCGGCGAGGATGCCGCCCCACGTCGGCACAGTCGGCGGCACGCCCAAGCCGAGAAACGACAGCGATGCCTCTGCCAGAATAACACTGGCGACATTGAACGACGCGATTACAATCAGCGGTGCAAGGACGTTGGGCAAGATCGAGCGCACCATGATGCGCAGGTCTTGCGCGCCGATGCTGCGCGCTGCTTCGACATATTCCTTTTCACGCTGGGCAATCGTCTGCCCGCGTGCGATGCGCGCATACGTCACCCACTGCCCGATGCCCAACACCAACACAAGATTGCCCACGCCCGGACCCAGCACCACCAGCACCATGATCGTGAGCAGGATGAACGGGAACGCCAGCTGAATATCCGCCAGCCGCATGATGATGTCGTCAATTCTGCCGCCGAAATAACCCGCGATAATGCCAAGCGCCGACCCCATCAGACCGCCGATGGCGACCGCCGCAAACCCAACCGCCAGCGAGACGCGCGCGCCGTAGATCACACGCGAGAGAATATCGCGCCCCAGCGCATCTGTGCCGAGCGGATAGGCAATGACACCCTCAGCATCGGCGGTCATCGGTGGCTTCAGGCGTTCGATCAAGCTCTGACGGTTCGGGTCACGCGGTGCAATCTGCGGACCAAAGACTGCCAGGACTGCCATCACCAGCAGGATGAGAATCGCCAGCAGGGGCCAACGCGCCGCGACCAGACTTTTGCCCGCGCGCGTCCATTCGGAGAGCGCAGGTTTGGCAGCGCCGCCATGCAGCACTGCGACATTACTCATTACTCATCACTCATTACTTTCAACTGTTTTCTTACTGCAAGCGAATACGCGGATCAAGCTGGACATAGATGATGTCTATCAATAAATTCAAGCCGACAAACAGGAATGAGAATAAAATGACCGCTGCCTGCACGAGCGGAATATCGCGCTGGGTGATGGCATTAAAGACCAGCCGCCCGACACCGGGCCACGAGAAGACCGTCTCGGCAACGACGACGCCGCTGAGGAGAAAGCCGAACTCCAAGCCGATCATCGTCACAATCGGGATGAGCGCGTTGCGCAACGCATGGCGCACGATGACGATTTGTTCGCCCAGCCCCTTCGAGCGCGCAGTCGTCACGTACTCCTGTGACAACACCTCCAGCATCGCCGAGCGCACCAGGCGTGCATTACGCGATAACGAAAACACGCCGACGGTGATCGCGGGCATCAGCAGATAGCGCAGTGTTTCCGGCGCGTTGCTCGCTGCCAGTTGAAAGTTGCCGCTGAATAGCGGTTCCAGAAACGGCACATGCCCCGATATCGGTAAGGCACGCAGCCCCAGCCCGACGAACAGGATCAGCATAATGCCGAGCCAGAAGCTGGGTATCGACTGACCGAACATGGCGAAGAGCATGATGCCGCCATCAAAGGGCGTGCCACGATTGATCGCTGCCAGAATGCCGACCGGAATCGCGATCAGCGTCGAGATCGCCATTGCAAAGAGGGTCAGTTCGAGCGTGGCGGGCAGCCGCTCCAGCACCAGTTCCATTGCGGGCTGGCGCGCCCGCAGCGAATTACCAAAATTCCCGGTCAGCACCCCGCCGATGTAGGAGAAGTATTGTACGGGCAGCGGGCGGTCAAAACCGAGCCGCTGGCGTGTCTGGATGATTTCTTCTTCGCTGGCGCGCTCGCTCACGTACAGGTACGTCGGATCCCCCGCCAGATGCAGCGTCAGAAATGAGAGCAGCGTGACGCCGATGATGACGATCACCGATTGCAAGAGCCTGCGAATAATGTAAGCCAGCATCATGGACGCCTGTCCTTAAACGAACGCTATTCCTCGAATGTAAGGGCAAGATATATCCTGCCCCTACAAAATCACGGTCTGTCGTTACGGAAGCAGTGAAGCCTCAGTCACGATGACCTGTTCGTCACGACGCGCCTGCCATTCGATACGATTGCTCACGCCGTAGAAATCGGGTTGGAAGTAGAGCAGCAGCCAGGGCGGATCATTGTAGAAGACTTCCAACATCTGGTTGATCAGCTCGCGTTCCTCTTCCGGCGTTGTACCTGATGTGGCATCCCACAGTTCAAACCACTCGGCGTTTTGCCAGTTGGTGTAGTTCGTGCCGGCATCCGGTGCAGACAGGTCTGCCATGTCGTAGAGTGCGCTCCAGGTGGAGCCACCCGTGCCGAGGAAGAACATCGGACCGACATTCTTTTCGCGAACGCGCGGCAGGTAATCTGAACTCCAGTCGAGGATTTCGACCGTTGTCTGCACGCCGATGTCCGTCAGATATTGCCCAATCGCCTGGACGACATTGGCATCGTTCAGGTAACGACCGCGCGGACCCATCAGCACCATTTCAAAGCGAACGCCGTTGTCGCCGCGCGGATAGCCAGCCTCATCAAGCAGTTGCTCTGCCAGTGCTGGATCATACGGGTACGGCACGAGGTTGGGGTTGTCGTTGGGCGGGTTGACCATACTGGACGCGCGTGTGCATTCCGTACCGAGCAGCGTGCTGCAAATCGTCGGCACATCGATTGCATATTGCAAGGCGACGCGCACGTCGGTGTTCTGGATGGCTTCCCAGCCGGGCGAGTCTGCAAACGCTTCGCTGAACTGGAAGCCGACATACATGCGGCGTGTGCCTTGCACTGCCTGAACAGTGGCGATACCCGACGCATCAACGGCAGCGACCTGATCCGGCGGCACGTTGGCGACAATATCGACGTTGCCCGCGATCAATTCTGCAACGCGCGTCGATGCTTCAGGGATGACGCGCCAGACGATACGGCTGAAACCAGCAGCTTCGGGATCAACCTTTTCGATCAGCACATAGTCATCGCGCACCCATTCGACAAAGCGATAAGGTCCCGAACCTACGGGGCTTTCAGCCGCTTGTTCCAGTGTCAGACTCTCGTAGTAGTCCTTGCAGTGCAGGTAGACTTCCGAGAGCAGACCGAGGCGCAGCGGTTCCGATTGAGCGCGGTCTGTGATGATGGTCACTTCCAGATCGCTTTCCGCGCGGGCATCAACATAGCCGACGGACGGGAAGACGAAGCCAACCGTGTTACCTGTAAAGGCGTTCTCCGGGTTGGCGGCGCGCTGGAAGGTATAAACGACATCTTCTGCCGTCAGCGCTTCCCCGTCATGGCAGGTCAGTCCTTCGTTGAGCGTGAATGTCCACTCTGTGCCGTCTTCCGAAATGCTATAGCTGTTCGCCAGAAACGGCACCAACGTACCATCTGACGAAATGTCATAGAGCGTGCCATACAGATGACCGAAAATGTTCGACTCTGCCCGCGAACCTACCAACGACGGTTCCAACGAAGCGACATCAACACTTTGACCGATCACCAGCGTGTCTGCGTCGGGAGTAGTCTGCGCGCTCACCCCCAATGTGGCGGTCAACAGCACCAGTAGTGTGACCAACAAAATCCATCGTACCCTGGCAAACATTGTTCTCGACTCCTTGCGAAAATGCTGAACCTCAGATGCACGTAGTGGTGGTTTTGCACCCCTTATCAATCGTTGTCACACTCCTTTCTCAAAAATTATGGTTAAAGTTGCCAGACTTTTGCGGCAAAACACTGGCAATCTCCACACAGCGAGCCTCACGGCTGGAGACAGCACATGCCTGCACCATCGCCAGCGACATCAAGTGATCGCGTCCGCTGCATGGCAGGGGAGTATTCAGAGTAATAGCGTCCACAAACGCATCCAGGAGTCCCTGCGTCTCCGTGATCCACAATTCGTGCGGCGGCAGATCAACAGGGGTCAACGTCGGCTCATGGCGCGCGGCGTAGTACAGATCGCCGAATTGCGAGCGCTGTGTGACGATGCCGTTGCTGCAATCGGTGCGCCACTCGAAAGCAGGTTCTGCCCAGCCGCTTTGCCATGTCCCCTGATAGTTGACGACCATGCCATCAGCAAACGTGAACAGCGCGGCGACGTTGGTATCGCTGGCATACATGCTCCAGGGCGGGTTCCAGGTGCGTGCTTCGACCGCGACCGGCTCTTGTCCGTAGACGTAACGCAGCAGGTCAAAGTGATGGATCGATTGTTCCCATAACATCGGCTGATCCATCGTCAGTGGGTACTTGTTCAGGTCCGGGCGGTTGCCGTCGCGGTAACGCTCATAGGTGAAGCGCGCGAAGGCGGGCTGCCCGACTGTGCCAGCGGCAAACAACTGCATCGCCGCTTTCGTCACACCCAGATAGCGGAAGTTCAACCCGACCATCAGCGGCACGGCGGCGCGTTCGGCAATCTCGACCAGCTGCGCCGCCTCCGCCACGTCGAGCGCCAGCGGCTTTTCGATCAGCATGGGCAGCTTCCGCGCTACTGCCGCCTCGACCTGCACCTGCCGACCGACAGGCGGGTTGGCAAGCACGACCGCCTCCACATCGTCAAGCTGCGTCAGCGCCTCTTCGATAGACGCGAACGACGGACGCGCGCCATACTGCGCTGCCATGCGTGCGCAGGCATCGGAATTAGGGTCAGCATAGGCAGCGATGTCGCAGCGGGGCGACCGACTGATCGCGTCTGCCCAGTGGCGACCGCGCACCCCCAGCCCGCCGAGTACAATGCGCAGCGGGATCATAAGACGGCTTCCAGTTGTGCGCGCTGCCAGGCAATGGTGGCGGTGATCCCGTCGGCAAAGGGCGTCCAGTCGTCAAAGCCTGTCTCGTCGTACAAGCGTTGATGACTGAGCGTGTGTTTGCGATCGTCTATCCATGAACTGCCCGCCACCGTGACAATCTCGGTATCCGGCAGATGCTTATGGATCGCTTCCGCGATAGCGCGCGGCGACAAGGTTTCGTGAGTGGCGACGTTGTACAGGTCGTGATTAGGCTTCGGGGCTTCCAGCAGCGCCCGCACCGCCGCACCAATATCTGGTGCGAACGTCCAACTGCGTGCCGGAAGCGCCGCTTCGACAACGATACGGCGCTCGGTCAGCGCTTCATGGATCATGCGTCCGACGCGGCTGATGCGCGGGCGGCTCGGTCGCGGCAGTTCGCCCGGACCGTAGATATTGCCCAACCGCACCGCTGCAATGTCGCGCTCGTATTCGCCGCGCAATGTGCGGGCGAGGTTTTCCAGCGTGACTTTGGCAATGCCGTACAAGCCTATGGGCTGCGTCGGCGCGTCTTCATCCAGCCACCCAGGTGCTGTGTGCTGGAACACAGCATCCGAACTGAGCAGCAGCACGCGCCCCACGCCCACCTGTGCTGCCCACGCCAGCGCATCCAGCGCCGGGTCAAGCTGCGCCCGCAAATATGCCTCTGGAGTCAAGTTAACCTCGTCCGGCGATGCCGTGATCGCCGCGCCGTGCACCAGCGCATTGGCGTGCATGTCCGGCAGGTCGGTGACATCGCGTTCGATGATCTCGATCTTGCCCATCCATGCCGCGCGCAAATCAGCATCAAAGGCGCGATCCAGTGCGTAGACCTGCCAGCCGCCTGCCAGCAGCGCCTCGGCTATGTGGCGGCAAACGAAGCCGCCGGCACCCGTGATCAAGACGCGCCGCCCGCTCATGACGATTTCTCCGCGCCGTTGGGCGTTGCTTCCCACAATTCCGCCAGCAGGTCGCCCGCTGACGCGATGTGTTCGTCCAGCAGCCGGAGGGCAATATCAAGGTCGTGGGCAGCTATGGCGTCGATGATTGGGATGTGGTTATAGGCGACGCGCGTCAAATCGCGGTTCTGACGGTTACGTAGCGCCATCACCTGGCGTACCCGCAGCGAGACGGTCTGCCAGCTTGCCTGAAGCAGACTGTGACCGCTGAGTTCGATCAGCGTGTCGTGGAAGGCGCGGTCATGCTGGTTGAGCAGGCGCACATCGCTTGCCTGCGCCGCCGCGAGCATGGCATCAAAGTGGCTGCGCAGCCGCGCCACATCTTCGGGATTGTCGCGCGCGACCATCTGGCGCAACGCAAATGCTTCCAGCAGCCCGCGAAAACTGTACAATTCTTCGATGTCCGTTCGGCTCAGGTTGCGGACAATCGTGCCGCGATAGGGCAGTGTTTCCACCAGCCCTTCGCGATCCAGCACCAGCAGTGCTTCGCGCAGCGGCGCACGGCTGACCCCTAGCTGAGAGGCAAATTCCATCTCGACCAGCGCCTGACCCGGCTTGAGTTCGCCAGCCACAATCGCTTCGCGCAGCACATCAATGATGCGTTCGCGGCGCGACTTGTTTTCGATCTGGTGCAGCTGGGCAGGCAGTTGAGCCATTTGCTTGACAGTTCTCTATGCCAGTTTATAATCCGTCGTCTGTCGATTGTCGACAATCGACAGACGACGGATTATAGAAACGTGATTCTCATGTGTCAAGGAATCGGAAAAATTGGTGCAGAGTGCAAAGTGCAGAGTGCAAACGAAACCAAATGTACCTTGCACTTTGTACTCTGCACTCCGTTAAAGGATGCTGCTCATGATGACGAAAGGATCTAATAAAAAATGCCTTTAGCGACTAACGAGGCACATCTCGTCGAAATGGCGGTGATGGGCAACATCAGCCAGCCCAGCCTGCGCTACCCCGGCTACACGCTCGATAACATAGGCGTCGGGCGCGTGCTGCCCGGCATGTCTGGCGTCGTTTATAACGCCCGCGTCGGCGACCCGGCGTTTGGCTGGGCGGGCGATCATGTCGAGCCGGGCGTGTCGATTGCCAACCCGGACGCCGCCGCCGAGTTCGCGTTGCATTACCTGACCTGCATCGGCAACCGCGCGGTCGTGACCAGCGGCATGGCGAAAGGCGCAGAGGGCATCGTCACGGGCGAACACGCGCGCATGTTGGTCGATTTCGCGCCGGATGTGAATGAACTGCTCTGCGTCGGCGACGCCATCCAGATTTTCGCTTACGGGCGCGGCTTGGCGCTGACGGACTTCCCGCAGATCGAACTCAAGAAGGTCAGCCCGCGCTTGCTGGACGGCATCCCGCTAGAAGTCACGGACGGCGGCAGGAAGATTCGCGTTCCGGTAACGATGGAACTGCCACCGCGCATCATGGGGTCGGGCGCGGAACTCAATTCCGAATATGTCGATCAGGACTTGATGAGCGGCGACCGCGCGCTGATGGCAGATTTGGGCATTGACCAGATGCGGCTGGGCGATCTGGTCGTCATCCCCGATGCCGATCATCGCTACGGGCGCGGCTATCGCAAAGGCGCTGCAACGATTGCACTGTGCATTCACGGCGACTCGGTCATGACCGGGCATGGTCCCGGCATCCTGACGCTGATGAGCGCGCCTGAACCTGTGATTGAGTGGGTCATTGACCCGAACGCCAATATCGCCAACTACCTCAACATTCGCGAGGCATCATGAGCGTCCGAACAAACAAAGATAAACTGGTGGCGGTCTCCGTCATGGGGCAAATCGCCTCGCCCGGCTTCCCGGGCTTGCCTGCTGAACCGTATCGCCTCGACGCACACGGTCGCCCGTTCCTGCTGCCCACTTACGGCGGCATCGTCTACAACGTCTCCGTTGGCGATTCGGCGTACGGCTGGCTGGCGGATTGCATTCACCCCGGCGTCAGCATTTCGCTGAAAGATGACAATGGCAATCGCGGGCTGAACCTGTTTGCCTGCGTCGGCAACAGCGCGATGGTCATGACGGGCGATGCGAGGGGCGCGAAGGGCTTTGTGACAGGCAAGTCCGGGCGCTTTTCCGAACATGTCATCCTGCACTTCTCCAAGGCAGATCGCGAGAAGATGGCAATTGGTGACAAGATCAATATCAAGTCGGTCGGCGTCGGCATGGAACTGCTCGATCATCCCAACGTCACGCTCAAAAGCTGCTCGGTTGACCTGATCGAAGGGCTGGAAGTGACGACGAATCCCGACGGGCGACTGAACGTCCCCGTGACCGCCGTTGTGCCGCCGCATCTGCTCGGCGCGGGCGCAGGGCTGACCAGTGAAGGTGGCTCGCTGCACATTCAGAGCCAGGACAGGGACGCGCTGCGCGAAGCGGGGCTGGACGCGCTGCGGCTGGGTGATGTCGTCGCGCTGACGGATTACGACAGCAGCTTCAATCATGGCTACCTGCGTGGCGCGCTCGGCATCGGCGTCATCGGGCAGGGCGATAGTCCCCGCAGCGGCTACGGTCCGGGCGTCACGCTCGTGATGACGAGCATGACGGGCGGCATCAACCCGGTCGTTTCGCCGGGCGTAAACATCGCAGACATTTTTCTCAGTAATGAGTAAAAGCGATGAGTGACGAGGAACGGGTTTTTCTCATCACTCATTACTCATCACTGCACCCTACCGCGCGGGCTGTAGTTGGAGACTGCTTTTATGACTGACGGACGATACATCAAACATATGGCGTTTGCAGTGCGGGATGCACATCAGGCGCTCAAACAGTATCAGGATTTTCTGGGCGTCGGCTTGAACGCGGAAGTTCACGATTATCCCAAATCGCGCAACCGCGTCGCCATTTTCAACGTCGGCGATGTTGAGTATCAATTGTGCCAGTCGCTTGACGAAGGCGGACGCTTTGATGCGTGGATTAAGGGGCGCGGCTACGAAGGGCTGCATCACATCTGCTACGCCGTGCCGAACATTGACGAAGCGCTGGTGGATGCCCAGGCAAAGGGCGCAACGCTGAAAGAGTGCAGCGCCTGCAAGGTTAAGGGCAGTCATGTCCATCCCGAAGGCTGGGTCGCGTTTCTCGAACAGGAAGTAGGCGGTATCGAGATCGAAATGATGCAGGTCTACACGCCGGAACAGCTTGAGGAATACAAAGCGGTCAAGGGAATCTAGATGGGCATCTCACTGGTGCGCGTGCCGGTGGACGCGCTCGATACGTTTACGCTGTCCGTCTTCCGCGCGCTTGGCGTGCCGGACGACGAGGCGCGGATGTGCGCAAACGCGCTCATGCAAAGCGAACTGCACTGCCTGCCGGGGCAGGGGCAAGGCGTGCGGCGGCTGCCTGTCTACCGCGAACGCATCAGCAAAGGCTATATCATCCCCGGTGCGCCGTTTGAGATTGTCAAGGAAACGCCCGCGCTGGCACTCATTGACGGGCATAACGGGCTTGGTTCGCCGATTGCGCAGAAGTCGATGCGCGTCGCCATCGAGAAGGCGAAAATCAGCGGCGTCGGCACGGTCGTCGTCCGTAACAGCACACACTTCGGCTCGGCGGCAGTCCCCGCGCGCATCGCGCTGGATCACGATATGATCGGTATCGCCATGACCAATGCCGGACCGGAGATGGCTCCCTGGGGGGCGGCAAGCGGCGTGGTCGGCACGAACCCTTGGGGAATTGTCGCGCCGACAGGTGGCGACTTCCCGGTCGTGCTGGACATCGCGCTGACGACGGCGGGCAAGGGCATGATGCGCTGGTACATGCGCGAGGGACGCCCGATGCCGCTCGATTGGGCGCTGACACCCGACGGCGACGAGACCGACGACCCGGCGGCGGCAATGATGGGCGCGCTGCTCGGCATTGGCGGGCATAAAGGCTACGGCTTGTCGATGATGACCGATGTGCTGACGGGCATTCTGGGTGGCGCGGGCTACGGGCTGATGCCGTATGCCAACCCCGCCAGGCAAGATGTCTCGCACATGATGATCGCCATTGACATCAACTGGTTCATGCCAATTGCCGAATTCAAGGCGCGCATGGATGCCTTCATCGCGGACATCAAAGCGGCGAAGAAGCGCCCCGGCGTCACGGAAATCCTCGTACCGGGCGAGCTCGATTACCGCCGCGAGCAGGCGTTCCGGCGCACAGGCGCGCTGCTGGATGCCGAAGTCTTCGACGAACTGGCGGCGCTGGCGCACGACTTACAAATCGATTTCCCGTTCGCGCGCGAGGGGGTGTCATGAACGCACCGCAAATGCTCAGCCGTCCGCTTGCCGCGCGCGTGCAAGCGCTGCCCGATCCGGTTGAATACGGTGACGCGCCACCTGTGCCGCAAGCCGTGCTGGACGCAGCCGCGAACGCGCTGGCGGAGGGGCAGACCCACTATACCGACCGCCCCGGCATTGAGCCGCTGCGCGAAAAAGCCGTCGGCTGGTTGGGGGCGCGCTTTGGTGTTGAACTGGATGCCGGACAGGTGACGATTACCTGTGGCGCGACGGAGGCGCGGTTCGTCGCGCTCAAGCAGTTGGCGGCGGGCAAAGCATTACTTGCGCCGGGGCAGCACGACCGCATTGCGCAGGCAACCGCGCTGATCGGCGCGCCCGTTGTAAAGACCACTGATGATCCAGCAGCCGTTTCGATCCTCTATCTGACGCCAGATGATGATCCGGCACTGGTGACGCCGCTGCTGGCATTGGCGCAGGCGCATGATTGGTGGGTGATTTACGATACTGCTGTGCCGGGCGAACGGCTGGCGCATCCGGCGCTGGATGCGACACTCGCAGCGCGCGTCATCAGCATCGGCAGCTATTCGCACGCGCTCCCCGGCTGGCGCGTCGGCTGGATGGCAGGCTCAAGCGCGGCGAACAAGCTGCGCGCGTACAAGCAGAGCATGACGATTTGCACGACCAGCATTGCCCAGTGGGCGGCGTTGGGGTTGGAGACAGAAGCGTGATCGCAAATTCAAACATCCCTGAAGCCGTCCGCACCGTCGCTGCGGATGGCACCAAGCTGCGTTACGCGCTGATGGAGCTATCGGCACAGTACCCTGATGCGATTGCGCTCGGTCGCGGCGACCCTGACCTGGCGACGCCCACACACATCCGCGAGGCGGTGCTGCGCAGCATTCGCGACGGGCAGACTGCGCCGACGCCCATCGCGGGAATGCCCGTGCTGCGTGAGGCGATTGCCGACAAGTTCCGCCGCGAGAATGGCTTACCTGTTGCGCGCGACAACATCCTCGTCACGACGGGCGGGCAAGAGGGTTTGTTTCTGATCATGCAGGCGCTACTCGACCCCGGCGATGAAGTCCTCGTCCCTGACCCGCGCTACACATCCTATGACGAGGCAATCGCCAGCGCAGGGGGCAAGTTCGTGCTTGTGCCGACGGATCATGACGACGCTTTTAATCTCCGTGCCGAAGCCGTCGAAGCGGCGATCAGCCCGCGCACGAAGGCGCTGCTGATCGTCACGCCGAGCAACCCGACGGGCGGCATCGTCACCGAAGACCGCCTGCGCGCGATTGCCGACATCGCCATCCGCCACAACCTGATCGTCATCTCAGACGAGATTTACGAGAAGTTCCTCTACGACGGCTGGCAGCATTTCAGCATCGGCTCGCTGTCAGGTATGGCGGAACGCACGATCACGCTCAACGGCTTCTCCAAGACCTATGCCATGACCGGCTTCCGCGTCGGCTTCCTCGCCGCGCCCGTCAACCTGATCGATGCGATGACCAGGGTCAAGGCGGCGACGACCGGACCGACGGCGACCATCAGCCAGTGGGCGGGGCTGGCAGCGTTGACTGGTTCACAGGAGTCGCTGCATGAGTTCCAGCGCATCTATAGCGAGCGCCGCGCGCTGATGCTGAAAGGATTGCCGCAGATGGGGCTGAACTTCAGCGATCCGCGCGGCGCGTTCTTCTTCTGGACGAACAGCAGCAGCATCGGCATCCATGCCACCGAATTGTCATATTTACTACTGAAAGAGGGGCGCGTGCTGATCTTCCCCGGCACGGCATTTGGCGAGCAGTGGGGCGGTTATCTGCGCATCAGCATTCTGCAATCGACCGATCTGCTGCAAGAGGCGTTGACGCGAATGCAGCCGATATTGGATCAATATCGAGCGCAACAAAAATGAGCCAGAACGTGATGATGAGCTACAAACCCTCACCCCAACCCCTCTCCCTCAGGGAGAGGGGCTTAAGAAGACTCGTCTTGCCCTACTTTTCCCTGAGGGACGACCGAGTGCAAAGCGGAGGGAGGGGTTGGGGTGAGGGTTTGCATGAACGCTGAACAGCATGTTGTTCCCCTCCTTCAAGCGCTGGTGCGCATTCCATCGCCCAACCCGCCAGGCGATACGCGCGCGATTGCAGCGTTCGTTACCGACACGCTGCGCGCGACTGGCTGTGACATCGCCATGCACGCGCCGCCGGACAAGCCGGAAGCGGTCAGCACGATTGCCCGCATCGGCAGCGGCGATCCGGTCATCATGCTCCACGCCCACATCGACACCGTGCCGATTGCGCAGGACGAAGCGGCGCGCTGGAGCGTTGATCCGTATGCTGGCATCATTCGTGACGGCAAGCTCTACGGTAAAGGCAGTGTGGACGATAAAGCGCCGCTTCGTCCTGCGC
>Ga0224723_1001401_pt1 | contig 14555 bp, 11 predicted proteins | sample Balambano_FR2_Me_FD_161647 | JGI IMG/M metagenome (GOLD analysis project Ga0224723, IMG submission 161647) | Freshwater sediment microbial communities from Lake Towuti, South Sulawesi, Indonesia - Balambano_FR2_MetaG | ecosystem: Environmental > Aquatic > Freshwater > Lake > Sediment | place...
TTCTTGTCCTTGATCACCAGCGCCGGACGGAGCGCGCCGCCCTTGGGATGGGCGCGCCAGTCGATGATGACGCGGTGCGTGATGCCGGTCGTCTCCTCGGTCTGCTCGTTCACCGAGAGGCCCTCGAGCAGATCCTCGAAGTCCACCACGCCGTCGACCTCGGTCAGGATCGGGCGGGTATAGGGGTCCCACTCCGCCAGACGCTGACCGCGCCGAATGACGTCGCCTTCGTCCACCTTGAGATGGGCCCCCTGGATGATCTTATACGTGGCGAGCTCCTTGCCCTCCTCATCCAGGACCACGACCGACATGTTCCGGCTCATCGCAACGAGACGGCCCTGGCTATCACGCTGGATGTTACGGTTGCGGATCTTGATCTTGCCGGCAAAGTTGGACTCGATGAACGAGCTGTCGACCACCTGCGCCGTTCCGCCGATGTGGAAGGTGCGCATGGTGAGCTGCGTGCCGGGCTCGCCGATCGACTGCGCGGCGATGACGCCGACGGCCTCGCCGAGATTGACCCGCGTGCCGCGGGCAAGGTCACGGCCATAGCAGGACGCGCAGACGCCATTGCGGGTCTCGCAGGTCAGCACCGAGCGGATGCGGATCTCCTGCACCTGGCTGTCCTCGATCGCCTTGGCCTCAGCCTCTTCGATGAGCTGACCGGCCTCGATGATCACGGTTCCGGTCGAGGGCGCGACGACGTCGTCCACCGCCGTGCGGCCGAGCGCGCGGTCGCCGAGCGAGACGATTACCTCGCCGGCGTCGATCACGGCCGAGATCTTGATGCCCTTGTCGGTTCCGCAATCCTCCTCGGTGATGATGGAGTCCTGCGCCACGTCGACGAGGCGGCGGGTCAGATAGCCGGAATTGGCCGTCTTCAGCGCCGTGTCGGCCAGGCCCTTGCGGGCGCCGTGGGTCGAGTTGAAATATTCGAGAACCGACAGCCCCTCCTTGAAGTTGGAGATGATCGGCGTCTCGATGATCTCGCCCGACGGCTTGGCCATCAGGCCGCGCATGCCGGCAAGCTGCTTCATCTGCGCCGGCGAGCCGCGCGCGCCGGAATGCGACATCATATAGATCGAGTTGAGCGGCTTCTCGCGGCCCGTCTCTGCATCCCGGTGCACGGCCGAGATGCGGTCCATCATCTCCCTGGCGACGCGGTCGGTGCATTTCGACCAGGCGTCCACGGCCTTGTTGTACTTCTCGAGCTGGGTGATGAAGCCCTCATTGTACTGCTGCTCGTAGTCGCGGACGAGATCCTGCGTCTCCTGGATGATCTTGGCCTTGGTGTCCGGCACCAGCATGTCGTCCTTACCGAACGAAATGCCGGCACGGCAGGCATGGTAGAAGCCGAGCGCCATGATGCGGTCGCAGAAGATCACCGTCTCTTTCTGGCCGCAGCTCCGGTAGACGGCGTCGATCATCTTCGCGATGGCCTTCTTGGTCAGAAGGCGGTTCACCAGATCGAAGCTGATGCCGGGCATTTTCGGCAGCACCTCGGAGAGGAGCATGCGTCCGGGCGTGGTCTCATAGACCTTGGTTTCCGGCTTGCCCTCCGTATCGATGCCGGTGTAGCGGCCCTTGATCTTGGCGTGCAGGGTGACGATGCCGCTGTCCAGGCCATGCTGGATCTCGGCGACGCTGCCGAACACCTTGCCCTGACCGGGTTCGTTATCGCGCTGCATCGACAGGTAATAGAGGCCGAGCACGATATCCTGCGAGGGCACGATGATGGGGCCGCCATTGGCCGGGTGCAGGATGTTGTTGGTGGACATCATCAGCACGCGGGCCTCGAGCTGCGCCTCCAGCGAGAGCGGCACATGCACGGCCATCTGGTCGCCGTCGAAATCGGCGTTGAAGGCCGCGCAGACCAGCGGATGCAGCTGGATCGCCTTGCCCTCCACCAGCACCGGCTCGAACGCCTGGATGCCCAGGCGATGCAGCGTCGGCGCGCGGTTGAGCAGCACGGGATGCTCGCGAATGACCTCGTCGAGGATGTCCCAGACCTCGGGCTTTTCCTTCTCCACGAGCTTCTTCGCCTGCTTGACGGTCGCGGCCAGCCCCTTCGCGTCGAGGCGCGAATAGATGAAGGGCTTGAACAGCTCCAGCGCCATCTTTTTCGGCAGGCCGCATTGATGGAGCTTCAGCTCCGGGCCGACCACGATCACGGAGCGGCCGGAATAGTCGACGCGCTTGCCGAGCAGGTTCTGCCGGAAGCGACCCTGCTTGCCCTTCAGCATGTCGGCCAGCGACTTCAGCGGGCGCTTATTGGCGCCCGTGATGACGCGGCCGCGCCGGCCATTGTCGAACAGCGCATCGACGGCTTCCTGCAGCATGCGCTTTTCGTTGCGCACGATGATGTCGGGCGCGCGCAGCTCCATCAGCCGCTTCAACCGGTTGTTACGGTTGATGACGCGGCGATAGAGGTCGTTCAGGTCGGAGGTGGCGAAGCGCCCACCATCGAGCGGCACCAGCGGGCGCAGCTCCGGCGGGATCACCGGCACGACGGTGAGGATCATCCATTCCGGACGATTGCCGGACTCGATGAACGCCTCGATCACCTTCAGGCGCTTGGCAAGCTTCTTGGGCTTCAGATCCGAGCTGGACTGGGCGATCTCGACGCGAATGTCGTCGCGCAGCTTCTCCAGGTCCATGCCCATCAACAGGTCGCGGATGGCCTCCGCGCCGATCCCGGCGGTGAAGCTGTCCTCGCCATGCTCCTCCTGCGCCTTGAGATACTCATCCTCCGAAAGGAGCTGCTTCTCCTTCAGCGGCGTGAGCCCGGGCTCGATCACGAGGTAGCTCTCGAAATAGAGCACGCGCTCCAGATCCTTCAGCGTCATGTCGAGCATCAGGCCGATGCGGCTCGGCAGCGACTTCAGGAACCAGATATGGGCGACCGGCGCGGCGAGCTCGATATGGCCCATCCGCTCCCGGCGCACCTTGGTCAGGGTCACCTCGACGCCGCATTTTTCGCAGATGATGCCCTTGTACTTCATCCGCTTGTATTTGCCGCACAGGCACTCATAGTCCTTGATCGGACCGAAGATGCGCGCGCAGAACAGGCCGTCGCGCTCGGGCTTGAAGGTGCGGTAGTTGATGGTCTCAGGTTTCTTGATTTCGCCGAAAGACCATGACAAGATCTTTTCCGGACTTGCGATGGAAATCCGAATCTGGTCGAATGTCTGAGCTTGGACTTGAGGGGCAAAGAGATTAGTGATCTCTTGATTCATCCGTAACTCCTATTGGGGCAAGCTCGCTGGTTATGCTTGCTGCCGGGCGCTGGCCACGTTAAGCCCGGACTTTTTACGAAAATCAGCCTTCCGAATTCTTCGATGCCTGACTTTGACCGGCCGGGAGCCTTCTCCCATGGCCGGAAGCAGGTTGAGGCGGCCTACGCCTTAGGCACGGGCCGCCTTCCTGATCATCGGGGCGGCTTCGCGTCCGCCGGGGTGTTCAGACCTGAGCTCAACTCCACATTGAGGCCCAGCGCGCGCATTTCCTTCACAAGGACGTTGAAACTCTCGGGCACGCCGGCTTCGAACGTGTCGTCGCCGCGAACGATCGCTTCGTAGACCTTGGTGCGTCCGGCGACGTCGTCCGACTTCACCGTCAGCATTTCCTGCAAAGTATATGCCGCGCCGTAGGCTTCCAGCGCCCAGACCTCCATTTCACCGAAACGCTGACCGCCGAACTGGGCCTTGCCGCCCAGCGGCTGCTGGGTGACGAGGCTGTAGGGACCGATCGAGCGGGCGTGGATCTTGTCGTCCACCAGGTGATGAAGCTTCAGCAGATATTTGTAGCCCACCGTCACTTTGCGGTCGAACGGGTCCCCGGTGCGCCCGTCATAGAGCGTCACCTGCCCGGAGGCGTCGAGACCAGCCTGGTCGAGCATGGTCACGATGTCCGGCTCGGCCGCGCCGTCGAACACGGGGGTCGCGACCGGCACGCCCCGGCGGAGATTCTCGCCGAGTTCGACGAGCTGCTCCTCGTTCAGATTGCGGATGGTCTCGTCGTCGCCGTAAATCGTCTTGAGCAGGCTCTTCAATCCGGTCTGCTTCTGCTCCGCCTTATACTGGTCGACCGTCTCGCCGATCATCCGCCCAAGGCCGCGGCAGGCCCAGCCGAGATGCGTCTCCAGGATCTGCCCGACATTCATCCGGCTCGGCACGCCAAGCGGGTTGAGCACGATGTCGACCGGCGAGCCGTCCTCCAGATAGGGCATGTCCTCGATCGGCACGATCTGGCTGATCACACCTTTATTGCCATGGCGTCCGGCCATCTTGTCGCCCGGCTGCAGCTTGCGCTTCACCGCGACAAACACCTTGACCATCTTCATGACGCCGGGCGGCAGCTCGTCGCCGCGCTTCAGCTTGTCGATCTTGTCGACGAAACGCTGCTCCAGGCGGCGCTTGGCCTCGTCATACTGGCGGCGCAGCGCCTCGATGCCGGCCATCGTGCTCTCGTCCTTGAGCGCGATTTCCCACCACTGGCTGCGCGGCACGTCGCTGAGCGCCTCCTCGCTGACGACGGAGCCCTTGCGCATGCCTTTCGGACCCCGCGCCACCTCCTTCTCCATGAGGAATTCGCGCAGTCGGCCATAGACGTTGCGGTCCAGGATCTGCAACTCGTCGTCGCGGTCCTTGGCCAGGCGCTCGATCTCCTCGCGCTCGATCGCCATGGCGCGCTCGTCCTTCTCGACGCCATGCCGGTTAAACACGCGCACTTCCACGACCGTGCCGGTGACGCCGGGCGGCAGTTTCAGCGAGGTGTCGCGAACGTCGGAGGCCTTCTCGCCGAAGATGGCGCGGAGCAGCTTCTCCTCCGGCGTCATCGGGCTTTCGCCCTTCGGCGTGATCTTGCCGACGAGGATGTCGCCGGGCTTCACCTCGGCGCCGATATAGACGATGCCGGCCTCGTCCAGATTCTTCAGCGCCTCCTCCGAGACGTTCGGAATGTCGCGCGTGATTTCCTCCGGCCCGAGCTTGGTGTCGCGGGCGGTGACCTCGAACTCCTCGATATGGATGGAGGTGAACACGTCGTCGTAGACGATCCGCTCGGATATCAGAATCGAGTCCTCGAAATTGTAGCCCATCCACGGCATGAACGCGACGAGGACATTCTTGCCCAGGGCCAGATCGCCGAGATCGGTCGATGGCCCGTCAGCGATGATGTCGCCGGCCTCGACGCGGTCGCCGACACGCACCAGCGGACGCTGGTTGATGCAGGTGTTCTGGTTCGAGCGCTGGAATTTGCGCAGCCGGTAGATATCGACGCCGGATTTCGACGGGTCTTGCTCCTCCGTCGCCCGGATCACGATACGGGTGGCGTCCACCTGATCGACGACGCCCGAGCGCCGGGCGGCGATCGCCGCCCCGGAATCGCGCGCCACCACCGACTCCATGCCGGTGCCGACCAGCGGCGCCTCGGCCCTGATCAGCGGCACGGCCTGGCGCTGCATGTTGGAGCCCATCAGCGCGCGGTTGGCGTCGTCATTCTCCAGAAACGGCACCAGCGCCGCGGCGACCGAAACCACCTGCTTCGGCGACACGTCGATCAGGTCCACCTGGACCGGCGGCACGAGATGAACGTCGCCGGCATGGCGGCAGACCACCAGATCCTCGACGAAACGGCCGTCCTCCGTCAGCTCGGCATTGGCTTGCGCCACCCAGTGGCGGGCCTCCTCCGTCGCGGAGAGATAGACCACCTCATCCGTCACCCTCTGATCCTTGACCTTGCGGTAAGGACTCTCGATGAAGCCGTATTTGTTCACCCGCGCGAAGGTGGCGAGCGAGTTGATGAGGCCGATATTCGGTCCCTCCGGCGTCTCGATCGGGCAGATCCGGCCGTAATGGGTCGGGTGCACGTCGCGCACCTCGAAGCCGGCGCGCTCGCGCGTCAGACCGCCCGGGCCGAGGGCCGACAGGCGCCGCTTATGCGTGATCTCCGAGAGCGGGTTGGTCTGGTCCATGAACTGCGAGAGCTGCGAGGAGCCGAAGAACTCGCGCACCGCGGCCGAGACCGGCTTGGCGTTGATCAGGTCCTGCGGCATCACCGTGTCGATATCGACCGACGACATGCGCTCCTTGATGGCGCGCTCCATGCGCAGCAGACCGAGGCGATACTGGTTCTCCATCAGCTCGCCGACCGAGCGCACGCGCCGGTTGCCGAGATGATCGATATCGTCGATCTCGCCCTTGCCGTCACGCAGCGCGATCAGCGTCTTGATGACCGCGATGATGTCGTCCGAGCGCAGCGTGCGCACGGTGTCCGGGCACTCCAGCTCCAGGCGGATGTTCATCTTCACCCGGCCGACCGAGGACAGATCATAGCGCTCGGGATCGAAGAACAGGCCCTGAAACATGCTCTCGGCCGCCTCGATGGTCGGCGGCTCGCCCGGGCGCATCACCCGGTAGATGTCGAGCAGCGCGTCTTCGCGGCTGTTGTTCTTGTCGATATGGAGCGTGTTGCGCAGATAGCCGCCGGTCGAGACATGATCGATGTCGAGCAGCGGCAGCGTTTTCAGTCCGGTGCCGAGCAGCGTCTCCAGCAGGTCCTTCTCGATCTCGTCGCCGGCCTCGCCGTAAATTTCGCCGGTCTGCATATTGACGATGTCTTCGGCGAGATAGCGCCCGTAAATCGCCTCGTTGGGCAGCAGGATGGCCTTCAGCCCCTCCTCGGCCAGCTTCTTGGCCTGGCGCGCCGACAGCTTGTGCCCGCTCTCGATGACGACCTCGCCGCTATCGGCGTTCAGCACGTCGTAGGGCAGCTTCATGCCGCGCATGCGGTCCGGCGCAAACGCCATTTTCCAGCCGCCGCGCTTGGCGTCGAGGCGCAGCTCGATCCGGCCGTAGAAGGTGTTCAGCATCTCCTCGTCATCGAGGCCGAGGGCGTAGAGCAGCGTCGTCACCGGCAGCTTGCGGCGGCGGTCAATGCGCACATAAACGAGGTCTTTCGCGTCGAACTCGAAGTCGAGCCAGGAGCCGCGATAGGGAATGATGCGCGCCGCGAACAGCAGCTTGCCCGAGGCATGGGTCTTGCCCCGGTCGTGATCGAAGAACACGCCCGGCGAGCGGTGCATCTGGCTGACGATCACGCGCTCGGTGCCGTTGATGACGAAGGTGCCGTTCGACGTCATGAACGGGATGTCTCCCATATAGACGTCCTGCTCCTTGATGTCGCGCACCGAGCGGGCGCCGGTCTCCTCGTTGATGTCGAAGGTGATCAGGCGCAGCTTAACCTTCAGCGGCGCGGCAAAAGTCATGTCGCGCTGTTGGCACTCGTCGACGTCATATTTCGGGTGCTCGAACTCGTAGCTGACAAACTCAAGCTGGGCACGTCCGGAAAAATCTGATATAGGAAAGACAGACGAGAAGACGGCCTGAAGCCCCTCGTTTGCACGACCGCCCCGCGGTTCTTCGACCATCAGAAACTGGTCGTAGGACTGCTTCTGAACTTCGATCAGATTTGGCATCTCGGCCACTTCGGCGATGCGGCCAAAGCCCTTGCGCACCCGCTTGCGGCCGATGAAAGATTGCGCCATTTCATCTCCTCATGTCACTCGTAAACGGCTCGTGGCAAACGCCTGCTTTTGGCGGTTGCCAGGAACCGTTCGTTCCCCGAATAGACCGGCCGGGCGGCGGAGAGCCGGAGCTCCCCGCCGCGCAAGCCTTATTTGATGTCGACCTTGGCGCCGGCCGCTTCGACCTTCTTCTTGATCTCCTCGGCCTCGGCCTTGGAGACGCCTTCCTTGATCGCCTTCGGAGCGGCTTCGACCAGGTCCTTGGCCTCTTTCAGGCCCAGCGCCGTGATCGCGCGCACTTCCTTGATGACGTTGATCTTCTGCGCGCCGGCCTCCACCAGGACGACGTCGAACTCGGTCTTCTCCTCGACCGGAGCCGCCGCGGCGCCGGCGCCGCCCGCGGCCGGCATCGCCATCGGCATCGCGGCCGCGGCGGAGACGCCCCAGCCCTCTTCCAGGCGCTTCACCAGCTGGGCTACTTCCAGAACCGTCATCTTGGACAGTTCCTCATACAGTCTTTCGATATCAGCCATTCTCTGTTCCTCAATTCCGTTTGTCGTATCCGCTACCAATCGGGCTCATCTCACGCGGCTTCGGCCTCGCCGCCCTCTCCGCCTTCCAGCTTGCGCTGATAGGCGCCGAGGACAGTGGCCAGGCTGGCGGCCGGCGCATTGAGCGTGCGGGCCAGCTTGGAGCCGGGCGCGTTGAGAACGCCGCAGAGCTGCGCGCGCAGTTCATTGAGGGGCGGGATGGCGGCGAGCGCCTTGACCGCTTCCTCATTCAGCGTGTCCTTGCCGAGCAGGCCGCCGACGATGACGAACTTGTCGTTCGTCCGGGCGTATTCGGCAGAGACCTTCGCCGCAGCCACCGGGTCCTTCGCGAAGGCGATGCCGGTCGGCTGGATGAACATGTCCCGCGCAGCACCGTTGCCGGTGTTGTCGAGCGCGATTTTGGCGAGGCGGTTTTTGATGACCTTGAATTCGGCTCCCGCAGCGCCGAGGCGTCTGCGAAGATCCGTCATCTGGGCCACCGTGAGTCCGGCGTAGCGTGCGACGACGACAGAGCCGGACTCGGCAAAGATCTGGCCGAGGTCGTCGACCATCTCTCTCTTCTGGGCTCTATCCACCGCGTCTCTCCAAAATTGACGGTCGGCCTCGAAGGCCTCCCGCCGGTTCTGATCACGCCGCTGCCCCGATAAGGGCTAAGCGACAGCTTAGGCCTGTCCCAGGGCGTGCGGCTGACCCGCGCCAAACGGAATTGGCTCAAATCAGCTTTGCTCCCCGTCTATTGCAGGCTTGGGTGATTAAGCCTTGCGGCGCCTGCAGTCTCGGACAGGTAAGCGCACCGGGGCGAAACGCGTCCGGTGCGCCCTTCGGACGCTTACCGCGCCCGAAACTCTCCTCCGCCCGAAGGCGGCATGTCTGGTGCGATTATCCCGTCGTCTGTGCTCCTGTGAGCGTCGCCGGCTCGATGCGCAGGCCCGGCCCCATGGTGGAGCTGAGCGAGATGCGTTTCACGAAAGTCCCCTTCGCGCCGGAGGGCTTGGCGCGCACCACAGCGTCAGTGAAGGCGCGGACATTCTCGACCAGCGCCTGCTCCGTGAAGCTGGCCTTGCCGATGCCGGCATGCACGATGCCCGCCTTCTCCACGCGGAACTCGACCGCGCCGCCCTTGGCCCCCTGGATCGCGCCGGCGACGTCCGTCGTCACCGTGCCGACCTTCGGGTTCGGCATCAGCCCGCGCGGACCCAGCACCTTGCCGAGCCGGCCGACCAGCGGCATCATGTCGGGCGTGGCGATGCAGCGGTCGAAATTGATGTTGCCCTTCTGCACCTCTTCCACCAGGTCTTCCGCCCCGACGATGTCGGCGCCGGCCTTCTTCGCAGCCTCGGCATTGGCGCCGCGCGCGAACACCGCGACGCGAACCGAGCGGCCGGTGCCGTTCGGCAGATTGCACACGCCGCGCACCATCTGATCGGCGTGGCGCGGATCAACGCCCAAATTCATCGCGATCTCGATCGTCTCGTCGAACTTCGCCTTGGCGCGGCCCTTGATCAGCTTCACGGCCTCATCCACCGTATAGGCCTTGCTGCGGTCAATGCCCTGCTGCGCGGCCCTTAAGCGCTTTCCCTGAGTTGCCATCGCGCTCACCCCTCAACCGTCAGTCCCATGGAACGCGCGGAGCCGGCAATGATCTTCATAGCCTGTTCCACATCATTCGCGTTCAAATCCTTCAGCTTGATCTGCGCGATCTCGCGGATCTGGTCCTGCGTGACGCGCCCGATCGGGGCGCCGCGTCCAGCCTCATTGGAGCCTTTGTTGACCTTGGCCGCCTTCTTGAGCAGATAGCTCGCGGGCGGGGTCTTGATCTCGAAGGTGAACGACTTGTCCTGGTAGTAGGTGATGACGACCGGAACCGGAGCGCCGGGCTCCAGCTCCTTGGTGGCGGCATTCACCGTTTTGCAGAACTCCATGATGTTGAGGCCGCGCTGTCCGAGCGCGGGCCCGATCGGCGGCGACGGATTGGCTTGCCCCGCCGGCACCTGAAGTTTGAGCGATCCTACGACTTTCTTTGCCATTTTCTGCCCTTTTCGAGCCCGCAGGCTCTGCGTTGAGGGGATGCGGTGCGGACCGTGAGACCCATGGCGAGGCGCTCACATCCTCCCGCAAGACATAAAGCCAGGCTAAACCTTCTCCACCTGGCCATATTCCAGCTCCACCGGGGTCGCCCGGCCGAAGATGGAAACCGCAACCTTGAGCCGCGCGCGCTCCTCGTCGACCTCCTCGACATGGCCGCTGAAGGACGCAAACGGCCCATCCGCGACGCGCACCTGCTCGCCGATCTCGAACGTCACCGTCGCCTTGGGGCGATCGACGCCTTCCTTCACCTGATGCAGGATGCGCAGCGCTTCGCTCTCCGCGATCGGCATCGGCTTGTTGTTGGCGCCCAGGAACCCGGTGACCTTCACCGTGTTCTTGATCAGGTGATAAGCCTGATCGGTCATATCCATTTTCACGAGAACGTAGCCGGGGAAGAATTTGCGCTCCGAAGCCACCTTGCGCCCGCGGCGCACCTCGACGACTTCCTCCATCGGCACGAGCACTTCCTCGAACAGATGCTCAAGACCGGCAGCGGCCGCCCGCTCCTTAATGGATTCGGCGACCTTTTTCTCAAAATTGGAATGGGTGTGAACGATGTACCAACGCTTCGTCATGGTTTTACTCTGTGTTGTTTAACGACGCGTTAAGTCAACTTCCGATGCCGAGCAGAAGGCCCACCCCCCAGCCGATCACCGTGTCGGCAAGCAGAAAGAAAATCGACGCCAGCACGGCCATGATGATCACCATGATGGTGGTGACCACCGTCTCGTTGCGGGTCGGCCAGGTTACCTTGGCCGTCTCGGCGCGAACCTGCTGAATGAATTCGAAAGGATTCGTCTTCGCCATCTCGGAAAATAAACCCCTCGGGCTTCGCCCTTCGCATTGCGCGCCCGCCACGACGACGAGAGCCGGCCCCCGTGGCAGGAGTGGAGGGACTCGAACCCCCAACCCCCGGTTTTGGAGACCGGTGCTCTAGCCGATTGAGCTACACTCCTTTACGGAGCCACGACATACGCCGGCCAACAAAAGCATAAAGCATCAGCCATCGATTCCGCAGCTCCGGACCTTCGCTGGCAAGATGCATAAAGCTCATGTTAATTTAAGGCGCTGAGGTCGGTTGACTAGCATAAAGCTCAACGGCTGGCTAGAGCCAATTTCGCACAGATCCACCCCATTCAGTGGATAAGTGGAAAAGTCCGTTGAGATTTTCAATGGCCGGAAACCGAAGTTTTACACGTTCGGTCCGATCTCATGCGTTCGCGCACAGATCACTTGCCGTTTGACTTGCCTGGGCCTTCCGCTAAAGTTTCGACGCCGCGGGTGTAGCTCAATGGTAGAGCAAGAGCCTTCCAAGCTCAAGACGTGGGTTCGATTCCCATCACCCGCTCCAGCCGATGACCTCCACAACCAGCTTCGCTTTCCGGCAATAGCAACGTGGTGACGGTCACGCGGGCCACCGCGCCGTAAGCCGTTAAAACGGCGCTGCCGTCAACCGGCTACGACCCGTCTGGGCGCGGCGAGGTCATTGGGCATCGGCGGTGGCTGAGCAGGCGAGGCTCAGAACAGCTTGCCCCCATTCGGCACGTCGCGGGTGGGCGCGATCAGCGCGACTTCGCCTTCGGCATCCGGAAAGCCGAGAGTCAGCACCTCGGACAGGAACTTGCCGATCTGGCGCGGCGGGAAGTTGACCACGGCGGCGACCTGCCGGCCGACCAGCGTCTCAGGCGCATAGTGGCGCGCGATCTGCGCCGAGCTCTTGCGGATGCCGAGCGCTGGGCCGAAATCGATCCACAGCTTGATCGCGGGCTTGCGCGCCTCCGGAAAGGCCTGCGCCTCGACAATGGTGCCGACCCGGATATCCACCGCCTCGAAATCCTCGAACCGGATCGGCGGGCGCACGCCCTGCTCGCTCATGGCGCAACCGCTCACATTGCCGGCCTGGGGCCGGGTTCGGCATCCGCCGGGCCGGTGGACGCATTGCTGGCGGGCGCGGCAGCGGGGGTGACGGTCTCCTCCGGGCTGGGCATATCATCATCGGCCCGCTCGCGGCGGCGGCGTCCACGTAGGCTGGAGGCCATATTGCGCGCCGCTGCAATCATATCGTCGACGCGGCGCATGGCGCGCTCGCCGCGGCGCAGCCGGCTGTCGAGCGCCGCCATGGTGCGCGCCATGCCCGGATCGTCGTCCTCCAGCCAGATGTCGAAGGTGCGGGCATAGACGCCCATCAGCCCGGGCAGATAGACCGCGCCGCGCGGGCCTTCCGCATCGAGGCCGGCCGCCGCCAGCATCCAATAGGTGGAGCGGGCCGCCGCGCCGAACTGGGTGAGGCTGTCGCCCGGCCGGTAGCGCAGATCCGAGGCGATGCGGCGGAGCGCCGCCTTATAGGGCTGCATCGTCTCCAGTCGCGTCATCAGCACGTCGAACAGCCGGTCGCGCGGGCTGGCGCCGGCATCGTCCGGGCCAATCTTGGCGAGCACCGCATCGTCGACCGCGCGGGTGAATGCAGCAAGGATCTGCGCCTTGGACTGGAACAGCGGGCGGAATTCGGCGAGGTTGACGCCGCCGGCCTTGGCGATCTCGTCGAGCGTCAGATCTCTCCAGCCGCGCTCGGCGGCCAGGCGCATGGCGGCATCGATAAGTCTGCCTTTCGGGCTGGTCAGATCGAGCATGGGTCCGTCTCCTTCTGCTTAGCCAGAAGTAAGGGCGGCAGGGGGCGAGGTAAAGGCTCCATGCCGTCACATCAGCCGGTGGCTGCCCAGCATGACGACGAGGCGCTCCAGCCGATGATCGACCACGCCGCATTCGCGCAGATGCAGCACCGTGTTGACCACATAATCGGTGTTCCTGCCGGAGCGACCGCGGCTTCGACGCACCAGACGAACCTGCTCCTCCAGCGGCAGCCGGCCGGCATATTGGCGGTGCCGCCGGTTCACCATATAGCAGAGCGCGAAGGTCTCGCGCGGCTCCCCTGCGCGCAGCGCGACGCGGCGCATCACCGGACGATAGACGTTCGTCACCTGCTCGCGCCGACGCAGATAGGCGAGCGTGGCGCGCGCATGCCGCGCCGGAACGCGGAAGGCGATCCCCTCGCAGCTGCCGCCGGCATCGAGGCCGAGCACCAGGCCGGGATGCTGCGGCGTGCCGCGATGCACATGGGAATAGACGCAGAGCGCCCTGTGCCCGCCCCATAGCGTGGCATGGAGAGCCTCCTCATGCGGAAAGCCGGGCCGCCACATCAGCGACCCATAGCCGAACACCCAGAGGTCGCCGCTCCCAGTCACGCCGTCTTTTTCTTCTCCGCGGGTCCGGCGCCGTGCGGCCGGCCGAAGTCCGGCGCCGCCGTATCCTGGCCGGCCTCGATGATCCCGCGGCGGATCGCCCGCGTGCGGGTGAACAGGTCCAGCAGCGCATCGCCATCCTCCCAGCGTATGGCGCGCTGCAGCGAGGTCAGATCCTCGACGAACCGGCCAAGCATCTCCAGCACGGCGTCCTTGTTGTTGAGGAAGATGTCGCGCCACATGATCGGGTCGGAGGCGGCGATACGGGTGAAATCGCGAAAGCCGGAGGCTGAGAACTTGATCACCTCCTTCTGCGTCACCTGCTCCAGGTCGGATGCGGTGCCTACAATATTGTAGGCGATGAGATGCGGCACATGGCTGACGATGGCGAGCACCCGGTCGTGATGCTCCGGCGTCATCAGCTCGACGGAGGCGCCGCACCCTTCCCAGAAGCGCTGCAGCCGGGCGACGGCGTCCGGGTCGCTGCCGGGGAGCGGGGTGAGGATGCACCAGCGTCCGTCATAGAGTTCGGCGAAACCGGCCTCGGGACCGGAATGCTCCGTGCCCGCGATCGGATGGCCCGGCACAAAGTGCACGCCATCCGGCACATATAGGCCAACATCCCGCACCACGGCGCCCTTCACCGAGCCGACATCGGTGAGCGTCGCGCCGGGCTTCAGCGCGGGCCGGATCGCCTCGGCGATGGCGCCATAACGGCCCACAGGCGTGCACAGAATGACGAGATCGGCGCCCGCCACCGCCTCGGCGGGATCGGCGAAGACGGCATCGCACAGCCGCAGCCGATCGGCGGTCTGCCGGGTCGCCTCGCTCCTCGCATGGCCCGTGATGCGCCGGGCAAGCCCGCCGCGGCGCATGGCGTGGCAGAGCGAAGAGCCGATCAGCCCTAGGCCGATAAGGGCGACATGATCATAGATGGCGCGCGGCATCAGGCGGTCCGCTCCATGAAATCAGCGAGCGCGTCCACCACGGCGCGGTTCTCGTGCTCCAGCCCCACCGTCAGCCGCAAGCCCTCGGGAAGGCCGTAGGACACCAGGCGGCGCAGGATGATGCGCCGGGCGTTGAGGAACGCGTCCGCCTCCGCGGCGCTGCGGCCGCTCTCCTTGCCGAAATGCAGCAGCAGGAAATTGGCGG
>Ga0224723_1001402_pt1 | contig 14540 bp, 10 predicted proteins | sample Balambano_FR2_Me_FD_161647 | JGI IMG/M metagenome (GOLD analysis project Ga0224723, IMG submission 161647) | Freshwater sediment microbial communities from Lake Towuti, South Sulawesi, Indonesia - Balambano_FR2_MetaG | ecosystem: Environmental > Aquatic > Freshwater > Lake > Sediment | place...
GAGTCATCCTCTTGCTCGTAGGCATCGATCACTTTTTGGCGTAAATCAACTGAATAAGCTTTCATAGAAGAGTACCCTAAAGAATATTCCTTTATTGTATTGAACGGAGGTGAAAACCGCTATATTGCGTACATTGCCACTCTACTGGAATGCACTCTCTATTCTTGCCAAATTAGTATGAGGATGATGTAGAGGGACATGACGATGGACATTGCCAGCTTGACTGCATTTTTAGCCCCCTTCTTGCCCTTTCTCGTCAAACTGGGCGAGAAGGTAACCGAATCGATCGCAGAACAATTTGGAGCCGATGCCTGGGCAAAAGCTAAAGCGATTTGGGCAAAACTGCAACCCCAAGTGGAGGCAAAGCCTGCCCTACAAGAAGCGATTACGGATCTGGCGACGACTCCCGAAGACGATGACCTGCAAACCGTTTTGCGGGTGCAATTGAAAAAGCTGTTCGATCAAGATCAAGAATTAGCAGCAGCGATCGCCCAAATTTTGCACCAGCATCCTAATCCGATAGCTGAGCAAACGGTGTTCAATATTTCGGGTTCGCAAATGACCAATTTTGTGGGTCAGGGCACCATCAACTATCAGGAGGCACCGAGTCAGATCCGCCAAACCACCTTTGGTTCATCCCCTCCGTCCCCTCAGATCAACACTCCTGAAGTCGGCGAATTGACTACCACCCAAACCATTTTAATTCTGGCAGCCAATCCGGTTCTGAGTTCTCCACTGCGTTTGGATATGGAGATGAAAGCCATTCAAGCTGGATTGGAGCGATCGCGATGGCGCGATCGCTACGACTTGCAGCAACGTTGGGCTGTCTCTCCCACAGAAGTCCGTCGCGCCTTACTGGATTGTCAACCCAATATCGTTCATTTTTGTGGACACGGGTACGGCGGCAATAGTCCCTCGGTTAGTGCTGTCTCACGAGATATTCGCCCTGCTCCTACCAAACCAGTGGGCGGTCTGGTGCTGCAAACTGAAACTGGGCAACCCCAATTTGTCAGCGGTGCAGCATTGACGCAACTATTCAGTGTCTTTGCCAACCAAATTCAATGCGTCATTCTCAATGCTTGCTATTCAGAAGAACAAGCCAACGCGATCGCCCAACAAATCCCCTATGTGATTGGCATGAATCAGGCGATCGGTGATCAGGCAGCGATTGAGTTTGCGATCGGTTTTTATGATGGGTTGTTAGCGGGGAGGGCGATCGAGCAGGCGTATCAGTTGGGATGTAATGCAATTCAGTTGGCTGGGATTCCGGAGCATTTAACTCCAGTGTTGAAACACAAATAAAATTTTCGTGTACAAGTTTACGAATCTTTCGCGACAGGAGATTGAAGCAATGTTGGGAATAAAACTTGAGGAAATTAGGGTTTATCGGGAGGCGCAGGAGGAAAAAGCTAAAGCGATCGCCCTGAATCTCTTAAAGCAGGGCTTTTCTGTGGAAGCGATCGCCCAGGCAACTGAACTGATACTGGAACAACTGCAACAATTACAAGCAGAGAACCAGTAGTGTTGGCGAAACTCCAGCCAACTAAATCCAGACAACCTACGAATTAAGAGAACCGCCGACTTCATCCAGTGACGAGGTCGCCAAACCTGTTGCAAAATCTTTCAAATTCCCAAAGGCAAAGGATTTCTCCCTCTGAAGAAATTTTACGAACTCTTCCAGTTCGATTGGTATTCGCACCCCCTCCCTTTTAGTCAAGTTAACAAAGTCAATAAAAAAGAGACATAATTCAAAGACTTTTGTTTTACTATCATCCGTTCTACTTTCTTGTTTCTCATAGGTGTCAACGAACTCCTCTAGTTTTCCAACTAAGAATTCCACAATCCTGCTCACACGAACACCAACTTGTAACCTGCCTTCATTAGTTGAATTAGATTTCTCGTTTTCGTCAACTAAATCGACCGCACCAGAGTGTAAACCCACTAACTGCCACTGTTGATTGAAAACAGGACTACCAGATGAACTAAAGTCTGTATCTGCTTCATAGAGTATGAATTTTTCTCTCAATTCTTGGACTCTATTGTTAGATAAAACAATTTCCTTAAATCGACCTTTTGGGTGTTGAATAATATTAACTGGATCGCCATTTACTGCTTTTTCCTGAAGCAGATTTAAAAGTTTGTCAACTTGCAAGTCTGATGGTAAATCTGAAACGCCCAGTTTGATAAGAGTACCCTCTTTGGAAATAGATGCGATAGCTTGCCCAACTAGCGCTCGAAGGTTTTCCGCACGAATTCTAGCGAGAGGTGGTGCGATTACAGAATCGTCGTCCAATAAAGTGATCCAACCAAACCGATCGCCTGCTACCCCAACAGTGTCGTATTTATCATCTCCTTCCTGGACAGGTTTCTGCTCTAGTATTATCAAAGCAAAATCTAAATCTGGATCACTAACCAACAATTTCTTAAATTGATATTTTACAGAGCTAATTTCACGGCCTAAGTCATCCTGCTCATAGTTAAATTCAGCAATGTAATCTCTTATCAAATCCTCATTAACTGCTCCATCGTCCTTTATGGGGAGAATATGGTGGTTTGTCAACAATTTGTCTCGACTCACCAGAAAGCCTGTTCCATAGGGAATTTGCTTCAACTTGTTACTAAAGAATCTAGCTTCTAGTGGAATGATTTTTTCATCTTCAAAACCATCAGGAATTTCAAAGATATCTTTTACTGAGTTGGGATTAATACAACATATTTCAGCCAACTCTGTGCTCGAAAAAGGCTTACCTTTTCGCCAGCCTTCCTTTGATTGAACCTGATTAAGAGACTTAATCAAGTGCTCAGCACTTTCTATAGTTGGAAATTTTCTCAGAATGCGACATACAGCAGCACCTCGCCTAACCCCTAAGCTCAGGAAGGGAAACGGCAGGAAGTTTGGTTGACCGAATACACTACTGAGTGTTGGATTACCATTGATGTTAGGATTTTGACGATAAGCTAATCGTTCAACAATAATCCTCAGTAACTCCTGCTCCTGAAGCAAAGTGTCACTAGGAGGAGCACTCCTTCTACCCAAATCTCCGCTTCCTGACTGAAACCAGCCGTGACCACATCCAGGACCACAGTTAGGAATAAATCTTACCTGAATGAAAGGGTTAGATTCATCAGACATATGTTTCTATAGAATTAACACTATATTTTTGCCGAAATGATAACACAAAATCATAAGAAAAATAAAAGCAAGAAAAATATATTATCTAGACGCATTTTTTTGCAAGAGTCGTTGAACCTTAATTTACAGAATGCAATCTTTGGTCAATCTACTTTGGTGAAAGCTCTTTTGGCCATTGGTATCGTCTCTGCTAACTGCTTTGCTGCCATTCTGGTTGGGCTACTCTCATCTAGAATTATGCTCAATCTGCTTTTCCTGATTGAAGATTCCTGGTTTGTCTACACAACGTTACTTGTAGTAAGTGCCGTTTGGTGTATTGGCACTCTAACCAGAGGGGTTATACAGGGTTTGCTGATTGCAACAGGAACAATAGTTTTAAGTATAGTTTTATGTAGCGTATCACAACTGATCAATATTGTTACTTCTCCAATTCAAAGCGCAGTTCTACTAATCACGGCTTTTGGACTAACATTCACTATTGTGTCTTGTTTAATTATCAGTTTGTCTTTTGCCCTCATTCGATTTCTTACACATGAAAAATATCAAAGAAGTGTCAAAGTGATTTACTGTTCGTCTTTAATTGCCATTGCATCATTATTTTCCCGCTTTACACTAATCCCACCCGATGCAAAATCTACACCCCTTATCGAAAACTTATCGTCCTCTAGCTTAGAAAGCCTCACTCTAGCTTTTGGTGGATTGTTAGGACTAGGAGCAGTCACATTTGGATTAATTGCAACTCGTTACAAAGACGTTCCCTGGAAGCGTTTTGATTTCTTGCGGTCTTGGGCCATTACGATCGCCTCCTGGCGGGGCACCTCATTCTATGACCTGGATTTGAGTCAGGTGAATTTTGCAGGAGCGCAACTGGCCAACACGGATTTGCGATCGCGCAAACTCTATCGAACTTGCTTTCAGGGTGCTCAAGGGTTAGACAGAGCCAGAGTGGATAATCGCTATCTGGATTTAGCGGTTCCCAAAGTACAAAAGTTGCTGACACGTGGCTGTTGTGAAGATTTAGATTTCAGTTTGCTGAATCTGCGGGGAGCCTACCTGCGGGGAGCGGATTTGCGGCGAATGAATTTTACCGATGCTGATTTGATTGGGGCCGATCTGACCGATGCCGATATGCGCGATGCCATTTTAGCCCGTGCTCAAGTGATTGATGTGGACTTTACCAACGCTAACTTAACGGGGATCTGTATTGCTGATTGGAGTGTGAACAGTCAAACTATTTTCACGAACGTTCAATGCGATTATATCTACCGTAAACTGGATGACCAGGGAAAACCGTGCGATCGCTACCCCCTCGATCGCGATTTTGAGCCGAGAGAATTTGAATCGCTCTATCAAGAAGTCGGTAATGTGGTTGAGTTGATTTTTAAGGAGGGGGTGAATTTTCGGGCGGTGAGTTTCAGTTTGCAGAAGTTGCAACTGGAAGATGAGGGATTGGGATTGGAATTAAAGGGAATTGAACGGCGGGGCGACCTCTGGGTGGTGAAAGTTTCTCACAATGAGAACGTATCGGGGCAAGTAGTTGAACAACGGTTAGCAGGGGTTTATCAGGACATGCAGCAACTGTTGGCAGCCAAAGAGCAGCAGATTAATCAGCTTTTGGGCATTGTGGCAGACCAAGCTGAGGCGATGAAAGGCTTGAGTAAGCAACCGTTTGGGAACCATTTTTTGATTACGGGTAGCACGATCACCAATTTGGCGGGGTCTGGACAAATCGAGTATCGCGAAGCGGCGGATCAGGTTCGTAGTTTGGTTGCCCATGCAGCTAATCCCATTCAGGTGAAGGCGACCTTGCAGAATTTTGTCAGTCAGGTAAAAGCTGGCAATGTCGCCACCTCCAGCAATACCTTTTTGGAATTGATGCAACAGTTGCTTTTGAAGGAAGCCGAGAACGATCCCATCTTTAAGCAATTTTTGTTCCAACAGGGGCAGCAAGTGATAGCAGCCATGCCCAATGGCGCGATCGCCTCGGTGATGCAGCAGGCGATCGCGCAATTACGAAGTAATGAATGATTACTTGCCTGTTTCTACAGAGAGCGTGAGTCCGATAATCGCCGTTTGAGGGCTGTGGCGCGTCGCGCCACAGCCCTCAAACAAGGTTTTCTGTTGGGGCGCAGCCCCAACAGAAAACGCTCGTCGAACTCACGTACAGAGAGAAACGTCCTGAGTAATAACTTACGCTACTTCCGGGGGTAGACCGGATCGGTGGATTCGTCGGCGATCGCTACAGTTCTGATCTCGCGTTGCGGGGTTCTACGCCAGCTAAACAAGTCGTGCAGCAGGAGGTAGAAGCAGGGAATGATAAAGAGCGTCAGCAGGGTGGCGAGGGAGAGTCCGGAAAAGACGACGACTCCAAGCGGTTGCAGGAATTCGGCACCCTGCCCCTGCCCCAACGTTAGAGGAAACATACCCAATACAGTGGTAATTGTGGTCATGAGCACGGGACGTAGACGCATGGGCGCGGCTTTGAGAATGGCTTGATAACGGCTAACTTCTTCTGTGACCCGGATCTGGTTGGCATATTCCACCATGATAATGGCATTGTTGACCACAATCCCCACCAGCAGAACGGCACCGATAATTACCGTGGCACCGATCGCAGTCTGGGTTAAATACAGTCCCCAAATGCCACCAGCTAACGCTAGGGGAATGGTGAACATAATGACTAGGGGATCAACCAGAGAATTATATTGCACTGCCATGACAACAAACACGAGGAAGGCAGCTAATCCTCCGAGAATCGGTAAGGTGGCTTGTAATTGTTGATTACTTTCGGCGGCGGCACTGGGTAAGACAGAGACTCCTTCAGGTAAGTCAATGCTGCTGAGAATCTGGTTGACTTCGGCGATCGCGGCTCCCAAACTGGCTCCTTCTTCCAGATTGCCTGCAATTAGAAACACCTGCCGCTGATTGATCCGTTGGATTTCTCCGGGGGACTGTCCCGCTTCCAGTCGGGCAACATCACCTAAGCGCACCAATTGATTGTCTTGAGTAAATAGCGGTAATCGTGCCAGTTGCGAAGGGCGATTGACGTAGGCGTTGTCTAACTCCAAGCGCACATCAACTAAGCGATCGCCGCGTTGTAACTGAGTGGGTACGGTTCCTTCGATCGCCGTTGCCAAAGTCGTACCGATGTCCTGTACGTTTAATCCTAAACTGGAGAGGCGCTCTAAATCGGGGCGGATTTGGATTTCAGGTTGGCGGCGATCGGCATCGGGACGGAAACTTGCCAATTTTGCTCGCTCATCCAACACTCCCAGGACTTGAAAACCTGCTTGCGTCAGTGTGCTTTCATCACTCCCTTGGAGCATGACATCGACATCAGCCCCACGAATGGGGGAGTTGTTGAGAATGAGACCCCGCACCTGTCCCGGTGAAACGCGAATGCGGGTGTCTACTAAGTTGAGCTTGCCGATTTCCTGAGTCACTTTCGTCGTGAAAGCTTCGACATCGGTTCGTGGCTTAAGGGTGACGGTACTGGAACCCCGTAACGGGTTTTCGTTGGTGTTACTGCCAAAGAGAGAACCGCCAACGGTCGTAAAGGCATATTCTGTTTCGGGTTGAGAGAGCAAGATTTCATCCACCTTCGCCATAATTTTGCGACTGGTTTCCAACGGAGTTCCGGGTGGAAACTGAGCATTGACATTGGCTTGTCCGGTGTTAATGCGAGGGAGGATTTCTTGCGGAATTTGGTTGACCAGAAACAAACTGCTACCGCCAAAGACTAAGACAGTAGCACCAATGACTAGCCAACGGCGGCGCAACACCCAATTCAACAGATTACTGTATTGCCAGGTGGCGGCTTCAAATCTGCGATTGAATTCCCGTAGCAACCAAAATCGACTGACTCCACTTGACCAGGGAATTGCTAATAACCGCGAAGTCATCATTGGCACGACTGTGACTGCTACCAAAATAGAAGCAGCCACAGCAAAGCTAATGGTTAGAACCAGTTCGTTAAACAGCAAGGCAATGAAGCCACCGATTAATAGAAAAGGCAGGACTGCTACCAAGTTAGTACTGGTAGAAGCAATGAGCGCCGACTCGACCTGTTGGCTGCTTGCGACGGCTCGATCGACCAATTGGGATGGCTCCAGACGCATGCTTGTATTGTGGCCAGGAGTCATGCCTACTCCATCGGCGATCGTCTCCAACATCACGATCGAGTTGTCCACTACAATTCCCACACCTAACGCCAGTCCACCTAAACTAAACACGTTAAGGGACAAGCCAAATAGCTTCATCAGAATGATGGCCGCTAAAGTCGCTAATGGAATCGAAATAACAATAATCAACGTCTGGCGTAGAGAGCCGAGGAAGAGAAAGACTGCGATCGCGGCTAATCCTGCTCCAATCAATCCAGAGGTGGTGACATTGGCGATCGAATTTTGAATAAAGATGCTTTCATCTAAAGTCGGTACAAAGGTCATGTCTGCTGGAATGAGACCAGATTGACGCAGTTCTTCTAACCGTTGTTTGACTCCATCGACCACTTCAATCGTGTTGGCATCTGCCTGTTTCTGAATACTGACTTTCACAGCCGCATCGCCGTTAAGGGAAACGAAAATTCGCTGTTCCTCCGTGCCATCGATTACCTCAGCAAAGTCTCGCAGATAGACCCGCCGAACACCCGCGTTAGTCGTCGCGACATCATTTCCTTCGCTGCGACTGGAATCATCGTTTGAGCCACCGACTAAAAAAGAGAGATCGCGAATTTCATCTGCCGATTGAAAACGACCGATCGCCCGTGTCAAAGCTTCAGAATTCTCACCCAAGATGCGACCGCCAGAGACATCCTGGTTGGTTTCTTCTAGCTCATCCAGCACATCGGTCAATCCCACGCCCAACGCTTGCAGACGGTTAAGATCGACAATGACGCGAACTTCTTCTTCCAAACCGCCAGAGACATCGACGTTGGCGACACCGGAAACCACACCCAATTCTCTGGACAATTCTTCGTCGGCAAACACCCTCAACTCAACAGGTTGCAAGGTGGGTGAGGTCAGGGCAAACTCATAGACAGGCAACTGAGACGGATCAATTTTGAACAGACGAGGTTCTTCTATCGCATCTGGCAATTGCCCGCGTGAACGGTTAAATGTCGCAGTCGCTTCATTCAGGGCCTGATCAATGTCTCCTCCGGGTTGGAAGAACAAATCAATGCTGACCTGTCCTTCACGAGTTTGGGAATACACTTGCACCACGCCTTCCGTGGCAGACAGCGCCTCCTCTAGAGGTCGGGTAACTTCGTCGATCGCCACTTCAGGAGAGACACCAGGAGCGTTTAAGCGCACCCCAATCCTGGGATAGGTAATGGAGGGTAAGAGATCGACCTGTAAACTGAACAGGAAATACACGCCAAGCACAATCACAGCTAAGGTCAGCATTAAGGTGCCGATGTGCTGGCGGATGGAGAGTGCACTCAAACTGAAACCGGACTGGGGAGGAGTTTGCATGAGGGTGAGGAGGTGGGGTGGGAAGGAGATGGGGAGATGGGAAGGTTTGGAGGGAGAATTATTGTTCGGAGATAAAACTGATGCGGATTTGGTCGCCGTCTTTCAATTCACCGCTGCTGCGGGAGACGTAGCGTTCTCCGGGTTGGAGTCCAGAGAGGATGGCGATTTGTCCGTCAACTTTGTTACCCAGGCGGACGGAGCGAGCGGTGACGGTGGCGGGTTCTCCATCGGCTACGACGAATACAGTGCCCGTTTGGGGTTGGGTGGCGTTGGTGCGTTCACTCTGTGATGCAGCACTAGTGCGATCGCCTTCTTGCCCTGCCGTCTGTACCGCTGTTTCAGGGACAACGACCTGTGCTCTAGTTTGCTGATTGAAGCTGACTCGCGCTAGCAGGCCGCTGCCAATTTGACCGTCGTTATTTGGGATCGTGACTTCTACAGGCACAAGCCGAGCTACTGGATCAGCCGCAGGTGAGATGCGGGTGACTCGCCCGGTGATGGGGCGATCGGGCCGGGCATCCAGTCGCACGGTGGCAGATTGTCCTAACCGCACGTCTACTAATTCCAATTCTGAGACTTGTACAGAAACTTTGACCTGACTGAAATCGCCAATTCTGACAATTTCACTCCCGGGCTGGGCTAGATTGCCTGGTTCGGTGACTCGCTCCAAGACCAATCCACCTACTGGGGCTGTCAGGGTCGTGTAAGACTGCCGCTTTTCTGCTTGCACGACACTGGCTCTCTGGGCTGCCACTCGCCGTTCCGCCGCAGCGACGGCTTGTTCTCGCGTCCGAACTTGTTGAATCGCTGAATTCAACGCTTGCTCAGCGGTTGCGACCTCAGTGCGATCTTGCTCTGCAAGTTGCTCGGCGATCGCCCCCTCTGCGAACAATTGCTCAGAGCGCCGTAAATCTGACTGGGCTTGCTGCAACCGCGCTCGTGCCTCCTCCACTTGCGTCAAAGCTTCGCTGACCTCTGCCTGGGAACTGGCAACTTCAGATTCTTGAGCGGCCACTTCAGCTTCGGCTTCAATCACTGCCGCACTTAATAAACCATCATCCAACTGAGCCACAACCTGGCCCTGATTGACTGTGTCTCCGACATCAACGGCAATATCTAAAAGCTGCCCTTCCACTTGCGATCGCAAGGATACTTCTCGATACGGCTCCGTTGTGCCTGTGTACTCCAAAGCTGACTCTAGAGTTGCTTCACGGGCGATCGCAACATCGACCGCAACTCCATCTGGACGTTGTGGGCTAGACTGTGCCCCAGATTGACCAGCAGGTTGGGCATCTCCGGGTGGCACCAATTGACATCCTGTTGAAATAACCAACAGTAACCCCAATAATCCAAAACGGCTCAAGAGAGTGGTGCAAGAAGTAGGAAGAATCTGACAAACGGAAGAGGCAGGACGTTCTAGCATATGCTTCTTTTAGGGGTAAAGATCAGTAATGATTAGACAAATCCATATCGTTGCGTTTTGTAAATATTCTGTTATTGTTAGGTATATCAATTTGACATAAAAAGATCAACTTAAAAATAGTTGAAGATTTTCGGGTACTCGAATAAAGATGTTAGAATTATCGACCCTTGGATTATTGCAAGAGCATCCACTACATGGCTACCGCCTCAAGCAACAATTAGAGTTGTTCATGAGTGGTTGCATCAGTGTAAATTTTGGGGCAATTTATCCTCTGCTGAAGCGCCTAGAAGCGCAGGGATTGATTGAGACATTCATCGAAGAAGTGGGAAACGCAGGCCCCAGTCGTAAGGTATATGCCATTACACAGAAGGGACGCAATCGCTGGCGTGAAAAAATGCTAGAACACCCCCATGAAAGCTGGGTCAATACGCGCTCCCGCTTTATGATTAAGTTCTTTTTCTTTAGCCACTTGCAACTTGACGAGCAGATTTACCTGATTGAACAACGGCTTCTGGCTTGTCGATCGCGATTAGAACAGTTTGAGTCTCAGAATCGAGTAGCAACCTGTTCGGATCGCTATCAAGCGCTGGCCTGGCAGCGGCATTTAGCGAACTTGCGCTCTGAAATCGACTGGTTGCAAGAACAACTTCAACAACACCAATCTGGTATCAATGAACCAGAATCTCAAGTTAGCAGCTAGTGGTTTACCAACACAACTTTGCTCAGTAGGGTCAAAATTTTAGATTTTGGATTTTAGATTTTAGATTGAATCCAAAATCCAAAATCCAAAATCCAAAATCCAAAATCAACCAACCAGGCAAACTTAACTTGGTAGACCACTAGTAGACTGCCTTAACCCTAAAAATCGGGGATCTTTGCTCTCGTACAGAGGATAATAGTTGAGTCAACAGTAGAGGAGGGAAAAGTGCAAGCACTTTACTGGATACTCATTCTGGTCATGCTTGTCGGAGTTGCTGGCGCAGCCATTCCCGCGCTGCCTGGTGCTAGCTTGATTTTGGGCGCTGTGTTGGTCTGGGGCTTTGCCACCCAGTTTGCTGGGATTGGCGTAGCGCTGACTGTGGCGATCGTCGTGTTGCTCTTAAGCCTGGGGATTGAATATCTTGCGGTTTATTTTGGCACCAAACAGGTTGGAGCAAGTAACTGGAGCCAGATTGGGGCGATCGTGGGGATGGTTTTAGGATTTTTTGGCTTTCTCCCGGCACTGCCTTTAGGTGGTCCCTTGATTGGACTGTTGCTGGGCCCGACGGCGGGTGCTTTTTTGGGTGAATTTTTTTACCGGAGAGAATTGGCGATGACTCCCCGGTTGAAGCAATCCTTACGGGCTTGTATCGGTGTGGTAGTCGGCACGTTTGTCGGTACGATTCTCGAAGTTCTGCTGGCTCTGATTGCGGTCATCGTCTTTGTGACAACGACCTGGTCACAGTACACGGCTCTGTAACTTCGTTGTCTAATTCAGACTGTGATCCAGACGACTGGAAATCTCCACAAAACTTAAATCTCGATTACACTAAAGGCGTTCACTCCAACTGCAATGAGTGTGAGGAAAATGAAGACTGTATTGTACTCTTGGCAACCACTAGCGATCGCTAGTCTTATGGGATTGACCGCTGCCCTTCTGTTCGTTCCTGAAACCCAGGCTTTTCCTGCTGAGGAATTGACCAACTCAACATTAGTAACCCTACAACTGGCTCAAGCTTCTGGCAATATTATGGATGTTGCGAGAGGAGCAGACGATTTCAGCACCCTGGTCGCGGCGATCGAAACCGCAGAGCTAGATGGCACCCTGTCTAGTGAGGGTCCCTTTACTGTCTTTGCTCCGACCAATGATGCCTTTGCTGCTTTGCCTGACGGGGTGGTAGACGCTCTGTTGCTGCCAGAAAATCGGGATTTGTTGACTGAGATTTTGCAATACCACGTTGTCCTGGGTTCGGTTCCCTCTGATGAGCTAGAAACGGGTGCCGTCACTACGTTGAATGGTGGACTGGCAGTTCGAGTTGAACCCGATCGCGTCATTGTCAACAATGCCAGTGTTGTGCAACCCGATGTCACCGCTAGCAATGGTGTAATTCATGTAATCAACCGGGTTCTGATTCCTCCCTCAGTGCAAGAGGAACTGGCAACTCGTTTACAAGACAGCCAGACTTCAGAATCTACTTCCCCTGAGCAATCTAGTCCTGAACCCATCCCTGGGCTTTGGTAGTCTAGAGCAACTAAATAGAATAAATTGCGTCTGGTGAGGGAGATGGGGAGATCCTGGCAATATAGCTCCACGCTGCTTTCTTGTGCTTGGTCTGTCTTGGGATCATTCCAGTTTCATTTTCTTCCTCACCGAGCAATGTAGACTTTGAGTGATTAAAGACTTGATTCAATGCAGTGGATTTGGGCTTTATCTAATCGATCTTTATTTCATCAATACGTTAACCCTTGGCTGATAGGGAGCGTTTCAACCTGTCTGGCGCTGGGATTACTCCCTGCTCAGGCCCAAGTTCCAACTCAACCTGCTGTTGGGCTGTCTGAGTATGCTGTCATCCTTCAAGATTTACGAGCGATCGAGGGAAACACTCCAACCTTACCTGGTTTGGAAGAACCTACTCCCTACTTACCCACTGAAAGTCAAACGGTGACGGTTCACCTGGTCTTGCGATTGCGCGAACGGCGTGTCTACGTTTACCGGGGAGATGCAGCAGTAGTGAGTTTTCAGGTGGCGATCGGTAAACCAGAGACACCTACCCCGACAGGAGAATTTGAGGTGTTTCAATTGGTGGAAAATCCGGTCTGGCAAAGCCCGTGGACGGGTGAAGTCCATGAACCAGGGGCCGATAGTGCGCTGGGATTGCGCTGGATTGGGTTCGCTCATATGCCCAATGGCATTATTGGCTTTCATGGAACTCCAACGGTTTCTTCCATTGGTCGAGCGGCTTCTAATGGGTGTGTGCGCTTACGCAATGAAGATGTATTGGCGTTGTTTGAACATGTAGAGATGGGCACGCCTGTGATTGTTGAACCTTGAGCTACAGCCATTTTGTTAACAAAAAGCGATCGTGGTCTGCGTACCCCACTTTGCGGTAGAACTGCTGAGCGATCGTGTTATTTCGCTCAACTTCTAAATGCAATGCCTTCACATTCAAACTTCTGGGACAAAAAAATTAGGCTTGGATCGGGAGTGCCGTCGGCGGGCGCTCCCAATCCAAAATGAGAATTTCTGGGGAAGCTGGAGCTTCCGGGGTGGCGTTACCAAGCTGGAGCTTGGTAACGAGGAATAAAAAAAGTGATGCAAGCACAAGGCCTACATCTAAGACAAGAGAGACTTGGCTTTACCAACCACGTTATCTAGAGTAAAGCCAAATTTCTCCATGCAAGTGCCACCTGGCGCAGAAGCTCCAAAAGTTTCCACGCTGATGATTTCGCCTGCGCTGCCAGCATACTTTTGCCAACCCATGCTCACACCAGCCTCAACGACAAGACGCTGGGTAACAGCCTTGGGCAGGACAGATTCTTTATAGGCAGGGTCTTGAGATTCAAACAGTTCCCAAGAAGGCATCGAAACCACCCGCACCTTCTTACCTTCGGCAGTCAGTTGCTCTGCTGCTTTGACGCAGAGGCCAACTTCAGATCCGGTGCTAATCAGAATCAGGTCGGGTGTGCCTTCGCAGTTCACGACGGGGTAAGCTCCTCTGGCGACTCCCTCGATCGAGCTACCTGCTAGATTGGGCAAGCCCTGACGAGACAGACAGAGCAGCGTCGGCCGGTGCTGATTGGCATTTTCCACAGCTACCTTGTAGGCTCCAGAGGTCTCAGTGCCATCGGCAGGACGAATGACAGTGAGTTGCGGAATGGCTCTGAGGGCGGCAATTGTCTCTACAGGTTGGTGCGTCGGGCCATCTTCACCCAGGGCGATCGAATCGTGGGTCATCACCCAGATTACACCGCAATGGGATAGGGCTGACAATCGAATCGCTGCCCGCATGTAGTCTGTGAAGACCAGGAAGGTAGCACCATAGGGAATTAAACCAGACCCATGCAGAGCAATGCCATTACAAATGGCACCCATACCGTGTTCCCGGACTCCGAAGCGCAGGTTGCGGTTTTGGTAGCTGCCCTTTTGGAAGCTACCGATGCCTTTCAATTCGGTCAGGTTAGAGTGAGTCAGGTCGGCAGAACCCCCAATCAGCTCGGGTAGAACGGGAGCCAGCGCATTCAGACAAATTTCAGAATGCTTGCGGGTCGCTAAAGTCTTGTCTTCTGGCTTGTAGGTTGGCAGTCCTTTGTCCCAACCTTCGGGTAATTTGCCGCTGAGCAGTCGCTCAAATTCTGTGGCTGCGTCAGCGTATTTGGTCTTATATTGGGCCCAGATCTCATTCCACTCGGCTTCATGGCTAGCACCGCGATCGACTGCTTGCCGGAAGTGGCTCAATGCATCATCGGGAATCACAAAGGGTTCATGGTTCCAACCCAGGTTCTCACGGGTCAGTTTGATCTCATCGGCTCCCAA
>Ga0224723_1001403_pt1 | contig 14526 bp, 14 predicted proteins | sample Balambano_FR2_Me_FD_161647 | JGI IMG/M metagenome (GOLD analysis project Ga0224723, IMG submission 161647) | Freshwater sediment microbial communities from Lake Towuti, South Sulawesi, Indonesia - Balambano_FR2_MetaG | ecosystem: Environmental > Aquatic > Freshwater > Lake > Sediment | place...
CAGTTCGGCAGCATCGCGCCCGTCGTACACGGCGATCACGCGGCGCGCCGTCCCGTGCGGCTCAGCGGACGCCAGCAGTTCCGCCGCTTCGTAATCGATCAGCCGTTCGCGCAGCGCCTTGATCGCTTTCTCACTCGCGCCAATCTGCTCGCGCAGCCCGCCGACAATCGCGGGCAGGTCGCTCATGGCGCACGTCAGGTCGCTCGTCAGTCGGTTGATCAGCTCCACGCGCGTTTGCATCGCCGCCAGCGCGCGTTCGCCACAGACGAATTCGATGCGTGTGCCGCCTTTGTACTTTTCGCTGCGCAGCACCTTGATCATGCCGATTTCACCCGTGCGCGCGACATGTGTACCGCCGCACGCCGTCGTGTCGAAGTCCTTGACCTCGACCACGCGCAGCCCGTCGGTCGCCAGCGCTTCCGGTACGCGGCGCATCCGCACGCCGTCCGCCGCGTCGGGATCGATCATGCGCGTCGTCACCAGGCGGTTCTCGTACAGGATAGTATTGGCAACCGCCTCCGCCTGCGCTATCTGCTCGCTCGTCAGTGCGGCTGCGTCCAGGTCAATCGTCACCGTCTCCGCGCCGAGATGAAAGCCGACGGTGTTCGCGCTGAACGCCTGCACGAACGCCTGCGTCAGGATGTGCTGCCCGGTGTGCTGCTGCATGAAGTCGAAACGCCGTCTCCAATCAACGCTGCACGAGACTTCGCTGTCTGCCGTCAGCGGCGCATCGAGCAGGTGCAGCACTGCCTTGTCGTCAGCGCGCGTGCGCACGTCTGTCACCTGCGCGTTGGCGATCAAGCCGGTGTCGTGGGGCTGCCCACCGCCTGTTGGGTAGAAGTATGTGCGGTTCAGCACGACGGCGGGTTTGCCCTCCACTATCAGCTTTTCGACGACGCGCGCCGTGAATGCACAGGTATACGAGTCGTTGTAGTACAGGCGTTGGGTCATGGGGTTTTGCTGCAATCGATTATTTGTGCGCGATACGGGGATGAGTGTATCACGCGCGTGTTCACATGGCTCATTGGGGAGTTAAGTCCTCAGCTAAACGAACGAAAGCCTATCCCATAACCCCCATCCACACGCTACAATAGATACATAATTCTGAACGTGTGTTTACAGGGGGTACTATCATGAAGCGCATCCAACGCCTAGCCACAATCGTAACCTTATTCGCGCTGCTGCTCGTGGCGGGCAGCGCCTTTGCACAGGAAGCAGCGGAAGCGACGCAGCCCGCACCTGCTCCCGGCGCGGGCATCGGCGTCATCATCGTCGGTGTCGGCGTCGTCGCGCTGGTGGGCATCTATCTTGCCTTCGCCAGCCAGAGCAAGGACGAACCGAAGTCGTAAATGAAAAACGCTTGTGAGAATAATCACAAACGATGTATAATATGATTGCCATCGGCTGAAGCCGACGGCTAACCAGGAGCGTCCACTAAAGGGACGCTTGCTATTCCCCGCCCCTTCAGTGGGCGGATTACAATAGCCGGGTGCTTCAGCACTCGGCATATAAGCAGGCGTGGAGATTTATTGTTATGGCACAGGCAGTCTGGGAAAAGCCCGCTGACGCAGCGAAAGCGCCCGCCGTCAGCCGCGAACGGCTCAAGTTCCTCATTGGCGGCATCCTGATCGTTGGCGCAATCGTTTATCTGATCGTCAGCGGGATGCAGGCAGGGGCGCGCTTCTTCATCACCGTCGATGAAGTCGTCAACAGCGCGCAGTATGCCGGGCAAATGGTGCGCGTCTCCGGCGCGGTGCTGGGCGATACCATCCGCTACGACGAAGCCACGCTGACTATCGAATTCACCGTCGTCCATATCCCGGAAGGGCAGGACGTGACCGGTGAAGCACTGCACAACGCCGTCAACGACTCCAACGCCACGCAGATGCAGGTGCGCGTGGAAGGGCAGACCAAGCCCGACCTGCTGCGTCACGAAGCGCAGGCGATCATGACCGGGACGTATGACGCGGACGGCGTGTTCCATGTGAGCGAACTCAACCTGAAATGTCCGAGCCGCTTCATCGAAGGCGCGCCGGGAGAGATGATAGAAGCGGGGTCATAACCCATGCTGGCAGAAATCGGGATCGTCTTTCAGGCGCTGGCACTGGCAGCGTCGATTTATGCGTCCATCGCCGCGTTCCTGAGTGCGCGCCGTCGCAGCGAACGGCTGCTCGTCAGCGCCCGCAGCGCGGCACTGCTGACGTTCCCGCTGCTGCTGGGCGCGGCGGCGATGCTGCTGATGGCGCTCATCAACCAGCAGTACCAGATCAGCTATGTCTGGCAGGTGACGGACCCATCGACGCCGCTGTTCTATCGCATCACGGCGCTTTGGGGGTCTCAGCAAGGCTCGCTGCTGTTCTGGACCGTACTGATGAGCGCGTTCGCGTTTGCCTCGCTGCTGCTCAACTGGCGCGAAAATCACCGCCTGATGCCCTACGTGATCGTTTTTCAGATGGCGGCGCTGGCGTTCTTCGCGGGGATTTCGCTGCTGATCGAAAGTCCGTTCGCGCGCTATTGGGTGACGCAGCCTGCGCCGAGCCTGCCGCCGGTCGTCGAGGCACACCTGTTCATCCCGACGGGCGCAGAAGCACCGCCGATGGTCGTCCAGCCGAGCGGCGACGGCTTCTTCACGCAGGGGCTGGCGCAAACTGCCAATGGTCTGAACCCGCTGCTGCGGCACTTCGGCATGATCATCCATCCGCCAATGCTCTATCTCGGTTTCGTCGGCTTCCTGGTGCCGTTCGCGTATGCGATGGCGGCGCTGGCGAGCGGCGACCTGACGACCAACTGGATCAAGGCAACGCGCCGCTGGACGCTGATCGCCTGGCTGTTCCTGAGTCTGGGGCTGATCCTGGGCGGGCGCTGGGCATATGACGTGCTGGGCTGGGGCGGTTACTGGGGTTGGGACCCGGTGGAAAATGCGGCGTTCATCCCCTGGCTGGTCGGGACGGCGTTCTTGCACAGCGTGCTGATCCAGGAAAAGCGCGGGATGCTCAAGACGTGGAATATGTTCCTGGTCATCTTCACGTTTTCCGCTGTGCTGTTCGGCACCTTCGCCACCCGCAGCGGCTTGATCGAAAGCGTCCACAGCTTTGCTCAGAGCGCCATTGGGCTGCCGATGTTCCTGTTCTGGCTGATCATGACTGTCATCGGCGTCTGGCTGATCATGTGGCGGCGCGGGCGCGGCGAACTGCGCGATGAGCATGGCTTTGCGGGCTGGCTCAGCCGCGAAACGCTGTTCGTGCTGAATAACGTGGTCTTCGTGGCGCTGGCGCTGGCGATCTTCTGGGGCAGCTTCGGCGCGCCCATCGTCAGCGAAACGTTCATGGATACCGAGATCACGCTCGGCGCTGCCTACTACAGTCAGGTCACGGTGCCGCTGTTCGCCGCCATGTACATCCTGATGGGCGTCGCGCCGTTAGCCGCATGGGGCGCGATGACGATGCGGCGCATGGGGCGGGCGCTGGTCGTGCCGCTGGCGCTAACCGCTGTCGGCGTCGTGGTCGCGGCGCTGCTTGGTGCGCGGTCGGCGGGGACGCTCTTCGCCTATGGCATCGTCCTGCTGGCGGGGATCGTCGCGCTATACGAAATCTATCGCGGCGCACGGGCGCGCATGTTGACCAGCCGCGAGTCGCTGCCTGTGGCGCTGCTGACAATCTTCGGGCGCAATCGGCGGCGTTATGGCGGCTTCATCGTCCACCTCGGCATTGTCATCATCGGCATCGGCGTGATCGGCAGCACGGCGTACCAACTGGAGACGATCCGGCAGTTGGGGCGCAGCGCCGAAGCGCAGATCGGTGCTTACAGCGTGCGCTATGACTCGCTCGAACTCGGACAGATCGCCGAAGACGGGCGGCTGATGGACATCGCCAACGTCACCGTGCTGCGCGCTGGACAGCCTGTCGCCCAGATTCGCCCGCGTGTCGATCATTATCCTGGTATGTCGGTGACAATCCCCGGCGCGCACAGCACCATCGAAGGCGACGTGTACGTGCTGCTGAGTGGCTATAACGAGGCGGACGGCAGCACAGCGACGCTGCACATCTACGTCAACCCGCTCATCAACTTCGTCTGGTGGGGCGGGCTGATATTGATCGTCGGCACGCTGATTTCGGCGTGGAAGGACGAACGCGCGCCAGAGCGCGTGCGCAGCGCGGCGACGAACGGGCGCGTGGGAGCAGCGGCGTAATATGAGCCAGTTTAAAAGCTTATTCAAGAGGCTGGAGAAGAAGAGGATAGAGGGATTGGGAGGGGTCCCCCCTGCACCATTCCTGTTATCCTGGCGTCCTTGGCGTCTTGGCGTTTTAAAGCAAGAAATTAGAATCGCCAAGACGCCAAGGACGCCAAGATTAATTCCCTCAAGCCTCTTCCCCTCTACCCTGTTGAATAAGCTTTTTATTCTCTTGATCGTTGTCTTGCTCGTCCCAACTGCCGTCGCGCAGGAAACCGACCCCGGCGTGACGCTCGACGATGTGAACGCGATTGCCGGCAAGCTTTACTGCCCCGTTTGTCCGAACGAAACGCTTGATAGCTGCCGGACGGCGGCGTGTGCGCAGTGGCGCGAAGAGATTCGCGTGCAGTTAGTGGCGGGCAGGACGGAAGACCAGATCATCGCCGACTTCGTGACGCGCTACGGCGAGCGGGTCGTCGATACGCCGTTGAACGCGACACTGCGCGGGCTGGCGTTGTACACGCCCTATGCGCTGCTGGCGCTGGTGGCGGGCGTGGCGCTGTTCACGCTGCTGCGCTGGGGGCGCAAGCCCTCACCCCCAGCCCCTCTCCCTCATGGAGAGGGGAAACAGCCCGCGCAGACCGTACAGGAAACCCCCTCTCCCCCGCTGCGTCAGCATCGCGTGGGAGAGGGGTTGGGGGTGAGGGCAAACGACGATAGCGACGATGACTACCGCGCGCGGCTGGAACGGGATCTACGACAATGACCGACATCGACTTTTTGCAGGATGCCGCGCCGCAGCCGGAACGCCGCCGCCCGCGCATCACGCCCGGCACGGTGGTGCTGCTGGCGGGGATTGCGCTGGTGGCGCTGGTCGTCGCGATGCAGCTGGCGCGCCAGACGCGCGGACCGCTGGAAAGCGGCAGCGCGCCGGACTTCAGCATAACGACGTATGGCGGGCAGCCGATGGCACTCTCCGACTTGCGCGGGCAGGTCGTGGTCGTCAACTTCTGGGCAAGCTGGTGCGAGCCGTGCAAGGAAGAAGCGCCGCACCTGGAGGCGATCTGGCAGACCTACCGTGAACGCGGGGTGGTCGTGTTGGGCATCGCCTGGTCGGATGTCGAGGCGGATACGCGCGCCTTTATCGCCGACTTCAACCTGACGTATCCCAACGCTCCGGACATCGGCACGCGCATTGGCGATGACTACCTGATCCGCGCCGTGCCAGAGACGTACATCATTGACCGCGACGGGCAGGTGGTGGAGCGTTTGATCGGCAGTACGCGCGTGAACGTGACGTATTTGAGCGGCGTGATCGACCGACTGCTGGCGGGGTGAGATGAGTATCGAAGGACTGATCATCGGCTTTATTCTCATCAGCATCGTGGTGATGATCGTCGCTGCGCCGCTGCTGGGGCGCGAGTCACGGCTGGATGCACAGGCGGCACAGCTTGCCCGCCAGCGCGAACGCGCGCACGTCTATTACGAGCGCGTGCTGCGCAACCTGCGCGATCTCGATGAGGATCACGCGCTCGGCAAGCTGGACGATGATGCGTATCAGGCGGAGCGGGCGTTGTGGTCAGAGCGCGGCGTGCAGGTGTTGAAGGCGCTCGACCAACTGAACGCCGGGACGATGGTCGCGCCCGCCAGCGCCGACGACGCAGCGATTGACCGTTCGCTCGACGACGCAGTCGAGGCGGCGGTGCGGGCGTATCGGCAGGGCTAGGGGTAAAGCTTAGCCTCTTGTAGGGGTGACCCGTCGGGTCGCCCCTACGATTACTCGTTCTTGATTAGAAATCTTCCAGGAAATGTATCATGAACCGCCTCATCTTCCGTATTCTGCTTGCCTGTCTTTGCATCAGCTTGCTCTCCAGCGGTCTCTACGCGCAAGACGAACAGCCGCCATGTGAGGACATTCCCACAGATGAACAGCACTCACAGCGGACGGACGAGGGTTTGAAGTACGTCGTGCTGCGCGAGTGCAACGGACCGAAACCGACACTCGACTCTGCCGTCACTGTTCATTACAGCGGCTGGCTGATGAACGGGACAGTTTTCGACAGCTCGTATGAGCGTGGCACACCCGCAACCTTTCCACTGAACGCTGTCATCGCTGGCTGGCAAGTTGGCTTGCAGTTGATGTCGGTGGGTGCGCATTATCGCCTGATCATCCCACCAGACCTGGGCTACGGCGAAGCGGGCGCAGGCGACATGATACCAGGCAATGCGATTCTGATTTTTGATGTCGAACTATTGGAAATCAATGGTGTTGGGATTGCGGAGGCTGAGCCGCTGCCGATTGAACTGTTCGCCGCAGGAAATATTGATGCGAATAGCTGCCCTACTGACATCACCTCCGAATTTGCGCCGCAGGATCAAATCTTCATCGTGACGCAAACAGTGGATGTTGCCGCTGGCACGCGCGCGTTCGTCCGGCTGCTGCATGAAGGCGAGCCGATTGAAGACACAGACGAAATCGTCGCGCCGTCCGACTTGCGTGTCTGCGTCTTCTTCGTTTTCAAAAACGATGAAGGTTGGGAAACAGGCGAATACAGCGCCGAGCTTTACTTCGATGGCGAACTGGTCGGGCGCGTTGAATTCGAGGTAAGCGCTTGAGCACGTAGTTTGGCGTCCTTTGCGCCTTTGCGGTTCAAAAATCTGATCTGAACCGCCAAGACGCGAAGGACGCCAGGCATTTACTCCGCAGCGTCTTCAGCGGGCTTAACCTCATCCTTCCGCAACAGCCGCCTGTACGTCGCTTGAAACGTCAGCGCGTCAGCGGTGTGGAACGGCTCCGGCGCTTCAATGCCTGCCGTCCCCGCCACGCCAAAATCGATGAACGCCTGAAGCAGATCACGATAGCGAATGTCCGCCTCGTTCAGCGGCACATGCGCTTTTTCGCCCTTGCTCGTGTAATCAATCCCGCTGATGTGGAAGTGCAGCCGCTTCATGCCTTCGTCGCCGAGCGCGGCGCGGCAGCGGGTGAGCGCGTCGGCAAATTCGGCGTAGCTGTTGAACGTGCCATCGCCCGTGCGCGCGTGCAAATGCGCCCAGTCGATGCACGGCATCACGCCGGGGACTTCCTTGCTCAGTTGCAGCACCTCGTCCAGATTGCCAAACATCGCGCTCTTGCCCATCGTCTCCGGGCGCAGGTACACATCCACGCCTTCCGCGCGCAAAATGCCCGTCAGTTCGATCAGCTTTTGTTTGGCGCGCTCATAGACCTGCTCGGCGGGCTGCCCATGATAGCTGCCGGGGTGAAAGACAATATCGCGCGCCCCCGCCAGATAGCCCTTGCGCGCCGCCGCCAGCAGCCGCGCGTCGCTCTTCTCCATCAGTTCCGCCGTCTGGCTGTTCAGGTTGATGTAGTAGGGCGCGTGGATGCTGATCGTCACGTCGGCTTTTTGCCCCGCCGCTTTGATCTGCGCGCAGGTTTCATCGGTCACGCGCACGCTCTGCACCCAGGCGATTTCGAGGTGCTGCAAACCCAACTCGCGGATATGATAGACAGCGGCGACGGTGCCGCTTTCGCGCGCGGTCTGCGGCGAGCCAACCGTGCCAAACCGAATGGGGTCCTGATCTGCCACAACAACACCTCATGCTTTTGCGTATCAAAACTGATCAAGCGTTGTTTGGGCAGGTAGTCTGGTAAATTCATGACCCTCATCCCCTATCCCCTTCTCCCTCAGGGCGAAGGGGGATCAGAGTCGTATCAAAGCCCCTCTCCATGAGGGAGAGGGGTTTGGGGTGAGGGTTCCGACTACTACACCCAAATTTGCTGTATCACAATTGTAGCACTGAGGCAGTTTTCATGCTCACGGAGTCGCCAAACTTTCGTAGAAATGCGTTCATCACCGCGCTGGTGTCGTTCGGAGTCGCCTTCGCGTTGTGGAACATCCCGCAGTTGGGCTTCCTGATGTATCCCTTCCGGCTGTTCGTCACGTTCGTCCACGAAAGCGGTCACGGACTGGCGGCGATTGTGACGGGCGGGCGGCTGGAAGGCTTCATCGTCAATGCTGACGGCAGCGGTCTGGCGCGCACGGCAGGCGGCAGTCTATTGCTCATATTGCCCGCTGGCTACATCGGCGCGGCGTGTTTTGGCGCGGGGCTGTTCTACCTGACCAACACCCTCCGGCACACGCGCTTGATCGGCGTGGTGCTGGGCGCGTTGCTCTTGGTCGTGACGCTGCTCTACACGGGCATCCTCTCGCTGGCGGGTGTGGTCGGCATCGGCGGCGGCTTGCTGCTGGTCGCGCTCGGCTGGCTCGGTCCGCGCTGGCTCAACCTGCTGGTATTGAATGTGCTGGCGCTGCTGACGGCGCTACACGCGACGCTCGATCTGGTGTTCCTGATCAACAACACCAGCGCCAGCGCGATGGGCGTGCGCAATGATGCCGCTGCGTTTTCGGCGGCAATCACGCCGCTCGTGCCGCCCGTCATCTGGGCGCTGTTGTGGGCGGCAATAGCACTGGTCGTCGTCTGGCTGGCATTCTATTACAGCATCGTGCATCCGCTGGTGAAGAGGGGATGAGGTATCAGGTATCAGCGGTCAGGTATCAGGTTTTAGTGCAGGGTGCAAAGTGCAAAGTGCAAAGTGCAAAAGAGACTGCAGGGGCAGGATGTGTCCTGCCCGCAGCGATGGACACAGAATCAGCCTTACTCGCTGCTGGTATTCTCGGACACGCAAGCCACCTCAATCACGAAGTCACCACCCGGACATGTAAAGTGAAATGTGTAGCTTCCCCACGCATGTTGGGGCGGCTTCACGGTTAATCCATCATTCGTCAGACGCTTGTAGGCGGCATTCACCTCAGCTTCAGTTTGTGCATCGAAACCGATATGAAATGCTTTCGGGTAGGTCGGCTTGCGCCCTCGCATGAGGTTGATATGCATACCGTGTCCATCTCCCAGAACGCTGATATTGTCGTTGTTGTCTTCAAACGCATCGCTATACCCAAAGTGCTTCTTCAGGAACGCGCTGACTTCTGTAACGTCGCGCACTGTCAGATTGACATGATCGACACGCATGGTTTTTTCCTTTGCTCTACACAGGCTTTATATCGCTCACTCAGAGCGATATTTTGACTATACTGTCAATTTAGGGCATTATCCGTCCTGATTATTTTGGAGATTTTGTAGTGTATTCACCAACTGCGCGGCTGCTTGCCGTTTTGGAGCTTTTGCAATCGAACAAGCGCATGAGCGGAATGGAGATCGCTGACAGACTGGAGGTCGATCCTCGCACGGTGCGTCGGTACATTGCAACGCTTCAGGATATGGGCATTCCAATAGAGGGGGAACGAGGTCCGTTGGGGGCATACACGTTGCAACGGGGGCACCGACTGCCGCCACTGCTTTATAACGAAGAAGAGGCGATTGCCCTGTCACTTGGTCTCATCGTACTGCGGGCGTTTCATTTTCCGGTTGATGTGGTGGCGGTAGAAGGGGCGTTGGCTAAGACGGAGCGCGTTATTCCTGAAATAATTTTCCGACGTGTACAAAGTCTGCGTAACGCCATCGTTTTCAACCCAAGTATTTACATCACACAACCGCCTGACCTGGCTCATAACCAGTTTCTCGTCAGGTTGAGCGCAGCAGTTCAGGATCGGCAACGTGTACAGATACGTTACCACTCGTCGGAAGGTAAGGTTACTGAACGATGGCTCGACCCATATGGGCTTGTTTATAATGAGGGCTACTGGTACACAGTAGGATATTGCCACTTACGCCACGACATGCGCACATTTCGTCTGGATCGGATAAATGACGTAGTGCCGCTACCAGAGACATTTGAGCGACATAACGATTTTGACCCCCTTGAACATGTGCTGAGATCGATTGCCCTCTCTCCCAGTACGTATCATGTGGAGATTGTGCTGTATACCTCGATAGAAACAGCACAAACCGTCTTCCTGCCGACAGACGGTGCATTTGAGCAAAAAGAGGAGGGCGTCATCTTTCGTCGGAACATCGCTGAATTAGACTGGCTGGCATATTTATTGTTAAACGCCCCATTCCGTGTCCGTGTTATTCATCCGCCTGAATTACGACAAAAGTTACGCGAAATTTCGACGAGGGCATTGGAGATGAGTTTGGACTGAGAGGCAGGATATTCAAAGCCAAGATCACGAATGCACGCCTCCCCGCATTCGCGATCTTGGCTGACGCCGGGTGAGCCGGGCGTGCGGCGGCTACATCTGCGCGCCAGCGGCTCGTACCCGTTATGCGTGTGAAAACTACCTTACTGCCCCGGCAGCAGGTCGTGTACCGGATAGGTCGTCGGGAAGTACTGCAAGTTATAGCTGACGCTCGCTCCCGTGGTGTTCGGCAGCACGTCAAAGTTGCAGCGCGTGCTGATCAGCGGCGTTTCCGTGCCAGGACCGTAATTATCGTAGCCATCGAAATGGGCTTCCGTCCATTCGACTTTGTACTCGACTTCGTAGTGACCGGGGCGCAGGTTGCCGACGGTCGCCGTGTAGAAGACCCACGTATTCACGCCGCCGCGCCGCGCGGGTTCGCTGCGCTGGACAGTCGTCAGAATGGCGTTATTCAGCCGCACAGAGTAATCCGCCGTCGCCAGATGTTGACTCATCTGATCAGCCGTGCGTGTGAACCACGACCAGAAAATCGTCACGCTGTCGGTGTCATAGATGATGCCGGGCAGCGCCAGTTGGTAGCTGTCACATTCCGCGAAGATCAGCCCCGGCGTTTCCGAGCGGAATTGCAGGCTGGGACGCGCACCCAGGAAGACTTCGCTTTCCGGTTCGAGATTGGGGTTGACGAAGCCGCTGCCCGGCGCCAGGATGCGCACGGGAGTATCCGCAGTCGTGGCGGATGGCGCGCCAGTCCCGGTGTCGATGCTGGTGGCGGGCGCGTTCACGGGCGTGCTGCACCCATCCTGCACGTCGTTGACGGTCGTCTCAAAGTCGATGCTGCTGCTGTTGCCTTCACGCGCGATCAGTACCCGCGCGCTGCCCGTCGCCCCCGCCGCCACCGTGCCGCCCGTGATATACGGCAGGCGCTCACTGACGGCATACGTCCCATCCACCGATACCTGGCGCAGCGACGACAGCGCATTGCCCGCGCCATTGGCGTTATCGAACAGCTGATAGTAGATGTCCCAGCCCGCCAGCATCGTACCGCTCAGGTTGATCACGCCCGCGTCAGCGCAGGCAACGTAGGTGATCTGGACACTGTTGGCGTTGGTAGTTGTGGTGTCCTGCGCATATATCGGCAGCGCGGCGATGCTGGCAAACGCGATCATCCAGATCACGATCAAGATGGCTTTTTTCATACGAACCCCCTCTGACACTCATCGAAACTGCATCGAACAAGGGGCTTCAGCCCCTTGACTGAACAGGCATTGGCAAGGGGCTGAAGCCTCTTGTTCGGAATAGTGCGTGCATTGTAACACGGACTGCGCCTACATGCCCGACTCCCCTCTCAAGCGTAATCCCAACGCTTTTCCAACATTTCGAGGGGCAGGATCGGTATAGGGGGGTGATCGATCATCTTAACGATCCACAAGATCGATAGGGGGGTGAGGATCGATCACGAGCAGCCATTAGGGATAAGTTGGGATAATGTGGGATAAACGATCAGCCCACTTTTTCGCGATATCCCAAAGCCGCGCTCATCTGTTCCAACGCCTGCGTCAGCATTGCCCGTGAGCAGCCGAAGTTCAGCCGCGCGAACCCTGCCCCGCCCGGACCGCACTCCGCGCCATTGGTCAGCGCGACTTTCGCCTCCTTCAGAAAGAACTTGAACGGATCGTCCAGCGCGACCGCGCGAAAGTCCATCCACGCCAGATACGTCGCTTCCGGTCGTGTGACGGCGACGCCGGGCATGTGCGCCGCGACGTAATCAACGACGAAATCGCGGTTGCCTTCGAGATGCGTCATCAGCGCCGCCAGCCAGTCGTCGCCAGCGCGATACGCCGCTTCCGCCGCAACGAAGCCGAGCGCGTTCGGGATCATGCCAAAGTGAAAGCCCGTCATACGCAGTTTGTTACGCAGCACCTCGTCCGGCACGATGGCGGCGGCGCTGCCCAACCCTGGAATATTGAACGTCTTGCTCGGCGCGTAGAGCGTGATGATGCGGCTGGCGAGTTCGGGCGCGATTTTCGCCAGCGGGATGTGCTGATTACCCGTGTACGTTAGCTCGGCGTGGATTTCGTCGCTGCACACGATCAGGTTGTGGCGTTCGGCAAAGGCGGCGAGGCGCGTCAGTTCGTCCTCGCTCATCACGCGCCCGGTCGGGTTGTGCGGGTTGCACAACAGCAGTAGTTTGCTGCGCGGCGTGACTGCCCGTTCGAGGGCGTCAAAGTCGAGTTCATAGCGCACGATGTGACCGTCGCCGTGGGCGGTGAGTTCGGCGTGCTGAATCTCCAGCCCAAAGTTAGTGCTGGCGTGCATGAACGGCGGATAGATCGGTGGGGTCATCAGCACGCCGTCGCCCGCCACGCCGATGGTGTGCGTGACGATGTTCAGCCCGGCGACCAGCCCCGGCATGGGCAGTATCCACACCGGATCGACCTGCCAGCCGTAGCGCGCTGCCAACCGCCCCGCCAGTGTTTCGCGCAGCGCGGGCATATCCGCCTGATAGCCAAAGACGGGATGTTCGAGCCGCTGGCGCACTGCCTCCATCACGGCAGGCGGCGCGCCGAATTCGGTATCCGCCACCCACATCGGCAGCACATCATCGCCGAACATGGTCCACTTGATCGCGTTCGTGCCGCGACGATCTACATCATACGAGAAATCAAATTCGGGCATTAGAAACTCCTTTTGGTGCAAAGTGCAGAGTGCAGGGTGCAAGACATATTGTTGGATGCACTTTGCACCCTGTACTCTGCACCAAACCTTCATCACTCATCATTCGTCGAACCACACAATATTCGTCCACGCCTTTTCGCCGTGACGGTCGCGCACGGTGACGCGGCAGTAATCGCTGCGCCAGCTGCGCAGGTTCAGTGTCGCCTCCAGCAAGCCGTTGCCATGAATACTGACTGCCTCCGCGCCTTTGCCACTGACGACGATGTGTTCGGCGGGCGAACAGCGCACCTGTACCGAAATCTTCGGCTGTACTTTGACATCGAACAGCATCGGTCCAGTGCTGCTGTAGTAATCACCCACCTTAAGCGCCGTCAGGATCGCCTGCGGAGTCAGTTCCGCCGCTTTGACCCACGCCCAGCCGCGCAGTACGTCCTGATGCTCTTTGAAGTGTGCGTCATCGGTCGCCAGCGCGCTGTAGCGATGCCCGCGCGCCGCCAGCCGATCCACCATGTACCACGAGTCGAGGCGGTCGTTGTGGTCGGCGGAGATGCCGTTGATGATTTCGATGGCTTCGACCTCACCGAGCGACAGCACATCCGCCTCGCTCAAGTCGTACCAAGCCGGGTGCGCTGCGGCGACGAATGCCCCGGCTGCGCGGGCGCGCTGTGCCATCTGGGGTCCGGTTTCGCCGTGCAGATTGGGCGCGAAATCACCTGGCAGCCCGACCGCCAGCAAATGCCAGAGTTCGCCGATTTCGGTTTCGCCCGCGTGCAGTTCCGCGCCGAGCAGTGTAATGAAATCACCCGTCCAGTAGGCGCTAGTATCGGTGATCGGATAGCCAAAGCGCTCCATGAAATGATCGGTGATGGCGAGAAAGTCATAGCCGAGTTCGCGGTAAATGCGGCAGACATCCTCCGGCGTGCGTCGTCCATCGGAACGAGTGGAATGGGTATGCAGATTGCCACGATAAAAACGACCGGGTTTATCAAACGGGAGGTAGCGCATGTTGGCTGGTGTCTTTCGATTGTGCTATGGGTAGCCGCTATTGTAGCGTTGGAAGCGCGGGCGCGCACGAGATATAATCGTAACCCTCATCCCTGCCCCTCTCCGTGAGGGAGAGGGGTTCAGATTGAGTTATTAAAGTCCCTCTCCCTGAGGGAGAGGGATTTAGGGTGAGGGTTTTCAGGAGAATTCATAATGCACGTTTTGGGGATAGACATTGGCGGGACGGGGATTAAGGGCGCGCCCGTCGATATTGAGACGGGTACGCTGCTGGCGGAGCGCATCCGTCTGATCACGCCCGATCCGTCCACGCCGGAAGCGTGCGCCGAACTCATCGCGTCGATTGCCAGAGAATTCCGCTGGCAGGGACGCATCGGCTGTGGTTATCCGGGCGTCGTCAAAAACGGCGTGACGATCACGGCAGCGAACGTGGATGCGGGCTGGGTCAACTGCGATGCCAAGACCGTTATCGAACAGGCGACGCAGTGCAAGACCAGCATCATGAACGATGCCGACGCCGCCGGGCTTGCCGAAATCCGCTTCGGCGCGGGGCGCGATGTCAAAGGCGTGGTAATGATG
>Ga0224723_1001404_pt1 | contig 14515 bp, 16 predicted proteins | sample Balambano_FR2_Me_FD_161647 | JGI IMG/M metagenome (GOLD analysis project Ga0224723, IMG submission 161647) | Freshwater sediment microbial communities from Lake Towuti, South Sulawesi, Indonesia - Balambano_FR2_MetaG | ecosystem: Environmental > Aquatic > Freshwater > Lake > Sediment | place...
CGCGGAGCCGCAGCGCTCGGCCGCCGTCGCTCCGGCTGAAACGGCGCCCCCGGCCGCCGGCCAGAACCTGACGGCCTCGGCCGTCAGCGGCGCGCCCGACAGCCCGATCCGGCTTGCGATCGCGGTGGCCGACAGCAATCTGGGCGATGCGCTCATCAGCCTGAAGGGTCTGCCGAAGGACGCCAAGCTCTCGACCGGCATCGATGTCGGCGGCGGCCAGTGGCTGCTCCCGCCGAACCGTCTGAAGGACCTGACATTGACCGCGCCGGCCACCGCCGTCGGCAATTACCAGCTTGAAGCGCAGCTTCTGAAGGACGACGCGCAGACCAGCATGTCGCCCGCGGTGCCGTTCAACCTCAGCATTGCCGCGTCGGCGCCCCGCGCCGCGGCGGCTCCCGCGCAGCCGGCATCCGGCGCGTCTCCGGCGCCGACCAGCCGGGTGGCTGGCGTTGCCGCCACGCCGACGGTCGCGCCGCCGGCGCAGCAGCGGGCCGACACCGCCCGCCTGGCCGCACTGCCTGACGAAGCGCCGCAGCCCGATACGGACTTCCTCACGCAAATGCTGATCCGCGACGGCAATAAGAAGATGCGCGAGGGCGATATCACCGCGGCCCGCAAGTTCTATGAGCAAGCCGCGGCCTCTGGCCATCCGGAAGCGTCGCTCGCCATGGGACGGTCTTATGACCCAACCTATTTCGAGAGGCTGAACGTGAAGACCGGCAAGCCCGACCCCGCCACCGCGTTCGAGTGGTACAAGAAAGCGCTGGACGGCGGTCTCGTGACCGCGAAGGTGAAGATCGACGCGCTCAAGCAGTGGCTCCAGAGGTAAGGCGAAGCGTTCGTCCGCCGGCGCAAGTCTCCGGGCCGATCGGATCCCGGCCTTCTGGCGAGCGGGACGGAACGGCCTGTCTCAGCTCTGCGCATCGGCCCAAAAAGCGGACACCACTTTTTCGGGTTGATGCGCCAAAAGCTTGGGCGGCACAGCGGATACCCAAACGCAGTCCGCCGCCCCGGCCTTCGCTTTCCGGGTTGCCTGCGCTTTCCCGTTGCCCTTCCGATAGTTACGGCTCCCCCAAAAGCAGGGTCTGACAGCTTGGCCTGCGATGTGGCAGTCTGGCCCCGCGCTCCTTCAAGTTGTCACCGAATGGAGACATCGGGTGCCTCAGAGCTTGCTCACGGATTCCAGACGCAGGACGGGCCTGCTTGCCGCCGCGCTGCTGATGGTCATGCTCATGACACTGATCAGCGCAATCGGGGAACATGCGGCGGAAAGCTGCTATGCGGCCGAGGGCGCAAGGACGCCGCTGCGCGCTATCATCTTCGACCTGCCTCAAATCCTCGTGGAGACATTCGAGCGGCATCCGCTGCTCTTCGTTTACGGCATTGGCTCCAACCTTCCCTTCGTGGCAACCATCGCCATGGCGCGGCACTGGCCCGCGATCGTCACGGCCTTTGCCGCGCTCGCCGCTCAGCCTGCGGCGCTCGTCTATTTCGCAAAGGAAGGCGCGATCTTCACCTGCAGTTTCGGCGGGGCGCTGGACGCTGCCGGCATCGCGATCTTTCAACTGATCGTCGTCCTGCCGCTCGGTCTGCTGCAGCTCGCCTTCGTGGCGATCGACCGCTATTGGCGGCTGAGGAAACAGGCGAGCTGAAACGGCGAGCGGGCCTCGGCTTTACCAAGTCGGCATCGCCGCGATTTTGACGATGGTGGAGCCAGGCGGGATCGAACCGCCGACCTCGTGAATGCCATTCACAAGTTACATGACACTCCATGGAACTGCCTGATATGGCGTGAGACTATAATCCTTATATTTCAATGATTTTTGAGATAAACGGATTCGCAGCTCGTTCCACTCCGTTTCATGCTATCTTGAATATTTGGGCCACAGGAGTGCCACAGGAATGAAGCCCAGCGAGCGTGTAATTACCTTTATCGATTCGTCCGTCAATGCTGCCAAGCCGCGTCATGGAAAGCGGACCGAATACCGGGTGCAAGACACACGAAAGCAAATGATGCCCGGTCTGATTCTCGACGTAATGCCCGGTACCAGGCACATCAAAAAAATCTAGCGAGCTTTGTACGACATCCGCGAGAGCGACAAGCGCATCCGCCGCAAGGTGAAGCTCGGTGACCACTCGACCAGCCTCGCCGAGATCCGCAGGCAATGGCAGGCCATCCGCGACATGGTCAGCGGCGACATCAAGCGCGACTACGTGGCCGAAAAGAACGAGGAGAAGCGTCAAGCCGAACTCGCACGCCAGCGTCGGCGCACCTTCCGAACTGTAAGCGAGATGTTCATTGAGGAGCACGCTAAGGCCAAGAAGCGCACATGGCGTGAGGATAAATACAAACTCGACAAGTATGTGCTGCCGGTTATCGGCGATATGATGATGGAGGAGATCACCCGCGAGGACATCAAGGACGGCGTGCTCGCCAAGATCCTGCGGCCGATGATGGATGAGGACGGCGAGCCACTCCTCGACGATCAGTGCAGACGTGTGCTCGCCGGCGCAGTACAGGCCGATCGCGTCCGAGCGCTAATGTCCGCGGTGTTCAATTGGGCGCGTAAGGAGAAGAGCGTCAGTGTCGTGAATCCGGCCGCACTCATCGACAACTACGCCACCGATGGTGAACGGCAGGAAGTGAGCGAGGCCGACATCGCTAAGCTCTGGCCGGTGCTGGAGCATCACCCGGACAATCTCACCACATGGCGTGCCTGGACTATCGCACGGATTGCCTTCCTTGGTGGCCAGCGCCTTTCAGAAATCAGCGGAGCCCGCAAGGAGGAGCTGGACCTTGACGGTGGCATGCCAATCTGGAAGCTATCTCAAGCCAGGACCGGTCGGAAAAACAAGAAACCGCATTCCGTGCCGCTACCACCTATGATGCGGGAACTATACCGCGAGGCCGTGGCACGCTCCGGCCATCACACATTAGTCTTCCCCTCTGACGCAAAGGACGTGCCCATTCACAGGCGCACCGTTCTCGATCGCCTCAGCCTAGCCTACGCCGAGTGCAAGATTAGCGGCGTCGATTTTAACTCAATACGCCACACGGTTGAAACACAACTCGCCAAGGTCGGAGTGGATGACACCCTCCGCGACCGCATCCTCGACCACAAACGCCGACTGAAGCAAAGCGAGGGCGAGCGCTACAACCACTAAGACTTCTACCAACCCAAATATCAGGCCCTGGCAAAGCTAGAACAACGCATGCAAGAGATCGTGGCTGGTAAATTATCCGAAACCACGATCGTTCCTCTTCATTCGCGTGCTCGCAGCCCAACTTCCTAGCAGAATTTTTATCGAATGTGAGCATAGCCGGCCCAACGCTACGGCGACCACCTATGCGTCGGGACTGTAAGCGTGCGCTGAGAGCTAGGACTGTTCGAGGTTGACGGTAAGCGGGTGTCTGCCCCCACATTTCGGCCGGGCTGAGGTCATGGCGTAATGCGAGCCCATGAGCGATCGTTTTGACAATAGATTTAAGCGTAAGCTTGAAAGCGATGCCGATCGGAACGGCCACGGCGCCTCGAACGTGCGGCGGATCGAGCTGATCACGGGTACCGGGCAGCGTCGCCGATGGTCGAGCGACGACAAGGCGCGCATTGTGGAGGAGAGCCTGAGGCCGGGCGCCAACGTGTCCGAGATTGCCCGGCGCAATGGGCTGAGCCCCTCCATGTCCTTTTTCAAGCAAAAAGTTGCGAAGCTCCGTCACCGCGCCAAAGGCGCGGCGTTGCACTCATAAAAACCGTTAGGTCGGGAGCAGGACGGCGATGGCGACGGTCGATCAAGCTTTCATACGCGGGTTAAAACCGCATGAACGTTTGTCGTCGCAGGCCTGCCTCGGACTTAGCGCGGGCGTCGGAATGAGACCGGCCCATGGGGCTCGCGAGGATTGCCTTGACCGTTCGTCCTGCCCCCCGGCCAAACGGGCCGGGGTGGGTGACTATGCCGCCGCTGGTCTCACTGCCTGGCCGATGGCCCAAATGAACCCGCAAAGCTCGCGCGCAATAGCTGCGACCACCACGGTCGGCTTCTTTCCACCGGCAGAGAGGGTGCGAAACCGCTGGCAGAGACGAAGTTGCGCCTTCCAGGCAATGTCGCGAATGGGCTTCGGCAGCCGGACGATGATCTCGGCCTTTTCCTTGGCGATCCGTGGCGGATAGCGATAGCTCCAGGCCGCCTCGATCAGCATGCGTCGCGCCTCGCCATTGCCGGTCTTGGTGATCCCGCCGCGCCGGATGCGTTCGCCGCTCGATCGCTCGGCGGGGACCAGCCCCAGATAGGCCATCAGCTGCCGCGCGCTCTCGAACCGACCGAGATCGCCAATGGCGGCAACGAAGGTTACGGCGGAGACGAAATCGAGGACCGCGCAGGCCGCGCAAGGCCTCAACGAGCGGTCCCATCGACCAGCCCGCCATGACAATGATGCGTCCAACGAGCTGATCGCGGCGATCCTGGGCCGTCCATCCCGCTTCGAGATAGTCTTGAAAGACTATCTGATGCGCCTGCTGATCGAAGGTTTGACCGGCAAGCCAGGAGCGGTGCCGCTGCGTCCAATGCTTGCCGGTCTCATAGATTCGGCCATGCCGCAGCAGGAAGGCCAGCAATTGCTGGCGCGCCCGCATGAGCTGCATCGAGGCATCCAGCCGTGCCCGCGTCAGATCGCGCATGGCTTCGTGCGCCTCATCTGGAACCCAGACGCGGGTGAGGTCGCCGGATCGATGCAGCACCGCGAGCTTCTGGGAATCCCGGCGGTCTGTCTTGATGCGCTTGCCCGGCTTGCGCGGGATCATCGAGGTGGCCACAACGGTGCAGCCATGGCCGAGATCGGTGAGATGGCGATAGATGCCGTACCCACAGCACCCCGCCTCGTAGCAGAACTCCAGCAGGCCCCCTCCTTTAGCAAGGTCGATGCTGCGCGGATCGCCAGAATCGGCAACGCTCTGGCTCTTTCTCGGCAAGACGATTGCCCCAGAGCCGGCACAAACCATGACGCATGCGAGCGACAAGCTGCCCGACGATATCGATGCCCTCAGGCATTGATCCGGGCTGAGCGCGCCGCTCATGCCGCCGTCGTTGCCGAGCGCAATGCCATCAGCGCCGAACGCGACACTCTCACAGCGCGCAACGCGCGGCTGGAGGCGATCATCCAGGAGATCCGTCGCGCGCATTTCGGCCGCAAGTCCGAGCGCATCACCGACGATCAGTTGGCGTTCGCCCTTGAAGAGCTCGAGACCTCGCTCGCCAAAGCGGAGCGGAGGACGAGAAGGCCGATCCGGCGCTCAAGACCGAGCGCACGCGCAAGCGCCGGGCCAGCCGCAGCGACAGCCTCGATCATCTGCCGCATGAGGAGGTGGTGATCGAGCCCGACAGCAAGGTCTGCCCGTGTTGCGGCGGTGATTTGCATGTCATCGGCGAGGATAGCTCCAAGCGCCTGGACAAGGTTCCGTCCAAGGTTCGCGTGATCGTCACGCGGCGCCCGAAATACGCGTGCCGAGCTTGCGAGAAGACCGGCGCGGACGATGTCGCCGGCATCGTTCAAGCGCCGGCGCCCGCCCGACTGATCGAAGGCGGGCTGCCCACCGAAGCCCTGGTGGGCCGACGTGGTGGTGAGCAAACACGCCGATCACCTCCGCTTTATCGGCAATCGCAGATCCTGGCGCGTCACGGTGTCAGGATCGAGCGCTCGACGCTGGCGCAATGGGTCGGCGCGGCGGCCGCCGAGCTGCAGCCGCTGCACGATCATCTGATCGGGCTGCTCAAGGCGTCGCCGAAGCTGTTCTGCGACGAGACGCGCTGTCCGGTGCTGGACCCCGGCGCCGGCAAGACAAAGACCGGCTTCATGTGGGCGATCGCCCGCGACGATCGGCCGTGGGGCGGCGAGGAGCCGCCGGCGGTGGCCTATTCCTATGCGCCAGGGCGCGGCGGCGAGCATGCGGCGAGGTTGCTCGACGGCTTCAGCGGCATCCTGCAAGTGGACGGCTATGCCGCCTACAAGAAGCTTGCTGCACCGGCACGGCCCGGCGGTCCCGTGACGCTGGCTTATTGCTGGAGCCATCTGCGCAGACAGTTTTACGAGGTCTATGTCGGCGGCAATGCGCCGATCGCGACCGAGGCGCTCGCGCGCATCAAGCGGCTCTACGATATCGAGGCCGACATCCGCGGCCTGCCGCCCGGTGTCCGGCGCGCAATCCGCCAGGAGCGCTCCAAGCCCGTGATCGAGGCGCTCAAGCCCTGGTTCGAAGCAAGCCTCGCCAAGGTACCCAAAGGCGGCAAGCTCGCTGATGCGCTCAGCTACGGCCTCAACCACTGGAGCGGCCTGTGCCTTCTCCTGGAGGACGGCCGCATCGAGATCGACTCAAACACCGTCGAGCGCTCAATCCGCGGCCTGGCTCTTACAAGAAAAAATGCCCTGTTTGCAGGCCACGACCGTGGAGCGGTTGGCTGGGCAATGATCGCGTCGCTCCTGGAGACCTGCAAACTCAATCAGGTCGACCCATTGGCTTGGACCACCGACGTGCTCACAAAGCTCGTCAACCGCTGGCCGGCATCCCGAATCTACGAACTGATGCCCTGGGCTTACACCGCCAAGTCCGCGTAAACCACCGTCAACGTGGGGTGGCTGGCCCGCTTACGAAGGACGCGCTGGATCAGACGGCAGCCTTGAACTGGGCCGCACTGAGCTTCCAAGAAGCAATTTATCGATCCGATTGATCAGATGCCCGCCGATGCGTTCGAGCACGCAGCGCAAATAGGCTTGTGGATCGAGGCCGTGAAGTTTTGCGGTTTCGATTAGGCTAAGCGCCAGCCAGGGAAGCCGCAGCGCATGTCGGTATGGCCGGTCGCCAGCCACACCCGGACCCCGGTCGGAACAGGGATCATCTGCCATCCGCCGCATCGAGAATGCACCGTAGGCTGTCGACATCGATGCCGGCGCCGACCCGGACCACACGCCCATTGCCCAGCGCGATCTCGATACGCTGCGTGTCAGGCTCCGGGCTGGCGGCAGTTGGTGGGGAGGCCGGCGGCGCATCCGCTCCGGCGGCAGCCCCCAGCGCAGGCGTCACGGGTGCGGGAAGAGCCAAGGTGACGGGAATTAAAGCCGGCGTGCTTTGCCGGTCTCCCCCGTCCCGGGCCAGCCGACGCCAGCGGAACAACAGGCTCGGCTTGATCCCGTGGCGGCGAGCCACCGCCGAGATGTTCACTCCAGGCTGCTCAGCCTCTGCGACGACCGCCTGCTTCTCCGCCTCGCTCCACCGCCGTCGCGTCTCGGTGACCACCAAATACCGCCGGGCGAAATTGTCTCCGGACATAGTTCCAGACCTTTCACACCTAGCCCGCATTTCTCACACGGCTGAAGCACTGGCGTGGTCATCCGGTCGACTTGCGTGCGATGTTGCCGCATCCCATGGCAAGGGGTGGCGCGGATCGCGCGCTCGGTTTCAGCATGGGCTGATGTCCGCAGTCTCCTGTGGGTTTGGTGGTATGCCGCGAGAGGGACGCGCCGCAGCGTCGCGGGTCAGGTGGGAGAGCCCCGCGCATGGGCAAGCCGCGCGGCGGCGAGGCGCCATTCGCGGCGGATGGACAAGCGGAAGCGAAGGCGATCTTGACGCGGCGCGCGCTGATTTTCACCGACGCGCCGATCTTTAAAAACTTCAGCCGGATCGTGCCGCAGGTGGCGGCGGCGAACTGCGTGTGGGCAAGGCCGATCCGGCGCAGCGCGCACAAGAGGACGTAGGCCATCGAGGCGAACCACAGGCGCAACTGGTTGGCCCGCATCGTCGCCGCCGAGGCGCGGTCGGCGAAGAGATCGCCTTGGGCTTCCTTGATGCGGTTCTCCATCTCGCCGCGCATGCAATAGAGATCCTCGTAAAGGGGCTTGGCGGTCCAGGCGTCCGGCTTCAGCGAGGTGACGAGAAAGCGTGGATTGGCTTCCCCGCCGGTCCATTCGGCCTTGCCGATCACGCGGCGACGGCGTGACCAGGAGTCCTTCGTCGACCATAGGAAATCCCGGAATACCCGCTCCGGCTTGCTTCCCGCAGCTTCCGAGAGCCGCCGCGCCTCCGCCAGAGCCTGCGTAAGGCGTGTCTCCAAACGCGCGTTGCGGGCGAGGCCGAAGACGTAGTGGACGTTGTTGGCCTCGCACCAGGCCATCAGCGCCTCTCGGGCGAAGCCGGAATCGGCGCGCAGGATGATCCTCACCTTCGGCCAGCGCGCCCGGATCTGACTGACAATGCGGGCCGTCTCCTCCACCGCGCCGGCGCTGGCGTCGATGTTCGAGCGCCGGAGCCTGGCGGCCAGGAGATGCCGGCCGCAGAAGACATAGAGCGGCAGATCGCAATAACAGTCGTAATAGCCATGGAAGAAACGCCCTTCCTGATGCCCGTGCAGCGGGTCGTCTGTGGCGTCGAGGTCGAGCACGATCTCACGCGGCGGCTTGCCGTGCGCGTCAAGGAAACAAGTCGACGAACAGAGCTTCGATCGCCGCGCTGTCATGGCCGATCTTACGATAACGCCCTGTCATCCCCTCGGCCGGGGCGTGCTCCAGCCGGTTCAGCGTGCTCTTGCCGGCCAGCAGCGCCGGTGTCGCGGCGGCGCCATCCAGCTTGCCCAAAAGCACGCCGAGAACGGGATCGCGCCGCAACTCGTCATGGTCGATGAGGTCTTCATAACCCAGCGCCAGGCCGAACACACGCTGCGCGATGAGCGTCTTCACATCGTGCAGCACATAGGCAGGATGGCGGCTGTCGCGAAAGCAGGCGGCGAAGCGGTCGACGAGACGGATCGCGCGATCCGTCTCTCCAAGCAGCACCGCGCCAGCGTCGGAAGAGACCATGCCGCCGTCGAAATCCGCCACGACCTGGCGTCCGCCTGCTCTTCCTAAATCGATCTGGTTCGCGCTACACTCTGTCTGCATCGGGGAGCCCTCTCGAATCGGCATAACTCGTTCTCGCAAAATAAGTTTACACCGTCAGAGGCCCCGATGCGCCTCACCCCGTGAGAAAGGCGGGCTAGCTCTTGTTGCATCAACAAGGACCAAAGGAGCTATATCCAGAGCGCCTCACAAGGCGGCCTCCGGCGTACGGATACGATGATCTCGAAGGCCAAGACCGAGCTCTGGCATCGGCTGCTGACGCATTATTTGCCCCTCTATTTTCCCGAGATCGCCCGCTTTGCCGGCAATTCGCGCAGCGACTAGGAGCGGTGGAAGTGGATCAACGACACCGTCCACGATCACGTCATCGCCGTCCTTGAGGAGAATTATGATGACAATTTCTTCCAGGTCGGCATCAACAGCAAAAAAAAATCAAGTCGCGCTGCTTCGAGAAGATGATGTATAACCCACCCGGACAAACAAAACCTCCAGAGATCTATCTCGACTTCATCAACTTAAAAACCATCGTGGAGCAGAAGGAAAACTGGCCGCTCTTCGCCCCGACACTGAGCATTCCTATGCCGGACGAAAGCAAGGGAAGGGTCAAATACGTAAGCTGGTTTGATCGGGTAAACCGCATCCGGCGAGTGTTCGCGCATTCCTTCGGCCGCAAGTTGGAAGGGCAGGACATTGAAACGCTCGCATATGTGGAGGAGAAACTAAGTGAAAAATTGCCCGATTATGTCACCAGTAAATAACGGGACACTCATCCCTTTTGCCGTCACTGAGGAGCCGCAGGACCGTCGCCACGACCTTATGAGCCAGCTAACTTACCCGATCGCCTGAAACTCCAAAGCCACCTTAATCCGACGCCGCAATGAGTCGTGCATCCCTTATTTCTGCCGCAATAGTTTCAATCAGCCGTAACATCGCTGCTCTACATTAAGATCATTATGATCGCGGAGCTATGTTATTCCCGCGCACCGTGTGGTTTAACGCGCCGATCACTGCGGAACGCCCGAGAGAGTATGAATGGGGACCGATGCTATTCCAGGCTTAGGCCGTGCGAGGGAGTTTATCGGGGGCATTTGGGACCACGCCGCTTCCGCCCCTAGCGATTTCGCTGACGCGGCACGCAACGAGACGCGGCCGGTTGCGGAGCGCGTCGGGCAGACCGCCGATCGAGCTGTCGATGTGCTTGCCGAAGAGTTTCACCAAGCAATCGAGCGCGTGAAGAACTGGCCGGAAAGGTCGGAAATAGGCCTTGAAACACCAAGCCGTGAAATCGAACAGCTCAATAGCGACGGCGACCGTGTCATGTTGTCGCTTACACAGGAAGGTAAGCTGCAGACCGGTGCGGGTCTCAAAGAGCAATATGGCTACAGCATCGTCGTCGAGCAGGTCGGAGACGATCCCGCCGCCGGCAACGGCGGTGCCGCACCATCATACGATGTCACCTTCGATAAGAACCTGCTTGCCGGTCTTTATGCCGAGATCCCGACCATCGCTCCCACTGAGCTCGCGGGGGTGCTGGCCGGCCCGCAAAATGCCTCTCTCGTTGCCTCCTTGACCGATCTGGAGCCGGTAAGTGAACTTAATTTGCTGTCGGCGGACAGTGTGACGATGAGCTTTGCCAATGAAGCGGAAGCGCAGCAGGCGATCGGCATTCTTCAACGGGTAGCAGCGAACCAAGCTTGGCGCAATGCGCAGCTTGCAGGCGATCTCGTGACAAATCCCCTAGCCGACCAGTTGCTCGATACCGGCGGTTCTGGCGCGACGCAGATAACCCGGAGCGACGCCGCATTTCTACAGGAGCACATCACAAGCTACAGCACGACGCTAACCGCGCAGAATCGAAACAAGGTTAAGAACGAATTCAACCCCCTCGTGTCGCTGGGAATCGAGCCTCGGCTGGATACCAATGCGCAGATTGTCCGGACCGTAGAATTGCCGAGCAATGGCGAGCCGGGCCGTCTCACTTATACCGTTTCCGGCGACCTGACGCCGAGTACCAAGGCAAAGCTGGGTCTGCCTTTGGACCCCTTGCCAGATGACATTTTGAAAGCTGAACTGGCGCCGCAAATAATATTTGATCATGGCCAAGTGTCGGCCGAAGTCAGCGTGAGCTGGAATCTTCGCGATAGCGCTTTTGACAACACCGCCGGTAGCCGGATCGTGCCCGAAGCGTCCTTACTCGACGATCTCTCCCTCGGCGAGCCGGACGCTGTTTCGGCTCGTCTTCAGCTCGACTATCAGAAGCCCGATCTCGAATTGAGCCGCACCAACATGGGGCGCTTGGTGGTGGATGCAAGCACCACGTTGCCCGGCAGAGATGCAATTGATGCCGTCAATGCTTTGCTCAATGGCGACGCCGGCCCGGCGTTCAACATTGCTGGCGACAGCCTTGCCGTGACAGCACGCCACGAAGACATCGAGCGGCACGGCTTTCATGTGCAGCCTGAAATCGGAGCGGAGGCATTCAAGCTTCTTGAGGCCAAAGTTTCCCTTATCGCGAACCTTGGCCGCGACGACGTGCAAAACCGGCGTGACATCACACTGGGGGGATGACTGGGGCAATACCGCGGAGAAGCTTCAGGCTCAGCAACAAGGTGTGAACGCGATTGACCGTCCTTGGCGCTTCGCTCTTAAGGGCCATGTGTAATTTGGCCGTGCAAAACATGGCAGTGACGGTAGCGACGCCTTTTAAGAGCGGCGGACCCTAAATCGGGATCGGTTGTGCCGCCCTATCTTTTTGTCGGCGCATCAAATTTTCCCGAAAAGCGGTGTCCACTTTTCGGTTCGATGCGCTAGCTCAAAGGACGCAGATGGGCATCAGTATTGACGGGATCATGTCGAGTGCGCGCGACCGCGCCGGAGATATCATCGACCAGGGACAGCAATTCGCGCGGGAGGTCGCTAACGCAGGCGGACGCGTTGTCGAGACCGGTCGGAAAGCCGCCGCAGCCGTGACTCATGGGGCGATTACGACGGGCCGGGACACCTCCGGAGCCGCCGTTGAGCGCATTAGTGAAGCTCTTCCGGATGGTACTGTCACCAGCGGCCTGGGTATCGTCGAGGTGGGGATCGATATCGCGACGGCTCCGCTACGCCCCCTTGCCCCCGACAATGAGGTGGCGGATCCAAATCTGCCGCAAAGGGTTGGCAGATTGGCTAACTCGCTGTCGAATATCGACTTTGAGAGCTGGACCGATAGTGAGGACCTCCAAGGCGATTGGGGGCGCTTATGGCAAGACTGGTTTTTCGAGAGGCGGCCGGAAGCGCTTGGTGAATGGAGCACGGTCGTCGATGATGACGGGCAAATCTATGACAAGGTCGTCATTACCGAGACGTCTTACACGCAAGATCTCGCCGAGAGGGAATTCCAACAGAGCCTAACCACCAAATTTTTCGAAACCTACACCAACCCAGAAGTCGGTGACGCATTCGGTCCGTCCTGGTGGGTCTATACGGGACCTGGAACAAGTGAGGACGGCTCACCACCTTCGCTTGATGAGAGCAAGCCGAACCCGACGGATGGCAATCCCACCTTTACAGGCGGCGGCGGCGTTTTCAGCGCGGTCGAAGGCTTCCTCGGCTCGTACCGTACCGCGATAGAAGTGGTCCATGTCGATCCGGCAACTGGCAATGTCACGCTGGAATATACGGTTCGCAATGACTCAGATTGGGATTCGGCCACGCGCGTGCCGGCGACTGGGCAAGCTGTTGGGTTTCCCGATCATCTGCTGCCTAACCAAAACCCGGACAGCGGCTTGCATGTGGGCGGGAACTTCCGGCAAGAATATCGCTGGCAACGCACCTTCACTAGCGATGGTCAACCGATTCCAGGCACCCATACGGCACCGGTCGAATACGCCGCTCCGGTACCGGCCGATGGCTTGGCACAGACCCCAGAAACGGATGACACGCCGCCGCCCTCTGGCGATGTCGGAGGGGATTCCCCCTCACAGTATGTCGAGCATGTCGTGCAACCAGGCGACTCGATCTGGGATATCGCTGAAACCTATGGTGTCTCTTTTCAGGAGACCTTGGAACTGAACCAGGGCCGCTTCTCCGATCCCGATCTTATTTACCCCGGTGAGATCGTCTATGTGCCGGTAGCTGCAAGCGAAGCACCGCAGGCATCCACGCCCCAGCAATCCTCCTCCAATTTGGCGGAGTAACGTCAGCTGTGTAAGCGCTTCCGCGGCCACCTATGCGTGGGGACTTTACGTCTTGCGGAAACGCCAGGACATGAGGTCTGAACCAAACTGGGTTTGCCGGAGGGCTCAACTTCTGAGAAGGATGAGCCATCATGAGCAAGACGACGAACAAGTTTTCTCCCGAGGTGCGCGAGCGGGCCGTTCGGCTGGTTCTCGATTACGAGCGTGAGCATCCGTCCCGCTGGGCGGCGATCATGTCGATTGCGGCAAAGATCGGCTGCACGGCACAGACCCTGAATGAGTGAGTAAAGAGGGCAGAGATCGACGCTGGCAAGCGGGTCGGCGTGACGACACAGATGATTCTCGATGCGCTGCGCAAACGTTGGCCCTTCATGAAACATCTGTTTGGAGTGCGCCCCTGCGGGTGGACAAGGGTCAGGCTGCGGTTTTGCCCGTCTTCCGGATGTGTTGATCCTCGAACTGCTTGGGGCTCAGATAGCCCAGCGCGGAGTGCAGCCTGCGTTTGTTGTAGACCTCCTCGATGAAGTGGGGAAGATGGTTGGCGACGTCCTCGAAGGTCTCTAAGGCCATCGGATAGACGGCTTCGACCTTGAGGGTTTTCATGAAGCTTTCCGCCTTGGCGTTGTCATAGGGGTTGCCGCGGCGCCCCATCGAGCCGATCAGCGCCCCTGCCTCCAGCGCCTTGCGGTAAGCTTCGGCGGCGTATTGCGACCCGCGATCGGAGTGGTGGATGCAGTTGGGGGCGCAGGCTGTCGTCGGGCAATGGCCGAGGTCAAGGCCGCAACCGTCAGACGGGCGTCGATATGGCGGCCAATAGCGTAGCCGACGATCAGGCGCGACCAGGCATCCAGGATGACGGCAACGTAGACGAAGCGTAAGCCTACGGTGAGGACCGCAGGTGCTGGCGCTATGGAGCGGCTGGCGTGGTCCTGATCAGGCAGCTTGTTGTTGGCTCGACGCCTTCCAGTACCAGGGCAGCAATTCCGGCAGCCGGCTCTGCGGAAGATCGCGATGCGGGCGAGGACGTCGGCGAGCCAGGCGAGCGGATCGACGTCGTTGAGTTTTGCCGTCATGATCAACGTCGTCATGGCGGCGGCACGGTCGGCCCCGCGTTCTGAACCGGCGAACAACCATGACTTTCTTCCGAGAGCAAAGCCGCGCAGCGCGCGCTCGGCGGCATTGTTCGTTAAGCAGATCTTGCCGTCTTCAAGGAAACGGGCAAAGCCGTCCCAGCGGCTGAGCAGATAGTCGATCGGCTTGACGACACTGGATGAGCGCGACAGGCCGGCGCGCGTCTCGCGCAGCCAAGCCTCCAGCGCGGCGAGCAGCGGCGCGCTTTGCTCCTGGCGTGCGCGCAGGCGTTCCCCGGCGCTAGAGCGGATTCCGATCACACACGATCATAGCCGGCGGCGGCGAAGAAGTTGAGGCACTCAGTTGGCGTGAACTGATTGAG
>Ga0224723_1001405_pt1 | contig 14514 bp, 11 predicted proteins | sample Balambano_FR2_Me_FD_161647 | JGI IMG/M metagenome (GOLD analysis project Ga0224723, IMG submission 161647) | Freshwater sediment microbial communities from Lake Towuti, South Sulawesi, Indonesia - Balambano_FR2_MetaG | ecosystem: Environmental > Aquatic > Freshwater > Lake > Sediment | place...
CCACCAGGTTCTTCAGCGCGCAGGTCAAGCCGACCTTCTTGTGCGTCTTGAGCTTGGGTAGATTGATAAACAAATCGGCATCCATCGGCGTCCGGCAGAGCATGTATTCGTGCACGTGCCCCTGGTGGTGGCGATTCGTCTCCGCCATGTCGTACGAGGCGCCGTAGAGCTTTCCTTCGCCATGATAGCCGACAAATTCACTGGCTTCGTTCAGCCGCACGACCGTGCTCCCCAGCGGATCGTCCGGCAGCATCGTCTTCGATACGGTCACCCCGTCCACCGAGAGCCATTCCTCCGGGCGCAAATCGAGCAGCCGGAACTCCACCGCTGGGTACTTCTTGGCTAGTCGCTCGATCATCGCGTCCAAGCCGCAGTATTCCCGGATCTTCGCAAACGAGGAGTTGGTTTGCGGCGCGTCGCAGATGGTGATCTGGCCGCCGCTTGTGCTTTGAAGGGCCTCCGCCGCCCAAGCGGCCACCGCTTCGATGACTGCGGGATGGGTAATCACTTGTTCCCACGCTCCCGGCCCCGGGGTGCGTTCGTCGTGCTCCTTGATCCAATTCGGCTTGAGCAATATTGTGCTCACTGCCCCGCTAGCGAGGAAATCGGCACTTAGGGGCTCAAGTATCGATTGCAACTTAAGACTCGATACTTCGAGCATTCCGGCCACTCGAATAGACCCGGATGCGGAGGACCGGGTCATCTATCTCTGGATGTGGACGATTGCCAATGAAGTCTCCTCAATATGAATCAAATTGCGAAAGTTCTGGTTCTCGATGCGGAGCGAATTGAGAGCACGAGTTACCCCATCCCAGCACGATGCATAGTCGTGGAACAGGATCGTGCCTCCCTGCGGCTTGAGTAGCGAAAGCGCTACTTTGGCATCATTGAGCACATAGTCGTAAGCGTGGCTTCCGTCGACAAAGATGAGGTCGATTTTGCCGTGCCAGGGCTGGAAATCAAAAGATCCCGAATCGCCTAGAAGCTGCTCGATGCAGCCGGCATATTTGGTATTCAGAAAGCGTTGCCCGGGGAGAGGCTTCTTAACAAACGTCAAGTCAGCACGCTCCAATTCAAAACGCGTTGAGTCACTCGCGTCCTCTGGCAGATCCAACGTAAACAGCCTGGCGCCGATGGGGGCATTGGCAATCAGATTTAAAGAACTCCGTCCATCAAAAGTTCCGATCTCAAAAATTGTCATTGGTTGGCGCTGCTTGACCAATAGCGCAAGGCAAGAAAGTTCGAGAGTGGTGACGTTGCCGTTAGCGGCTTCCGGTTCGAGAAGAATGATAGGTAGGTCGTTAGGAAACAGTGTCGCGACTTTCGCGGTGGGAAGTTCGGCCGGGGTTCTGCCGTCTGGGTAGCCGAACTCAAGGCAGATTTGCCATATCAATCTTCGGCATCTTGGGGAGGCGATGCCAAAAGTAAAAGTGTAGACGGTGCAGCCAAGGCCGTACATATACTTCGGGAAAAAGCGAATAAAGCTCATGATTATTTCGAAAAGAGCAAATCCGACGCAATGCCGTTGGCCATCATGTCCTCAAGCATTGGAGAGATTGAATCTCCAGAAAATTCAGTTGACGTTCCGATGATCTGCATGCGCGTGAAATGAGGGAGCAATTGAGCGAGGAACTGGCTCGCGGTGACGCCCGCGACATTGACTAGGTGATGGGGCAAGAACTCGACGAGCACATTCATGGTCTTCTCCAAAGTGCGCTGCATTCCCTGCAGAGCAAAATATTCGGAGCCTTCAATGTCTATAAGTATGAGGTTCCATGTTCTGGGGCAGAGGTGCTCATCGAGAGCCACGCACGGGACGCGGATCCGTCCGTGGGAGTCGTAAGAGTACATGGCGGCTGGGACTATGGGCGCCCTCTTGCTGCCGCCGGAGTTTGCCGTTCCCGCGAGAAACTCAATTTCGCGCGAGCATTCGCCGGCGGCGAGATTCCATATTTCGACGTTGTGGAGGTTGTTGAGGCGAATGTTGCCTTGCAGGAGTTGATAAGTCCTTGGATTTGCCTCGTATCCAGTCACATGCTGCACCCTGCTCGCAATGGGAATGAGCAAGGTGCCAACGTGAGCCCCCATAACACAGACGTTGCTGTCGCGATCGACTAAAGAAAAAATGGGATCAAGAAGATCATTTCCATATGACTCCATTCTCTCAAAAACTTCGGACAGGGCAACGTCGCGGGGATCGAGCAAAAAAGTCCCATGTTCTGTTTCGTAAAGAACCGCCTTAATAGCTGGACCAAACAATGCGCGACGGACGCGGCTCTGCCAAAGTGAACGCTGAATTTTCAAATACGTGCGCAACTTCATGGATTCATTTGACAATGCGCCGCTTTGCTACCGCAATGAGATTGGGGCCGCGAAGTAAGAGGGAAGGCGCCCACTTGTAGGCACGAATGCGATGGAGTCCGCGAAAGTTGGGAAGATCGCAATTGGAAAGGAATACGACGCTGAAGCTGGTTTGTGCAAGTATTTTATGCAGAGAGCTTAGTGAAAATGGCCGGACATGCGTCGGGTCGTTCCAAAACTCGAAACCTACAGACTTGAGATCGGGTGTTCTGAGGATGAGAATGCCGGATGGCGCCAAAATTCTGTTTAGGTTATCCAGGAAACCAATAGGTTCGGAAAGATGCTCGATAACGTGAGAGCACCAAATAAGATCAAAGGAAGCGTTTGAAAGTGGTATAGAACCGCAGTTGAGATCGCAATGAACGAACGAAGCTCCTTGCTTGACGAGGTAGTCTCGGTAAGAGACGTCGTAATCGAGGCATGTAACGGTGTACCCGCTTTTTAAAAAATGGGATGCGTAGAATCCATGGCCCGAGCCAATGTCGAGTAAGCGGCCCTGTGAGGGAATTGCCACTCGATTCCAAAGCAGCTTAAGGAGCGAAAGCTGGCACTCTTGGGTAAGCTTGTGGCTTGATGGTGAATGAATGTCGCTAAGGTATCCCATGGTCGGACCTGATAATGAGATAGAGATTGAACATGGCAACGAGCATCTTCAAGAGATAGGCAAGTACGAGGAGGAGGGCTGCGGTTTGAATGGGCGAGAATGGGGAGATGGCAAGTGTGAAGAGTGTGCTAACAAGACCGGTGAGATGGGAAATGACAATAAGTCGTTCGCGGTGGAGTGCGATGAGGCAATTGTCCGCCATCGCCGCAAGACCACAGGCCAGCGGGAGTGTGGCAAATGTCAGGACGAGCGGCCAATCGATCTCTCGAATGTTGGCTAACGAAAAGAGGATGATCGGAGCCATGACCAGTAAAATAGCGCCAGAGCCGATTCCCAGAAGAAGCTGGCGCTTCAAGCCGCGCCAGAGGATCGGGGCCAATGGTGCTTTGGCATGCGTTGCACGATGGAATTCAGTTTGGAAGGATTGGTCAAAGCTTATGTTCGGGATGGCGAAAGGGATCAAGAATTTCGCATATGCAGCATATAGTCCAACCTCGCGAAAGGACGCGAAATTGCCCAGATAGTAGATGGGCATCTCAGCAATGATAGAGCCCATGAGTTCGAGGCTGAGAATTACGGGAGCAATCTTCATCATCGCAGTCCATACAAAGGACTGCCTTCTGCCGAGTTGAAGAGGGCGGCGAAAGTCCAGGAGGATCAAGAACACACATACGGTGGTGCCGATGAAATATCCGATGGCGATTCCAAGACTCATGGGGAAGAAATGGAGGGCGATCACGACCGCTAGAAACACGACGGCGCCCCGTGTGGTGGTCAGAACGAGGTCACGCCAGGGCTGTTGTCGTGCCTTCAGCCAACTGCTCGCGAGGTGAATGTTGGTTTCCGCAAATGTTGCCAAGCATACCGAAATCAGGAGGACAAAGTGGGTCTCGATTTTGGCGATTGCGACAAATAGGATAAGGAAGCAATAGCTGGCGATTACGCCAACAGATCGAGCGAGGAGGCCATGGTATAGCCAACTGCTGGCATGGCGCATGGGACGATTGAATTCTCGGAACAACATGGCACTTGTTCCGAGTAGCCCTACGATCGTTACCGGAGCCACGAGACTTAGATGGTACTGATAGAGGCCAAATGCATCCTTGCCGGCGGTCTGGATAACGTAGCTGATTGTCAGCAAATTTATCACGCGACTGAGAAGGGTCGTCAGCGTAAAAATTAGCGATCTTTTGAGGGAGGGCACAGATCGATGTGTCGGGGAAGTGACCTAAGAAGATAGAATGGAAATGGCAGCACTTTCGACAACTTGCGGAGAAAGGGCCTGAAGGCATGCCGCTAGGGCAGGATCATCGTCGGTATCCCGGTTGAGATTGCAGGTTTCCTTCCAGCATGGAACGCAGGGCAACGGTGACGAGAGAATCGTAGCTTTGTTGGTGCGGAAGGGGCCCGTGTGATAAGAGCCGGTGGGTCCGTAGAGTCCGATGATCGGGACTTCGAGGGCGGCGGCCGCGTGCAAGAGGCCAGTGTCGTTGGCGATGACTAGCGATGACTGCCGGACTATTTCAATTGATTCCAGAAGTGTGAGTGACCCCATACAGTTTAGGCCGGGGAGTTCGCTCGGGAAACGGCGTTGGTCGGGCGCACTTCCTAGCCAAATGGGAGGATACTTCTTCGCGAGCAGAGCATTGCCGAGGGCGATCCAATTCTCAACAGGCCAGCGCTTGATGGTTCCTGGGGAAATAAAGTTTCCAGAGCCTGGAGCGAGTGCGACAAAGGGAGGTTCTGGTTCGGGAGCGCTCAGTGTTGTGCGCGGGAGGTAACGCAGGTCGTAGCCAAGGCCGCTATCGGTAAAGCCCGTTAGTTGCGACCAAGCATTGAGATAGATTTGGCTCATATGTATCGTCGGCTTGGGGCCATCCTTCTCGTAATACATCAAGTCGGTGAAGAGAAGTTGAGCCTTAGATCCAGTCGTCTGAATGCCGAATTTCCTCGGTGAAGAGACCAATAGTGAGCCAAGGTTCCGCTTCCAAGTTGGTTCGAATGATAGAAGGTAGTCAAACGGTGCGTGGCTGCGAACGGAAGACCAGGCTTTCCAGCAACCCCAGCGGCCGGCCTCTTGAGTCAATGCTTGATTGGGAATTGCGACGAATTTTGTCAGCGCCGGATGTGAGGCGGCGATCGATGCAATGCTTTCGTTCGAGAAAAAGAAGAGTCGGCAACTTGGCAAGTTAGACCGGATCTGTGCAAGTAGTGGAGTGAGTTGAACAAAGTCGCCAATTCCGCATGACCGGAAGACAGCAATTTTGAGTGGCTGGGAAGTGGTGGCCATGGACCACTACGATGGCCGCTGGAAGGCAAGATTGCTGTAGTGATAGGTCGCTTCCCGCGGGACGTGTGGGTTGAGCCCCCCACTTTCGATGTCGAAACAAGAGAATCCGCGCTTTTGCATCCATTCTATCAGGTTGAGGGTATGGCGTGGATGATTTGGATCATCGCCGGCCTCAAGGATAACGAGAGGGGAGAAACTGGAGAGGGTTTGTTCGAGGCCGCTGAGTACTTCGAGTTCGGCGCGTTCGGCGTCGATCTTGATGAGGTCAGGAATGGCGCGATTGTGCTTGAGGAACTCGTCCAGTTGGAGAGCGGGGACTTCAATCGCTCCTGGGGTGGAGGCGGTGGCAATCTCGTTCAAGAAGGCTTTCCCGGGGCCGTAGTCCAAGAACCAGAGCGAGCCTGGTTTGGCGCACGCGGCAGCATGCACGGGTTGGACGTTCGGCTTCTCCGCCATATTTTCCTGCAGGATGGCAAAGGTTCGGGGGGTGGGTTCGATGGCAAAGATTCTTCCGCGATCAGCAAGCCTGGAAGCCAACACGGAAAAATAGCCGAAGTGGGCGCCTACATCGACAATGATGGAATCCCGCTGAATGAAGTTCACAAAGAGCTGGGTAAGCTGGTAGTCAAAGTATCCGTATCTGCGGATATGGATGCCGACTCCATCGGGAAAGAGCGTGGTAAAGCGCTGATTCCAGAAAAGCTTCGCATCGCGTTTCCAGGATTGGGAACTTAGCCTTGCGGCAAGACGAAGAGCTTCTTCAAGGGAGATGCCAAGGGGATCGCGCAGGAACTTGGCGGATCGCGATTTTCCCTCGGAGTGGAAGAGTCGGCGAAAGGCCTCTTCAAGAGGAACGGAGAGTTCGTTCATGGAGGGAGGCGGGTTGGGCGGCCGGCTCGGATTTCTTGGGAGCCTCGGGTGCGACGGTGGCCGGAGGTTGTCCAGACATATAGAGAAGCGAACCAAGCGAAAGCCAGAAGAAGAAGTTCATCGGACTGACGTGAAAGGCCGTGCCGAGGAAGAGGCTCCAAATAAGGATAAATAAGAAGCAGGCCAGATTGATTTGAGCCCAAAGGTAAAGGTCGGGCGACTTCTTGAGATTTTGAAGGAGCGCAATGCCTCGGGAAATGACGAAAGCCATCATGCTCATAAACAAGGCCAAGCCTATATAGCCGACCCACCCAAGAAGATTGGAAATGAGATCGTGCCCGGTGGCGAGACCTTCGTTGCCGCCAAGTATACCTCTTCCAAAAGGGGTCCAGTGCTCTGCTTTTGACAGCTCCCGAAAACCTTCAAAGCGCGGACCGAGGGTCAAGAGATTCGTGTTCTGGTGGAGGAAGTCCGTCGTTCGGTACGGTTGGAGTGTTTGATTGAGGTCGACAACAAAGTCCCACGCTTCTTCGGCATAGACAATGAGGAGAGCATAGAAGAGAAGATATGACAGAAGTAAGGCGTACACCAGCAGAGGGCGCTCGAGTACTTTGAGAGCGATCAGAGTCAGAGTGAAAAACACGAAAGCGCCGCGCTGAGTGGCCATGAGGGATACAAAGAGGACAAAGACTGAAAGGAGGATGATAGAAGGGGTGAAGGCAAACTTCCTGCGGCGCCTGAGGAGGGGATACATGAGATAAATGCTCAAAATACAGATCATACCGGCATAGGTAGAGCTGGCATTAAAGATACTAAAGGCGCGGAAGTAGGTCTGGTCGAGGAGCCATTCGGTGCTGGTGTAGCCAGAGCGAAGGTAGGTTTCCTCGAAGGGGAGCGGTCCCTGAATCGATTGGGATAGACCGTAGATGGCGGCGAAGAGCATGATCGCCCCGCAATGCCAACTGAAGGTGCGCCAGCGTGCGGGAGAGTTGAGGACATAGGGGACGGCGACGGCGGCTGGTATATAGCAGATAAAGGTGTAGTTGCGCGAGAGGTTGGCTGCGGAGAGTCCGCCTTGGACCACGACTGATGTACCGGCGGCGAGTCCGGCTGCTAGGACAAGATAAAACGATTGGTATCGGAGCGAGATTCGATGTTCTTCCTTTCCGAGCCAGAAGAAGATGAAGACCCGCAGGTAGATGCCGGCCATAATGAGGACGGGAACGATGAGCATCTGCGCGACGTCGAGGAAGGAAAACGGGGGGACGATGTAGGCAAGGCGTTTGATGGTATCAATGAAGCAGGCAACCCAGAGGAAGATCAGCAGCCCGTGCCACGGGCGAATGAGAGCGAGAAACGCGAGAAAGATGCCCGCGTTGAACGTGACCGATGCAATGGGATTGGTCCCGGTTTGGAGAAGGGCGATCGCAATCACGAGCCCGAGGATCGTGAAGGCGGCCGCTCCTAGATATGTCCCGATGCGATCGATATTAGCTGAGACTCGGGGCTTCATCGAAGTGTTGGTGGCAGGGAATCCAAGCTTCAGTGGGGAAATTGAGGGAATGATGCCGCGCAACGTAGTTGCGGGCGGCGAGGACTTGCGGTGGCGAGACCCATGCACCCACTTGGGTTTGTTGAATAGCATCCAGCCAGCTCTGAGGATCGAGATCGAGCAAGGGGGGGCGGCCGTAGGCGGCACGGAAAAGTTCGTCAATCCCAAGGGAGGCGTTGGCGATGAGCGGCACCCCGACCGCAAGGGCCTCAAGCGCAGCGGTGAAGCCAGCGGGTTCATCGCAATCCTCTATTGGCAGTATAACTGCCGTGGCGTTCTGCATCAGGGAAAGGTAACTCCCGTGGTCAAGATTCATCTGCAGTTCGAATTTTTCGTTCCCCTGGTTCCACTTGGCATAGTAGGTTGCCAACTGGAAATTGCGGCCCGCTCGAATGATCGGTAAGGGGGAGAGTGGGATGAGCGAAGCGACCAGCGATTCATCCCGATGCACGGTGCCCGGACAGAAAATGTACCGCCGGCTAGTCGGGGAGCCTGCATGTGGGGAGAACCAATCGGTGTCGATGGGCCAGCGGAGAACCTTGAGCCGACCAGCACCGCAGTGTTGGCGCTGTAGCTCGGCTTTTTGCTCCGACGAAATGACATAGGGGTGAAAATTTGGAGGTGCCGTGTTTAGCCAAGGCAGTTTGGCCTGAAGGGAGCGTCCGCGAAAGAAAAAGCAGGAGGTAATGTGTCTGCGGAGGAAGGGGAAGGGATTGGCGAGAATGCGAAGCCACCAGAAATAGTGGGTATTTCCGCAGAGGATGAGATCGGCGGAAGCCAACTCCGGCAAGGTGCGGAGCAGGTTAATGACGGACAAGAGGTACCAAATGCCCCACTGACGTCCAGGAATATTTTGAATGGTGGCCTCGACAGCTTCATCGGAGTCGCGCCAAATCAGCGCGCGGGGGTATAGATCCCAGTCCGGCGGGCACGTGGAAGGATCGAGAAATCGGCGCGGCCGATCGCGGTGCCCGCGAGGTAGGAGCCGAGTATCAGAAAGGAGAACGACTTTGACTGGCTTGGTAAGAGCAATATTTTGGAGAAACTGCGACCATTGCAGGGCCAATCGTTCGTTGGTGTAGAACGTACTGACTCGTTCGAGCTGTCGTTGGGTGATGCTTTTGCGCCAGTCGGGATTCTCAATGAGCCGAACCAGGAGGTTGGAGAGAGCCGCGACGTCACCGGCTTCGAAAGTCGCCTCCAGGAGGTTGAGGACTTCCGGAATCGCGCCCGTTCGAGATCCCAATACTGGCGTTCCGCAGGCCATGGCCTCGATCAGGACATGGCCAAACTGCTCAGTCCACGTTTTCCGTGAACTTGTGATCGCCTTGCTGGGTAGGACGAGCACGTCAATCGCCTGCATGAATTCGCACACACGATGATGCGGCAACGGGGCGAGCAGGCGAAGCCAGGGGCGCTGGCACGAATGCGCGTCGATTTGGGACTTGAGGGGGCCGGTACCGAGAAGCGCCAGAACCACCTGCGGGCTGGACAGCCGGGTGCGAAGCGTTTCGACCGCGTCAACGAGGTCGAGAACACCTTTGAAGGCTTCAAGCCGGCCGCAGAATCCCACCACGAACGCGTCCTGAGGTATTGCCAGTGAGGTGCGAAGGGTCGCTTGATCACTAGCTGCCACGGGATGGAAAAGGGCTTCGTCAACACCTAGTTGAGGAGCGACGAGTATTCGCCTCCGCGCCATCCCCGCCTCCTCGAAGAGCATGGCAGCCTCGCAGTTGCCGGCAATCGCGAACTGGCTCGTCGCAGCTGCTAAGCGATAGAATCGGTTGATAATGCGCCCTTTCCAACCCGGCCGCGCCATATTTTCCCACGAAAATTCTCCGAATATTGCCCGTGGTTGATGAATTTTGGTCCAAAGCCACGATTGCCAGCGAATCCACGCCCAGGGCTCGGATTCGACGAGGACAATATCGAAACGTTGCTGGGCCATCAGCCTTCTGAGGTGCCTTAGGATATATCGAGTTGTCGAACCAGGACGCCCGAGGGCAGGAAGGGCCACGACTTTGCACACCTTGTCTTCCGGGGAAACGTCAACATGAACGACCGCTCCCATAGCAAATGTTGACTGGCAAGTCGCCACCGTGACTTCGAAGTACTTGGCTAGGGCGTACAGCTTTTTCCGATTTTCCTTAGTGACGTAAGTTGCACTGACTACCAAGAGGCGAAGCCTATGGTCTTGGCCATCGGCTTGAGAACCTTGATCTTGACCGTGCATAGTCGCCTAGGATTCGCTCGTATAGATTTGTGAGGCCGGTCTGCCATTCAGCAGTATCTTACAACGGGCGGCGACTTCCTCGACCGACCAAAATTCCATACAGGCCATGGGAGCTTCGCGGTTGGCGCAGCTGGCAACCGGGATGTCTCCGGTTTCGCAGGGAAGGCAAGGAACGGGGGCCCGCAGGACGTGAGTGACCTGAGGATACCAGATGGGGTCCCACTTGGGAGGGGTGGGGCCGCTGATCACCAGACAAGGCACGGCCAGAGCGGAGGCGAGATGGAACGGGCCGGAATGATTTCCGACGAAGAGGGAGGCGGAAGCGATAAGGCGAGCGAGATCACGGAGCGTCTCGGTGCGGGCAAAGGCGACGGAGGGAATGGCAAGATCCGGTTCATCGCTGGCGCTGGCAACAAGGATGACTTCGAAGTCTGGCGCCAGCGCCTGCGCCAGACCGAGAAATCGATCGTATGGCCAGCGTTTGACTGGAATGCTTCCTCCCGGATGGATGACGATGCGGTTGGGAATTCGGCCGACGTCCTTGACCCATCCGGAGAAGCGCGGAGGAATGGGATCTGCTGGCCAGTCGGGTTTTCCCTTGCCGAGTGCTTCCCACAGGAGCATTCCCAGCTTCCAGGCGAGTTGAGCTTTGGGAATCTGCATTCCATCGGGAGGAAGACTGTGAGTGAGCGGAAGGGGCGTGCGGATGAAACTGGGTTTCAGGCCGATCCTGGACGCGCAACGCACGCTGGCTGCCAGGAGATAGGCGCTATTGGGTTGGTCCTCAGTGATCAAGCAGCTATCGAAACGCCTGCCCACGATGGCGGCGCAGCAGCGGAGCATCGCGCGGGGGTGTTGCCACAGCCTCCGCAGCACCTTCGTCTCGATCGAGATAATGGATTGAGGGGGCAAGTCATCTTCATAGATGGGGGCGGCGAGGGGACTGGTAAGCAGGGTGATCTGAATTTCCGGGGCCTGCTGCCGTAATCGTTGGACGACCGGCAGGAAAATGATGTTGTCACCCAGTTGGTTGACTTTAAAGATCAATACTCTGGGCGAGGGATTTCGCAATTTCTCCATGGGGATGGTTTGAAGATCGCGGGTTTAAAGGTTGGGCTCAGGTTGATGCAACCAGAGATCGAGGCTGGTGGAATCCGAACTGGGTATGCTCAAGACCTTGTTGAAGCGGTGGCCGAGCAAACACTGCTCCAGAGGATCTGTGTGTGCCTTCTGAGTGGAATGAGTTTCCATAAGAATGGATCGGAAGCGGGCTATGACCGTGCGAGGCAACGACGGTACGATTTCAAATTCTGCTCCTTCACAATCTAGTTTGAGGAGATCAATCTGCGACGGGATGCGGTCGCGATGGGATTCGAGAAGGGCGGCAATTGTCAGGGCTGGTATTTCGACCGCGCGGTCGGCCGGGGGGGAGAGGGCTTTGGATTTCGACGAGGAGAGATGTTCAACCCGGGAATTTCCGGATGGGGTAAAGCGGGCGGTACCACAGTAATCTGTGATAGCTCCGGCAATGGGATGGACGTGGGCCAGGTCGTTGGCAAGCAGGTTGAAGGCGAGTCGTATGGCGGTATGGGGATGCAATTCAATGGCGATTCCTCGCAGTTCCGAAGGTGCGAGGGATCGCGAGGCGGTATAGATATCGAACACGCCGATATTGGCGCCGACGTTGACATAGGAGTCGACTGGCCGTCGCAGTTCACGTTCGAGACGGTCGAAGAATGGTTCATAGGCACATTGAGCCAGGATTTCCTTGACGTTTTGGTGATCGTCACGGCGGGTATCGCAGAGGATGCTCCAGCGCTTTTGCCAACGATAGAGAAGGAATGGATCACGGGAAAAGGCGCGGTGCAGGAGTAGTTCGGGCCAGTTGGAGAAGCAGAGTGTTTCCACCAGGCCGCGAGACTTGTTGCAAAGAGTGGTGATAGCCTTCATTTGAGCGGTAGGGGGAGGCTGGCGGCGGAATTCGAATTGACAATCTTGGCCATGGCTCAATGATAGTCAATTAGCTTGTCATCCCTTTTCATGTGCGGCTTTCTTTGCCAGTTTCCCTGTGAGGATGGAGTGGGAAAGGAGTGTTTCGAGAGGGCATTGGAGATCATGACGTGCCGCGGCCCCGATGATCGGGGTATGGAGGAAGTTGGCGGCGGGCGCCTGGGATTTCGGCGGTTATCCATTTTGGATCTGACCCTGGCTGGGCGCCAGCCCATGAAGTGTGGCGAGCAAAATTGGTTGGTGTTTAACGGTGAGATCTACAATTTTCGCAGCCTACGGGAGGAACTTGGGCTTACTGCGACCAGTCTGCCGTCAAGCGGGGACACGGCAATCCTCGGCGAACTGTTGCGTCGACACGGCGTGTGGGAGACGGTGAAGCGATTGCGCGGCATGTTCGGATTTTGCTGGGTGGACGGTGGAACGGGCGAGGTGTGGGCGGTGCGGGACCCTTTTGGAATCAAGCCAGTTTACTATGCGGAGGCGCCAGGCGGGGGGCTGATTGTGGGAAGCGATCCGACCTCGGTGCGCATGCTGTTGGGACGCAGAGGGGATCCGAGCGCTTTGGCGATTGCCCAATTCGTGTCATGGGGATGCATTCACGGTCCAGGAACGGTATTTTCCGAGGTGCGATTACTGCCGCCGGGGAGCCTTCTGCGCTACAAGAACGGCCGGTTGGAGGAAGAGCGATACTTTGAGATGACCTGGGGGGCGTCGTCAGATTGGCTGGCGGATGGGGAGGCCGAGCAACGTGCGAAGGCCACGTTGATGGATTCGGTGAGGGTTCACTTGGCGAGCGATGTCCCATTGGGGGTATTGCTGAGCGGCGGCCTGGACTCGAGTTTGATCTGCGGCCTGATGCGTTCGAACGGCGTCGAGCAGATCGAGGCCTTTTCCCTCGGCTTCGAGGAGAGCGAGGCAGCATTCGACGAGGTGAAGATTGCCGAAAAGACCGCGCGCTTCTATGGGGCATCTTTCCATCACCAGACGGTAGGTGGGGGCGACGTTTTGAGCACGCTCGATCATTTCCTGCGGCACCTGCATCAACCTTCGGGGGACGCCTTGAACACCTATCTGGCCATACGATTGGCAGCCCGGCGAGTCGAGGTGGTCCTGAGCGGGTTGGGTGCCGATGAGTGGTTCGCAGGTTATAACCATTATCGATTTTTGGAGGTGGCACAGCGGTTTCCTGTCTGGAAGCTTTGGGGAAAGGAGGGGTGTCGTTGGCTAGCGAAATGCATGGATGCGCTCCCGGCGGAGCTGCGGATTCGGAGATCGTTCCGGGCGCTGGCTACCGTGCTGGGCGGATGCGGATACGGTGTGAGTGACATGGTCATGATGAGTCGTCTCTTTTTGCCCGGAGGCGGTGTCAGGGACTGTCTGGGGCCAGGGATCAGGGAAGAGTTGAATGTAGATACACTGGAAAAACTGACCCCTGACTATTGGCCAGCCACACCGGAGCGCTTGCAGGCGTGGGCCCCGGATTCTTGGCTGCATCAGGCCCTATTGCTCGATACCCTGGGCTACCTCATTCCCATGCTGCTGCGAGACAGCGACGCGACCAGTATGGCCCATTCGGTGGAAATGCGGGTACCCTTCGTCGACTTGGAGGTATTTCGATTGAGCGCCACCACCTCCCCGCAAGAAAAATTCGGGGGAGGAGTGGGCAAACGCCTTTTGCGCAAAGCATTTCGAGATCTCCTTCCGCCTTGGATTAGTGAGACGGCGAAGAAGCGGACGTTTACATTGCCCACGATGAACTGGCTGCGAACGCGGCAATGGCGGGATCGTGTCCACGACGTTCTTGGGTCGCGTCGGTTTGTCGAGAGAGGCTGGATTTCTCCGGGCTATGCCATGCGGTGCCTCAAGGAATTCTATGGGTTGATCGATCAGAGTCGCCGTACGTTTCAGTATAGCCAGAAAATTTGGCTGCTCTTTATCCTTGAATCGTGGGCACGCATTCACTTTGACGGTTTCGGCGAATTGATGAGTACGAATGGGAACTAAAGCGTCGTCATAGGTCAAGCCAACCTGGGACCGCCGACGTCCTCGTCGGCATCTGCTGGGCTCTCGGTCCGCCCTGAAGGTGGCGCTGTTGGGGAATCGGGCCAAAATAGCGCTTAGGTAACTCGTTCCCGTTGCGCAACTTAAATTTTAGTTATTCAAGAGGAGGTCTCGGCCCAACCCGCAAATCTTGCGTGGCGGTTACAAGCATGCTGCCGCCCTTGGTCGAGGAAGGGAATTTCCAACCAATCAAGGGACCCTGGGTCTGGTTTACGGCTTACGGTTGGGCAACGGAGCGCGTGGGGACTCCATTGCCCGGATTACGGTCTGAAGGCTGAAGGCTGAAGGTGGTAGGGAAGGCGTATCGTTTTGATATTTCGTATTCAAACTTTTGTCCCCCATTGTTTCGAAATTCGATACTTAGTATTCGAGATTGGGGGTAGGGGGCGCGACTAGTTCACTGAACCGCCCGCGAACGCCGAGCGAGTCGTGCGTGGTCAGCGAGCCGAGGGGGATTTCGGCTTCGATTTGGCGGCCGAGGCAATCGAGGAGGATGGCGACGCGTTGGCGGGCGGGGAGGAGGCGTGTCACGA
>Ga0224723_1001406_pt1 | contig 14512 bp, 10 predicted proteins | sample Balambano_FR2_Me_FD_161647 | JGI IMG/M metagenome (GOLD analysis project Ga0224723, IMG submission 161647) | Freshwater sediment microbial communities from Lake Towuti, South Sulawesi, Indonesia - Balambano_FR2_MetaG | ecosystem: Environmental > Aquatic > Freshwater > Lake > Sediment | place...
GGCGGCATCGCAGGCCTCGACGAAATCGGGGTTCTCGGACAGCAAGCCATAGCCCGGATGGACCGCGTCGGCGCCCGACAGCTTGGCCACCCGGATGATCTCGGGGATCGACAGGTAGGCGCCGACCGGCGACAGCCCCTCGCCGATCCGGTAGGCCTCGTCGGCCTTGAAGCGGTGCAGGCCAAGCTTGTCCTCTTCGGCAAAGACCGCGACCGTCTTCTTGCCCATCTCGTTCGCCGCGCGCATCACGCGGATGGCGATCTCGCCGCGGTTGGCGACGAGGATCTTGCGGAATTCGGGCATGCGGCGTCTCCGGGCGGGCAGGTCGGGCCCATCCAGTCTAAGGGCGCTGCGGTGCGGCGCAAGGGCCGGCTGCGCGGCGGCGGCCGCCGAATCGGACAGAAAGCAGCCATCCGGGCGGCAACGGGCGCGTGACTGCCCGGGAATCGGGCGCAGTGCCCGGGGCAGGGAATTCTGCCGTGGCGGATTGACAAGCCGCCATGAAAGAACAAAAATCGAACATGCTTTCCCTTTCCGGCGCTGGCGGCTAGCATGAACGGCATGAGCGGCTTTGACGACAGCGAGGCCTTCGAGGCGGCGGTGCCGCTGTCGCGCCGCGCCCTGGCGGCGCGGCCGGCACCCTATCTCGACGACCTCAACCCGGCGCAGCGCCGGGCGGTGGAGGCGCTGGACGGCCCCGTGCTAATGCTGGCCGGGGCGGGCACCGGCAAGACCAAGGCGCTGACGGCACGGATCGTGCATCTGCTCGCCACCGGGCGGGCGCGCCCGAACGAGATCCTCGCCGTGACCTTCACCAACAAGGCCGCGCGCGAGATGAAGGACCGGGTCGGCCGGATGCTGGGCGCCGAGGTCGAGGGCATGCCCTGGATGGGCACGTTCCACGCGATCTCGGTCCGCATCCTGCGCCGCCATGCCGAGCTCGTGGGGCTGAAGTCGAGCTTCACGATCCTTGACACCGACGACCAGCTGCGCCTCCTGCGGCAACTGGTGGTGGCGGCGAACATCGACGAGAAGCGCTGGCCGGCGCGCCTGCTGGCCGCGCTGATCGACGGCTGGAAGAACCGCGCGCTGACGCCCGCCAAGGTGCCGGCCGCCGAGGCCGGGGCCTTCAACAACCGCGGCACCGAGCTTTACGACCAATACCAGCAGCGGCTGCGCGACCTGAACGCGACCGACTTCGGCGACCTCCTGTTGCATGTGCTGGCGATCTTCCAGGCGCATCCGGACGTGCTGGCGCAGTACCAGCGCTGGCTGACCTATATCCTCGTGGACGAGTATCAGGACACCAACATTGCCCAGTACCTGTGGCTGCGGCTGCTGGCACAGGGGCATCGCAACATCTGCTGCGTCGGTGACGACGACCAGTCGATCTATGGCTGGCGCGGCGCCGAGGTCGGCAACATCCTGCGCTTCGAGAAGGATTTTCCCGGCGCGCAGGTGATCCGGCTGGAACAGAACTACCGCTCCACCCCGCACATCCTCGCCGCCGCGAGCGGCGTGATCGCCGCCAATGCCGGCCGTCTGGGCAAGACGCTCTGGACCGAGGCGCAGGGCGGCGAGAAGGTGCGGCTGATCGGCCACTGGGACGGCGAGGAAGAGGCGCGCTGGATCGGCGAGGAGATCGAGGCGCTGCGCGAAGGCCGCCGCCTGCCGGCGATCGGGCTCGACGACATCGCGATCCTGGTCCGCGCCAGCCACCAGATGCGCGCCTTCGAGGACCGCTTCCTCACCATCGGTCTGCCCTACCGGGTGATCGGCGGCCCGCGCTTCTACGAGCGGCTGGAGATCCGCGACGCCATGGCCTATTTCCGCCTCGCCGTCAGCCCCGACGACGATCTGGCCTTCGAGCGGATCGTGAACACCCCCAAGCGCGGCCTCGGCGACCGGGCGCAGCAGGCGATCCAGATCCATGCGCGCCGCCACGGCCTCAGCCTGCATGAAGGCGCCCGTGCGCTGATCGCCGACGGCGGGCTGACGGGCAAGGGGGCGGGGCAGCTGCGCGCGCTCGTGCAGGGCATCGACCGCTGGCACCGGGCGACGCAAGAGCCGGGCCGGAGCCATGTCGACCTGGCCGAGACGATCCTCGACGAATCGGGCTACACCGCGATGTGGCAGGGCGACAGGACGCCCGAGGCGCCGGGTCGGCTGGAGAACCTCAAGGAACTGGTCAAGGCGCTGGAGAGCTTCGAGAACCTGCAGGGCTTTCTCGAACATGTCGCGCTGATCATGGACAACGAGACCAGCGAGGCGGGCGCGCGCGTCAGCATCATGACGCTGCACGCCGCCAAGGGGCTGGAGTTTCCCGCCGTGTTCCTGCCCGGCTGGGAGGACGGGCTGTTCCCGAGCCAGCGCAGCATGGACGAATCCGGTCTGAAGGGCGTCGAGGAGGAGCGTCGGCTCGCCTATGTCGGCCTGACGCGGGCCGAACGGCTGGCGACGGTCTCCTTCGCCGCCAACCGCCGCGTCTACGGCCAGTGGCAGTCGGCGCTGCCCTCGCGCTTCATCGACGAGTTGCCGGACGCGCATGTCGAGGTGATGACCCCGCCGGGCCTCTACGGCGGCGGCTTCGGGGCGGCCGGCATGGCGTCTGGCATCGAGGCGCGGGCGGCGCGGGCCGATGTCTACAACTCGCCTGGCTGGAAGCGGATGCAGGAGCGTGCGGGCGCGCGGCCGGCGGCCCAGCCGCGCGAGGCGCGCGAAATGGTGATCGACGCCACCGCGCTGTCGTCCTTCACGCTCGGCGACCGGGCCTTCCACGACAAGTTCGGCTACGGCACCGTGGTCGGGATCGAGGGCGACAAGCTCGACATCGCCTTCGACAAGGCGGGCATCAAGAAAATCGTCGCCCGCTTCCTGCGGAGCACCGAGGCCGCCGGCGACGTGCCGTTCTGAGCTTGCGAAGGGGGCGGGCCCCCGTCGCGGCGCGGCCGCGACTCCGCCCGGGACATTTGCGCGCGGACTATGCTCTGGGGCGGTGCGGTCGGGTGACCAGCCGGTCGAAACCGAAGACCGCCAGTCCGGCCGCAAGACCCCAGAAGGCTGCTCCGACGCCGAGGAAGGCTACGCCGCCGGCCGTGACGACAAGAGTCGCGGTCGCTGCGAAGCGCTGCGGCGCCGGGACGACGGCCGCGGCCAGCGCGCCGGTCAGCGGGCCGAGCAGGGCCAGCGCCACCAAGACGGCGATCAGGGCCGCCGGAAGCGCGAGAGTCAGGCCGATCAGGACCGGGCTCAACACCCCGAGGCAAACCCAGACGGCGGCAAAGACCAGCCCGACCTGCCAGCGCCGGCTGCGGTCGGGATGCACGTCGTCGCCGAGGCAGATCGCGGCGGTGATCGCCGCCATGCTGATCGAATGCGCCCCGAACAGCGCCGCCAGCGCCGAGAGCCCGCCAGTGACAGCGAGCGCCGGGCGCACCGGCGGGTCATAGCCGGCGGCCCGCAGGGTCGCGAAGCCGGGCAGGTTCTGCGAGGCCATGGTCACGAGGTAGAGCGGCAGGCCGAGCCCGATCAGGACCGCCGGATCGAACGCGGGCGCGACGACGTCCAGCCGTGGCGGCGCGAAGCCGCTGATGGGGCCGACGCCCGGCTGCGCCAGCCCGAGCCCGAGCCCGAGCGCCAGCGCCGCCAGCACGGCGAAGGACGGGTTCCACGGGCGGACCAGCGCGAAGGCCGCGATCACCGGCAGCACCAGCGCCGGCGTGGCGGCGATGCCGCCGGCCAGGCGGGTGACGAAGGGCAGAAGCACGCCGGCCAGCATCCCCGCGGCAATGCCGTCGGGGATCGCCGCGACGACCCGGCCGAGCGGCGCCAGCGCGCCCGTGAGCGCGATCAGCGCGGCGGCGAGCAGGAAGGCGCCGACCGCCTCGGCCAGAGTGACGCCCGAGGTCGCGGCGATCAGCGCCGCGCCCGGGGTAGACCAGGCCAGCAGCACCGGCACCCGGCTAAGGCCGGACAGGAGCGCACTGCCGGCGGCCTTCGCCAGGCAGAGCGCCAGCACCCAGGAGGCGGTCTGGCCGGGCGATGCGCCGACGGCGGCCGCGGCGGCGAGGACGACCGTGATCGTGCTGCCATAGCCCACCAGTGCCGCGACCACGGCCGCGGAGATCATCGAAGCGCGCATCGCCGCCCCCCTTTGCCGGCGGGGACCATTTCAGCGCCTGTCGCCGGCAGCAATCCCCGGCCTGCATGCGAAGGAAGGGTGCGGCGGCCCCAGGGAGGAGGAGGGGGCCGCCGCGGGTGCGATCGGTTCCGGGAGGAGGTGGAACCCATCGACGCCGGTCCGGAGCGCCGCGCTCCGGGAAGGAGAAAGGCGGCGACCCCGAGGGAGGAGGGGCCGCCGCAGACACGACCGGTTCCGGGAGGAGGTGGAACCGCTCGATCGCGATCGGGGGCGATGGCCCCCGAATTCAGGCCGGCGACCCCGGGGAGGAGGTCGGGGTCGCCGCTTGCGCCGGGCTCCGGGAGGAGATGGAACCCGCCGGTATCACTGCGGAGCCAAGGCTCCGGCGAGAAAATGCGGCGGCACCAGGGAGGAGGAGGGTGCCGCCGCTTCTGCTACGCGCCCGCCCGGGAGGAGGTAGGCCGGCGCCGCAAGAACCTCACTTGCCGTAGGCGGCCTCGCGGGCTACGTCAGCAATTATCGACGGGTGCAGGCCTACATCGGCCAGGTCCCGATCGGTCAGCGCGCCGAGTTCGCGCAAGGTCTGGTTGTAAAGCCGGCGGCGTTCGATCGACCCCCGCAGCGACCGGATAGTTGCGGTCACGCGGTCGAGGACGGTGGCGTTGCCAGCGCGGGCGGTGTTCGTGTATGCCATGGTCTCAGCCTCATTCGGTTTGTCGGTCGCGGTCGGGCCGTCGGACGTCTCGCCCTGCGCCGTTGCCATCAAGATAGCCTCGTGCTGCAGATGCACAATAACCCGATTGATCAATGCTGCCATGCAGCATGCGCATGGCGAAGATTTTCATATTTCTGTTGCAGATCAGTCGGTTCGACCTATTTTTGAGCAAATGGAGAACCGGCCGCATGCGGTCCGGCGCAGGAATGGCAAGGCATGCTGAAAGTTCGGGCCGAAGGAGTACGACATGGCTCTGACCCGTGACGACGTGCTCGCGGCCCTGGCGCGGATCGCCCTGCCCGGGGGCGACGGCACGCTGGTGTCGCGCGATCTGGTGCGGGCGCTGACGGTCGAGCATGGCCAGGTGCGATTCGTGATCGAGGCCGCCGATCCCGACGAGGCCCGGGCCCTGATGCCGGTGCAGGCGGCGGCCGAGGCGGCCCTGCGCGCGCTGCCCGGGGTCACCGGGGTGCAGGCGGTGCTGACCGCGCACGGCCCCGCGGCAAGACCCGCGCCGCCTGCCCTGAAGATCGGCCAGCACCCAACCCCGCAGGCCGGCGGGCCGCAGCGCGTGACCGGGGTGGACCGGATCCTTGCCGTGGCCTCGGGCAAGGGCGGGGTGGGGAAATCCACCGTCGCCTCCAACCTTGCCGTGGCGCTGGCGCGGCAGGGCCGCCGGGTCGGACTGCTCGACGCCGACATCTACGGCCCGTCGCAGCCGCGCATGATGGGGGTCTCGAAGCGCCCTGCCTCGCCCGACGGCAAGACGATCGTCCCGCTCAAGGCCCATGGCGTCACCATGATGTCGATCGGGCTGATGCTGAAGGACGACGAGGCGGTGGTCTGGCGCGGCCCGATGATCATGGGGGCGCTGCAGCAGCTCATCACCCAGGTGGACTGGGGCCGGCTCGACGTGCTGATCGTCGATCTGCCGCCGGGGACCGGCGACATCCAGCTGACGCTCTGCCAGCGCACGCAGCTGACCGGCGCGCTCGTCGTCTCCACCCCGCAGGACGTGGCGCTGATGGACGCGCGCAAGGCGCTCGACATGTTCGTGAAGCTGAAGACGCCGGTCCTGGGGCTGATCGAGAACATGTCCACCTACGTCTGCCCGAACTGCGGGCACGAGGCGCATATCTTCGGGCACGGCGGGGTTCGGGCCGAGGCGGCGAAGCTCGGGCTGCCGTTCCTGGCCGAGCTTCCCTTGAGCCTCGAGGTCCGGGTCGCGGGCGACGCCGGACGGCCGGTCGCGGCCGGCGAAGGCCCGATCGCGGAGCCTTATGCGCGGCTCGCGGCACGTCTGGTCGCGGGCGGGATGGCCTGACGCGCGGCCGGCCGGGGCGGCACCGGGCGGGGGTGATTCGACCTTGGCGGCCCGGTTCGGGGTCAGGATTTCTTGAAAGATCATGAACGGCCGAACGACGATTTTCATTCGTTGTTTGTTCGACCCACATCCGCCCGCCTGCGCCGATCCGCCGGCTGGTAAGGGATGGCATGGGATCAGCCGGGATACCGGCAGTCGCCCCACATATAGTCATCTCTGCGTCGCAAGGGCCTAAGAATGGGAGATGCCGGGCGCACAACGCGCGATCCGCCCGCCCTCCACTGGGAAATTGACCAGATCATCCCGCAAAGGAGATGCAATGCTGCTGCTGTTTCCATTTGATTCCCATTTCAACCCATGCCATCCCATTTGCATCGAAGTTGGCGGGACGACGGCAAGAGGGGCGACGGCAACGACCCCGAAACGGCGCAGGACGGCAGGCTCATACAGGCACCCCGCCTTCTTCGAACGAAAGAGAGATCCGGCGCGCGGGCAGGCAGACATCCCCCCAAGATGGCGCGCGCAGCTGGACGGGCCCAGCAATGGGACGAGGGCGGCGGATCGGGCGAGGCAGCAGTCCCGATCCGCCGTTGTCCGTTTCGGCCCCGGGCCGCCGGACGAACAGGAGCCGCAGGGGCGTGACCGACAGGTTCAGAGGCGAGTTCAGCCAGAAGGTCGACGGCAAGGCGCGGGTGTCGATCCCGGCGGCCTTCCGCCGCGTCCTCGAGGCGGGCGACCCCCTGTGGCGCGAGGCCTCGCGGCTGCGCCTGGTCATGGTCTATGGCGGCAGCCAGCGGAAGTTCGTCGAATGCTACAGCATGGCCGAGATGCGCGCGCTCGAGGACATGATCGCCCGGCTGCCGCGCGGCACCCCGCGCCGCCGCATCCTCGAGCACAATTTCATCACCCTGTCGCAGACCGTCGAGGTCGACGAGGACGGCCGGATCGTCCTGCCCGCGCGGGTGCGCGACAAGCTCGGGCTCGACCCGGCCGGCGGCGAGGCGGTGTTCGCCGGCACGCTCGAGACCTTCCAGCTGTGGAAGGCCGAGACCTACGAGGCCGACGGCGCCGCTTTCTCGGATCTCGAAGCGGCCGAACTCGCCGAGGGCGCCGACATGCTGTCGCTGCTGGTGGCGGCCGAGACGCCGCCCGAGGCGCGGGCGGTCTAGCCCATGGCAGCGGGCGACCAGCCTTCCGGAGCGGGCGCGCATGTCCCGGTCCTGCTCGCGCCGCTCATGGCCGCGGTGGCGCCGGTGACCGGGCACTGGCTCGACGGCACGCTCGGGGCCGGCGGCTATGCCCGCGCGCTGCTGCGGGCCGGCGCGGCGCGGGTGACCGGGGTGGACCGCGACCCGCTGGCGCTGGACTTGGCGGCCGGCTGGGCCGAGGAATTCGGCGACCGGTTGCGGCTGGTGGAAGGACGGTTCTCGCGCCTCGACTCGATCGCGGGCGAACCGCTCGACGGCGTGGTCCTCGACCTCGGCGTATCCTCGATGCAGCTCGACCGGCCCGAGCGCGGCTTTTCCTTTGTCAAGGACGGGCCCCTCGACATGCGGATGAGCCAGGACGGCCCTTCGGCCCGCGATCTGGTGAACGCGGCCGCCGAGGCGGATCTGGCCGAGATCCTCTATCTCTACGGCGAGGAGCGCGCCTCGCGCCGGATCGCGCGCGCCATCGTGGTGGCCCGCGCCGACCAGCCGATCGACACCACGCTGCGGCTGGCCGAGATCGTCGCGCGCTGCCTGCCGCGCCCGAAACCGGGCCAGTCCCACCCGGCGACCCGCAGCTTCCAGGCGATCCGCATCGCGGTGAATGCCGAGTTCTCCGAACTGGCCGAGGGGCTGATGGCGGCCGAGCGCGTGCTGAAGCCCGGCGGGCGGCTCGCGGTCGTGACCTTCCATTCGCTCGAGGACCGGATCGTCAAGCGCTTCTTCACGCTCCGCTCGGGCGGTGCGGCCCGGGCCAACCGCTATGCGCCGGAAACCGAAGCCGATGCGCCGCGCTTCACCGTGCTGACGCGGCGGGCGATCGCGCCGGATGCCGCCGAACGCGCGGTCAACCCGCGGTCGCGCTCGGCCCGGCTCCGGGTGGCCGTGCGCACCGCCGCCCCGGCCGCCCCGGTCGATCCGGACGCGCTGGACGTCCCCCGGCCGCTGCGCACGGGGCGGCGCTGATGCGCGCGATCCTTTACGCCCCCTCGTTCGTGGCGGTCATGGGTCTCGGCTTCTGGGCCTACCGCGAGAACTACGCCACCCAGGAATCGCTCCGCCGGATCGAGGCGCTGCAGGACGAGATCGCGGGTCTGCGCGCCTCGCTGTCGGTGCAGCGCGCCGAATGGGCCTATCTCAACCGTCCCGATCGGCTGCGCGAACTGGCGACGCTGAACTTCGACCGACTGGGGCTGCTGCCGCTGGAGCCGGGGCAGTTCGGCGATGCCGATCAGGTGGCCTATCCGCTGCCGCCGGACCTGCCGATCAGCCAGCCGGTCGATCTGAGCGGCGCGCTCGAGGAGCAGATCCCATGACCCGCACGCCGCTGCGCCCCCTGGCCCGCATCCTTTCGGCCCGCGCCCGAGGCGAGAACCCCGACACGATCGAGCGCGAGAACATCCGCCTCCGGCAAGAGGTGCAGCGCGACCGCGACCGGACGCGGGCGCAGGGGCGGCTCCTGATCCTCTGCGCCGCCTTCGTCGTCGCCTTCGGCATGATCGGGGCGCGCATGGGCGTGCTCGCCGCCTCGGTCCCGCAGGAGCCGCGCGCCGCGACCTCGGGCACGCCGATCAACGCCGGCCGCGCCGATCTGACCGACCGGAACGGGCGGCTGCTGGCGACCAATCTTCTGACCCATTCGCTTTATGCCAATCCCCGCCTGATGGTGGATCCGGCGCGCGCCGCGCGCGAACTTGCCGCGATCCTGCCCGACCAGGACGCGGCGGCGCTCGTGAAGCGCTTCACCGACGGGCGCAGCTTCCTCTGGATCAAGCGCAAGCTCAGCCCCGAGCAGATGCAGGCGGTGCATGACATCGGCGACCCCGGACTGCTGTTCGGCCCGCGCGAGATGCGCATCTACCCCAACGGCCGGCTGGCCGCACATGTGCTCGGCGGCGCGAGCTTCGGCGCCGAGGGCGTGCATTCGGCCGAGGTGATCGGCACCGCCGGGGTGGAGAAGGCGCTCGATGCCGTGCTGCGCGACCCCGCCAACGAGGGCCGGCCGGTGGCCCTGTCGCTCGACCTGACGGTGCAGGCGGCGGTGCAGGAGGTGCTGGAGACCGGCATGCGGATGATGAACGCCAAGGGCGCCGCCGCGATCCTGATGGATGTCCGGACCGGCGAGGTGATCGCGCTGGTGTCCTTGCCGGATTTCGACCCGAACGACCGCCCGCAGCCGCTGGTCGAGGGCGACCCGGGCGACAGCCCCTTGTTCAACCGCGCGGTGCAGGGGGTCTACGAGCTTGGCTCGACCTTCAAGATCCTGGTGGCGGCGCAGGCCGTGGATCTCGGGCTCGTGAACCCGGAGTCGATGGTCGATGCCAATGCCCCGATGGTCTGGGGCAAGTTCAAGATCAAGGAGTTCGAGGGCAAGAACTACGGCCCGCTCCTGTCGGTGACCGACGTGATCGTGAAATCCTCTAACGTGGGCTCGGCGCATCTGGGGCTGATGATTGGCTCCCTGCGCCAGCAGGCGTTCCTGAAATCGCTCGGCTTCATGGACCCGACGCCCCTGGAATTGGTCGAGGCGCCCGGGGCGAGGCCGCTTCTGCCCGCGCGCTGGACCGACATTTCCACCATCACCATCTCCTACGGCCACGGGCTGTCGGCCAGCCCGATGCACCTGGCCGCCGCCTATGCCGCCATCGCCAACGGCGGGGTCTACGTGGCGCCGACGCTCCTGCGCCGCGACGGGCCCGCCGAGGGCATCCGGGTCATGTCCGAGGAGACGGCAGCGGCGGCCGTGTCGATGCTGCGTCAGGTGGTGACCCGCGGCACCGCGAGCCTTGGCGAGGTCGAGGGCTATGCGGTCGGCGGCAAGACCGGCACCGCCGACAAGCCGCGCCGCGGCGGCGGCTACTACAAGGACAAGGTGATCAACACCTTCGCCAGCATCTTTCCGGCGACCGACCCGCGCTATGCGCTTCTGGTCACGCTCGACGAGCCGGTGGAAACCTCGGGCACCGTGCCGCGCCGCACCGCCGGCTGGACGAGCGTGCCGGTCGCCGCCGAGATCGTGCGGCGCACGGCGCCGCTTCTGGGGCTCCGGCCCGAGATTGAACCTGCGCCCTCGGATCCGGTAACACTCGCGCGGAACTGACGGGCAAGAGATCGGACGCGAGGCTACAAGGGGGGCCGCAGGATGGATCGGACAAGATCGCTCGCGGCTCTCGGCCTCACGGCGCGCGGCGGGCGCGATACGCGCGTGCACGGTCTGGCGGTCGACAGCCGCGCGGTCGGCCCGGGCTTTCTGTTCGCGGCGCTGCCGGGATCGCAGGGCCACGGGGCCGCCTATCTGCCGATGGCGCTGGACCGGGGGGCGGCGGCGATCCTGACCGATGCGGCCGGGGCGCGCGAGGCCGAGGCGGCGCTGGCGGGACGGGACGCGGCGTTGGTGGTGGCCGAGGACCCGCGGGCCGCGCTCGCCTATGCCGCGGCGCTGTGGTTCGACGCGCAGCCGGACACCATCGTCGCCGTCACCGGCACCAACGGCAAGACCTCGGTCGCAAGCTTCACCCGCCAGATCTGGACGGCGCTCGGACAGACGGCGATCAACATCGGCACCACCGGGGTCGAGGGCGCCTGGGAAGCGCCCTCGGGCCACACGACGCCCGAACCGATCACGCTCCACCGGCTCCTGGCCGAGGCGGCGGCCGCCGGCGTGACCCATGCGGCGATGGAGGCGTCGAGCCACGGGCTCGACCAGCGGCGGCTGGACGGCGTGCGGCTCCGGGCGGCGGGCTTCAGCAACTTCAGCCAGGACCATCTGGATTATCACGGCACCTTCGAGGCCTACTTCGCCGCCAAGGCCGGCCTCTTCGCTCGTGTGCTGCCCGAGGACGGGGTGGCGGTCATCAACACCGACGACCCCCGCGGCGCCGAGATGGCGGCGATCGCCGCCAGGCGCGGCCAGCGCGTGCTGCGGGTCGGGCGGGGCGCTGAGGCGGACCTGCGCATCCTCGGGCAGCGTTTCGACGCGGGCGGCCAGGACCTGCGGCTGGGGTATGCGGGGCGGACGCACCAACTGCGCCTGTCGCTGATCGGCGGCTTCCAGGCTGCGAACGTGACGCTGGCGGCCGGGCTCGCGATCGCGGCGGACGAGGCGCCCGAGGCGGTGATCGCCGCCCTGCCGCAGCTTCGTGGCGTGCGCGGGCGGATGCAGCCGGCCGCCAGCCGCGGCAACGGGGCGGCGGTGTTCGTGGATTACGCCCATACGCCGGATGCGGTGGCAACCGCGCTCAGAGCGCTCCGGCCGCATGTGATGGGCCGGGTGGTGGTCGTCCTCGGCGCCGGCGGCGACCGTGACCGGACCAAGCGCCCGCTGATGGGACAGGCGGCAGCCGCCCATGCCGATCTGGTGTTCGTGACCGACGACAACCCGCGCACCGAGGATCCGGCCCAGATCCGCGCCGCCGTCATGGCGGGTTGCCCCGGCGCGGTGGAGGTGGGCGACCGGGCCGAGGCGATCCTGCGCGGGGTCGATGCGCTCGGCCCCGGCGATGCGCTCCTGGTCGCGGGCAAGGGGCACGAGACCGGGCAGGTGATCGGCACGCAGAGCTATCCGTTCGACGATGTGGAACAGGCGAGCCTCGCCGTGGCGGCGCTCGACGGGGGCCGGCGATGACCCCGCTCTGGACCGCGGCCGAGGCCGCCGCCGCGACCGGGGGCGACAGCACGGCCGGCTGGGCCGCCAGCGGGGTGTCGATCGACAGCCGCACGCTGCATCCCGGCGACCTGTTCGTGGCCCTGACCGATCAGCGCGACGGGCATGACTTCGTGGCCGAGGCGCTTGCCAAGGGGGCCGCCGCCGCAATGGTCTCGCGCCGCCCCGCAGGGCTGGCCGAGGGTGCGCCGCTGCTGGTCGTGCCCGACGTGCTGGCGGGCCTGACCGACCTCGCCCGCGCGGCGCGGGCCCGGACCGGGGCGAAGGTGGCGGGGGTCACCGGCTCGGTCGGCAAGACCTCGACCAAGGACATGCTGGCGGTGGTCCTCGGCGGCCAGGGGTCGTGCCATGCCTCGGCCGCGAGCTACAATAATCACTGGGGTGTGCCGCTGACGCTGGCGCGGATGCCCGCCGGCACCGCCTTTGCGGTGATCGAGATCGGCATGAACCATCCGGGCGAGATCGCGCCCCTGGCGCGGCTGGCCGAGCTCGACGTGGCGCTCATCACCACCGTGGGCGCGGCCCATCTCGAGGCGTTCGAAAGCCTCGAAGGGATCGCGCACGAGAAGGCGTCGATCCTCGACGGGCTGCGCCCCGGCGGCACGGCGGTGCTGCCGGCCGATCTCGGGGTCAGCCCGATCCTGATGGCGAAGGCCGCTGCGGTGGGCGCGCGGGTCCTCCGTTTCGGCGCGTCGCAGGGGCCCGACTATCACATACTGGAAGTGACGCTGACCGACGCGGCGACGGTGGTCCGCGCCGAGACGCCGGACGGGCCGCTGCTGTTCAAGGTGATGACTCCGGGGCGGCATTTCGCCCAGAACGCGCTGGCCGTGCTGGCGGTCGCCCGGGCGCTCGGCCTCGACGCCACGATCGCGGTCTGCGATCTCGCGCGGTGGTCGCCACCGCCCGGACGGGGCACGCGCGAGACGATCCTGCTCGACCCGCTGGACGGCGTCGGCTTCGAGCTGATCGACGACGCCTTCAACGCCAATCCGTCCTCGATGGCCGCAAGCCTCGACCTGCTCTCGGTGTTGCAGCCGACCGACGGCGTCGGCCGGATGCGTCCGGGCCGCCGCGTCGCGATCCTGGGCGACATGCTGGAACTCGGCCGGACCGAGCTTGACCTGCATGCCGGCCTCGCGCGCCACCCTGGGCTTCAGGCCGTGGCCGTGGTGCATTGCGTCGGCCCGCGGATGCGCGCGCTCCATGCGGCGCTCGCGCCCGGCCAGCGCGGGCTCTGGGCGGAAACGGCGGCCGAGCTGGTGCCACAGGCGCGCTATCTGGTCGATGCCGGCGACATCGTGCTCGTCAAGGGCTCCAAGGGCATCAAGGTGTCGCTGGTGGTTGACGCCTTGCGCAAGCTTGGGCAGGCAGTCGCGCGCGGAACCGAAGGGATCGAGTGAATGCTCTACTGGCTGACCGAATTCTCGGATGGCGGCGACCTGTTCAACCTGTTCCGCTACATCACCTTCCGCGCCGGGGGGGCGTTCTTCACCGCGCTGATCTTCGGCTTCCTGTTCGGCAAGCCCTTGATCAACCTGCTCAGGCGCAAGCAGGGCAAGGGCCAGCCGATCCGCGACGACGGACCCGAGGCGCATTTCGTCAAGGCCGGCACGCCGACCATGGGCGGGCTTCTGATCCTTTCGGCGCTTCTGTTCTCGACCCTGCTCTGGGCCCGGCTCGAAAATCCTTACGTCTGGATCGTCATGCTGGTGACGCTGGCCTTCGGCCTGATCGGCTTTGCCGACGACTACGCCAAGGTCACGAAGCAGACCTCGAAGGGCGTCTCCAGCCGGGCCCGCTTCCTGCTCGGCCTCTTGATCGCCGGGCTGGCCGCCTTTGCCGCCGCCCGCTTCCACCCCGAGGCGCTGTCGGGCGAACTGGCGGTGCCGTTCTTCAAGAACGTGCTTGTCCACCTCGGCTGGTTCTTCGTGCCCTTCGGCATGGTGGTGATCGTCGGCGCGGCCAATGCGGTCAACCTGACCGACGGGCTCGACGGGCTGGCGATCATGCCGGTGATGATCGCCTCGGCCACGCTCGGCGCGATCGCCTATGTCGTCGGCAACTTCAACTTCGCTGACTATCTCGGCGTGCATTTCGTGCCCGGCACCGGCGAGATCCTGGTGTTCTCGGCCGCGCTGATCGGCGGCGGCCTCGGCTTCCTGTGGTACAACGCGCCCCCCGCGGCGGTGTTCATGGGCGACACCGGATCCTTGGCGCTTGGCGGCGCGCTCGGCGCCATCGCGGTCTGCACCAAGCACGAGATCGTGCTGGCGATCGTCGGCGGGCTGTTCGTGGTCGAGGCGCTGTCGGTGATCATCCAGGTGCTCTACTTCAAGCGCACCGGCCGGCGGGTGTTCCTGATGGCGCCGATCCACCACCATTTCGAGAAGAAGGGCTGGGCCGAGCCGCAGATCGTCATCCGCTTCTGGATCATCTCGCTGATCCTCGCGCTGATCGG
>Ga0224723_1001407_pt1 | contig 14463 bp, 22 predicted proteins | sample Balambano_FR2_Me_FD_161647 | JGI IMG/M metagenome (GOLD analysis project Ga0224723, IMG submission 161647) | Freshwater sediment microbial communities from Lake Towuti, South Sulawesi, Indonesia - Balambano_FR2_MetaG | ecosystem: Environmental > Aquatic > Freshwater > Lake > Sediment | place...
GAATATATTCAAGAGCAACACATTCAGTATGTGGCAGCAACCCGTGCCAAGCACAAGCTGCATTATATTTGCAACTGGCCATTCGGCAGGGGCAAGGGAACCCGCTTGACTCCGCAAGGGCAGGAGTATAATGCTGGTTCCCAGCAGCAAACTCAGGGCAATGTGACTGTGACTCCACAGAAAAAGCGACTGGTCAAGGAAGAAAACGGTGAATACCGTAATCTTCCCGACCGCATGGTGCATACTTCTCGCCCAGCCCCAGAGAAGACCTTCTGCACCCCAGCACCAATTAAGCAGGAACCAGCCCCTGCACCTGTCTTCACCGATGACGGTGAGCCGTTTTAACTTAAAACAGCGGGAGGCAAAAATAAGATTTGCCTCCCGCTGTTTGTATCTTTAGGATGGGATTTATGGATGATTTTGTTCCAATAGAAGCTATCCGGCCAGGGCCAATTAGACATGAAAGTTTGACCGAAAAGCAACTGTCTACGTTAAGGTCGATTTATAACATTGTTGGGAAATACACATGTACTTCTCTTGAGATGTTTGAAATTGATTTCATGCGTGACGCAAACCCAGATGCCGAGATTGCAATATGGTCAAGAATCGCATTGGCTTGGCGTAAGTACAAAAAGCTGTATGATCCATTGCATCTTCTTTCCGAAGAAGATTGTGGTCACTTGAGTGGTGCGTTGGTTGCTTTCTCTGTTGGTGTGAACGATGACTGTTTCGACATACCAGTAGATGTTCTCGATAATTTGAGAGCGTGTTTCTCTGATCCTTTACTGCTAGAGGATACTGAAGGCCAAGAAAATGAATCTTAACGAAGTTATTGTAACTCACAATCATCTACGAGTCGCAGAAAGTTTGCCAGAGATGATTGCGCATGTTAAAGCCAATGGTTTGTGGGATGCCGATTACCTGAAGCGTTATAGTGAATTGAAAGGCATCAGGCTTTCCCCTATAATTCAACTTTCAAGGTTTGAAGATGGTAAGGTATTTTTGCATGATGGACACCACCGTGCTGCTGCAACATTTCTTGCTGGCAGAGCGTTTCTTTATCCATCTGAGTTTCATGTTACACAATGGAAGTATTCAGAATACCTAGAAATTTCCCATCCTAACGGATGGTATACACCGTTTGATCCGAGAACGCACGTTAGAACTCCTAACTTTTCACGATTCAAACGAATGGCAAAAGAGTTGTTTATTACCCGTCCAGAATTAGCAGAGAAATGGATTCTGGAGAATAAGCATCTGTTTAGCGAACCGAGGAAACATACTTTTGTTCCAGAGTTTGCAAAAGGGGAGTTAAAATGAAGACTTTGCTAACTATAAGTCGATTTGCTATACCGCTTGTGTTGCTTGTTGTTTGTATGCTAATTAAATTCGATCCATTCGTTATTACGAATGAAATTTCTATCAGCATCAGAGACATTGCCTTTTTTGTCATAGGATTGTGGACCGGATATTGGCTGTATGCTCTTTATGTAATGCCAAGAATACTAGACGCCAGACCAACAAAAGTGGTAAAAGAATACTGCGTATTAGTGATGAAAGAGGAAGAACAAAACCAAGAAATGGAAATTCCTCCCAAAGAAGACGACGAAAAAAATGGAGAAGATGAAGACTTTACAAAATAAGGATGCGTGGTATGAAAACTATTAGTTGGCAAAAAGCTGTTGAGGCATATGATCGTGGCGAGATTACTCGCTATGAATTAGTTTTTCGGATTTTCTCCGTTCTTGATGAAACTAATGTCCAAGAATTTCTTGACGATGCTGATGATGACACTAAGTATGCCGTGTTTGAGTCGCTAGAACGACAACCGCATAGCAACGAAGATTGGGGCCGCATTTTAATTGCTGGCTCTGGCTGGAACCCAAAAGATACCCCAGCGGCAGTGGCCCAAATGAGAAAGGGAGTAGAGGCTTTAAGAAAGCAGCTAGAAAAACCATGATTGACGATTTAGCCACTTTGATTTACGAAGAATCATTGCTTACTAATCTGCCCGTAAACAATAACACTTATAGTGGCAGGCATAACGAAGATGACTATGAGGATGTACTTTGTAATGGCAAAGTGCTTGATCCAGAACCATCTTTGAAGATCAGGAACCATAGTCCGACTGGTTTTGCCTGGGGCTATGGGGGTTCTGGTCCGTCACAATTGGCCTTGGCTATTTTACTTAATGAATTTGGGCATAAAGTAGCTGAACGCTTTTACATGGACTTCAAGTGGAAGTTTATTGCCACATTGCCGAATGAAACCAATAGTCAGTGGGAATTAACCTCTGAGCAAATTAGAAACTGGCTTATAGGAGCTAATAAATAATGGTTAAACCAATTAGGCCGAGTGAAGTTGCTAAGGCCAAAATCAAAAATCAAATTATCCCAGATTTTGTAATTGAAGCCTTCAATGAATTAATTGCCAGAGAGTACAGCTATGGCAGGGCAGTTGTCAAACAAGACGATGCCATAGCATTAATTCTTGAGAAGGCACATAAAATCGCTGGGCATGAAGAGGTTGAGAGAGGCGATCTTTTCAACAAGCGATGGTTGGACGTTGAAGAAATCTTCAAAAAGGCAGGATGGGTGGTAGAGTATGATAAGCCTGGGTACAATGAGACTTACCCAGCCACTTTCACTTTTTCCAAAAAGTGAGCGAACCTTTCGGTTCGGCTCGTGTCTTAACTGTACCAACTGGAAGGGAGCGAGAAAAAAACCGAAAAGCCAGATTGACAACTTCTTTTGTTGTGGTAGAATATCCCGCATGGCACATGCGATGGATGTTTTTTGAGAATTTTCCCCTCTGCATGAAAATCTTGCTGCGATGGAACGTATCTCATGTAGGGGCGGAAACCACAACACGGGCGATGCCGATAACTGTACCAACTGGTGACAGTGGGGCATCGCATTAACTCTGGCGAAGAAAGGAAAGCCTATGACTACTTTGCCGACCGTGAAGCTGAGTGAGAGTGAGTTGGAAGCCTGCCTTGCGATCATGCGCAAGGGCAACAAGAACCTCAAGTTGCTTGCTGAAGACCTGGGAATGGAGCAGCGAGCGTTTCGCATCAAGCTGTTCAAGAAGTCTTTCAAGGCATCTGATTGGCCTGGAATTACCGACAATCAGGCGGCTGCAATCGTTGCAGCAATCCCGTCAATTCAGGCTGTGCGCAGCATCGAATACAAGATGCTCTGTGGCCATGCACCGTTGGCTCGTAAGCACGCCCTTTCCTTTGGGAAGCGTAACTACGGTGGCGTTTGCGAGATTGACGACTTCTATCAGGAAGCGTTGATGGCAGTGCTTGACGCAATCTATTCCTATACGGAAGAGACGGCGTTCACCACCTTTGCGTGGCACGCTATCACTCGTCGTTTGACCACTGCTGCGAACAAGGCCAACCCCTTCACTCCTCTGACCAATGAGGCGATGAAGTTGGTTCGTCTCTTCGACAAGACCGCCAACTCCTTCAACGGGAAGGTGTCGGACGATGAAGTATACGCCAAGATGAACATCACTGAGAGTGAATTGGCGGTTTTGAAGGATGCACGTCGCAAGATCATCAACGGTTCTCAGATTGTTCAGGAAGGGGAAGAATCCTCTGTCGTGGACTACACTGAGGGACGTTGTGGCATCGACGGCGAGCGTGATACCGTCCCCTGCAACTACGAACTGTACGAAGCGATTGACCGTGCTGGCCTTACGGAATTGGAGCGAGAAGTGATTCTCTGCACCATGTACCCGTACTATGGTTGGCAGGCCGACCTTGCCAAGAACACCCACAACCCAAAGACGGGACGCCCGTACAGCCGCATGACCATCAACAACGTGCTGAAGAGTGCGTTGGATAAGGTCAAGAAGGCGTACTCTCGCAAGGAAGTTGCGTAACGTACTTAACAACAAAGGGGCTTCGGCCCCTTTGTTGTTAACTGTACCAACTGTGGTTGTGGAGGCACAAATGCAAAAAGAACTTCAGTTTTATCCGAAGCACTGGAATACTCCGAGTGCTGAAATCCGAAAGCAATACCTTGATCCTCAAAATCCTTCTAGCCCTTACTTTGGGTTTATTGGCAACCAAAAAGCGGTGTGCCGAGTAACCCGTGTGGACTTTGATGCGCTGGGCAAGCACAATCACGTTAGCAGCGAGGTCAACCTTGCCTTCATCGGCAAGGCTGGTTGTGGTAAGACCGAGTTGGTTCGTCGTCACAACAAGGCACGCTTGCTGCCAATGGCAGAGTTTTCTCCCCGTGCCCTGAAGAATGTCCATGACATTTTTCTTGGTATCGAGAAGGCTTTGCTTGAGCGTGGTGTTGAATTGTTCGATGCTGGAAACAAGCGATACGTTCTTCCTCCGGTTGACGTATTCATTGACGAAGTTCACGCATTGAACAATATGATTGTTCAGGGGCTGCTGAAGGCTACCGAGTATCAGGACCGAATTCTTGTTACTGAGCGTGGCTGCACAATCGACTGCCGTAATGTTCACTGGATGATCGCTACGACTGATCGTGGTCAGTTGTTCGATGCGTTCGATACTAGGTTTATGAAGGTAAACCTGAACATGTACAACAAGCATGAGATTGCGCACATTGTCAAGTCTCATCACCCTGAGTTTGACGATCATGTTTGTAACTTGGTTGCCAAGTTTTGTTCCCGTGTTCCCCGTGAAGCCCTGGCTTTCGCTAGGGAAATGAAACTGGAACACAACATGAACCCCGATAGCTGGGAAGATGTTGCAAACAAGGTTGCCGAAGATAACGAGATTGACCCGTTCGGCATGACTTACAAGCGACTGGCTATCTTGAAGGCGTTGGGACAGGGGCCAGTAGCCGAGAAGCGTTTGCCAATCGTGGCAGGCGTCAAAGCTGAAGAACTACAAAAGTATGTTCTTCCGTGGCTACTTGAGGCTACCGATGAGCAATTGCCTTACATTACAGTAACTACCCGTGGGTATTCTATTACGGAAGCGGGGCTTGAAGAGTTGGAAAAGAGGGGTGTGTCTCACTGTGGGGAAAAAGCAATTGCTGCTTAATGTCACGATGATGACATTCGGCCAAAAATGCTTCTTCCTTGCTATGTTCGGGGCAACACAAGCAACTAAGGGGAAGTGGTCCGTATTTATCCCACACTTCCCTTTCCCAACTCCATGTTCTGTAATATGGAGTTGGTTTACCGCACACTACACAAAATGGCATGGCATCTTCCATGAATATAAATGAGTATGCCAATTGATAACTTGCTGGGCAAAGAACAGGGCCGTGACGATTCTATCGTCTACACTGCCTTGTCTTTCAACCCAGAGACAAAAACCCTAGAGGTAAGGATAGATCGTATTTGCGATCCAAGATGGCTCATTCAAACCCATCTTGAAGAAGGTAAGACCTACCTATTTCAGAGGCATGGCAACTCTGACGAACAACCTTATAATTCCGTCGATCCGATGGAGTTATGGGAGTGTCTTCGCCCTGGCCAAAAGCTGGACGAAACAATCCTCCCTCAGATTTTACTTTACTTCTGGCACAAGGACAACAAGTTGAGCATTGAGCTTGACTGGTGAGAGGGGCTATCATGTCTGGCTTGCTGATTGAGAAATGGGCCAAATTTACCAATGAGAATGACAAGTCGTTGCCGCAAGATATGACCGCCGCAGTCGGCAAGGTTGTATCTTTAATTGACGATGGGGTTGCGATGATGATGACCCCTGTGCTGACTCCTAACAAAAGTATAAATAAGCTTATGACGTTGTTTTGGAGGTTGGTTGGCAACAAGGTTACTCCAACCGCCTTGACCAACGAGCCTCTTAATGCTTTGCACGTTTGGATTGAAGTACAAAAGGGCGGCGAGAAATGTTGCATCGTCTTGGTGCCTGTAAACTGGCCTGAGATTTGCAAAAAAGACCCGTTCATGCAATTGGGCGGGATGGTGTATACAGCATCCAAGTGTGTTGATTTCTGGCACGGTAAACTACAGAAAAAAGAAGACGGCATTGCTTTGGAAAAGCGTGCTAGGGCTTACGAAGCAGAATATCTTCTTCTTCTGTCTTCGCTTACGAAGTTTAAGCCAAACGAATACCAGCAAAAATTGCTGGAGCAGTTCCCGTTGGGACTCGCTTCGTTGGAAGAAGAATTTAAGTACGAATTACAGCCATTTGCTGAAGGAGATTTCGATGGGATCGACAACGCTTACAAGAAGTCGTGAAGAATGGGTTGGGGACACCCCAATGCGATGTGATTTATGCAGGAAATCTATCGTCAATGAGTTTGTTGACGGTAAACTACATAATGGTCCGTGGGCCATTATGTGTACTGATTGCCATTGTGAGAATGGCATAGGCTTGGGTCTTGGAAGAGGCCAAAAATTCTATCGTCTAGGAGAAGGAGACACCTTCATTAGAATAGACGGTTAAGGGAGCGTTATGTATCATCTTTCTATTAATGAAAGGATCATTGATTCATTAAAAAATAAGCAAATGCCGTGGTACGGACAGGTTCACAAGAACTTCGTGTCCAAAGCTGCTTTTGATGGCATCAATCCTATCATTCTGAATCTAATCTCAAGCGAGCTTGAGCTTAAATCCCATTGGTGGGCAACCCTGCTTCAATGGGAAATGCTGGGTGTCAAAATCAATCCACGTCCTACGTCTGTCCAAGCTGGCAGTTGGGGCGCACGTCTATCGCTTTACAAGCGAGATAATTGTGGTATTAATAAACTAAAGCCGTGGACCGTATTCAACATTGAACAAACGGTTGGCGGGTTTGATGGCGACCGCAAGATTGTCAAGGAAGCAGTAAAGCACGAAGCTGCCGATAAAATGGCCGTGCAGTCTAAAGCAAAGATTAAGTACGGCGGCAACGAGTCCCGCTATTACTACCCGCCATTCGACCACATTGCCCTACCGTTCAGGGAACAGTTTGTAATTGGTGCCGGTGGTCTTCCTGGCTACTATTACTCACTATTTCACGAACTCATGCACTGGTCTGAGATTAGGTTAGGCTATGAAGCAGATTATGCCAGTTGTGAACTGAGAAGCGAAATCGGCACTGCATACCTTTGTGCTGAATTTGGAATTGATCCAATTAAGTACGAACACAACCTGAATCATCAGGAGCAAATGGGTGCTTGGATCAAGAGAATGAAAGATGATCCGTTCTACATTTTTGATGTAGCGGATGCTGCTTCAAAAGGTGTAAAGTATCTTATGGATTTTACCAAGTGAGGATGACATGGCAGGCTACAAAAAGTTGACAGAAAAACAGGTTCGTGAAGTGGAATCCGAAGTAAAGATGATGCTTCATGCTTCCCGTGATTGCTTACGCAACCAGGGGGTTGACACAACGAGTGTGCCATTTGATACAAATGATGGGTATTACGGCGAAGCATTTGGGATTCTGCGTGGCCTGATGATTCTTGGCTATGGTTATTTTGGTTCAGACACCGTGCAAGATAAAGTTGATCCGTATAGGAATTTGAAATTCTGGTTCTCTGAACTGGTATCACAAGTTTTGAATGAAGAAAACTTCCGAAGCACCCATGAATGCGATCACTGTCTTGAGAAGTATGGCAAGGATAACGTCAGGAAGAAAAACGTGAGGAAGAAAAATGAAGATTTACAAACAAGTGCAGCGATTTGATCCTGTTACTGGCAAGCCGATCATGCGTAAATCATACGCTGAAACCCGTTGTGATTTTACTGGTCAGGTTTTGGACGGTGGTGACGACCAATACTGTTCGTATCCATTGAATTACGAGGATTATGATCCTTGTTTTGGTGCGGACGGGGAAGAATATGACTTTGGCCAAAAGCATGGCATCGAAATGTTTGAATTTCTGAGTGGTGAATATCATTTCGCTTCGGTGGGCGGCGGCGATGGCGTCGAACATTACGCCGAAGCACAGATGATGGAAGAAGCACTGAAGGGCGCAACGAAGAAAAAGAGCGAATGGTATCGTTGTTTTACTTTCGATTCCATGTGTCGCCATGCCCGCATCAGAACCGCCCAGCGATTGATTGATGCTGGCGAAATTAAACCCGAAGACCTCATTGGGGACTAGAGCATGGGTAGCTTTAACGAAGTATGCGCAATTAGTCACATCAACATTGGCTATGGCGATCCTGTAAGGCTTTTGTTCCTTACACGAAATCCATATGTTGAAAGCGATGAGCATGAGGCTCAACGTGGTTGCTACCACCACGATAACTGGTTTGTCCGAACCCCGCCGATCAAAGGTAAGTACGATGACTATGGGCGTTGCAAATTTACAGAAGACACCACCACCAAGTTGATCGTTGATTGCTTCCAAAAAGATTTGGTAGAGCGACCTTTTGGGTTCAATCAATATCATGCCCATGCTGTTTTGAAAGGCATGGGCATTGATGAATATTTACAAGCTGCTTGGCAAGGACGATTGCTTGTTCAAGACGAATACACCCGTGCCCGCACGAAGGTTCCAGACAACTGGCCCACCTGGGAAAAGGTACACGCACTGCTTGGAGAAAAGTTTACTCTTCAAATTGAGGGGAAAGAAGATGGCAAGGAAGGCTTCAATGCTATTCCTGTGATGCCTGGGGTTGTCTGTGTAATTTATAATTCGTACAGCAATGAAGAAAAGAATCTCAAGAAGGCCGCTAAGGTCATCGAGAAGGTCTACGATTGCAAGCTGATTTTTAAGTTTGAAGACCGCAAGAATGATCCTTGTTTGATGGTTACTGCTAAGGGTGCGTTTGATAACCCCTCCATGCTCTTTCAAGAAGAGTTGACCAAGAACAAACTTAACACCCACCCAGAAATGGCTAGGCATACCATCCGTGAAGGACGTAATCTGCCTGTGCTTGCGGTAATGGTGCGTGAAGATGTATGGCAATCTTATTGCAATGTAGTCCCGAATCCACGTTTTGAAAGTGAATACTTCAAACTAAAGACTGTTGAAGAAATTGTTGAATCCCTTCAACAAACCGTTAAAGGCATGAAGGAAGTCCATGAAAGGGACATGACTAGAGATGCTAAGATTTTCCCGCTCATGGGAGATATTGTCAGGGATTCCCTATTGTACTCTTTGCCTTTCATGACAAGCCCGAAATGTCATCTTGTCGCTGCTATTGAAAAAGGCTTGCCAACAGATGAATTGATTCGTGATATTGCAGAATTAATTCGTGTTGAAATGGTGATGGCTAGGCTTTGTCACCCCTGGCACATTCCAGGCTTGGGCGGTCAAGACGGAGAATGGGATTTAAGAACCAAAATCCTGTCTGATATGGCTGCAATTAGCAAAAAAGAATTAGATGAACAAAATGCCGAATGCGAAGAGTATGAGGCGCAAGAGGAGGATGAGGCATGAAAAAGGTACATATTATTGGTGGCGGAACAGTTTCTTATATCCGCTCGCACTTGGCATTATCTGCGCCAGCATACGGTAAAACCGCCAAGCTGATCGAGGGTCTTTGCAAGGGTTACTCCGGTAACATGGAAGTAATCACACACCTTACACGCATGGCTGGTGGTGCGGATAATCTTGAAACCAACGAAGATGTTTTGAAGTTGCTTGAAACCTTAAAACAGGATTCGGACACCAAGATTATCTTCATGAATGCTTCTTTGTGCGACTTTCATGCTTCGCTCGATGGTGTTCGTGGTAAGAAAGAAAAGCGACTACAGACCCGCAACAAGAGTGAATGGAAGTCTCCATTGAGACTCCACCCAGCAGAAAAAATTATTGGCAAAATCCGAGACACACGCAAGGATATTTTCTTAGTAGGTTTCAAGCAAACATTCAATTCATCTTTGGATGAACAGTACATTGCTGGATTGAACTTGCTGAAGGAATCTTCTTGCAATTTGGTTCTTGCTAATGATACTGGCACTCGCATGAACATGGTTATCACGCCAGAAGAAGCTAGGTATCACGTTACACAAGATCGTTATGAAGCAATTAAAGGATTAGTTGAGATGGCTTATCTGAGAAGTCACTTAACTTTCACACGCTCGACTGTAGTTGCAGGGGAGTCTGTTGCTTGGGATTCTGCGTTGGTTCCTACGTCGCTCCGTGCAGTTGTTAATCACTGCATTGAGCGTGGTGCTTATAAGCCTTTTCGTGGTGCTACTGTGGGACACTTTGCAGTCAAGGTGGATGACAACACTTTCTTGACTTCAAAGCGAAAAACTAATTTCAATGATTTGGAATCCGTTGGTCTTGTAATGGTTAAGACCGATGGGCCTGATTCTGTAATTGCTTTCGGCAGCAAGCCGAGCGTTGGCGGGCAGTCGCAAAGGATTGTGTTCCATGAACACAGAGATTACGATTGCATCGTGCATTTCCATTGCCCGATCAAAGAAAATTCTCTTGTGCCACAAGTTTCTCAAAGGGAATATGAATGTGGTTCACACGAATGCGGCATGAATACATCCAGAGGGTTGAAAAAGTTCAACAATCTTTCTGCGGTGTATTTGAAGGAACACGGTCCAAACATCGTCTTCAATCGAAGCATTGATCCACAAGAAGTCATTGATTTCATCGAGTGGAATTTCGATCTGTCTGGCAAGACAGGCGGTGCTGTGAGTGTATCGCAGACAAGCAACAATGCTATTGACTATCTTGTGAATTATGCTAAAAGAGAGATGTTATGAGAAAACAAAAACCCGAAAAGGTTGCCCCGAAATCAAAATTTGAAGCCGCCGTGTTGTGGCTGCTCTTTGTTTCGGGGGTCTGTGGCATTTCGTATTTGCTGTTCTGGCCCGCATATTGTGAAGGCGTTGTAAGCAATACAGAGTTCCAGTATGGTATGCATCGTAAAAATGTAATTACTTTTCAAGATGGAAGAAGAATGAATTTCAATGGGGCCATGCCAATCCCGATTGAAAAAGGTAAAAGGTATAAATTTTCTTACAACTGGCTGGATTACGTTTATTCGGCCAAAGAAATGGAGTGATGCCATGTCTGATGATTATGATGACGAAATGGACGAGATTGATTCCCAATCAGCCAAACTGACTCAAATTCATGAGTGGTTTGAGAAGTACGACGATGATTACATCCAATTTGAGAGGATTCCTGAGAAAGATCGTCGCCATTCACGCCCCGACATTTGCGCACTGCTTTATCTCCACGAAAGGTTTGGTGGGGATGGTGATGCCATTAGCTGTGCCGAGCATGATGAAGTGTGGTTGGATTGGGATGTTAGGGAAATTGACCTAACCGAAGAGGATGTGCTTTACATCACTCGTTGCGGCGTTCGCTACGATTCCTCTGTTGACTCTTTGGCAATGTTTGTCTAGGTAACAAATGATTGAATATCGTAAGGGTAACATTTTTGATGCCACCAATGAAGTCGATGCCATTACTAACACAATCAATTGTGTTGGTGTAATGGGCAAGGGACTCGCTTTGGCTTTCAAAAATCGTTACCCTTCGATGTTTAAGGCTTATCGTCTTGCTTGTGGCAATGGCGAAGTTAGTACAGGTAAGATTTGGCTTTGGGAAAATAATGGCAAGTATGTAATTAACTTCCCAACCAAAGCACACTGGAGAAATCCTTCCGAGTATTCATACATCGTATCAGGTCTTGAAGACCTTGAGCGTGTCATTGCAGAAAAGGAATTTACATCTATTGCCCTGGCCCCTTTGGGTTGTGGCAACGGTGGGCTAAGTTGGCCAAAAGTCAGAGAGTTAATTGAAATCTTTCACAAAAAGTTGCCCGAAACCTTCAAGCTGATTGTGTACGAACCATAGGTGCTACATGGCAAAAAGAAAGAAGAGAATGACTAGGCTTGACGCTCTTAGGCTATACCGTGCTTATGGTGGTCTTACCGTTGTCATTGAAGACATGAAAGATTGGTATGGCGTTTCTCTGGAAAGGGATCAAGCCAAACAAATTCTGAAATATTGCATGAAGAATGCAAGTTACTTTGAATGTGGTTGGGATACTGTTTGTCGTGAGGCGGCAATCAACTACATCGGTAAGATTATTGTCGGCAAAGATTGGCCTTTGGGCGAAGATACAGAAGAGTATTCAAGGGAATTTTTTGTAGAACTTATTTCTAAGGCTGGTGACTTGGGCTATAAGATTGATGCATCCCGCTACAAAAAATACTTACTAAAGAAGAGGATGCAACTAAGGTTTGGAGAAACCAAATGACAGAGACGGCAATCATTGTGTATGGTGGCATTTTATTTGCTTTTGTTATAGCCTTTCTTATTGGGCGATCACTTGATAAGCAGCAAAGTAACGAAAATGTTACTGTGAAGACTGGTTGTATTGGGATGAAGACTGTTATACAGTCAGTCATTCTTGCCTGTATAGTCGGTCCAATTGTCTATTTAATCAAAGGCCGCAGTGAGGATTTGTGGTTCTGTGTTCTTGCTATGGCTGCTGCGCCATTCGTGGTCGATCTTATTAGGCCAACGGTTACACTCCATTCTACTCCCGAAGGCAATGCCCCACAAATAACAGCAGAATCTGCAAGTAAACTGAATGCGGCTAATGCCATTGCTATTGCTATTTGTGTATGTTTACTTGGAGCATTTGTTGCATGGAACACACTTGGAAGAAATACATCTGCTGATGAATCACAGGCTAAGTGTATAGATAATACATGCAAAATTTCAAATGTCAAGTAGCAGTTGCGTTTGCTGATTTTACATGGCAACGCTGTGAAGTAAACGTAGTTGTCACGAATGGAGTATGTGGCAATATCGCCAATGACGTAGTGGCAGAAGTCAAGAAGACATTAAACAAGCCCTACGTTTTTGTACACTGCTATAGCATTGTCCCCGTCTAATAAATCCGCTTTACAATCGAAGTTCCCGTGGTAGAACAGTGGTGTGGAGTCCAAACAACACAAACACCGAGGTTCCGATGAATACTCATAATCTACTGCACACTTATCCCGATGATGATCTTCAATACGAAGATGTGAAACTCAAGTCTGTCAAAAAGGAAACGGAAGGCTGGTCCGTCGTCCGAGAAGATGGTTGGTCTTTCTATGTTCCTGAGAATGGCGTTGTACCAGAGGTAGGCCAGATTGCTAGGTTCTATGGCAAGGGCATTGGCTACACTGTCCGTGGTCTATTCTTGAACGGTCAGAAGGTTTTTTATAGGACTGAAGACGAAGACAGGAAGGCACATGAGAATTGGGTTTCTGCTGAGAAGCAGCGTAAGCAAGAAGCCTTCTTTGCCAACAAGGAAAAACATGATGCCCGCATTGCTGCATTGCCTGAAGTCTTTCAGCGTCGTCTGAAGAAGTTTCAGGATACGAACCCTGACTTTCGTTGGGAGTTTGAGGATTACGAACTAATGGTCTGCGAACAGGCGGTGTTGTTCGCTACTACCTTCCCGACGCTTGAGGCGTTGGAGAAGTTTAAGAAGTCAGACTGGAAAGATCAGGTCAAGGCTTGCCCTGGCATTGATGAGGGGCATAGTGATAATAGCTTGGCTTGTGCCATCAGGCTGGCTTATCACTACTTAACGAACAAGGAAAACGTGTTCCGAGAACATGGCGCACTTGTTCCTCTTGTGGGCTGTAAGGCTTACGGGTGTCCTCACCCTGAAAGTGTCAACAATGAAGAAGACGAAGACGGACATTGCCATGACCACGGATGCGGATGCTCTCATTAAGGAATTTGATTCCTTAATCGAAGATGCACCTGTGGATTTCCTTGGAACAGGGTCCGATAGTCGCTGGGCTGACAAGCAGGAAGAGGAATGGCGAGAGCGTGTAGAGTGCTTCAGAAGGAAGCTGCTCGCCATAACTGTACCAACTACCGTTAGCCCCAAACCATGATTTCTGAGGGAAGCACAGATGGTGATGATTCGTAACAAGTATGACAAGTATTGTGCCGTTTGTGGTTGCCAAGTTAAATCGCAACAGGGTTACGCACGTCTTGAAAGCGGGAATCGCTGGTTTACTTACTGTACATCTCATAAGCCCGAAGAGGCCAAAGGGCCAGCGACTCCCGCTCCCTCTCCTGTCAAAAAGCCTGTCATTTCACAGCCTGCCGTGGTTAAGCCCACCGTGCAGGCTGTTCGCCGCCTTGAGGCCACTGGTAAAGTTACTATTACTCCGTGGGTCCACAACGATGCCACTCTCAATCTGCTTAGGTCTATGCCTGGGCGATTCTACAAGTCTGATGAAAAGGCTTGGTATGTCAGCACTTCACTAAAGGATCGTCAAGAAGTTCTCAGAATTGCATCGCAACTTCAGTTGGAAGTTGACGAAAGCCTGCTTGTTGATGATAGCCGCTCCAAAGAGGCGGTTAAGTCTGGCCTTTACCCCTATCAGGTAAAGGGCGTTGATTGGTTGTCCAAGCAAGACAGAGCAATTCTTGGCGATGAGATGGGTCTTGGTAAAACCTGTGAAACGATTATGGCACTAGAGCCTAATGAGGCGGTGCTTGTCGTATGCCCAGCCAATGCCAAGTATAATTGGAAGCAGGAATTTGAAATTTGGCGTCCTGAATACAAAGTTC
>Ga0224723_1001408_pt1 | contig 14461 bp, 11 predicted proteins | sample Balambano_FR2_Me_FD_161647 | JGI IMG/M metagenome (GOLD analysis project Ga0224723, IMG submission 161647) | Freshwater sediment microbial communities from Lake Towuti, South Sulawesi, Indonesia - Balambano_FR2_MetaG | ecosystem: Environmental > Aquatic > Freshwater > Lake > Sediment | place...
TTGCCTGAGAGGTTGAGCTCTGTCAGGTTGGTGAGTTGGGCGATCGATTCAGGCAGTTCACTCAGTTGGTTGCCTGAGAGGTGAAGCTCTGTCAGGTTGGTGAGTTGGGCGATCGACTCAGGCAGTTCACTCAGTTGGTTGTCCCAGAGGTAAAGCCTCGTCAGGTTGGTGAGTTGGGCGATCGATTCAGGCAGTTCACTCAGTTGGTTGCCTGAGAGGTTAAGCTCTGTCAGGTTGGTGAGTTGGGCGATCGACTCAGGCAGGTCACTCAGTTGGTTGCCTGAGAGGTGAAGCTCTGTCAGGTTGGTGAGTTGGGCGATCGAGTCCGGGATTTCTGACAGATTGACGCGGACAACTATGAGAGAGGTTAGTTTCTGAAGTTCCAGTACGCTTGTTGGAATGACAGTCAACGGATTGCCGCTCAGATCAAGCAATCTCAAATTCTCTAAGGCTGCAAGTTCCTGGGGTAGCGCCTTCAGTTGATTGGTAATCACGGGCGGAACCATCTTCCCATCGACCTGTTCCCACTTCCCGTTATCCAACTTTCCCAAAATCAGCGTTTCAAGCTGCGTCAGCCTGCCAATTTCCGCAGGCAGTTCTGTCAGTTCCTTTCCAGATAGGTCTAGCTCTTTCCAGCCTTCCTCTGCCGCCTGCTCGATTAGCGCCAGCAACTCCGCCTGCGTCATGTCCTTTTCCCCTTTGAGTGCTTCTATTTTGGCAGAGCTTTTGTTGATGGCAAGGAGGTCGGCAAGCAGCTCATAGGGCAGGTATAGCGGCACGTAGATACGTTAAGCAGTGTTTCAAAACCCTTTGATCCTCCCTAACCCTCCTTGAGAAGGAGGGAACCGAACCACTCAAAGTCCCCCTTGAAAAGGGGGATTTAGGGGGATCTCCAAGATTAAAGCAATGATTTCAGAACTTCTAAAACACGCCCTAGCACAGGGTTGCGCGCTCTGATGAATAAGGGGCTTAAGCCCTTTGTCCTGACCTACCGACGTAGGGCTATACGTGTCCCTGCAGTAGAACAATTTGAATCCTTGCAGCAACTCCTACTTGTCTTGTAACTCAGGTAAAAACGTGAACAGCTCAAGTTCAAACAATTGCAGCTCAACCTTCAGCTAGAGTTACTCAGATTGCTTGTTGGGTAAGTCATGTTCAAGCTGAAGTAGCTCAGGCTCGATCGTTTGTTACTCAGATTCAATTGCGAGTAACTCAGGTTCGAGTGCGAGTGACTCAGATTCAAGCTTATATAAGTCTTGTTTAAGCTGTAGTAGCCACGCTTTAAGCCTGCTTATTAAAGCAATCTTGTAGCGGCAAGAAATGACTCGCTTGAGCCAAAACCGCAAGAGATCCTCGTAAAAACAATTAGAAACAAGCAGAAGTGATCGCGACTGCCGCTAATTTTGCTAATTTCTACTCAGGCTAGAGAAACGATCGCCCGAATAGGGTGTAATCGTCCATTCAGCAACAAGGGTACATCATGGCACGTCGTAAACGAAACTCTAGTGTGCTGTCGAATGCAGAACGGCGCATCGAAAGCTTACAGTCCATCAGCACCACGCTCGACTTTGGCAACGGGCTGACGCTAGCCGCCTATGCCAGCGTCATTGACGAACTACGATCGCGGCTGGCGGCTTACAACACGGCTTTATCAGCGATCGATAAGCTGGCAGATGATGTCCACACCATTGAGCAAGCCGTGCTGGAAATGTCAGAAAAGCTGCTGTTGGGAGTCGGCAGTCGCTACGGCAGAACCAGTCAAGAATATGAAATGGCGGGTGGTTCACGTCGCAAGTCGAGTCGTCGCCATACAGCCGCTGGGCGATCGACTCCTGACTCGTCCGCTGCTCCTGCCAACAATGCTACCAATGGCGTTTCTACAAATGGTGCTTCAGCAGCAATGAGCTAGCAGCCCGCAACTTTGCTCGACTTTTAGCGATCGAGTGCCTGTTGCTGTTCCAGCCATCGCTCGATCGCCCGAGAGCTGTAGCAGCCATAGTTGATTATGATTACTTCCCGCTGTCTCTAGCCTCCAAAGCCTCAAGAATTAGGATCTCAATCAGCACACTCACCGATCGCTTATCCTTCTCCGCTTCAACGGATAAGCGATCTTTCAGCGCTTGAGGCAGGTAAACGGTGATTCTGGCTTTGTCTGTCGCCATACGACTGTGAGTACCAGAGGTTTGCTAAGTATCTTTACTCTCTTTTGCCTCTAGAGCGTCCAAAGCCTCAGTCAAAAGTAGTTCCACAGTCACACTGAGTGATCGCCGATCCTTCTGAGCTAACTGATCGAGGCGGTCTTTTAACTGCTGTGGAATATAAACATTCAGACGGGCTTTGTCTGTGGTCACTGAGCATCGTCAAAACTTCGCAACAATCTTATGATGCAGCGCTTGGAGCATGGTAGTGTTGTTTAGCGCAAAATAGTGTTACTCTGCACTAAGACAATCTTATATTTTGAGGTACTGCTGATGGTTACACTTTCAGATGATGAGGTGGCGTTGATTCGATCGATCCTGACAGCGCTGCGGGCGATCAAGGTTCGAGACATCGACAAAGCCCTGGTGATTTTGGCGAAAGCCAAGAAGCGAGGTGTCTAGATGCTAGTGGTCTACCAAACCAACTTTGCTGGGTTCAATAGAAGGATATAACCGCCCTAGCTTGACTCGTGCATCGGTCGTTTTGAACCGCCAGTTAACCGTTGCTTTGAGTTGATTACGGTGCTGCTGCCAAGTGCTAATTGCATCGCTCAATTCCTGCTTGGTTGAAATGCGACGGTCGAGACATTGGCGCGAGAGAACCGAGCATTCAATTTCGACTTGATTGAGCCAACTGGCGTGCTTGGGGGTGTAATGAAATTCCAACTTCTTGAGAATGCGGTTGGCTTCTTCTGGGGTAAAGGTCGCATAGAGGGCCGCCGGATTGTGAATGTTGAGATTGTCCACCCCTAAGCGAATGTAGTCCGCATCGGGACGATGAATGTCTACGAGAGCTTTCATCTGGTGGGCAAAGTCAGTCTTGGTGCGGGTGTCAGTCACCTCCATCTGCCGCCAGCCTGCCAGGGGTTCAAAAAAGCCGAATAGACAAAAACCACGTGCGCGTCGTTATGGGGGAGGACGACAGGCGGAGTTATCAAGCAGTGCCAACAAGCTGTTGTTGATCTTGGTGTACTTCCGACTGTATCCAACACAGGTGGTGCAAGGATTTTTGTTTGGGCTTGGGCAGAGTCAAGCCTGCGAATGGATTCACAAACTGAGTCGAATCTTGAATCAAGCGTTGGACTATGAGAAACAGTATCCGCGCTTTGGAATCTGGGAAAAAAGGGCACCTTCCCGCTGCCGCCATTACAGCTTATTCAAACGAAGACCGAGAAAAGGCTTTGAGCGCTGGATTTGAGGCATATTTACACAAGCTGGCTCAGCCGACTGAGTGGGTTGAGCTAGTCGCTCAATTGGCTGGACGGAATTCTCGCTAGATTTTGCTGAACGATCGCCTCTGATGATTTGTGAATCTCTACCTTTGGAAGTCTATCGGAAGGTGATTATGACGAACAAACTGAATGAAGTAGTAATAGGGATGACCCAATCTCGTAAAACTGGTTCTATGAAATTAATCACTCAGTTGCTTTCTAGTGTAGGACGCTGTGCTGCTACCGTCCTCTTTTTTGTCACAACGATCGCATTTGTCTGGCAGAGCACATTTTTTGCAAACACAACAGCCTTTGCAGACACAACAACGATGACGGCTTCCGGTTCCCTGGTGCTTGCAGCAGCAGACGCAGGCGACCAGATTAGACGAGACAACAAAAGCTTTGTTCGAGATGCAGCAGAGAAGGTCAAAGAAGCTGCTAACAGCAATGCTGACAAAGTTGAAGATGCAACCGGCGACAGCGGCAGCTTTATTGAACGTAAAGCGCAGCGAGACGCAGCCCGCGTTGAAAAGAGAGCTAATGAGGATGCAGCTCGGACTCAAAAAGCGATCGATGATAACGTCAATGCCGTTGAGCGAACCATTGACAACATCAAAGATGCTTTCAGCAAGTAGAAGTTAGACAACCTTCTCACAGCTAAGCGGTTGAGGGCTGAGCGATGCCAGACTTTCAACCGCTTTTTCAATTAGCAATTCCTGCCCTCCAAACTGGCAGATGAAAGCTCAGGCAATGCAGTCAGACTACTGCTTCTTAAAGATGCTGAGGCTGTCTAACTTATGTTAAAAGATGTCGACAAAACCTAAATGTCAAACCGTGTGTTGTGAATTTACCAGAAACCAGCCCAGAATTTGAAGCTTTGTTAGACTATCTCAAAGACAATTGGGGCTGTGGCTTGACAGGTTATAAACGCTCGACCCTGGTGCGGCGATTTCAGCACCGGATGCAAAGCATTCATATTAATAACTATCAGAGCTACTTACAGTATTTTCAGAGTCACTCAGAAGAGTATCTGGCTCTTCTCAACGATGTTTTCATTAACTTCACCAGTTTCTTTCGCGATCGAGATTCCTGGTCGTATCTAGCCAGTGAGGTGATTCCCAAAATTATCGTTAACAAGCAGCCTGACGAACGCATTCGAGTCTAGAGTGCAGGCTGTGCAGCGGGTCAAGAAATTTATAGCCTTATAGTTCTATTCGCAGAAGCGCTGGGAATTGAGTCCTATTTACAGCGGGTTCAATGCTGTGCCACTGATGCTGACGAATCGGCTCTAGCGCAGGCAAGACAGGCAACCTACAGCAATTCAGAGATTACAGATATTCCTGTCAATCTGTTGTGCCATCTTCAGGATTCTGGCTGCAATGGATGACAGCCCCTAAGCGATCTGTCTGCTGATCAGTTGGGCAAACAATCCGGGCTGCTGCGATAACTGAGCGAAATCTCCTTGCTGAACCATCCGACCCGCTTCTAGCACATAAATGCGATCGGCGTTGCGAATCGTACTGAGGCGGTGGGCAATCACGATGCGCGTCACCTTGAGGCGATCGAGACTCTGGCTGACGATCGCCTGTGTTCGGTTGTCGAGCGCGCTGGTTGCCTCGTCTAAAAGCAGGATGCGGGGCTGCAATGCCAGGGCGCGGGCGATCACGAGTCGCTGTCGCTGCCCACCCGACAGGTTGGTTCCCCCCTCACTGATAATCGTGTGCATCTGCATCGGCATCGCTCTGATATCGTCTGCCAGCCCGCTCATTTCTGCGGCGGTCCAGGCTTCATCCAGCGTGATCAACGCGCCGCTGGCAATGTTTTCAAAAATGGAGCCTGCGTTGATTTGACCGTTTTGTAGCACCACGCCAAGCTGCCGTCGCACGGCTGCGACATCCAGTCCTGCCAAGTCCTGGTCGTCGTAGTAAACGGTGCCGGAGATCGGGGTTTCAAAGCCCAGCAGCAGCCGCAGGATCGTAGATTTGCCGGAACCTGATGGTCCAACGAGCGCAATGAATTCACCGGGCTGGGCGTGGATGCTGACATCATCGAGAATCAGCGCCCCACCTTCCCGATAGCGGAAGGTGACGTGATCGACCCGGACACCTCCTACCAATCGCCCTGGGTCGGCTTTGTTTACGTCGGTCTCAGGCACTGCGGTGAGGATGGGCTGCGATCGCTGCCACAGCGGAATTACTTCTAAAACTTCGGTCAGGGTCAGGCTCAGGTTGGTCACGCCACTAATGAACGTGCCAAACGCTACGTTAAACGCCAAAAATGCGCCGACAGTCAGACCCGAGTCGATCGCCTGATTGGGGCGAATCAACGTACTTGCTAACCAGAACAGCAACACAGCCGTCAGGGTGGGTAGGACAGTGTTAAACACGCTCACGATGTCTTCAAGATGCTGAGTGCTGAGAATCAGGTGGAGCTGCTGTGTGTATTGCTGTCCCCAAAATGAAAAGGCACGCTCTTCTACACCGGCAATTCGCAGTTTGGGCACGCTGTTAATCAGTTGCACCACGTTGCCAAAAATTTTGCCTTCCAGTTCCGCTGCCTGTCGATGCTGCCGCACCAGCACCGCGCCAGAAGCCAGCGTGAAGATGATGATTACCAGCGCCACGCCGAGTGCCAGAGTCGCCAGTGACGGGCTGTAGTAGTATAAAAGCCCCAGGTTGAGCAGCGAGAATGACCCGGTAAAGATGGTTTGCAGCGTTGTGCCGCTGAGCTTGCGGCGAATCGCACTGATGCCAGACACTCTGGAGTTTAAGTCGCCGATCGAATACTGCCGGAAAAAAGACGGCTTTAACTTCAAGAGGCGGTCCCACACTGCCGCTTGCAGTGACGCATCCGACATGGTTTCGATTCGCATTGAAGCAATTGCCTGAGCCAGTTGAAAGCTAGCGCTGCCAAACGCAACCGCCAGCAGTCCCAAGGCAATTTGCAGCAGTAAACCCAGGTTGCCGTAGGGAATCGCATTGTCAATTAAAACTGCGGTCGCCTGTGGCACCAACATGCCTAACAGGGTTGCCGCAATGCCGGTCAACAAAATTGCGATGATATCTCGCTGGCGACCGCCCAGCGCAAACTTGAGCAGATCGATCGCTTTGAGCACGCCATCCGGTAAGGGACGATAGAACACAAAAGCGACCGGATCGAGCGTGCTGGCAACTTTGGCATCAACCCGAATTCTTTTGGGAATTGTGTTGGCGGTTTGAGCAGCCTGCGCTGCTGCCAACCCAGCCGCGATCGGGTCAAAAAGTTCGTAGTGTCTGCTGCCCGCTGGCAGTAAAGCAACCGGGTGCCGGTCCATGCTGGTATAAGCGAGAATCGCGCCGTTGTCTTTTTGCCACCAGGCATCCCGCAGCAGAACGCGCCGCAGCCGAAGCTGAGAAGAACGAGCGATTGCTTCTAGTGGCTCTTTAACGCGCGTCAGGTCTTCTGACTTCATCGGCGGCTCAATGGTTACACCGATCGCCTTACCGACTGCACCAGCCGCGATTAACAGAGGTGTTTCTGCCTGTAAATAATTATCCTGATGCAGTTGCAGCACCGATGCCAGACTGTAGATTGTTTTTTGAGTGACCTGTTGATTGAGCTGTTGTCTGGCTTGAAACCTCAGCAATTCAGTTTGCGCTGCTGCTGCCGTGATTAGTTGAATGCAGCGCAAAAAATGACCGTGAAGCTGTGCCCAACCGCTCAAACACTCCTCATCTGTGACTTCTAGTGTCGATCGAATCAACAGCTCAACTGGCTCGTCTGCTTCCAGCCACATTAAATTTCCTAGAGGAAAAATGACACCTTGATGTAAAGGCAGTTCTGAATGTCCCAGCCACAGTGCTCTGCCCTGCTGGATCTGCACCCAGACAACCTGGTTCGGTTGGGGCTGATAGATTTGTCCTTTTTGCAGAGAAACGTACTGCAACTGCGAGAAGCCACCGGGTTTCACCAGCGGAAACCCATCGACTTGACCACAGCGATGAATCCAGCCTTCTAGCAGCGATTTGAACTGCGGGTGCGGCAGCACAAGACGCAACAGTTCGGTCGGCTCGATCGCCACCGCCACCAGACCCAGCGCGGCACCGGCATGACTGGGCGCGCTGCCAACCAACACGCCACCCGGATCGACGGTAAACAGATAGCGGCGTTCGCCTTCTGCCACCCTATCTTTGACTGGAATCGCAAACAGCGCCAGAGAGCCAGACTCAACCACCCAAACTTTGTCAGGCTCATTGAGCAACAGCGGTTGGTTGCCTTTTAGTCGATGCCGACAGTCGATCGCTTGCCCAGAGTCCATAGCGGTGTGTTTCCCTAACTGAGACTTTCCTCACTGCGGATCAGTTGAGCGTAATATCCGGCTTGCTGCCACAGCGCTTCGTGCGTGCCTCGTTGCACCACTCTGCCTCGCTCCAGCACAATAATCTCATCGCAGTCGCGAATGGTGCTGAGCCGATGCGCCACGATCAAACAGGTGCAGCCGCGCTGCCGCAGTTTGTGATCGATCTGCTTTTCTGCCTCGGTGTCCAGAGCACTCGTCGCTTCGTCCATGATCACGATCGCCGGATGATTCACCAGCGCTCTAGCAATTTCTAAGCGCTGGCGCTGCCCGCCGCTGAGATTGACGGCACCTTCGAGCAGCGGCGCATCATAGCCACCGGGTAGTGCCAGGATCACATCTTCGATCGCTGCATCTCGGCAAGCCCGCTGCAAAGCGCTATCGGGAACGGTGGTGTCCCACAGGGTTAAATTCTCCCGCACAGTGCCGCCAAACAGCAGGATGTCTTGTTCAACCATTGCCAGCGAATTGGTGAGAATCGATCGCGGAATTTGCGTTCTGGGAATGCCGTCGAAGTAGATTTCACCTGACCAGGGTTCAAACAGTCCGGCAACCACTTTTGCCAGCGTTGATTTACCAGAACCGCTGCCGCCCACTAAAGCAATGCGCTGTCCCGGTTTAATCGAGAGGCTGAAATCTGCAATCAGCGGCGCTTCCAGCGGATTGTAGCCAAAGGTAATGTTTTTCAGGTCAATGTAACCCTGTAACCGATGCGTCGGCAACTGAAGCGCGCTGTCAAACGCTGGCTCCGGGCTACTGTCTACTGAAGGGCTGTTGGCTGCTGACGTTTGACAGCGCTCCATTTCCACAAGCTGTGGATCAACTCCGTTGCTCAACACATCATCGAGCCGCTGTAAATTGCCCTGCAAATCTTGCAGCGTGCTGCCAAATCGCACCAGCCGATTTACTGGCTGTTGAAAGCTTTGCGTCAGCATTTGAAACGCCACGAGCATCCCCACACTGAGGCTGCCATTGATCACCCGCCAGCCGCCGATCGCCAGCAAAGACAACGCAGTGAGCGCCGAGAGCAGCGCAGGTAACACTCCCAGAATTTTGTTGATGCTGCCTAACGATTGCTGCGTGTTGATCGCTTTTGTGTAGTAGCCCGCCCACCGCGCAAAAAAATCTGACTCTAGCCCCGACGCTTTCAGGGTTTCCATGCTTTGCAATCCGGCGATCGCCACCCCAGAAACTTTGCCGTACTCTTGTGCCAGCCTCAGATTAGCATCAACGCGCTGACGCGCCACCCACTGCAAAATCATCACGTTGATTGCAGCAAAACCAATGACAATCAGCGTCAAAACCACATCGTATTGCAGCATGGCGATCGCATAAAAGATCACCAGAACGGCACTAATCACTGTTGTGGCAAGCCGACCTGATAAAACATCTGCCACACTGTCATTGAGGTTGACACGGCTGCTAATTTCTCCAGCATATCGCTGAGCATAAAAACTCGTTGGCAAGCGCAGCACATGCCACACAAATCGGCTCGCCATACCGACCGCTAGCTTGATCTTCAGCCGCCGCAAATACTGCAACTGTAGCAGGGTCAACAGTCCCTGTAAGCCCACAGCCACCAGCACGCCCAACATCACATAGGGCAACCAGTTTTGCCGACCTCTGAGCAAAATATTATCGATAAACACCTGGCTAAAGACGGGCAAGGCGACGTTGGGAATGACCAGCAGAAATCCTGCCAGCACGCAGTAGAGCAGTGCCCCAACTGAACCGCGCAAACGGCTGCTCAAAGCAGAGAACAGGCTGGGCTTTGAGCCACCCCGCTCAAATTCTGCGCTGGGTTCCATGACCAGGACGACCCCAGTGTAGCCCTCGTCGAACTCTTCGTAGGAAACGCTCGTGGGTCCGGCAGCCGGATTGTTGAGATACACCCGCTGCTTGCCAAAGCCCTCCACGACCAGAAAGTGGTTGAAGTGCCAGAAGACAACAAACGGCGGACGAAGCTGTTGCAGGCTTTCTAGACTTTTTTTAAAGCCTTTGGCAGCCATACCGTAATTTCTGGCAGCTTTCAGAACATTGGCAGCCGTGACCCCATCTCGCGAAACGCCGCACGCCTGCCGCAGTTCTGCCAGTGGCACATATTTGCCGTAATAGCCCAGCATCATCGCCAGCGAAGCAGCGCCACACTCAACCGCCTCCATTTGCAGAACCGTCGGTGTTTTCACTCGGTTTCGTTGCGTCTGCGATCGTCGCAGCGGTGCCAAAGGGTTGATGAACATCACCGAGCAGCCTCAAAAAACGGAAACGCAAAGGCGATCGGAGCCTTGTGCGCCAGCGTGATTCTGGCAGTTGTTGTCACACCTGGCGACACCTGCACCTGCCTGCCGCTGACCGAAGACCAGCGGTAGCCGCTTACCGTAGACGGGTCACGCTCTAGCTCAACCAGAACTTCGATCAATCCGGCGTTGGCATAGTCCATCGCCTGCTGCTGAAGCGGCACAGTTTCCATTGTTGCTGCCTGACGAACGGCATCAAGCGTAGTCAGGGGCGAGACGGCAACCGACTCAACGCGACCCACAATGCCACCGATGCGGGCAGCCTTGACCGGATCGGGAACGACAATAATTTCCATACCGGGCTGAATCCGATCGCCTTCGCCACTCTGGAAGTACGTCAAACCAACCAGTTCGCTAGAGGCTGATTTGGGATGAACCAGAATGCCTCTGCCAGTGACCGCGATCGGAATGCGTCCAAACAGACTCCAGACAACTGCCAGAACCGTGAGCGACCCCAAAGCCGTCAGCGACAGCCAACTTCTGGGGCTGACCACATGCATGAGCTGATCTAGCTGCTCTGGAGAGGACAGCCGCTCTAGCGATTCTTTGCGGAAAATGTTGGTTTGTGGTTTATCTTGCATGGCGCTCAAACAACTCCCAATCGTTTCAACATCCAGTTGAATCGAGCAGCGCCCTGTGCTACTTGATGCAGCGCGTCAAGGTTCAGCTCGTCATCGTATTCAACGTCATCGTCCATGTCCTGATGCTGACCATACATCTGCTGCGGACAGCCCAAAAGCCCGATCGCCGTTTGCAGGATTTCCAGCAGTTGGATGGCAAGCACCCGGTAAAAGCGCGAAGCAAATCCCAGGTCTTGCTGAAATTTCATGGCAAGCTGCGATCGAGGAATCGACAAAACCAGGGATTCATCAACGGCTCTCACGGTGACAGGCGACGGGCGAAAATCTAGAAAAGAAATGGTGCCACTCATTTCCCCTTTCGACTTGTAGGAAATTACTTTCTGGAGGCTGGCGTTTTTCTCAACGCACTCAAAGCAGACGGTCAGCGGGTTAAAGTCACCTTCAACCACTGCCACTGACAGCAGTCCACCCAGAATAATATGCAGGGCATCAACTGGTCTGCCTGCTTGAATGAGAACCTGCCTGGGAGCCAGTTTTTCGAGATGTCCCACCGCTGTCAACCAATCGAGGTCACTGTCTCGCAGCTCACCAAACACATACAGCGCATCTTTAACGGGTTGCTCAGCGACCAGCCGCAGTTGACCGGGCATTTCCAGCATGTGTCGCAATCGCTCAGACAAGATCAGGGCAATCGCTCGATAGAAGTGAGCGCTAAAGCCAATATCCTGCTGCAACTTCTGCACGATCTGCGATCGAGGAATCGATAAAATAATTGAGTTTTCAACGGCTCTGACCACCGCCGCGATCGGGCGAGCATTAAACAGCAGCGTTTCTCCAACCATTTCGCCCCGCGAGAGCCGAGCGATTTCATCTGCGCCACCGTTGCCTGCTGACGCACTGCCTGCTTGCAAAGAATCATCGGCACAATCGGCATCGGAATGGGGAACCTGAAGGGTTAAAGCTCCATCCAACAGCACATGTACGGCTTCTGGAGATTCTCTCGGTTCTAGCAGTATCGTTCCTGCACTGATCTGCTGCTGACGACCTGTCGCAATTAGCCAATCAACATCTGCATTGCTGAGTTCCTGAAGAAGCACTTCTGTCATAGCACCGTTAGCAATCCCTGTCGTCACTCAAATAAACGTATCGCGCTCACATCATTAGTGTTGTTAAAAATTCGCTGTCAGGGCATGGTTTGAAGCTCATCGATCGCTCTTGCGCTCCGCGCAGCGACAAGTAATTACGGTGTGCATCATCACTTTCGCCCCCTAAATCTCTCACAAGTGGGGGACTTCCAAAAGCTTGAAAACACATCCTGGCTAGTTAAAAATAATGCAGATGTGAATGACTTAGACCGAATCGATGCGATCGATCGAGCAGCGAAATACTAACAGAAGCGACTCCTCACCTCCAAAGAAAAAATAGCAAAGCTGCAATCGATATGCCTGTAGCCGCCCTCAGAGCAGATGGAGAAAAAATCTCATTTCAGTCAAGCCCGTCGGTTCAGCTTTGCCACTTGCCCAGCGATCAAACAAGCAGAGTTACGCAGTTGGAGCCACAAACCAGATGTGCCAATTGCAGATCTGCGTCGTGGCTCCGGTTGCATCACTCCTACCCAGTGCTGATTTTTTAACCCGACCTTACTGCGCGTGCGGGTTGATAATGTCGCTGGTGTCTACTGTTGGATTGCTCAAATCACTGGGGTTGAGGTCGCCTGATGGGGGTCGCCCAACTCCACCGGCAACACCTTTCAATTGCTCATCCGAAAGTTCCTCGTTCTGGTCTTGATCCACAGATTGCTGTTTGCTCGTATCTTGCTCACTCATGATCATGTCCTCGTGCGAAGAAGTAGCTTGTGCAGTCAATCATCTAAAACTTCTGAGTCTGCACGTTTTTCAATATCAACGCTTTTAGAATCGATAGTTTTAGAGAAGACTAAACTTTTGCTTAGAAATCGCTGAGACTTCGACTAAGCATCGATCATAAAGAGAATCTAAAGAACATTTGGTCACTCAAATACAGATATTGATGTCAATTTATTTAACTTACGGACATTTTGATAAAATCAGCCGCTGTGATTTGGTTGGGTTTAACGCCGATGAGCACCGCCAGCGGGTCTTTGTTGATGCGAATGAGGGTGTTGCTGCCTTGTTTATCGATATCTAGCTGACCAAAGCGCAGTCCGCCAGTTAGCCCCAGATTGTCTTGACCGTTCTTGAAATCCTCAATGCGATCGACTCCCAAGCCCTTTTCCAGCGCCACCTGCTCTTTGCCGCCGCCGCCAGAAATCATGTCGCTGCCTTTGCCGCTCCAGATCTGGTCTGCACCACCGCCGCCGCTGAGGCGATCGTTGCCGTCTTTGCCTTTAATCTGAATCATTGCCGCCCAACCCCGTCAGTTGGTCATTGCCTGATGTACCAATGAGTTCATCGTTACCGGGAGTGCCGTTATTAGTTTCTGCAAAATTGGTGTTCTCACTGCCTGTGTAGATAGGACGAACCGTAACCAGGTGGTCAATGTTATCGCAAAGACGTAAGTCACTCAGTGCTCTTCGAGTCTTGACCGTCAGACTGGCGATCGATTGAGAAGAACTGGAGAAAGTGTGGAACTTCCGATCTTCAAAGTTCCCCAGCATTGGGGAATTTAGGGAACGTTTCCACGATTCGTGCAAGCGGTCTAATATGGCAAGCCGATTTGAACCATGAACCTCAGCAGTTTAGTCCCCCGGAATCCAAGAGATTCCGGGGGGCTGAGTGTTTACGAACGATTTGGGATTGGGATAACTGAGCTTACGCGATGTGCAACTTTGCCGATTGCCCTCACCCTAAATCCCTCTCCCAGAACGGGAGAGGAACTTTAACTTTTCTTGCTCCCCCGCTCCCAAAATGGGAGCAGGGGCTGGGGGATGAGGGCAAACGTTCGTTGCACATGGCGTGAGCTTCTTGTTAAAACTTCAATCGGTGCCGGAGATTGTGAACGGATTCTACCAAGCCAATGGCAACAAAATTCGTCAGCAGCGCCGATCGCCCATAGCTTAGCCACGGCAGCGGAATGCCGGTGATGGGTGCCAGACCAATCGTCATCCCAACGTTGACTAAAACCTGAAACACAATCATCGACAGCACGCCGACCGCCAGCAGCGAACCAAAGTTATCTTTCGCATTTTGGGCAACAATTACCAGCCGCAGACAAACCAGCCAAAACAGCATCAGAACAACAATTGCGCCGATGAACCCCAGTTCTTCCCCGATCGCCGAAAAGATAAAATCTGTGTGCTGCTCTGGAATGAAATTGAGCTGCGTCTGTGTGCCCTGGGTCAGCCCGCGTCCCCAGAGTCCGCCCGCGCCGATCGCAATTCGCGATTGGATCAGGTGATAGCCACCGCCCAGCGGGTCTTTGTCGGGGTCAAGAAACAGAATCAGCCGGTCTTTTTGATAATCTGCCAGCAGTCCCCAGCCAATCTGCCCCAGCTTGCCTGAGAGCAAATTGACGGTTGCTGCTCCCAGCGCCGCGTACAGCGACCAGGGCAGCGTCCGCCAGGCAACGATCGTCATCAGCACGACCCAAATCAGCCAGCCCGGTAGAAACACGCTGAAGAGAATTGCCGCAACCAACGGGGAAATCAGCAGCACCAGCCAGCCCGGATTGGCATTGCCCCAATACAGCATCCCCAGGACGATCGCCCCAAACACCAGCGATGTTCCCAGATCGGGCTGAAGAAACACCAGCGCCCAGGGAACTGCGGTGACTGCCAGCGTTTTGAGCATGGCTGGAATCGTCGAGGCAGTGCGCTCATGCAGCAGACTTGCCAGCGTCACGATCAAGCCGACCTTTGCAA
>Ga0224723_1001409_pt1 | contig 14456 bp, 11 predicted proteins | sample Balambano_FR2_Me_FD_161647 | JGI IMG/M metagenome (GOLD analysis project Ga0224723, IMG submission 161647) | Freshwater sediment microbial communities from Lake Towuti, South Sulawesi, Indonesia - Balambano_FR2_MetaG | ecosystem: Environmental > Aquatic > Freshwater > Lake > Sediment | place...
TTCGGGATATCATAATTTTGCACGCACCCTTAGCGAACACAACCAGAATGCGCGCAAATATCAGAGGGCGTTAACCATCGAACAACAAAAAGGCCGCGCAGCCAGGCGCGCCAAACAATAATGTACACCTCAGAAACCAACGTGCGCGTGCGTTATGGCGAAACCGACCAGATGGGTTACGTGTACTACGGGGCTTACGCTGGCTATTATGAAGTGGCGCGTGTGGAAAGCCTGCGGCAGTTGGGCATGACGTACAAAGAGCTGGAAGAACAGGGCGTGATGATGCCCGTGCTGGAAAACCACTCCCGGTATCTCGCGCCAGCACTGTATGACGAGTTGCTCACCATCCGCACCACCATTCGTGAAAGGCCGCAGGTACGCATTACCTTTAACTACGAAATATTCAACAGCGCCAACAGGTTGATACACACCGGGCATACCTTGCTGGCGTTTGTCAACAAGAAAAGCGGCCGGCCGTGCCGGCCGCCTGAAAGCTTCGACTGCCTGATGGTGCCATTTTTTACGAACTTATGAAGTACTCGCTTCGGAAACGGATACTGAAAATTCCTTCGGCCCGCACCGGTCGAAACTGGATGAAGCGCATCAAATTCAAGCGCTACAACAACCTCTCGCTGTACCAGTTTTTTCGCCTGCTCATTCACAACATCGATGAGGATGAAATTATGGACAGGGCCAACTCGGTTTCGTATAATTTTATTCTTGCCATTTTCCCGAGTATAATTTTTCTCTTCACGCTCATTCCCTACATCACCGGCTTCTTCCCCACCATCAACAACGACAGCATTATGCAGTTCTTGAGTGAGATGATGCCGGCCAGCATGTACGAAGTGGTATCGTCTACCGTGCTGGACATTGTGAGTAACCAGCGCGGGGGGCTGCTCACCTTCGGATTTTTATTTGCCCTGTACCTGGCTACCAATGGCATGATGGCGCTGATGCGCGCCTTCAACGCCTGCTACCGCACAGTAGAAAGGCGCAACGCCTTCAAGGCACGGCTTACGGCCACAGCTCTCACCATCATGCTTGCGCTGGTATTGTTTTCTGCCATTACGCTGCTGGTAGTAGGCCAACTGGTGGTAGACTACCTGACCAGCCACATGGAAGAGCTCGCCAAGCTAAACCTCGACAGCTTTTCGGTGTTCTCGCTGCTGGCATTGCGTTTTGTGGTCATCTTTATCGTGTTCTTTATCGCTATTTCGTGCATCTACTATTTTGGCCCTGCCGTGCACTACAACTGGAGTTTCTTCTCGATTGGCTCGCTGTTGGCTACTGTTGCCACGCTCGCTATCTCATACGGTTTCTCTTACTACGTTACCCACTTCGGCAGCTATAATAAAGTGTACGGCTCTATTGGTGCGCTCATCGCACTCATGATCTGGGTACAACTCATCACGCTGGTGTTGCTTATCTGCTACGAGATCAACGCCACCCTGCACTACAGCACCAAAATGCAGGCCATTGAAACCCACAAGCGCAGTAAACGACTGGAGAAGGCGTTGCGCTGATGCCGAAGTTAGATTTGATTAGCCAACCGAGGCTCCAACTTTCTCCAGCAGGCGCTGGGTAGCACGAATACCGTCAGCTTCGGGCAGCGCGCTTCCTTCGTATTCGATGCCAATGTAACCGGTGTAGCCGGCCTTTTTTACAATGGACAGCAGTCGCGTATAGTCCGACTCCACGCAGTTGCCTGCACTGTCAAAATCATAGCTCTTGGCGCTCACGCCTTTTGCGAACGGCATCAGTTCTTCCACGCCCGTGTAGCGGTCATACCACTCCACACAAGGCGAGTTCCACATATCGCCTTGTTCGCGCCTCACACAAAAATTGCCAAAGTCGGGCAGGGTGCCGCAGTTGGGCATGCCCACGCTGGTGATTACCGCGTGCAGCCATTTGCCATCGCTGCTGTAGCCTCCGTGGTTCTCCACAATCACATTGATACCTGCCGGCTGCGCATACTCACTCAGTTGGCGGAGGCCGTCTGCTCCAGCTGCGGCCACCTCTTCGCGTGTGCCGATGCCAAAACAGTTTACGCGAATGGAGTGACAGCCCAAAAACCGGGCAGCGTCCACCCACTTGTAGTGACTCTCTACCGCCTCTTTTCGCTTGGCTGAGTCGGTATCGGCCATGTTGCCTTCCAGGTCGCACATGATCAGCACGCTGGTAACCCCGTTGTCATCGCAGCGCTGCTTTAACTCAGCCAGGTACGCGCTGTCGGTGGCCTTGTCTTTAAAAAACTGATTTACGTACTCGACTGCACTGATGCCAAATTCGTTTTTTGCCATTGCGGGGAAATCAAGATTGGTGATGGTGCCCGCCTGCAGGGTGCGATGCAACGACCACTGGGCGAGCGATATTTTGAAAAACATGGCGGAAGGTTTTGTGCTGCAACTGACACCGGCCAGCCATGATGTTGCCGACAGCAAGCCCAACTGGCGAATAAATGTTCTGCGCGATGTGCCCATAGCAAATGTGGATTGGTGTAGGGAAGATAGCAGATTTGTGTGAATAAGGCATTTGATCTTTGCAAACCATGAGGTCAAAAGCGTGTGAAGAGCCACCCCCCTCCCACGGGGGGTGGCTCTGTGTTAAAATCTGCTGACTGCATCAATGCGCCTGGGGTAGAGACAAAGCAGGACTCTGTTGTATTCCAACCTATCTCTTCTAAAAACGCGCCCGCAGCGCTACGATAAAGTTTCTGCCGGGAGCGCTAATACCCGAAGAATAGGGCCTGTATCGCGTGTCTGCAATGTTTTCAATGCCAGCATCGATGGTGAAGTACTTGATGGGCGAGTACGACCCCTTTAGGTTCAGTGTAGTCCACGCGGGCGCATAAGGTTGCCCATTGCTATCGCGTGCGTACAAATGCGCATCGGCCCGCTCGGTTACTGCCAGGTTTTCAAACGAAATTTCCCCGTTGTAGTTAGCGTAGGCCATCACCATCCACTTTGCTCTTCGATAGGTTAACTGGGTAGTGCCAAAAGTGGGTGCGATGTGGGTAGGCGAAAATATCTGGCCAGTCTCGGGGTCGCGCTCCTCGCCTTGCTGTAAGTTGAGGGTGGAGAAAAGTGTGAGCCCCGGCATGAGCTCGGCACGAATGCTGGCCTGCACGCCACGAACGGTTACTTCGCTGGTATTCTGCAGGGCAATCACCCGGCTGCGGGTACCATCATACACAATACTATCCTGACCGTTAAACAAGAAGTTGCCCCGCACGATGGCATTGTCGAGTCGCGTGTAAAAGGCAGCAACATCCACCGTTACACGGTTGGCAAGGCGCACGTTGGCGCCTACCTCGGCATTGTAAGCGTATTCAGGCTGTAGGTCGGGGTTGGGCACGAGCACGGTGCCGGGCTGCGAATCGAAAACCTTGCCGATGTCGTCCACATTGGGTGCGCGAAAGCCGGTGGACAGGTTTCCGTAGATTTTTGTGTTGGCATCGGGTGTGTATACAGCTCCGAGGCTGCCGTTAAACGCACCGTTGTTAAGTGTCGCCTCGCTGAAGGGAAAGGGAAAGAAGGTGAGGTCGAATGGTGCGTAAGTGTACACATCGCTGTATCGGCCACTTGCATTCAACAGCCACCGGTCATTGAACTTGTGGCGCAGGCTGACATAAGCTGCGGCCGACCGCCACACCGAACCATTGGGATAGCGCGTGGACACGGGTGTGATGGCTTCCGTTACGATGTCTCTGCGCTGCGAGGTGGAAGCAACATCGTTCTGCACCCATTCGGCCCCGTAAAACAGGCTGGTGTTGGTAGACAACTGTTTATCGATGTCGAGATTGAACGACAGCGCTTCCACATTTTCGAAGCGCTCGGTGATGCGGTTGCGGTTTCCCCCTGTAAAGTTTCGGTTATGCCGGCTTTCAGTGTAATCCTGGTAGGCGGTGGTGAGCCGTAAGCGGTCGAACAGCAGCGTGGCATTAGTGTGCGTGGCGGTAAGGGCGTGCATCGTCCATTTCTGCGGGCCGTAGTACCATTCTGCATTGGTAAAAACACCGGCAGCGTTTTTAAGAATCAGGCGGTCGTAACGCGGCACATCCGAGGTTTCGGAAAAATGAAAACCATAGCTCAGTTCCCAGGAAGCATTGGGTTTAAAATAAACCTTTTGCATGACATTGGTTTGGCTGTAGCCGGACGAGACCTGCACGTTGGGGTCGGGATTTGGCACGGCTATGTCGTTGGCGCCATCGCGCACCTGGTAATCGGGCCGGGTGTACTCGTCAGGCCCTCGCGAGCCCATCCGCAGGTCATCGAATACCCCGCGGGTAAAACTGGTCGTAAAGCCGATTTTTTTGAAGCCCAAGGTAACGTTGGCGTGCGCTGTATTCTCACTGTTGGCCGAGGCATATCGCGTCAGCACGTTTCCGTTCACGGTCATCTTGCCGGTTTCAGAAAGTTTGGGCTGCAGCGTGTGGAAATCCATCACTCCGCCAATAGCATCGCTGCCGTACATCACTGAGCCCGGCCCGAAGAGCACTTCACTTTCGCGAATAACGTTGGGGTCGAGTGAGATCACGTTCTGGAGATTGCCACCGCGAAAGATAGCGTTGTTCATACGCACACCGTCTACCACCAGCATCACACGGTTGGTGGCGAAGCCGCGTATCATGGGGCTGCCGCCACCGAGTTGGCTCTTCTGAATGAACACTTGTTGACTCAGTCCCAGCAGGTCGGCCGCGGTTTGAGGGTTTTGAAACTGTACGTCACGGGCTGATATCTTGGTGAGGAGACCCGCCACTTCGCGCACGTTTTGCTCCCACCGGTTGGCCGACACCACCACCTCATCGAGGTACGATTTCACCGTGTCGGCTGCCGGCTCCTGCGCTAGAGCCGGTATGTACCACGTAAGTATAAAAATGCAGATATATAATTTTTTCATGTGTTTGATATTAATGAAGGTTACATGCAATGGCCTGCATGTTCTCGTTGGTTGGTTCAAAGAATTTACATGGCCATTTCATAGCAATTGAGTAATCAAGCCCGGTAGCAAATGCTGCCACGGGCGCTGGTTTAAAAAAATGACATAAACCGCAAGCCTTGGCGGCTTGCGATATCATCTAAAAATATGATGAACAAAGGCTACCCCGGTCACTAAGCGTTCGCCATGTCCTTATTGAGGTAGTTGATACACGAGGCTATGGGGAAGCCTGCGCAGTTGCCCTGGGTGGCGGGGTTTGCAACGCCAGCGTTGGCGAAGAAAAAAAATCAGTAGGCTGCCCAACAGGTAATGTGTTGCTGACCGATGTGGCCGCTAATGCAAGCACTGGCGAGTGGACGAAAATCAATACCAAATAGTTCGTGAGCGAAGCCGGAGGCGGCTGATCGGCAGACGCCCTTTTCAGAATGCCATCGCATAACGTCAGCAGGTCGTCTTCGTCTTCATCGTACAGCCCCCACACTTTTACCTGGCGTCCTTCGGCATAGATGCGGGCAATATCAAACATGCGGCCGTCCACCTTCAACTCGTCATCGCCCACGCGTGCAGCCTGCAACTTCTCAGGCGACAGCGTGAGTACAACTAACTGATCGGCAGGAAGAGTGCGCAGGTGCGCCCGCTTCTGCTGGTGTATGTGATTCATGCGAAGCACAAAGTACACGTAAAACCCCCCCGTGTGCAGGAAGATGGAGGCAAGTAGCAAGATGGCCAACGGTCGTTTCACCAAAGGCAAGATAAATATTTATTCACTTTTCAAAATACGAAAAGGGATGAGCGGAACGCAAAGATTGCGTAACTTCACCTTTCTAAAACAGATGGTTATGCCATTTGAAGACAGCTTCTGGAAACTGCTTCTCATCATTTCACTGCGCTACCTTATTGTTGCCAGCGTAGCGTTTGCAATATTCTACCTCTTTCGCAAAAAGGTGTGGCAGCACAAAAAGATTCAACTGCGCTTTCCTGCCCACAGCGATTACTATCGCGAGATCATCTATTCGATCATCACCGCATTTATTTTCGCAGCCGTTGGCTACCTCACCTTTCTTACCGCGTTTGTGCAGTATACCCAAACGTATTTCAATATTGGCGACTACGGCTGGGGCTACTTTGCCCTGAGTGTGGTGATGATGATTGTATTCCACGATACTTACTTCTACTGGATGCACTGGCTCATGCACCGGCCCGCGGTATTCAGGTGGGTGCATAAAGTTCACCACCTCTCTACCAACCCTTCGCCCTGGGCGGCCATGGCCTTTCACCCCATCGAAGCGGTGTTCGAGGCGCTGATCATTACCGTCATAGCAGTTGCCTTTCCGGTTCACCCGATGGCCATCGCCATCTTCCTGCTTTTTATGATGTTGTACAACGTCTATGGTCATTTAGGCTATGAACTCTATCCGCGCGGCTTTGCGGCATCCGCCATCGGCCGATGGATCAACACTTCTGTTAATCACAACCAACACCACCAGCATTTTACCGGCAACTACGGGTTGTATTTTTTGTGGTGGGACCGCTGGATGGGCACGCTGCGCAGCGATTACGACACGAAGTTTGAAGAGGTAACCGCCCGTTATTCTAACAAAGCGGCAGGCAAGGTTTGAATCAAGTTATTTACATTTGATCTTAACGGAGCCACCGATCGGCTACTTTGGTTCAAGTTCTCAAGAAAATTAAAAACCATCTCCCCGCTTATGCGCCATCTTCTGTTACTAGCAGTCACCTTTTGTGTTTCTTTCGCGGCAGCCCAGCGCGCCATCACCATCGATGACCTCACCACACGCAACACCTTTGCACAAAAAACGGTAAGCGGCATCAACTGGATGGCCGATGGAAAATTTTACACCTCGCTGGCGGGCAACAAAATTCTGAAGCATGATGTTGCCTCCGGGCAGGTAATCGACACACTGGCGGATGGCCAGGCGCTTTCGCCCTCCATCACCATCGAAGGCTATCAACTCAGCGCTGATGAAATGCAGGCGTTGATCACCACAGGCTTTGAGGGCATCTACCGCAGGTCGTACAAAGCAAACTATTATGTGTATCGCCTGGCCACGAAACAATTGGTACCCCTGTCGGCCGGGGGCAAGCAATCGTACGCCACGTTCTCGCCCGATGGCACCCGGGTTGCCTTTGTGCGCAACAACAACCTGTTTGTAGTGACACTCGCCACCATGAGCGAGTTGCAGGTAACCAACGATGGCAGGTTTAACCATATCCTCAACGGCAGCACCGACTGGGTATATGAAGAGGAGTTGAGTTTTGCGCAGGCATTTTACTGGAGCCCCGACAGCAAAAAAATTGCCTTCCACCGCTTCGATGAAAGCGAGGTGAAAGAATACAACATGCAGAAATGGAACAAGGCAGCGCTGTACCCGCAGGATTATCGCTACAAATACCCTAAAGCAGGCGAAGACAATTCGAAGGTAGAAATCTGGATCTACCACCTCGCCACCCAACAAAAAGTAAAGGCCGACACCGGCATCGAGACCGACATCTACCTGCCCCGCGTACTATGGACAGCAAACCCTGACGTACTATCTGTGCGAAGAATGAACCGCCTGCAAAACACACTCGACATCCTGCACGTAGACGCCACCACCGGAAATTCCAACACCGTACTCACGGAAAAGAGTACCACCTATTTCGACATTGACTATACCGATGAGCTGGTCTACCTGAAAAACGGAAAACAATTTGTCACCAGCAGCGAGCGCAACGGCTACAAGCACTTCTATCGCTATAACATTGAGGGAGCACTGTTGAACCAGATAACTATTGGAGCGTGGGAAGCCACCCAACTGGTAGGCATGGATGAGAAAGCGCAACTGCTCTACTATCTGTCGACCGAGGGCAACTATCAGGATCGCACCCTGTACAGCATTTCGCTGGATGGGAAAAAGAAAACCAAACTCTCCACCACCGGGGGCGTGCACAGTGTGAACATGAGTGCCGACTGTCAATACTACATCGACTACGTCAGTTCGGCCGCACAACCACTCACCGTGAGCCTGTACCAAAGTAAGGGCAATAAGTTGCTGAAGGTATTGGAAAGCAACGAGGCCTTGCAAAAAACGCTGGACGAATATGGCGTTGTGCCCAAAGAGTTTTTTCAGTATACCGCTGCCGATGGGCAAACCAAGTGCGATGGCTACCTGCTGAAGCCGCGCAACTTCGACCCCGCGAAAAAATACCCGGTACTGGTGCACCAGTACACAGGCCCGCGCTCTACCAACACCCTAAACAATTTTGGAGGAGGCGTAAATTTCTACTGGCACCAAATGTTAACGCAGCAGGGAATCATGATAGCCATTCTGGATACGCGCGGCACGGGCTCGCGCGGGGAGGCGTTCGCAAAACAGACCTATAAGCAACTGGGCAAGCTGGAACTGGAAGACCTGCTGGCCGGGGGCCGCTACCTGGGCAGCCTGCCCTACGTAGACAAAGAGAGGCTCGGCATCTGGGGCTGGAGTTTTGGCGGCTACACCACCTCACTGGCCATGACCAAGGGCGCTGGCGTGTACAAAGTCGGCATCGCGGGCGCCCCCGTTACCACCTGGCGCTTTTACGACAATATTTACACCGAGCGCTTCCTCCAGCGCCCGCAGGACAACCCCGGTGGCTATGACGACAACTCGCCCCTCAATTTTGCAGACAAACTGCAGGGCGACTTCCTGCTCATCCACGGCACAGGCGATGACAACGTGCATTTTCAAAATGCCGTGGCCCTGGAAGAGGCCCTCATCAACGCAGGCAAGCAGTTCCGCTCGCACTTCTACCCCGACCAGGCCCACGGCTTTCGCGGTGCCAGGGTAAATCACCACCGCCTCACGCTCATGACAAACTTTCTGCTGGAAAATCTCTGACGCGCGTGGCAGACACCAACCTTACGGCCGATATGCAAAAAGCAAAACGCTACGGGCGCGCAGCCGTGGTGTGCATTTTCGTGGTGGCGCTGGTGTGGCCGCTGGGTCGATATGCCTTCCTGCTGGCGGGCGGAGCCGCGGCCTACTTCACCTTTCTGTATTTCTACTTCAAACCGCGGCAGGCGGCAGCCCAACCCAAACGCCCGGGCGCGGAGCGCGCAGCGAACGCAAATCAGAAAAATGAAAAATGGGCTGTCTGGGCTTTTGTCATCACCGCGGTTGTGGTCTTGGGCTGTGTCTTCTTTATCATCACCCTGATTTCAGGTGGAGACGAAAAAAGTACGAGTGAAAATGCTGAAAGCAGCACGGTGGACACCACAACATCAACTGATCCGATGGCCAGAGCCCTGCAGTTTCAAAACAACGGCCAGTACGACTCCGCACTCATGGCCTACAACGCCATCCTGGGCGCCAATCCCAACCAGACCGAGGCCATCTATAACAAAGGGCTTATCTATTACTATCAAAAACAATACGATGTATCGATGGGTGTTTTGAGTCAGTGCCTTTCAGCCGATGCCAACCACCAGCAGGCTATGTATGTGATGGGACATAATTATTACGACCAGCAACAGTTTACCGAGGCGCTGGCCTGGTACCAGCGCACCTACGACAGCGGCTTGCGCGATGCGTTTCTTTGTCATGCCCTGGCGTGGCTGTACGACAACCAGGGCAACACCGACAGGGCAACACCCCTGTATAAAGAAGCGCTGAGCATCGACAGCACGCGCACCGATATCTACACGCGGCTGGCTGAACTGGAGCCGGCCAACGCCACCGCGTATAAGGCCATGGAGCAGCGCTGGAAGCAATAAATCTTTTCTAACTTGGGCAAAACTTTTTTATGCGATTCGCCCTGCTTGCCTGCCTGCTTTCGATTACCGCCTCTGCACAAATGCCCGTAGCCGAAGCAGTAGAAAAAAAAATTGCCGCTGGCGATTTTAAGGGCGCCCGCCAGGAGCTGACCAAAGCCCTGGAAAGTAATATGCGCAACAAGCAACTGTGGGTGCTGCGCGGCAAGGCACGCATGGGCTTGCAGGATTTCTATGGCGCCATTAGCGATTACACCTTTGCACTCGAACTCGACTCTACCTTCGCGGAAGCTCTGAACGGAAGGGCAGAAGCGAAAATGGCCCTGTTGGACGATGAGAGCGCCATCGAAGACCTGACCAAAGCCATCCGTTTCAAACCTGCTTACACCGATGCCTATACCAACCGCGGCTTTGCATACTACAACCTGGACGACCTGCAACCGGCCTATTTCGATTTTTCCAAAGCCCTCGAACTGGGCCCTGCCGATGCCGACAAGTATTTCAACAGGGGCGTGGTGAAAGCAGAACTGGGCGAGTACCTCAGCGCCATTGACGACTACACCAAAGCGCTTGAATTTGCCAAGAACGATGCAGCCCTGTATAACTACCGGGGCGTAGCCTACTTTAACATTGGCAGCTTTGACAAGGCCATGGCCGATTATGACCAGGCTATTAAACTGGACAATAAAGACCCGCTGAAATTCGAGAACCGGGCGCTCGCCAAAAGCGCCACAGAGGATTTGAAAGGCGCCCTTGACGACTACAACAAAGCCATCGAACTAAGCGCTGACGATCCGGAAACCTTTAACCTGCGCGGGGCGCTGAAACACACCCTGCAGGACTATGACGGTGCTATTGCCGACTACAATGAGGCCATTGAGCTTGACGACACCAACCCTACTTACTACGACAATCGCGCCCTCAGCAAAACAGAAAAAGAAGATTATGCCGGGGCGATAGACGATTATTCGGCTTCGATCGACCTGTACCCCACCGATGCTGATGTATATCTACAACGCGGACTGGTAAAAATATTGATGAACAACAACTACGATGGCTGCCTCGACCTCAAACGCGCTGAAGAAATGGGCGCTGCCGATGCGAAAGCAGCCGTGAAAAAAAACTGCAAGAGCCGGTGACGTTGCCATCGCTTTTTTATCTACCCACCGCAACGGGTGCCGGCTACGGCTTAACCCCTTCATCATGACAAAACCATTGCTCACCCAACTGCTGGGCATCGACTACCCCATCATTGTGGCCCCCATGTTTCTTATCTCCAACACCAAAATGGTGAAGGCAGCTTTAGATCACGGGGTAACCGCAGCCTTTCCCGCCCTGAACTACCGCACCGATGCCGAACTGCGAAAGGCAATAGCCGACATCAGGCAGCATACGTCAAAGCCGTTTGGCGTTAACCTGATCGTGAACAAGTCGAACCCCAAATACAAGGGCCAGTTGCAAACCCTGCTCGACCTGAAGGCCGACTTCATCATCACCTCGCTCGGCAACCCCAAAGAGGTGATTGAGAAGTGCAAGCCCAGAGGCATGAAAGTGTTTTGCGATGTGGTAGACCTGGCCTACGCCAAGAAGGTAGAAACGCTGGGTGCCGATGGGCTCATTGCTGTTAATGCGCGCGCTGGCGGCCATGCAGGCACCATCGAACCACGTGAGCTGGTGCGCATGCTCAACGAGAACTGCTCACTGCCTGTTGTTTCGGCCGGGGGTATTGGCAAGGGCCAACACCTGGCGGAAGTAATGCAGTGGGGCGCAGCGGGGGCTTCTATCGGCACCATTTTTATTGCCTGCCACGAAGCCGACATCTCGCCCGAGTACAAGCAGGCCATGGTGCAGTATGGCGCGGCCGATATTGTCAAAACAACCAAGCTGTCGGGCAGCGCCCTCACGGTTATCAACACCCCTTATGTGCAGCAACTCGGCACCAAGGCCAACTTTTTAGAGTGGCTGCTAAACAATAACAAAACGCTGAAGAAGTATGCCAAGATGTTGCTGGCGCTGCGCGGCATGAAAGCCGTGGAGAAGGCAGCCTTTGGCGCCACCTACAAAACCGTGTGGTGCGCAGGGCCGGCCATTGAATACGTTAAGGCCATCCGGCCCCTGGGCGAGATTATTGATGAGCTGGTGAATGACTACACCACCGCGCGGACGCAGGGATGATCTCAGCAACGCAAACCTTGCACCCGCTTGCGGGGTAGTTTCGTATCTTTGAAATGCCGCAGCGCACACGATGGGAGTATATGTCCGACCCTATGGCTGGCTTTTCAAACAAAACTGCTTACTACTTACTAACAAAGATTTCTCACGCGGACAAATACGCGACTTGCACGCGGTTTTCGGGTAGACAGACTATTTTTTTCGATGCAACCAATCTATTTGATTTTGCATCTTTGCAAGGTGACGTGATCATTTTTCATGATAAAAAACCTTCAACAGCGGGAATACTATATTGACTGGATTAGAGTTCTGGCCTTTATGATCCTGATTTTCTTCCACTGCTCCATGCCATTCGTGAGCTTCAATTGGGAAATTAAGAATCTTGATCACTCTGTTTTCCTCGATCGATTGATTATATGGCTTCATCAATGGCGATTGCCCTTACTGTTCTTTATTTCAGGTGTTGGCGTGAGTTTTTCTTTGCGCAAAAGATCTGTGCTTGCCTTCTTTGGTGAACGAATTATTCGCCTTTTTATCCCGTTACTATTCGCTATGTTCTTTACGATTCCATCGCAAGTTTATTTTGAGCGGTTGCAAAACGGGCAGATTGAAGAAGGATATTGGAATTTCTATCCTACGGTATGGGATATGGTTCCTTACCCTGAAGGCACCCTAACATGGAGCCATATGTGGTTTGTGGTTTATCTATTCGTCTTCACAATCCTATTGCTACCCGTATTTGCTTCTTTTAAAATCGATTTCATAAAAAAATTAAAACAGAAAACGGATTCATTTTTCAATAATCCAATTTCCAACCTACTGCTTTCTATTCCCTTTATCTTATACTATTTTTCACTGTATGTACGCTGGCCGGAACAAGGCAGCTTATTGGACGATTGGTTTGTTTTCAATTCCTCAATAACCTTTTACTTCTTCGGTTTTTACCTAGCAGATCTCGCATCCTTTTGGCATACCTGTGAGAAGTATCGAAAATATTTCCTGATCGTTTCGGTGACGTGTGCGGTAGTTCTGTTTTGGAAATATTACTGGCCTGTCAAATTACCAAAGCAACAAGATACTTCCTTATACTTATATGGGCTTTTTGATGGACTCCATATCTGGGCTATAATAATAACAGTGGTCGGCTATTCAAGGCATTACTTGAACTTTTCAAATAAGTGGCTTTCATATTTAACTTCTGCTGTTTATCCGTTTTACATTCTTCACCAGACAGTTATTGTTGCAATCGGCTACTATATTGTACAATGGAATAGCCCGGTAATTCTTAAGTTAGTCGCACTCATTGTTGGTTGCTTTCTTACAATTTTCAGCTCTTATCATTTCATAATCCGACCATTCATCCTAACACGCATTCTTTTCGGTCTTAAGCCCAGACAATCAGAAAAAGAGAAACGCTGAACTTGACTTAGCACGATTTCGCACCTTTGCTACCGGAGGCAGGAATTTTCAGGCCACGAATAAAGTGAGTGAAATGCCCCTATGTCTGCCAACAAAATGCTTCTACAATGGCGGGGCTCGGTGTAAATTTGTAGCTTAGTTTTCAAATTACGTTTGTTCCCGGTTGACAGTGGCGTGTAGGTCGCGCTTGTCATGGCCGATGGGTTTGTGAACTGACATAGTTCAGCTTACAGACCCAACCTAAAATTAACAGTCCAACAGAGATCAAATTTTTGGTTATCATGAAACCAATTAACTCGCTCATTTTACTCCTATTAATTTCTGTTTCTTGTACCGATGAGGAGAATAACAAGCCAAATCCCCCTGACTATACCGTTGCATTCTCGGATGGGATAACGACAGCGGCCTTTGGCTCTCTCCCTTATCGCGTGTATTATCCCGAAGAATTAACTGGTCAGACTTTTGTAATCCACGTGTCAAGGGGCGGAAACGGCAACGGTGACGACCGGGGGCAGCTCTTACCCTATGTTGACAATTTTGTGCAAAAAGGATACGTGGTGGTTCAAATTGATCACCGAAACGCGGGTACCGACATTAAATTAATAGCGCAATACAGGGGCGAAGAAATCAAGTTCATGGCTTCCAAAGTTGCCAATGGCACTTTGGACTATGGCGACTTTTCCGGGACGGTTGATGGATCAAAGCAAGGCTTCCTAGGGCATTCCGGAGGTTGCATGGAGGGCCTTGAAGCAGCAGGAACACAAATGACGCACGGCAATTATTACGTGCCCCAGATCAAAGCGGTTTACGGAATCTCCCCGGCAGGCTTTAACCCCGATCAATTTGGTATTACCGCTAACGGTTATGGTGGGATCTCCACCACGGCAATATTTGTTGCAATCGGGGAAGAGGAAAAAGATGTAAATGGGGGCGGGGATTTTATGGCCACCGACTGGCGACTACAGGCATTTCCCTCGATGAACACGAGTGGAATGAGATACCAGGCGTACATCAAAGGAAAATCGACCTCACACACTGACATCCATTTAGACAACTCTGACCTGAAGAACTTTAACGTTGATAATTCGGAAGCCTTTTTTGATACCCACTTAAAAGGCGATGGCCGAACATCAGAAATAGGTAAAATAACATTGCCCCCAAACAACCAGGT
>Ga0224723_1001410_pt1 | contig 14456 bp, 14 predicted proteins | sample Balambano_FR2_Me_FD_161647 | JGI IMG/M metagenome (GOLD analysis project Ga0224723, IMG submission 161647) | Freshwater sediment microbial communities from Lake Towuti, South Sulawesi, Indonesia - Balambano_FR2_MetaG | ecosystem: Environmental > Aquatic > Freshwater > Lake > Sediment | place...
TGTAACCTGGAAGTGATTAAGCGCGACTATTACGGCAATCTATTTCCGCTCAATCCGGGCGGCATTATTCCCACAGGCTCCAGCCTGGAGAGCTTGCTTGCACCGCACGATCGCGCCAAGCTTTCCTCCGTGCCAGAACCGCAGCAGTTCTAAGACCTTTCCTGAGCAACGAAGATGACCGCTCTATAGGGAGACACTGTGAAGCGATCGCTTTTCTGTCTCAAGAAATCTGATTCGGATCGATTCCAAGTTCCCGCAGTTTTGCCGCGAGTGCTTCGGCGCGCTGCCGTTCCTGTTCTGCCCGCTGCCGCCCTTGCTCTGCCTGTTCCGAACTCCACAGCAGCAAATTGCCTGATTCATCCCACCAGCGAAGCCAGTTCGTCATTTGTCCAAGACGCTCACCATACCAGATGCCCAGCCATAGCTTAAGTTCGGGAAGATAAATTCGTCCTGCGGCATCAGCAGGCTGCACCTGATAGCGTCCTTCTTGCAAGCAGCGCACTTCCAGACTGATCTCATAAGGATCATAGGTAACGTAGGTGGGAACCTGCAACACTTGCTCGTAAAAATACAGCTTGCCGTAGGGAGGAGTCGAGCGCACCGACAGTTCACCGCCATCTGCCTCAGACAGAAATTCCATCACCACAGCAACGGCTTCACCTTCCGTATAGGGCGTATAGCTGCGGCGAATTTCTCCTTCTGCGATCGCATTAACCTGAGGCACATAGAGCCAGTCAGGAGCTTTGACGATCATTTTATTGTTGAGGGTGGCAACAAGCCCGAAGTTGGAGGCAATTAGCATTTCGGGCTGAATCAAGCCATTTGCGCCAAGGGCATCGGTGAGAGCGGCAGCGAGCCACGGTTGCTGAACATTTTCCACGGGATCATCGGGCAGGACATAATCGGCGGGCAGCGGTTCCCAGATGATAGCGGGGTTTGTTTTGGAGTGAGGAGTTTGCAGAACCATCAAATCACACCTCTGTTGCAGAGAGAGTTGCAGAGAGCGCAGTTGCAGGGACAGTCGATCGCCGATAAGCCTAGAAGGTGAGAACCGTGCGGATTGCGTCACCCCGGTGCATCAGATCAAAGGCTTCGTTGACCCGATCGATTGGCATCACGTTCGTAATCAAATCATCAATGTTAATTTTGCCGTCCATATACCAGTCCACAATTTTGGGAACGTCGGTGCGTCCTCTTGCGCCGCCAAACGCGCTGCCCCGCCAAACGCGACCTGTGACGAGCTGAAACGGACGGGTGCTGATTTCCTGTCCAGCTCCCGCGACCCCGATGATCGTGCTTTCGCCCCAGCCTTTGTGACAGCATTCCAGCGCCTGCCGCATCACGTTGACATTGCCGATGCACTCAAAGCTGTAGTCCGCGCCGCCCTTGGTTAAATCAACCAGGTATGACACCAGATCGCCTTCGACTTCCTTGGGATTGACAAAGTGAGTCATGCCCAGCTTTTCCCCCAGTTCGCGCTTTTTCGGGTTCAGATCCACACCGACGATCATATTCGCTCCCACCATGCGGCAACCCTGAATCACATTCAGCCCAATACCGCCCAAGCCAAAAACAACCACATTGGAACCGGGCTGCACCTTTGCGGTATAAATCACGGCTCCTACGCCTGTCGTCACGCCACAGCCGATATAGCAGACTTTTTCAAACGGGGCATCTTGGCGAATCTTAGCGACGGCAATTTCCGGCAGCACCGTGTAATTGGCAAAGGTAGACGTGCCCATGTAGTGATGAACCATCTCACCGTCGATCGAAAAACGGCTCGTGCCATCGGGCATCAGTCCCTTGCCCTGAGTCGATCGAATAGCCTGACAGAGATTCGTTTTACGGCTGAGGCAATATTCGCAGTTGCGGCATTCGGGCGTGTAGAGCGGAATTACATGATCGCCCGGTTTCACCGAAGTCACACCCGCCCCCACCTCGACCACGACCCCTGCCCCCTCATGTCCCAGAATCGCCGGAAACAGCCCTTCCGGATCAGACCCGGAGAGCGTGAAAGCATCGGTATGGCAAACGCCCGTCGCCTTAATTTCGACCAGCACTTCGCCCGCTTTGGGCCCTTCAAGCTGCACGGTTTCAAGGCTCAAAGGTTTGCCTGATTCAAAAGCAACGGCTGCTTTCACATCCATGTTCTTTTCCTCCGATCGGTTCTGTAAAGCTTGTTTAAGCGATTTGCGTTGTGGGTGGTTTCACCATTTCTTGACTATGCCATATCGTTTTGCGTGAGAACCACTTTAAATGAATATCAAACCTACAAAATGAATATCAAACCTACATTCAGCTCATATTAAATCGAAATTGAAATCGAAATTGAAATCGACAATCAAAAGTATGAACTCCGGGGCAAGCCCCGGCTGTTATTCCGCCCCAAGGGGCGGGGAATCTACCCAAAGGGAAAAGGGATTGAATCGACATCAAGAGACGACAAAGCTATAACTGATTGGGACACTGAATCTTTCAAGCCGTTAAGGGATGAGTACGATCGACTTACTGCAAACAGGACAGCTTGCCGGAACCCAGAGGCTTGACCTTGCCGCCGGACTGACTGAATTCCCAATGAAAATTTTGGATCTGGCAGATTCTTTAGAAATTTTGGATCTTTCAAATAATCATCTCAAGCAGTTGCCAGACGAGTTTGGGCGGTTAAAAAAACTGCGAATTGCTTTCTTCAATCACAATCAGTTTGAGGAAGTGCCAGAAGTGCTTTCTGAGTGTCCTCAGCTCTCGATGGTGGGCTTTAAGTCAAATCAGATTCAAGCAATTTCAGAAACTGCGCTGCCGCCGCTGGTGCGCTGGCTGATTCTAACGAACAATCGAATTCAGCAGCTTCCGGCTTCGATCGGTCAACTGACAAAGCTGCAAAAGCTGATGCTTGCTGGTAATGCGCTGCGATCGCTTCCCAACGAGCTGGCAAACTGCCAAAACTTAGAGCTGATTCGTCTGGCAGCAAATCAACTCACTGCCCTTCCTGACTGGCTGTTGACGCTGCCCCGTTTATCTTGGCTAGCTTATTCTGGCAATCCGTTTTGTGAGTCGGGCGATCGGGGAACTGATTCGTTATCCCATATCGAATGGACAGATTTAACGATTGGAGAACTGCTGGGACAGGGAGCTTCCGGCATGATTTACAAAGGAACCTGGAATCTAGACGCTCACCAGAAAATGGAAGTGGCGATCAAGCTGTTTAAGGGAGAGGTGACAAGTGACGGCTTCCCATTAGACGAAATGCGAGCCTGTATTGCGGCAGGAACTCACCCGAACCTGGTGCGAGTTTTAGGCAAAATCATCAACCATCCCGGAAACAGCAAAGGACTCATCTTTTCATTTATTCCGCCCCACTACCAAAATCTTGGCAAACCGCCCAGTCTGGAGAGCTGCACCAGAGACGTTTATTCCTCCAGCACGACGTTTACGCTGCCTGTGATTCTTCGCATCGCTCAAGGGATTGCTTCTGCAAGCGCACACCTGCACGACAGAGGCATTCTGCACGGCGACCTCTACGCCCATAACATTCTGGTGGATGAAACCGGAGAAAGTTTGCTGGGAGACTTTGGCGCAGCCTGCTTTTTTGATCCAGCCGATCGCCCTTTCAGTCAATCCCTGCAAGTTTTAGAAGTCAGAGCTTTTGGCTGTTTGCTGGAAGATTTACTCGATCGCTGTCATCCTGAGTCGGCGCAAAGTGAAGCAGTCGATCGATTGCGTCAACTCCAGCAGGACTGCATGAACCCAGTTCCATCAATGCGTCCTCATTTCACCGAAATTTGTGATGTTTTAGCTGTCTTGCGTGAAGGTTGATAATTCGTGTGTGGTAAGGCGATCGCAACCATTGAGGCTTTGGGAGGCAACCTATGAATCTTCTTCAGGTAATAGGGGAGTCAGTAAAGTCAAAAGTTCAGGCAACCTGTTTTCGATCACATCCCAAACCACATCTAAATCGACCTGATCGTACTCATGCACAATGACATCTCTCATTCCTGCAATCTCGCGAAGGAATTTTTGGATGCTGCTGACGATCGCCCTTCCGCATCCTGTTTTCTAATCTCCACCGAATACGCCAATCGATCGCCTCTGGATAATGCCTCTCCGGTGACGATTGGTTGGTTGTTGGCAGTGTAGGCAGTGTAGCAATAGACAATCAGGGGTTCGCCCAGGGGAACGTCGAGATAGGCGCTGGTTTCGGGATCAGCGCGGGTGCATTCGAGCGTAGCGGTGATGCGATCGATCGAGATGCCGTTTTGCTCCAGGGTGGGAAAGGTCATTTGCTGCTTCAGGTCTTTAGCGTGTGCTTTGCCCAGGTCTGCCAGAATGTAGGTGATGTCGATCGCAACGGAAACATCATTCAGCAGCAGCAGTTTTTTTTGCAGGTAAACTTCAGAATAATCAAGTGGAAGTTGTAAAGTTTGACGAATTGAAGATGAGGGAGAGATTGGTTTAAAGACAAGATTGCGAATAGAACAGATAAAGCCTTGACGCAGCATATCTGCTTCAAAAAAGATCATAGGACTGGACAGCGAGTAGGTCACTTTGCGCTGCTCTTTGACAAACACGCCCTTGCCCCGCTGAGAAACAACCAAGCCCTGATTCACCAGATTGGCGATCGCTCGTCGGGCAGTAATGCGGCTGACCTCAAACTGGAGCATGAGCTGATGTTCACTCGGCAGTTGCTCACCGGGCTGAAACTCGCCGCTGGTGATCTGATTGCGCAATTGCTCAGAAATTGCCAGGTGAAGGGGAATCTGCATGGTGCGATCGGGTGAGTTAAACGGGATGAAACTTTGCCCGAAGCTGCGGTAGATCGCGTTGTGCCGCATGTAGCTCCAGAACAGCTTTTCCGTCGATCGTGTGCCGCCAGACCAGCACCGAGATTCCGTCAATTCGGGCAGGAGCAGCACAGTGAAGCGGCAAATTCTCCAGTCGGTAGGGCGGTTTTGGAATGGCAGCAGGCAGGAGCTGAGAGAAAGCCGTTTCTGGAAGCAGCAGCGATCCCAGCCAATCAAACTGCTTGACCCAGACGTGCTGGGATGGCGCAGCATTCAAAGCCTGGCTGATGAAGTCACTTTCTCCGCAGCAAGAAATCCGAAAATTGCCTTCACAGAGCCGCAGTACAGAGCAGTCTTGCCCGCTAATCTGCGTTTCCAGCGATTGCAACGGGGCAATTCGATCGATCGCCTCACCCACTAAACTTTTCATGATCTGAAGACCATTTACTCCGGCAATATCCCATAAGTGAATGGGAAATGTCTCCGTTTCTGTCTCTGTTTCTGTACTCGCTGTTATGTCCATTTCCGTTCTCACGATCGTACCCGGCTCTTGGTGGGATCATAAGCTGCCAGCGTTCTGACGATCGCCTTAATCCGTCGCTTCATGCCATCCATCACGCCAACTTCTAACTCCGTGCCGATCGCGCTATATTCTGGAACGACCTGAGCTAGAGCAATACTGCGGTTCAAAATGGGTGAAAAGGTGGCACTCGTGATCACACCCACGCGCCAGCGTTCCCCGATCGCATAAATGCACTGTCCCTGTTCTGCAATTGCATGACCTTCCAGCACTAGCCCAACAGCAACTTTTGGCGGATGTGGCTTGATGGCTTCCAGGGCAGCTTTGCCCATGAAATCGGTTTTTTTGAGCGCAACTGCCCAGCCAATTCCTGCCTGATAGGGCGAAGTTAAGTCATCAAATTCTCGTCCGGCACTGAGCAGTCCGGCTTCAATTCGGGCGCGATCGAGGGCAAGCATTCCCATTGGCTGAAGCCCAAACGGTTTTCCCGCAGCCATCAGCGCATCCCAGAGCGCAGTGCCGTGGTGAGGATGCACAAATAATTCATATCCTAATTCTCCGGTGTATCCAGTACGCGAAATGAGGACGGGAATTTCAGCAACCGTTCCGATCGCAAAATGAAAGTAGGAGAGAGTATCAATTGTGTAAGGGGTGAACTGCGAATCAAACTGCGTGGTCGACCGCAGAATTTGTCGGGAAAGCGGACCCTGAATTGCTAGATTGTGAAGTTGATTGCTAACAGGATCGATCGTCACAGTGAAGCCCTGCTGCTGAGCAACTCGCGTCAACCATTCCCCGTCTGAATCGCAGTTGCCGACATAGCGAAACTCCTGCTCGGCTAGGCGAAACACGATACCATCATCAACAATGCCGCCGTGAGGATTGAGCAAACAGCCATAGGCAGATTGTCCGACTTGCAGTTTGGTCACGTCCCGCGAGAAGGCAAACTGAAGCAAATTCAGCGCACCATCGCCGCAAATCTCGAACTTTCGCAGGGCAGACAAGTCCAGCAAAACGGCTCGCTCTCGCAGTGCCCAATATTCATCCTGAACGCCATGATAGGCAAAGCTTTGGGGAACCCAGAAGCCATTGTATTCCGAGAAATGATCAGTCAGGGTTTGAATGCGGGACGTGAATGCACTGGGTTCGGTTTGGCGGAGCGGAAGCGTGGGAGAAACTCGCCGCCCAATCGATCGCGTAAATTGTTCTTTGGCGTCATAAATTCGCACATGAATTGGCGTCGGATACCAGCCGTTTGCCGGATCGATATCGTCTGGACAGGCAGAGCTAGCGCAGAGCAAATCGCGGCTTGCCCGCAGCAGCACATAGTCACCCGGACGCGACCAGGATTCTGCTGAAGTAATTGCTCCACTGCAATCGACTGAGGTGTTAAAAAAGAAATTTACCGCTGCCCAACCCGATCGTGGCTTAATTCCATAGGGCTGCAAAACGCGATTAAAGTTATCGCTACAGCTTGGATGACCTGGATAGCCCGCATCTTCGTAGTACTTATTGGTGCAGGCAAGCAAAAAACTGTCGTGTCGTCCGCAGGTGTCCTGAATCACTTCAAACAAGGGCTGAAGCGTTTGCGAGAAATACTTGCCCAGCAGTCCCGCCTGGGGCATTGCTAGACCGTTCAGGGTGCGAGTAGTCGTGCTATCCAGTTCTTCGGCATAATCTGCGCCTGCAAACGCCAGGAAGTCAGAACACTGCGATCCTTCAACGTCAATAATTTGAATGTATTGCCCTGTCTGTACGGTATAGGCGATCGCCGTTCCTGGTTCAATTCGATATTCTGCGACTACCCGACCGATCGGCAATGGAATATGCGAAGAATTCTCGGAAATATTCTCGGAAATATTCTGAGAAATATCTTCTGTCACATTCTCCAAGCTATCTTGAGAAATATCCCTGGTATTGAGGTGCATACATCCTCACCTCAAACAATTGCGACTTGATCGCCCCGCTGAATCTTACCGCCCTGCACGACATTAGCATAGATGCCGACATACCCCTGGTTGTGTTTGACGATCGTGCGCAGAATATTAATATCGTTAGGCAATTCACCCTGCGGCATGGTTGTCATCACACAGCGAGGACAGGGTTCGGTGATGCTGAGGCGAACTTCATCGCCGATCGCCAGCGTTTTTCCCACCCAATCATTTTCGACAAATCCGGCTGCGTTCTCGATCGGCTTGACCACCAGGTTGGGGCGAAAGCGGCGTAGCTCAAATCGCGAAGTGGGCGTAATCGACTGAAACTGATCGAGTGCTGCAGTCGTGAGCAGATGCACTGTTGCTGCATCAAAAAAAGTATTGGGGCGAATCGCAGCATTCGTTTCGCTATCTGCATCGGGAATGCCCTCAATATCTGGGGTATACATTTCAATGCTGGGGGCTTCAGGGGCAGCAGTTTCCAGCCTGACTTTGCGCCCGAACGCCTGAGAGAGAATTTCATTCACGTCTGCCGTGTCGCCCATCACGATCGACCCATCCGGCAGCGTAATTTTCACCTGTTCGGATGAACTCAGGTTTGCACGACAGTCGAACAGCACGCCCCACTTGCGCGGTAGTTTAGCACTAATAACTGCGCCCGTTTCGTCATCCACCAGCGCATAGGCACGATCGCCCCATAAGCCGCGCTCACCCACATCCGTTGCGTTTAACTCCTCGCCCATCATCGATTTAACCGGATATCGCCACATTGAGACGATCGAACCGACTACAGCTTTATTGTTCATGGCTAAACCTCCTTGCAATCGTAGAACGGTCGTAGAGCAGGAATGAGCGATCGGAGTTTCTCAGCGATAGGACGATCGCTCGGAGGGCAAGAATTTGCTGTCAGCTAAGGCTAGCAGCAAAGGATTTTGATAGCGTTTGTGCTTCGGCAGCAGCGGCTTCTGCCAAAAGCTGTTCCGCCAGTTTGCGCTTTCCTGCTGCGTCTAACTTTTTGACTTCGTTGTGCAGCACCCGTTCATTCACGTTTTGATTCCAGTAATCCAGCGAATCAAATCCCAAAAGTGCTAATTTGCCGACAAACTGTCGTAGCACTTCGTTTGTTGGACCCATCACCCAACCTGCTTTACCGTCGCGCAAATAGCGTTCAATTTCCATATCTTTTTTGAAGCCGGAGCCACCGCAGGCGTGCAGCATTTTATCGCAGACGTGCGCCACGTTTTTGGCAGCAGCAAATTTGATTTGCCAGTACCAGGACAGATAAACCGATCGCGGTAAAGCTGCGAGATCGGCATGAATCGACCAGTCACACCCGTTCGTCACGTCATCCATCACTTTGCCCATCGTAAACGTAAACGATCGACAGGCACTGGTATCAATAATGGCTTCCCCAAAATAATCTTGAATCGTGGGGTAATCTGCCACGCGCATTCCCACATCCACATGCCTTTTGCGGGTGACGTGCCGCTTGGCAATATCGATCGCCCCCATCGCGATGCCGTTCCAGCAAGCCGAAGAACAGAGCAGGAAAAACGGATCAACAATTTCGTCATTGGATGCCGTGCCGTCTCCTTTTGGTCCCACCAGGCGATCGATCGGAACGGTCACTCCGTCTACCAGCAGCATCCCCGACTGGTTGCCGCGCAAGCCGAGCGCATCCCATTTGTGGGGTTCTGCCTGGACTTCATCGCCATAGATCAAAAAGCAGGACAGATCTGCGTAGTTGCCGTTAAAATCCGGGCTGGTGGTCTGCACAATATACCAGTCAGCAAAACCTGCTGAAGTCGTCCACGAGGCTTTTTTAGTGACATTCCAGCCCGCTTCAGACGCTTCTGCTTTCGAGGAAACCGGATACCAGAAATGCGACCCTGTCTCCGGGTCAGAGTAGGACAGCGTGCCGATCAGCACATCGCAATCGAGTCGCTGCAAAAGCTGCTGTAATTCCGGGTTTTCGTGTGCCCGAAACAGGGCGGCAGCGGTTGCACCCAGGTGCATGGTGTAGCACATTGCCGTACTGGGACAGCCATAGCGCGCGATCGTCTCCACCACCATCGCAGCACAGACGTGATTTTCGCCCAGTCCGCCCCACTCCTTGGGCACAAACAGCCCCAACAGTCCCAGCGATGCCAGTGCCTCGAAGTTTTGGCGCGGGTAAACCAGGTTTCGATCGGAGTCGATCGCGTTCGGACGCAGCACAACGGCACACAAATCGATCAACTTTGCCTGAAGTTGCTGCTGAGCGGGCGTGAGCACCCATTGTGGATCAAAGTCATAATCTAGCCCCCAAAACGGCTCACCCTGCCAAACCTTTGTTGCCACCATAAATTTTTCACCTTATTGCCAGTTATTGCTATTTATTGCCAGTGGAGGATGTATTAAGAATGATTGCTGAAACCGTTAGCTAAGCAAAACAATATTGCAGAAGAATCTAGAAAAACTGTGGGCAATGCGAGAGAAGATTGTGAGCGATCGAGCAAAGTCTAGACTGCTCATAAGACGACTAAGAAAATAATTGCTCTTGCCTAAAACATCCTACGGTTAATCAAGCTGCTTCACCTGTAGGTCAAAAGGACTGATGATTGGCGATCAGGGCGATTAAATTGAATCACTCCAATTTTTGCTTCAGAGGGCTAGTAGTGCAGCATAAACTGCTCTAATCTTTCAGATGGTTAATTAGAATACCATTTGTTATAACAAGTTCGCTTTAACATTTGCTTCAGATCTTATCGTTCTTGCGGTATGCTCATCTCTAACTCGATCCTTTGGTTATCCAGAGTGATTGAGTTCAGACTTTCAAACAGTTTGCAACAGTTTGCGATCGAATATTCAGCGTTTTGATTTGAGTTTTGTTGTTCCGCGATCGAGGGCTGCTGATTCAGCCTGCTTTGACGTGCCAATAAACTTAAGAAATGCGGGATTTCCGAGTTATGTTTCGCGAATTGTGGTGTCTTTCTAACAACGATAGTCGTTTATCCTCCATCAACCATGTCTCCTGAAGCGCAAGAATTTCTCGGCACATTCACTTCAGAGTCTTTCTACTACTGGTGTTCGGTGTTTATGCTGTTGATCCACGCAGGCTTTCTTGCCTATGAGGGCGGCGCATCGCGCACCAAGAACGTGCTAGCGACCATGGTGAAAAACCTGATGACGCTTGCCAGTGTAGGACTCGCCTTCTTTTTCTTCGGCTGGTGGGTTTACAATGCGTTCCCATTCTTCCCGATCACGGGCGGCATTTTGGGACCGTGGACAAATCCCGAACAGAGCGAGACGATCAAGACTGCGATGACCTATGTGGATGCGTCCTATCCCTGGTCTCCGGCGCTGGGCCCGAATACTGCCGATCACATTACGGGCGTGTTCTTTTTTGCGTTCGCGCTGTTTGCTATGACAACCGCATCAATTCTCTCTGGAGCATTGATCGAGCGGGTTAAAATTGGGGCTTATCTTGTTCTCTCTATCATCCTCGGCTCATTCACCTGGCTGATTGGAGCTGCCTGGGGTTGGAATGCGTTTGGCTGGATGTTCACCCGACTCGGCTATCACGATTTTGGCTGCGCTGCACTCGTTCACGGGATTTCTGGTTTCTTCACGCTGGGTGTGCTTCTGAACCTCGGTCCTCGGATTGGCAAATATGACGAGAACGGCAACCCTCGCCCGATTCTGCCCCATAACCTGCCACTGACGATGGTGGGGCTGATGCTGATTTTTGTCGGCTTCTATGCGTTCCTTGCTGCCTGCATGATTTTCTTGCCCGGCTACGAAGGGGAAACGACCATTTACGGCACGCCCATGACGCTGGCATCGATCGGCGTTAACACCACAATGGCGCTTGCAGCCGGACTGGTGGGCGCTTATCTATCCTCGAAGGGCGACCCGTTCTTCACCATTTCTGGCGGACTGGCAGGCATTATCGCTTCTGGGGGCGGCATGGATCTGTACCATCCCTCGATTGTGATTTTGCTGGCGTTTATTGCGGCTTTCCTGATGCCGAAAGTGATTGTGGCGATCGAGAAAGCAGGGATTGACGATGCGGTGGGTGCAGTGGGCGTTCACGGATTCTGCGGACTATTTGGCGCAGTGGTTGTTGGCATTGCGGCAGCAGGCTATCCGCAGGGAGACGGCATTCCTTCGATTAATTTCTTTGGGCAACTCATTGGTGCGCTGCTTTGCGTCGTTCTGCTGGGCTTCATTCCGGGCTATGTCTCAAGCTGGCTGCTCAAGAAATTCAACCTGCTGCGGGTTCCGCCCGAAGAGGAGATCAAGGGTCTGGATATTGCGGATCTGGGAGTTGAGGGCTATCCCGAATATGCAACCACCAGTTTTGTGACGCATTTCACCCGCAACGATGGCGCAGTGGTGCCCTCTCCACACAGCTCTACTGAACTTGCACCGGAATAGGGAGAAAATCTATGACCAGTCCATTCTCCACCTTTGAGGAGTTTTCTCAGGCAGAAGGTCCGATTTATACCTTTGCCAATAATCCTGCTGTAATCAGCGTTTTGCTGCTCATTTGTCTTGCCATCAGCGTTTATTTCTTCTATGCGTCGTTTGGGTTGAAGCAGGAGCAATCCGGCTCTCAAACGGTTAAAACCCTTGGCGCGCTGCTTCTTGCCGGAGGGGTGTCGCTGTTGAGTGGATTATCGCAGCCGCAAAAACAGCCTGACGCCATGCGGACTCGCTACGAAACCCGTTCCAGCGATCGCCCCTCCTGGCAACCCTTCGCCGCGCTGGGTCTGATGGGCATGGGCGGCACGTCGCTGGGAAGACGAACTCGCCGCACAATGAAGCGCTCCTCCCTGCGGGGAACAGCAAAGCGATCGACCACGATGGGGACAAAAGGGGGAACAAGAGGGGAAACAAGAGGGCGATCGATTCGATAGGTTCAGAATCCAAGTTCAAAATCAGACTTTACCTGGGTATCGATTGAGGAGGCAATGCTTCCTCTTTTTTTGGCGATTTTTCGGTTGGCGATCGACATTCCGCTCAGGAACTGTCAGGAAGAGTTTGATAGCATGAAGTCATCTCAGCCGATCGCAAAACGTATCGTGAAGACGATGAAACCTTTAGCCCAATTTACACCCTCAATTGAGCCTGATCGCGAAATTTTAGATGTTCTGATCTCGCTGCGTGACTATCTCAAGCAGGAATATCAAGACCGCCTCGATCGTGTCATTCTCTTTGGGTCACAGGCAAGAGGCGACGCAACCATAGCCTCAGATATCGATGTCTTGATTGTGCTGCAAGACCCCGTTAACGCTAGTGCAGAACTTGACCGAACAAGCCAATTGATTGCTCAACTGTGTTTAGAACACAATCTGCTGATTTCTCGACTCTTCATGGCACGATCGCGCTTTGAAACCGAAAATTCGCCATTGCTGCGAAACATCCGCTCTGATGGAATTATTCTATGACCCCAGAGCAACAAGCCTTGCTTGACAAAGCTGAGCGTAGTCTTGAGGCAGCACAAAGCCTCATTGAACAAGGTTTTTACGAATTTGCAGCTTCCCGCGCCTACTATGCCATGTTTTATGTCGCAGAAGCACTGCTTGACCGACAAGGACTTTCTTTCGCCAGTCATGCTGCCGTCATCAGTGCCTTTGGACAACATCTCGCTCGTCCAGGTATCGTTCCAACTGAATTCCATCGTCAACTGATTGATGCTCAGGCGCAACGAACTCGCGCTGATTACGACCCGAACCCTGACTTGTCTCAGGCAGATGCTGAAAGGTTGGTGAATCAAGCCCAAGGGTTTTTATCATTTGCTGGACAAAATCTAGACGCTAATTAAATCAACGAAATGTTTAGCGAGTTTGACCCCACCCGCGACAGCAACCCATCCTTGCAGTAATCGAATAAGAAGGGCGATCGATAGCCGTCTTTCGTCCACAGAATCGGGAAAAAGCTTTCGTCCATTTTAGTGTCGTTGACTCGCTTATAGCGTCCGTAGATGTAGCCTGCTTTATTGGATGGATGAAACTGCGCGTTCGCGGGAAGCGTGTGTAGCCCGATGCTGTGAAAGGTTCCTTCGGTGCGCGTGGTTTTGCATAAACCGTGCCAGGTGCGTCCGGTATGAAAGGCACAGCCGCCTGCAGGCACTTCCACGAAGACCAGTTCAGGTTCCGTCACGCCCGCATTTTCTGCTGCCTGCAGCATTGCCCAGCGATAGTCCTTGGTTGGCGCATGAAACTCGCCTTCCACGTTCACCAGATCCCACTGGTGGGAGCCTTTGGCATAAACCAGCGTTCCGTCTGCGGGGGTGGCATCGTTGAGCGCAATCCAGCAGGTCATCATCGCGGGTGGATTGAGATAGTCAATATATGCCCCGTCCTGGTGCAGCGCGATTTCCTTTGCGCCCGGCGGCTTCATCCACAGACTGTCCTGCCCGATTCTCGCTCCCTCCCAGCCTGCCAGCGTTGCCGAAAGCCGCCCAATTTCTGCCGACAGCACCAGACTGGCGATCGTCAAATCACACTTCCAGCCGTTGCAAATTTCCCGCGTGATATCAGGCAAACTCAGCCCCGGTCGCCAGTACCACTCGTCAGGATAAATGCCCGTCTCAAATTGACCGTGAAACAGCGGCTCCATGCGATCGACCAGACGCTGAGCAAAGTCCGGCGGCACAAAGTTGTCCAGAATCAAAAATCCATCTTGCTGAAACTGCTGAATCTGCGCCTCGGTTAGCTGAATCGGTTGATAAGTCATAGATTTCGCTCTGCTGAAGGGAACGAGGAATGAATCAGGCGATCGGGTAGTTTAGCGAATTTAGCGATTTGAAGGGAGTGGAGCTTCTAAAACAAGCAGTCTCCGGCATTGCTGAATCAAAGGATGAATCTATCTGAGTTGCAAGTCTCCTAGCCCCCTAAATCCCCCGGCTGTGTTTTGCCGCTCTGCGAGAGCGAGTTGGGAGACTTTGAGCCATCTGGCTCCCCCAGAATTGGGGACAGAAAGGAAGATGGTGGGGGCGAATTCATCCCGCGATTCAGCAATACCGTCTCCCCAATAAGGTTCACCGTAATCTTTACTGAAAATCCCTACTTGTTATAATAAGCTCACTCATTCAAGAAAGTGTATTTCTGGTTACGTCCCACAGCACTTTTCAAGGATTGTTTATTTTTGATTGAATCGATTCTAGCTAGCATATTTGCTGCTTAACGTTTTGAGTTCTGTTTTTGTGACTGCTCGATCGCAGTTCTGCTTGCCTCG